>WNEL01000961.1_pt1 | contig 12597 bp, 10 predicted proteins | sample 5399991 | NCBI WGS metagenome assembly WNEL01 (sample SAMN13153325, study PRJNA577476) | soil metagenome | isolation source: 20 cm grassland meadow soil pre-rain plot 2 | place: USA:California | collected 2015-09-08
TGCGCAGCAGCGAGGCAGCCCTCGCCCCGGGTGTCTCCACCATCGCAAGGTCGAGAGTGTTGCGGAGTGCGAGCTGGATGCGCCCCTCGTTGGCAGCGAGAATCAGAGCCTCGGCTTGCTCGGGCGTGACGAGCAGCGTGATCACCGTGACCCCGTGTGGCTTACCTTGGGCGTCCGGCTGCGTGGACTCCCCCGCGGCGAGCGCCGGGATGTTCTGGAGAATCACCTGCGCGGTGGCTTCGTTGCCGCCGGCCCGCGGCGGGAGCGTCACCACCACGTCCACGCGGGTCCCCGGCAGGACGAAGCCGGCAACGCCGATCACCTCATCCACTTTGACGCTCACAGCGCGCATGCCCTCGGGAATGCTGACAGACAACCCGCCCCCCGCCCCCCTGTCGGCCAGCTTGCCGTCGAGCAAGGGCTCGTTGGCGCGAACGGGTGTGATCACGCCACGCCCCGCGACCGCTTCCACCGTTTCGAGGTAGCCGGGCGGCGTCGCGATCCCCGGCCATCGCACCACCCGCACGTCTGCGGCGCCCACAATCGTACCGACGGAGAGGTCCCGGGCGGCGACGATCACGGAAGCACCCTTGGGCTCCGCGGCGATGAGCGCCTTCTGATCGCGCAGGTACCTGAGCGTGAGATAGGCCGCGAGGCCGCCCGACGTCATGGCCAGGAAGAACACGATCCACATTCTGTGCTGTCTCATGACCGTGCGCCTCTGCTCGTCGTGGAGCGCCGCTATTCCGTCCCCAGCGCTGCTATTCGTTCCTCATCGTGAAGGCCGTGGCGAGCGTGATCGCCGCGCGCTGTGACGTCCAACCCATGAGCGGCCGCAGGAACACAAACCTGTACGGGAACCGAATCGTTAGGGTCGCAGGTGTCCCCGTCCCGGACCGCCATCCCGTGATGCTGACGGTGGCGCTGCTCGGGTTCAGCCCCGCCCGGCCGAGCGCGTTCCGTATGGTGGCGAAGACCGAATCCTGCGACACACCCGGGTCGGCGACCACCGCCATGCGGGCGCCTCCGCGGGCGGCATCGGTGATCACCTGGTAGATATTCCAGGCCCGTCCGAACTCGAATACGCCGATCACCAGCATCAGGAGCAGCACGAGCACCACCGCGAACTCCACGATCGCCTGCCCGTGCGCAGACTTACCGAGGAGAGCCGGGCGGTTCATAAGCTGCCTCCCGCGGCGAACCACCACACGAGTGAGCCCACACCAATGGCCAGTCCATACGGGACTGTCATCGCACCCTGCGACTCCAGGGTCGGCCGATATCCGAACCGGCCGAACCAGGCCAGGTACTTCACCATCGCGAAGCTGCGGGACACCACCTCGCCGAGCGCCCGGCGCCGCAACGCCTCCAGCAGCGCCAGCGCACCGCCAACCAAGGCGATCATCAGAAATGCCCCGATCAGACGCACCGGCCCCATGAAGCCACCGACTGCAACCAGTAACTTGACGTCACCCCCACCCAGCATGCCGAGCGTAAACGGCGGCAGTGAAAGCAGCAGTGCCAACCCGGCGCCTTCAACACCGTCCACCAGCGCGCCGACGCCGAGCACCCCTCGCAATACCAGCGCCGCCCCGAGCCCGGCAACGGTCAACACATTCGGTATCCGCCGGCAGCGGAGGTCGAACCACACGCCAAGACCGAGCAGCGCGGTAAGCGCTGCACTCGCGATCACAGACCTCGTCCAGTGCTCAGACACCCTGGCCCTGAGGGGAGCCGGGGCCGGAAGCACAGTCCGGCCCCTGGCTTGGGTCGCTCCGCCTCGAGGACAGGCGCTACTACTTCGGCACGTACGGAGTTGTGGGCGCTGCCTGCAGCGAGTCCGCGACGGCGTTGTAGACGTCGCCGGTGCGGTTCCTCATGAAGACCAGGACCGCGATCAGACCGATCGCCACCAGCGCGATAATCAGCGCGTACTCGACCATGCCTTGCCCGGAGTCATTGCTCCAGAGCGCCTTCAAGAGGTCCTTCATCGATTCCTCCCTGGCCCGCGGCCTGAGTGAAGACAAGGGTGCTCCTGACCTCGCTGGAGCGGACCCCGGGACGTGACGGCGTCCCTAGCCACGCGGCGCGGGGTTCACTGACGTGAACGCGAAAGCTTTGTCCGCGCGCGTTTCTGGTGTGGAGCTGGCGCAACAGCCGTACCACGGTTCCACCTAACGGTTCTACGTAAGAGAAAGGAACGGTCGGCAGGCACTCTAGGGAGGAAGAACGTTCGCAAGCGTACTGTTGTGTAGTACGCCCACTACACACTCGTACCAGCGATAGAGGGCCTCTATCGTTCGGTAGAGTGAAGTTGGTTGCTTGAACTACGCGAAGCTGAGAGACGTGATGGCGGCGGCGATGCCGACACCATCGCTACGCGCCTCGACCCGGACCACACGCGCTCGGCACTGCACCTGAATCGGTGACTCCGGTAGCGTGGCGCCGAACACGAGGGTCAAGTCGAGCTGGGAATCCAGCGGATAGACCTGGTCGGTGAGGAAATACATGCCGCCGGCGCTCATGTCGCGGGTGAGGCCGGATCCGCGCGCGAGCTGCACCGGCAGTCGAATGGCATGACGCCGGACGCTCCGGGTCGGTCTCCTCTCGATCTCGTTCACGCAGAATACCTATCGCGTGTGTGATACATATAACGTTATGACGCCTATAGCGTAAGGATTCCATTCACCTTCAGGGCATGTCCCTGCTCGCGGCCTCTCTATTCCCGCGACCGCACGGGCCATATGTTGTTCGCTGATAAGTGCCCGTCGGGCGTGGGCAGCGGGGAGGCCCCAGTCTGGGGTGGGGTGTACAGTCCTGCTCCGTCGATCGCGCTCGACCAGGGCCGCCCTATTTGCCGGCACGATGCGAGCTGCGACCGCCTCCGAACTGGACCAGGAAGGAACGACCCATCGGGGCCGTCTCCCGGACCCGAATTATGCGCCCCGCATTCGGGCCGAGCGCTTGATTGCGACGGGCCGACTCGTCCTGGCGGCGTTCTCCCTCCTAGCCGTCTGGATCGCCTCCGCTACCCCACCAAGGTACGCCAGACTCACGACTCTGCTCCTCGCGGCCTACCTCGGCTACGCGCTCGTGCTCGCGATAGTCGCGTGGTTCGCCCACACCTCACTCGTCCGATTCGGACTGCTGACGCACGCACTCGATCTGGCGCTGTTTTCGCTATTCGTGTACCTCACCGAAGGCCCCGCGAGCCCGTTTTTCACCTACTTTGTTTTCGCCCTGGTGGCTGCGACGCTCCGCTGGCAGTCTCGCGGGGCGCTCTGGACCGCCGCCATGGCCGTCGTGGCGTTCAATGCAGTCGGGCTCTACGCGGCGCAGGTGATCCGCGACCCCAACTTCGAGCTCGACCGGTTCTTCACGCGGAGCGCCTATCTGGTCGTTCTGGCCAGCCTGCTGGCGGCTCTGGGCGCGCACGAGGAGCGGCGCCGTCACGAACTAGCCAGCCTGGCTGCATGGCCCCGCCCGGTATTCGAAGAGCCGGGCACCTTGCTGCGCAAGCTGCTCCATAGCGCGGCGCGCGTCCTCAACGCCCCTCGGGCAGTTCTCGTCTGGGAAGAGATCGACGAGCCCTGGCTGTATCTCGCGGGTTGGTCGGGCGACGGCGAGTTCCACTTGTGGCGCGAGCCGCCGGAGCGCTACGACCCACCGGTCGCCGAGCCGCTCGCGAGCGACAGCTTTCTTTCCCCGGACACAAGCCAGCCGCAGCCGGCGGTGTTGTGGGCCTCAGCCACTGGACCGCAGGAGTGGCGTGGCGCACCGGTTCACCCCGACCTGCGATCGCGGTTCGGTATGAAAGGCGTGTTGGCTGCGCGCGTGCAGGGGCAATGCGCCACTGGGCATCTCTTCTCGCTCGATAAGCACTCCCTCACGGCGGATGACCTGGTATTGGGCGAGATCGTCGCGGGCCACGTGGCCGCCTCTCTGGATCATTACTTGCTGTCGCGGCGACTGGAGCAGGCCGCCGCAGCGGAGGAGCGCGTCCGCCTGTCGCGCGACCTGCACGACGGCGTCCTTCAGTCCTTGACCGGCACGGCCCTCAAGCTCGAATCGGTGCAGCGCCTCTGGCAGACCCATGAGCAGGCGGCCCGTGAGCGCCTGTCGGAGATCCAGCGGCTGATCGCTGAAGAGCAGCGTAACCTCCGCCTCTTCATCCGCGACTCGAAGCTCGGCCCCGTTGGCGCGTCGTCCGGAGAGATGAGCCTGGACGAGCGCCTGCGCGAGCTGGTGCGCCGTCTTGAGAGCGTGTGGGGGCTGCAGGTCGAATTGCTGCTGGAGGACCTGAGCGCGGGAATCGCCGACAGCCTCGCGTACGAAATCTGCCACATAGTCCAGGAAGCCCTGGTCAACGCGGCCCGCCACGCCGGCGCGTCCCAGGTGCGCGTCGCCGTGAGGGGAGAAGACGGTCGGGTGTGCATCACCGTGGCCGACAACGGTCATGGGTTCGCCTTCCACGGGCATTACGACCATTCGACGCTGACATCCCTCCAGCTGGGACCGGTGCTGCTCAAGCAGCGGGTGGAGTCGCTCGGCGGGATGCTCGAGATCGATTCGACGATCGACGGCGCCCACCTTGAGATCACGCTGCCGTATCGTACCGTCGAGAGCCTGACATGACGGTGCACCTCGCGCTGGCCGACGACCATCCCATCGTGCTCGACGGTCTCGAAGGCCTGTTTCGCCTGGAGCCGGATTTCCAGGTCGTGGCCCGCTGTATCAACGGCGAGGAGACGCTTGTCGCGGTGCGTCGGCACCGCCCCGACATCCTGATCCTCGATCTGCGCATGCCCCGGGGTGACGGATTGGAGATCCTGCGGACGCTCCGCCGCGAAAGGCTCCCCACCAAAGTGGTGCTGCTCGCAGGCGCGCTGGAGGAGGACGAAATCCTCGAAGCGCTGCGGCTGGGAGTCCGCGGGGTTGTGCTCAAGGAGCTCGCGCCCCAGCAGCTCGTGGAATGCGTCCGAAAAGTGCACGCAGGCGAACAATGGCTCGAGAAGCAGCTCTCGAGCCGGGTGCTCGAGACGCTGCTACGGCGGGAAGCCGGCGGGCGTACAGGGAATAGCGTCCTCACCCCACGAGAGATCGAGATCGTGCGTATGGTGGCGAGCGGCCTCCGCAACCGGGAGCTGGCGCGGCTGCTTGGCGTCACCGAAGGCACGGTCAAGATCCACCTGCACAACATCTATAAGAAACTGAAGGTGCAGAACCGCGTGGAGCTCGTGCTGCACGCCCAGTCGAATAAGCTCGTCTGAGTCACCTACTCTGACCGGATTGCGGTGACGACCCGCGTCAAGCGGATGGTCAAGCGCCCCGGGCTACTTGACCCCGAACTTGAACTCGATGTTCGACGTGTCGTTGAGGTAAATCCGGTACGTGTAGATCATCCCCGCTGTCAGGTTCTTTGAGTTCAGGTTGAACACCCATTGCTGCGCAGTGTCGTCCCACCGGAACTGGGTATCGGGCGTCGTCGACAAGACTTCTTCGTCGATAGCACCGGCTCCAGAGGATTTCCAGTAGAGGACGGGCCAGTTCTGGTTCCAGACAGTGACAACCTGGCCGGCTCCACCGATGGGGTTGGCATTCGCGTCGCAGACCCGGAACTTCACGGGAATCGTGCTGCCCTTCTTGAAAACACTGGATCCGTCGGCGTTCACAGGTTGCATGATCTGGTGCCCCGGCGATGCGAGGCAGATCCCGCCCTGCGCGTACTGAACGGTGAGGTTTCCGTTGGTCGTGGCGACGGTGTAGTTCCCGAGCTTGGCGTTTGGGTCGTACAGTGAGGGCACAATGGGGAATACACCAACGCTCGTGCCGTTCGCCGAGGTGGAGTAAGAAGCCGTGATGCCGTCGCCGTTCTTTACACCCGTCAGCGTCCCCGTGAGCACAGGAAGCGGGCCGCTGAGCACCATCGTCTTATTGTCCGCCGTGACCGTGAGGATGGCCTGGGTGACCGTGATGCTCTTGCTGCCGCTGCTGCCTTCGTGGTTCTGGTCGCCCCCATAGGTCGCCGTCGCCGTGCAGCCGTTGGCGCTCGTCACGTTCGTGCAGTCGCCCGTATAGACCACCGGCGTGACCGCCGCACTGAGCCCGCCCACCCCGCTTACCTGCGCGGTCGCCGTGAACGCCGTCCCGCGATACGTGTACGGCCCGGCCTCGAAGGTCACCACCGTGGACGAGGCCGCTTTGCCGATCGCGAAGCTGCCAGTGCCCGTGCTGCCGAAGTGGTTGGCGTCACCACCATACGTCGTGCTGGCACCGGCCGTCCCCACGTTCGTGTTGCTCGTGTAGGTCACGGGCGTAACCCCCACGTTGAGGCCGCCCGCGCCCGTCGCCGCTGCCGTGCAGGGCTCGATCGGCAACCCAGTGTAGGTCTGCGCCGCCGCCGGGCAGGTCACCGTCACCGCCGAGGCGGCCTGGCCGATCGCGAAGCCGCCCGTGCCCGTGCTGCCGGTGTGGTTCAGGTCCCCCGCCCAGCTCGCGGCCGCCGTGGCTGCGCCCGCGGCGATGTTGTTCGCATAGCTCAGCGACCCACTCACGTCCACCGGGCTCATCCCCACGCCGGTCGCGGCCGCCGTGCAGGGCGTCTGCGCCGACCCGGTGTAGGTATAGGGCGCCCCCGCCGTGCAGGTCACCGACACCGCTGAGGCCGCCCGGTCGATCGTGAAGCCGCCCGTGCCCGTGCTGCCGAGGTGGTTAGCGTCACCAGCATAGGTCGCGCTGGCGCCCGCCGTCCCCACGTTCGTGTTGTTCGTGTAGGTCACCGGCGCGACCGCCACGTTGAGGCCGCCTGCGCCCGTCGCCGTCGCCGAGCAGGGCGTTTGCGGCGACCCAGTGTAGGTCTGCGCCGCGCTCGGGCAGGTCACAACGGTGGTCGAGCTCGCCTGCCCGATCGTAAAGGCCTTCGAGTCGCTGCTCCTCGTGTGGTTCGCGTCACCAGCAAACGTGTAGGAGGCTGTCGCGGTCCCCGCGTCGGTGTTGTTCGCGTAGCTGGGCGTCGGGGTCAGACTCAGGCTCGCACCGGTCACCATCGCCGAACAGGGCATCTGGGCCGCGCCAGTGTAGGTGTACGGGCCCGCCGGGCAGCTGACTGCCGTGGTCGAGCTCGCCGGGGCGATGGTCATGGTCTGGGCATCCTGCGAGCCCAGGTGGTTGTCGTCGCCCGCGAAGGTCCCGCGGAGCCGGTACGTGCCGGCGTCGGTCGGCGCCGTGGTGCTCGGCCCGTAGCTCGTGGGCGACACACCCGCGTAGTTGACCGTGACGGACTGGTTCAACCCGCCGACGCCGGTCACCATCGCAGTGCCGCCGTGCGGACTGCCGTCATAGGTGGCGTTGGTCACCGTGATCGCGGTGACGGAGGCGGCCTTGGTGATATCGAAGGTCTTCGAGTCGCTGCTCCCGGTGTGGTTCGCGTCCCCGGGGAACGTGTAACTGGCCGTGGCCGTGCCGGCGTTCGTGTTGCCGCTGTAGCTCGGCGTGGGCGTGAGGCTCAAGCCCCCGACCCCGGTCACCGTCGCCGAGCAGGGCGTCTGGGCCGAGCCGGTATACGTGTACGGCCCCGCCGGGCAACTCACCGTGGTGGTCGAGGCGGCCTGGCCGATCGAGAAGCTGCCCGTGCCGGTGCTGCCCAAGTGGTTCGCGTCCCCACCATACGTCGCGCTGGCACTCGCCGTGCCGACGTTCGTGTTGCTCGTGTAGGTGACCGGCGTGACCGCCACGTTGAGGCCGCCCGGACCCGTCGCCGCCGCCGTGCAGGGCTCGATGGGCGCCCCGGTGTAGGTGTGCGCCGCGCCCGGGCAGCTCACCACCGTCGTCGAGGCCGCCTTGTGAATCGTTACCGTGGCAGGGGCACTGGCGGCCGATGCGTTGTAATTGGCATCCCCGGCCCGCGTCGCCGTCAGCGAGCATGTTCCCGTCCCGCTGGTCACCGTAATCACCCCGGTGTTGGCGTCAATCGAACAGGCCGTCGAGGCACCTGCGCTGAAACTGTAGGCGCCCGTGCCACTGCCGCCCGAGGCCGTCGCCGTCCCGCCCGCCGTCCCAAAGGTCGCATTGCCGGGCGCGCTAATCGTCACCGCGGCCTGGTCCAGCCTGGTGAACGTGAAGCCATTCGTCAGTGTCACGGACGTCGCGTTGCCTTGGCCTGCGTTCCCTGTGACGATGACGTCAACCGTTCCCGCTGTGTGTGTCGGCGTCGTCGCGGCCAGCGTCTGATTGTCCGCACGGGTCGCCGAAACTGGGGCACCGGTTCCGAAGCTCACGGTGAACGGCTGTCGGCCATTAGTGAAGCTGGTTCCGGTAATCGTGACTGGGGTCCCGCCTAACGTCGGACCAGACGCCGGCGAAACGGCGCCGACGCTGAAATTGTCATCCGTAAACGTCGCCAGCGCCACGGACCCAGACGTCTGGCCCGTCGCGGTCAAATAAAACCTCACACCGACGTCGTGCGCATCCGGTGCAAACTCGTTGTTGAAAATGTGCCCGGACGCATCGGCCGTCGCCGTCAGCGTGGGGTGCGTGTCGATCGCGGGATCTTCGTGCAGCACGAGCGAGACGACTTCACCAAACTGCCACCCCGAGCCGGTGATGGTTACGACCTGGCCTGGGGCGTAGTCGGCTTGGTCCGTCTTCACGGTGGCGGCGCCGTTCCCGTGCCCCAGGGAGGAGACCAGCACCACCTGGCTTCCCGAGGTCCCGCCCCTCGCATCCGCCGTCGCGCTGGAAGAGTCCCCGGGGGGCTCGATCCCGAACGATGCCATGTCGGTATACGCGAGCTGTTGGCCCCCGTTGTTCAGAAGCTGGGTCGCCGTGGCCGTCAATGCCTGGACCTCGTTATAAATCCCGGGCGCAGAGTCCGCTGCCACGGCGAGCCGAGAAATCTCCACTACCCACCCGTAGCGCTCCGCCAGCGAGTCCGAATAGTCTTGCAGGACGACGAGGCCTCTCAACCCCGACGTGGCGTAGGTCGCCGCCCCCCACACCGCGAGGTTGCGAACGAGGGTGTTCTTCTCCGTACGACTCATGGTGCCCTGATCCGGTGTGCCGGACCAGACCGCAATTCGCCCGAGCAGCACGTTGCGTAGCCGGCTGGCCACCGTCGCGGTCCGCAACCGGTCATATGGCTTGGTGTCGGCGTTATCCGCCAGGGCAGGGACGATGAACACGGCATAGGGTGAGAGGTCGGCGCTCGCGAGATCGATCGTCCCGTCCGTTCCGTCGTAGCCCATGTCCACGCGCTGCGCGAACGGACCGCCGGAGTCGCCCAGCGACTGGACGAGCGTCGTACAGCCCGTGGGATCGATCCCGACTGGGCAGTAGACCAGCGCCTTTTGAGCGCTCAGAACGGACGGTCCGAGGCCGAGACCGCACAGCGTGACAAGGGTGCGCAGGCGGTGCGCCAAGCATCCGCTCGTATTCATGGCGCGGCTCAACGGCAAGCGTCGGTGATGACCGCGCTGAGCGCGTTCACATGATGCAGCAGGCCGACCACACCCGGCCGCGCCGCCACGCGTGCCTGGGCGCGCTCAAGCGCCTTGGCGTACGCGACGCACACCGTCGAAGACGCGCGGGCCGACGAAACCTGCATCGCCGGGCGTGCGGACGGCCCCGTCAGCTTTTGGGGCTCGTCCGCACAGGCAGTCATGAGCAGCAGTACGGCGACCGAAAGTACAGGGGTGCGCTTCACAACCCACCTCCAGAGAAGGCCCACCGACTGTGTGGGCGGCCGGCGTTCGTCATGGCGCGCACGCTCGGCCTAGCCGCGCCCAGCGCACCCGGAGACGTGACGGCGTCCTATCCACCGCATCGCCCGCACGCGCGCCTTTGGTGTGGCGTCGAAGCAACGGCTGTGCCAGGGCCCACCTAGAGCAGGGCGCTTCGCAGGCCTTCAGCTGTGTGGCACACCAGTGACACCGGCGGACGGCGAGTAACGCACGATAGAGCGCGCTCTATCGTTTGGTAGAGTGGAGTTGGCTGCTTGAACTACGCGAAGCTGAGAGACGTGATGGCGGCGGCGATGCCGACACGATCGCTATGCGGCTCGACCCGGACCACACGCGCGTGGCACTGCACCTGAATCGGTGACTCCGGTAGCGTGGCGCCGAACACGAGGGTCAAGTCGAGCTGCGAATCCAGCGGATAGGCCTGGTCGGTGAGGAAATACACGCCGCCGGCGCTCACGTCGCGGGTGAGGCCGGATCCGCGCGCGAGCTGCACCGGCAGCGCAAGCACATAGCGCCGGGCGCTCCGGGTCGGCTTCTTCTCGGTTTCCTTCACGGAGAATCCCTTACCGGAAGGCTTTGGCGTCTCGCTCTGACGCGTCACGCCCGCACCCAGCGGGCGAGCTCTTTAACACTCGGCCGCTTGCCCGTCATGAGAATACCGATTCTGTAAATGCGCGCCGCAATCCACGTAACCGCCACGATGCCGAGCACGAGCATCGCCAGTGAAGTCGCCAGCTCGCTCGCGGGGACGATGCTCGCCGCCCACCGCACCGGCATCGCGATGGGTGAGGTGAACGGGATGAGAGAGATCGTCACCGCATACGTCGATTCGGGATTGCTGGAAAGGGCCCAGATGGATAGATACGCGATCATCAACAAGAAAATCACGGGCTGCACTGCTTGTCGCGCTTCCTGATCGCTCGAGGAGATTGCGCCCACCGTGGCCAACATGGCGGAATAGAACAGGAACCCCCCGAGAAAATAGGCGAGGAAGATCGCGATCGTCCCCGTGGACACTTGCGGCAACTCGAACGCCTCCGCACCACGCTCGGCCGACGCCATCCCACCACCAAGCGCCGCGCGCTGGGTGAGCAGTAGCCTGCCCGACACTCCCCAGATGACGAACTGGAAGATCGAAACGGCGCCGACGCCCAGGATCTTACCGAGCATCAACTGGAACGGCCGAAGGGATGACACGAGCACCTCGACAACGCGCGTGGTCTTTTCCTCGAGCACCGAGCTCATCACGTTTACGCCGTAAGCGGCGATGGCCATGAACAACAGGATCGCCATGATATAGGCGAGCGAGAAGGACTGGGCGGAGCTTTGGCCGCTCGTCGTCGACCCGGAAATCTTCTTCGTTTGTAGATCGATCCGCAGCTGCACCTCGTCGACGACTTCCGGTCTGATGCCGGCGCGCTGGAGCCGTGTGCTCACGGCGAACCGCCCGAGCACTCCCTTCAATTCGGCGATCTCCTGGAGCGCTGCGGCGTTCGATGCGCGGTACTCGGCGATGCCTGCCTCCAGAGTCTGATCGGTGAGGATCAGGAACCCGTCCAGCCGTCGGGCGATCACCGCCCGGGTCAATGAGTCAAGGAGGCCCACCCGCGGCGCCACCCGGGCCGCGACCTTGAAGGTTCCGCTGGCAGCGAGCGAGTCCGCGACGCGCTCGCCAAACCGCGTCGTGGTGCCGTCGACGACCACGATCCGCTCCGGGCCACCGGAGCCGGCGAATAGGAGCGGCAGGAAAAACAGAGTTGCCAAGAAGATGGGCCCCAGGGCGGCCGACACCCAGAACCATTTGCTCCGTACCCGCTCGACGAACTCACGGCGAATGACGGCCCAGACTTTACGCACGGGCGGCCTCGCCTTCCGGGCGCATCACGGCTCTCGCCGCTTCCGGCCCCACCAGGTCGATGAAGATCTTGTTGAGCGACGGCTCCATCAGCTCGAACCGCGAGAGCCGGGCACCGGAGACTACGAGTCGCTGCAGGATCACCTGCGCGTCTGCCCCCGACGCGAGCTCAAGCTCGGCGAACTGCCCGTAGTCGTCCACCTTCTTCACCAGACCCCGGTCGGCAAAGACTTGCTGCGCGGCGCCGGCGCTGCCGTCGAATCCGACGACGAGATGGTGTCCGCCATGGGTCCGCTTGATGTCCGAGAGCGCGCCGTCCACCAGCTTCCGTCCCAGCGCGATGATGCACAACTGCTCGCACAGCTTTTCGGCCTGCTCCATGATGTGGGTCGAGAACAGGATCGTCTTCCCGCGACGGCGCAAGTCGAGCACGGTGTCCTTCATCACCTGAGTATTCACGGGATCGAGCCCCGAGAACGGCTCGTCGAGAACCAGGAGATCCGGGTCGTGGAGCACGGTCGAGATGAACTGCACCTTTTGCTGCATTCCCTTCGACAGCTCGTCGACGCGGCGCAGTCGCCATTGAGCGAGCCCGAGTCGCTCGAGCCACTCCCCGGCCCGCTGGCGCGCGTCCCGCCGGTCGATGCCTTTCATCTCGCCAAGAAACACGAGCACGTCGAGCACCCGCATCTTGCGGTATAGGCCGCGCTCCTCCGGGAGGTAGCCGATCCGCTCCGAGTGGGCGCGCCCGCCGCCCGGCTCGCCGAATAGCCGCACGGCGCCGCCGTCGGGCCGCAGGATGTCCATGACCATGCGGATCGTCGTCGTCTTGCCGGCGCCGTTCGGCCCCAGGAGACCGTAGATCACGCCCTGGGGGATGGAGAGCGAGAGCTCATCAACGGCGGTGTGACCGGCGAAGCGTTTGCTGACCCGGTCGAGGCTCAGGATCGGGGTAGGGGAGGGGGAGGGGGAGGAGGACGTCATGCGCGCGGCTAATCTAGCCCC
>WNEL01001852.1_pt1 | contig 12559 bp, 9 predicted proteins | sample 5399991 | NCBI WGS metagenome assembly WNEL01 (sample SAMN13153325, study PRJNA577476) | soil metagenome | isolation source: 20 cm grassland meadow soil pre-rain plot 2 | place: USA:California | collected 2015-09-08
GGTCGCTCGGCGCTGATTCTGGGTGCCGGTGACATCGCCGAGCTGGCCGCCACGTGCCTCGTGTCCGAGGGGGTGCGCGTGAGCCTGGTGGCGAACCGCACCTACGAGCGCGCCAAGGCGATCGCCGAAGAGCTCGGTGCCCGGGCGCTCACGCTCGACGAAGCGTGGGACCGATTCGGCGACTGCGACATCGTGCTGTGCTCGACGGCGGCGCCGCATGCGGTCGTCACCTGGGACCGCGTGGCACCGGCCATCGGGCGGCGCGGCGGACGGCCGCTGTGCATTCTCGATCTCGCCGTGCCGCGCGACGTGGAGCCGGCCGTCGCCCAGCTCGAGAACGTGTTCCTGTACGATCTCGACGACCTTCAGGCCGTGGCGGCGCAGGCGGCGGCCGAGCGGCGGAGCGACATCCCCGCGGCCGAGCGGATCGTGAGCGAAGAGGTCGAGCGGTTCTGGGGGTGGTACGGCGGACTGGTGGTGGTGCCCGTACTGCGGGAGTTCCGCGAGCGGATGGAGGCCGTGCGCGCGGCCGAGCTCGAGCACACGCTGCGCCGTCTCAGCCACCTGAGCCCACAGGATCGCGCCCAGATCGAGTACTTCAGCCAGGCGCTGCTCAACAAGTTCCTCCACCAACCCACCGTCGCCTTGAAAGCAGCCGCGCGGGCCGGCCGGGGCTACGGGCTGCTCGACGCCCTGAAGCGACTGTTCGGTCTGGAGCGGCGGGATGGGACATAGGGTCTTGGTCACGGGAGGGGCGGGGTACATCGGCAGCGTCGTGGTGGAGCAGCTCCTCGCCCGAGGACACGTCCCGGTGGTGCTGGACGACCTGAGCACGGGGCACCGTGCGGCGGTGGCGTCCGGCGTCGAGTTCGTGCAGGGCAACGTGGGGGACCGGCGCGTGCTCGAGGACGTGTTCCACCGTCACGGCGTCGATGCGCTCATGCATTTCGCCGCGTTCGCGTTGGTGGCGGAGTCGGTGGCGCACCCCGCCAAGTACTATGCGAACAACGTCGTCGCGGGCCGTGCGCTGCTCGACGCCACGGTGGCCGCGGGTGTGCGACGGGTGATCTTCTCGTCGTCGTGTACGATCTACGGCCACCGGGGGGCGGAGCCGATCGCCGAGGACACGCCGGCGGCACCGGTCAATCCGTACGGCGAGACCAAAGTGGAATTCGAGGGCATGCTGACCGCCGCGGCGCGGACGCACGACCTCGCCTCGGTCAGTCTCCGCTACTTCAACGCGGCGGGCGCATCGGAGCGCTGCGGCGAAGATCACGAACCCGAGACGCACCTCATCCCCAACGTGCTGCGCGTGGCGCAAGGCCGGGCGCCCGCTCTCGAGGTATACGGCACCGACTACCCGACTCCCGACGGCACCGCCGTGCGCGACTACATCCACGTGCTCGACCTCGCCGACGCGCACATCCGGGCGCTCGACGCGGAGCTGGACGGCGCCGTGGCGGTCAACCTGGGGACGGGCACCGGAAGCTCCGTGCTGGCCGTGGCGGACGCGGCCCGCCGCGTGACCGGTAACGCCATTAAGACGGTCGCCCGGCCGCGCCGGCCGGGAGATCCGCCGTTCCTGGTGGCGGCGCGAGGCCGCGCCGAGCGGCTACTGGGGTGGCGGCCGAGCCACTCGAGTCTGGAAGAGATCATCGCGAGCGCGTGGGCGTGGCACCGAGCGCACCCGCTCGGGTACGGGAACTGAGGAGGGTCGACAGCGTGCTGCTGCTACAGGTGGGCCGGGCGGTTCCGACGACGCCGTGGGAGCTGGTGCTCACGTCCAGTCGCGAGACGAAGTTCGTGCTCGCGATCCTCGTTGTCTTCTCGATCGTCTCCTGGTATCTCATCTTCCTCAAGTGGTGGCAGTTCCGCCGCATGCGCCGCCATGCCGACCGGTTCATGGCCGAGATCGCGCGCGCCCCGCGGCTCGACGACGCCTACCACGCGGCCATGCGCCTGCCTTCCTCGCCCTACAACCGCCTGCTGCGCGAAGGGATCCACTTCTTCTCCGAGCTCAAGCCCGGCGGCTTGAAGGAGAACGGGCCCGCGGTGGCCACTCAGGCCGCCCTGACGACGACCCAGCTCGAAGCGCTCCGCATGGTGCTGGCCAAGGAGGTCGCGGCCGAGCGCGACGCGGCGGCCCGATTCATCCCGTGGCTCGCCACGTTCGGATCGGTCAGCCCGTTGCTCGGCTTGCTCGGCACGGTGCTCGGCGTGATGGACGCGTTTATCGGCATCGCCGTGGGCGGGTCGGGCAACATCGGCGCCGTCGCGCCCGGCGTCGCCGAGGCACTCGTGACCACCGTCGCCGGACTGGCGGTCGCGGTCCCCTCGGTGATGGCGTACAACTTGTTCGTGAACCGCCTGGGGTTGTTCGCCGGGGAGCTCGAGGGCTTCGCCCAAGAGATCATCGGTACCATGGCGCGCGAAGGGAGGCTGTAAATGGCCGGCCTGGTGGGAGGGGGGGGCGGTCTGCGCGGACACGGCGAGCTGCCCTTGAACGCCGATATCAACGTCACGTCCCTGGTGGACGTCGCGTTCGTGCTGCTCATCATTTTCATGATCACGGCGCCCATCATGCAGGGCGGCGTGGACGTCCGCCTGCCGCGCGCCCAAGCGCGTCCGCTCGAGCCCAAGTCGGGATTGGTCGTGACCCTGGACCGCGACGGGCACATCTTCCTGGACCAGGCGGCGCTCTCCTACGACGACTTCCGTGCCACCTTCCCGGCCTTCGTGCGAACCAAACGGCCAACTGGGGTGTACCTCCGGGCCGACGGTCGGGTGCCCTACGCGGACGTGGTGCAGGTGCTGGCGGTGATCCGGACGTCCGGCGTGAACGACGTCGGTCTCGTGGCCGAGCCGGAGACGGTGGAGCGGTGACGCGGCGGCCCCGGGCACCCACCAATGTCGGCATCGGCCTCGCGGGCACGGTTTGCGTCCACGCCTTTGTCGGGGTGCTGTTTCTGGTGGGCGCCGCCAATGCGCGCAAGCCGGCGCCGCCCACGTACCGAGTCCATCTGGTGGCCGCGCCCGCGCCGACCGAGGATGCGCGCAAAGCGCCCGAGGCGGTGGAGCGGCCGGCCGAGGAGAAGCCCGCGCCGGCACCCAAGGCGAAGTCCCCGAAGAGCACCGTGGCCCCCGCGCCGCCCCCACCCGTGGCGGACAACACCAAGCGGGAAGCCGCGCCACGCACGACACCCAAGGCGCAACCGCTCCCCGGCGAGCGGCCGTCCACCGGGAGCGATCCGCTGACGGTGTCCACGGAGGGGATCGAGTTTCCGTTTCTCATCAAGCGGTCCGGCAGCTTCGGGTTCGATCTCGAAGCGCAAGGCGCGATCGAGGACGCGGGGCGCCGCAAGGCGTTCGGCCCGCTTCCCGACGGCTGGACGTCGGACGTGCTGTTCGTGCGGTTCTATTTCAGCGGGACGCGGCAATGAGGGCGGAGGGGCGGGCGGGCGGTCGGGCGGTCGGAACCGGCCTGCTGCTAGCTGCAGTCTTGTCCGCCGGCCCGACGGTCCGCCTGTCTGGCCAGGACACCTCCGCGGTCGATCGCGGCGTCCGCATCGGCATCCTGTATCGACCGGGCGTGCGTCCCGGAATCGTCGTCCTGACGGGCCGCGCCCCCGGGCTCGACTCGCTGCGCTCTATCATGGCGCGCGATATCGACTACAGTGACCGCTTTGAGCTGATCACGCTGCCGGGCAGCGACTCCATCCGCCTGGCGGCCGCGCCGGGCGCGCGCCCTGCGGCGGGGACCGGTACCGGGAAGACCGGCGGCGGCGCCGCGTCGGCCGCGGGGCTCAACTACCCGCTGTACCAGGCGCTCGGCGCCGACTTCGCGGTCGCGGTGGCCCCGGCTGCCGGCGACAGCGTCGTCGTCACAGTCCACGACGTCGCCGGCGGCGCGGTGCGGCGCGAGCTGCGCTCCCGGCTCCCGCCGCTCACCGATCCGGGCTTCCGGATGGCTGTCCACCGGCTCTCGGATCGCGTGCTCGAGGGTACGCTGGGCGCGCCCGGAATCGCGGCGACGCGCGTGCTGTTCGTGATGGACGGGAAGGTCTACGTCATCGATCAGGACGGCGCGGACCGACGTCTCGTGTCATCGACGGATCACGCGGCCATGTCGCCGGCGTGGGCGCAGGACGGGCGGCGCTTCTCGTACATGGAATTCTGGCAGGGGCACGGCCGCCTGTTCGTGCAGGACGTCGCGTCGGGCAAGCGAGCGCCGGTACCGACGACGGGGCAGGCACTCGACTTCACACCGGCCTTCTCGCCCGATGGCAAGACGCTCGCATTCAGCCGCGCCATCGAGGAAGGCACCGACGTCTACACAGTCAACATCAAGGACGGCTGCTGTTTACAACGCTTGACCGTGGGGCGCTTTTACGACAACTTGTCACCGACCTACAGTCCCGACGGCCAGCGGATCGCGTTCGTATCGACGCGCCCGGGACTGCCGCAGATCTACGTGATGGCGGCGGACGGGACGGACCAGCAGCTGTTCGCGCCGTTCGACTACGGGGCGACTGGGTCGTCCAATGCCCCCGAGTGGTCACCCGATGGACAGGCCGTCGCCTTCCACCGCGATGTCGCGGGCACGTTACAGGTGTTTGTCCTCGACGTGCGCACGCGGGCGGTGCGGCAGCTCACTTCAGTCGGGCGGAACGAGGATCCAACCTGGGCACCCGACAGCCGCCATATGGCGTTCGTGTCGGATCGTTCGGGATATCGGCAGCTCTGGATCATCGATTTGGAAACCGGCCGTATTCGCCCGCTGCTGCAGCAGAGCGGCGCGCGGCTCCCGGCCTGGTCTCCGCGTCTGCCGGAGACCGCAGCGTCGACCCCTTGAATTCGAGAGGACTCGCACCGATGAAACGCCTATCGCTGCTCCTGCTGGGCGGTCTCGCCATGGCGGCGGTCGCCGCGTGCCCCGGCAAGAAACCGGAGACGACGGCGGCGCCGGCCGTGCCGAACAACGATTCGCTCGAGGCCGAACGTCGCCGCCTCGCCGACTCCACCGCGAAGGCCGAAGCCGAGGCGCGGGCTCGCGAAGAGGCCGACCGCCGGCGTCAGCAGGCGATCGCGGACTCACTGGCGGCGCTCGGCCAGACGACCAATGCCGTGAAGACCATGCTCGCGACCCTGATTCACTTCGACTACGACAAGGCGATCATCCGGGGCGGCGACGCGGGGGTGCTGGACCAGAAGGTGGCGATCCTGCAGGCCAATCCCGCGTTGCGCATCCGCGTCAGCGGACACTGCGACGAGCGCGGCTCCGATGAGTACAACCTGGCACTGGGGAATCGCCGCGCCACCGCGGCCAAGCAGTACCTCGTGAGCCACGGCATCGACGCGAGTCGGATCGAGACGGTGTCGTACGGCGAGGAGCGGCCCATCGATCCCGGCCACGACGAGGAAGCCTGGGCCAAGAACCGTCGCGACGAGTTCGAAATTCTGGCGGGCGGCGACGCCCTGAAGCAACCCTGAGCGGCGGGCGTGTGACGCGCGCGTGGCTGCCGCTCGTCGGCCTGGGGCTCACCGCCGGCTGCGCCCTCAAGGGCGACGTGCGGCGCGTCGAGCTCCAGGTCGAGGCGTTGCGCGTGGAGCGCATGCGGGGCGACAGCGCGCGGGCGGCCCAGATCGACTCCGTGCGCGTGCTCCTGGCGGCGGCGCAGGAGAAGCTCGCGGCGCAGCAGGCCTACCTGGTCCAGCTGCGCGGTGACCTGAAGACCGAGCTGCTCGGCGTGCAGCAGCAGCTCGTCACGGTGCAGGAGCTGACCGGGCAGAGCCAGCAGCGGTTGACCGAGCTGCGGGGCAAGCTGGAGGAGCAGGCGCGTCAGCCCGTGCCGGTCCCGGATACCGGCCACGGCGGCGCTCCCATCCCGGTCGGGCCCTCGGGGAACCCCGCGGGGGCGGGACCGAACCAGATGTACGAGCTGTCGCTGCAGCAGTTCCGCCGGGGCAGCCTCGCCACGGCACGCCTCGGGTTTCGCGAGTTTCTGCGCGTGTTCCCGACGCACGAGCGGGCGCCCGATGCGCTGTACTACGTGGGCGAGACGTTCGCGGGGGAGAGCGCGGATTCGGCGGCCGCGGTGTATCAGCAGGTCGTGAGGACCTATACCAACTCGTCGCGGGCGCCCTCGGCGCTGTACAAGCTGGGGCTGCTCGCCGAGCAGCGGGGCGACAAGGCGGCCGCCCGTACCTACTATGGTCGGGTCATCTCGAGCTATCCCCGCTCCGACGAGGCCAATCTCGCGCACGACAAGCTGCAACGCCTGGGGCGCTAGCCCGGCGGGGCCGTCGTGAGTCGTGCCTGACACTCCCGAGAGCCGGGCCGAGATGCCGTTCCTCGACCACCTCGAGGAGCTGCGCTGGCGCATTCTGTATAGCCTGCTCGCCGTCGTGGTCGGCACGCTGGTGGGCTGGGTGATCGTCGAACACATCGACGTCATCGGCCTGCTGATCGAGCCGATCAAGCCGCTGATCCCCGGCGGCAAGCTGCGCGTCACCAGTCCCACCGAGCCGTTTTTCATCACCCTCAAGTTCGCCTTCGTGGTGGGGGTGGTACTGGCGTCGCCTGTGGTGGGATACCAGGCCTGGGCGTTTCTGACGCCGGCGCTGTACGAGCGGGAGCGCCGCCTGATCGTACCGGCCCTGTCGGCGGGGGCGCTGTTGTTTCTCGCGGGCGCGTCCGCCGCCTACCTGTGGGTATTGCCGCGCGCGCTGGCGGTGCTGCTCAGCTTCCAGCACAACGTCTTCGACCCCCTCATCACGGCCGACAAGTACTTCGGCTTCGCCGCCCAGTTGATCATCGCCTTCGGCGTCGTCACCGAGCTGCCCCTGGTGGTGGTGATTCTCGCGATCCTCGGTCTCGTGACGCCGCAGTTCCTGGCGCGCAATCGACGCTACGCCATCGCCTTCTCGGCGGTCGCGGCCGCCCTGCTGGCGCCGCCCGACGCGGTCTCGATGCTGCTCATGATGGTGCCCCTGTGGCTCTTGTATGAGGTGAGCATCTGGTGCGCCTGGGTGGTCGAGAAGCGCCGCCGGCGGCGCCAGCGGGCAGAGGGAGGGGCCGCGAGCGCTGCCGCCCTCGGCGTGCTGCTGCTGTTCGCCCTGGGTGGGTCGCTCGAGGCGCAGATCCCGTCGCAACCACCGTTGCGGCCGCCACGCCCCGATACCGCGCGCACCGCCGCGGACACACTGCAGGGCCGGGCGCTCGATACCGCGACTGCCCGGAAGCTCGGCCTCCCGACCGGCCCGAGCCGCAGCTTCCCCGCCTCCGATGCCGTGATCGACTCCCTCAAGAAGCTCAAGGGATACCGCGTGACGCAATACACGTCGGACACGCTGATCGTGCAGGGGGGCGATACCGAGACGATCCACCTGCGCGGCACGGCGTACGTCGAGCGTGAAGGCACCAAGGTCGAGTCCGACTCGATCCGTTACCGCCGGCAGAGCTGTCGCCTCGACGCCGTGGGAGACCCGAAGCTGTTCGATCAGGCCACGGTGCTGGTGGGCGAGCGCATGGCGTACGACACCTGCGTCAAGCGCGGCACCGTCCACAACGCGCTCACCGATTTTCAGCAGGGCCAGGCGCACTGGCTGGTGCGCGGGGACCTCGCGGTGGATTCGGGCTCCACCCGCCTGTACGGCGCCAACAGCGAGGTCACCTCGGACGACAACCCCGTCCCCGATTATCACTTCGCCACCGGTCAGATGAAATGGCTGAACAAGAATGTGATGGTGGCGCGACCCGCGGTGCTGTACATCCACGACGTCCCGATCATGTGGCTGCCGTTCATCTTTCAGGACGTGCGCCGCGGGCGTCGCAGCGGCATTCTGGTGCCGCGCTTCGGCTTGAGCGACATCGTCCGTCCCACCCGCCGCTACCAGCGGCACGTGGCGAACCTCGGCTACTACTTCGTGGTCAACGACTACGTGGATTTTCTGATATCGGGCGACTGGTACGCCGACCGCTACCTGGCGTTCAGGGGACAGACACGCTACCGCTGGCTCGACCACTTCATCAACGGCGGCCTCTCGTTCGAGCGCTACGCCCAGCTCGACATCCCGAGCAGCTCGATCCGTCTCGGCTGGCAGCATCAGCAGAGCTTTTCGTCGCGCACCAGCTTCAACGCGAGCGTCGACTATGCCACCAGCACGACCGTGATCCAGCAGAACACGGTCAACCCGTACCTCGCCACCGCCAGCCTGGGCTCACAGATGAGCTTCAACAAGCAGTTCGACTGGGGCACGCTCAACATCGGCGGCAGCCGGCGCCAGGAGATCGGAAGCGGGCTCGTCACGCAGAACTTTCCCAATGTGAGCCTCACGCCGTCGCCGGTGAACATCACCCCGGCGATCACGTGGTCGCCCGGCTTCTCGTACCAGAACCAGCAGACGTTCCACCAGCTCGAGACGCCGGTGCTCCTCCCCGGAGGCACGTTTGATACCCTGTTCGCCGACACCCGCCAGACGGGCCTAAACTTCCAGACCCCGCTGCGGCTGGGGAGCTGGACCTGGAACAACAGCTTCGTGATGAACGACGCCATCAGCAACGCGCGCCAGGCGTTCGACATCCTCGACTCGACGGTCCAGGGTGGGAAGCGGCGCGTGGTCTACTATCAGACGTTCAGCACCACGGTCGATTGGCAGACCGGCATCAACCTGCCGTCGCTCTTCACGGGGAGCTGGAAGCTCCAGCCCGGCATCGCGATCGTGAATCAGACGTCGCAGGGCAGCTACCGGATTCGCAACCAGTTCACCGGCGGGCAGTGGGTGCAACAGGGCAAGCGCCTGCAGTTCAGCGCCGGTCTCTCGCCCACGTTTTTCGGCTTCTTTCCGGGGATCGGCCCCATCGAACGCATTCGCCACTCGGTGTCGCCGATCGTGAGCTACGCGTATGCTCCGGGCTCGCAGGTGTCCGACGAGTTCGCGCGCGCCGTCGACCCCACGGGACGCAACTTTCGGGCGCGCAGCGATCCGCAGCAGACGATCAGCCTGGGCCTGTCGCAGAACTTCGAGGCCAAGCTCAAGCCTCCCCCGGGCGACACGAGCGGACACGCAGCGCGCAAGATCCGCCTCCTGAGCATCAGCACCAGCTCCCTGTCGTACAACTTCGAGCAGGCCAAACAGCCGGGGCACACCGGCTGGCAGACGCAGACACTGAACAACACGCTCGCGTCCGATCTGCTGCCGGGGTTCAGCTTCAGCGTCACCCATGACTTGTGGAAGGGCCAGGTGGGCACGGACACCGCGCGGTTCGACCCGTTCCTGACGAACATCTCGGCCAGTTTCACGATCACGCCTGCCACGATTCGGGGAATCGCCGGCCTGCTGGGCCTCGCGGCCAAGGCGCCGGCCAATGCGCCTCCCTCCCCGGCGCCCGGGCCGCCGGGGAGCCCGGAAGGGCAGGGCGGCGTGCCACCCGCGGGAGGCCAGTTCGGAAACAAAGCATTCCAGGGACCGGGAGGCCTGCCGGGCGGGGGTGGGGGATCGGGGTTCAACCTGTCGGTGAGCTACACGGGGTCCAGGACGCGGCCCCAGGCCGTCGACACATTGGCGCTCGCCGGCTTCGCCCCGGTGAGCCCAACGGGCGGGAGCCGGCAGATGACGCTGCGCCTCTCGTTTCAGCCCACCGCGCACTGGTCGGCGACCTGGAATACGAACTACGATCTCGACGCACGCCAGTTCGGCTTGCACGTCATTCAGCTGGAGCGGGATCTGCACCGCTGGCACGCCAGCTTTTCGTTCAACAAGACCCCCACCGGCAGTTTCGCGTTCAGCTTCTACGTTTCGCTGCTCGACCAGCCCGACATCAAGTTCAACTATGAGCAGCAGTCGATCACGCGCTAAGCGTCCCCTGGAGATGACAACGGCGGCGGGCGGCTCGACTGCAAGTGCCCGGCCGTGGGTCACTTACCGTGCGGCACGCCGTCTGCCTACGCACCTCCCAAACCGCCTCCCGAGGCTTCCATGCCGCGCTCCTCGCGATACATCCTCGCCGTCGTTCTGCTCTTCGGCATCGCGTGCCAGAACAGCACGACGAACATTTCCGGCTCCCTGTCGCCCCCCCAGAACCTCGGGTATCAGCTCGACGCGAGCGGCGATCCCAACACGCCCGCCGGCATCCTGCTGGTGTGGGACGACGTCTTGAGCTCCGATCTCGCGAGCTACCGGGTGTACTCGCGGGCCAGCACGTCGGGCTCTTTCCTGCTGCGCGGCGAGACCAGCTCCAACACGTTCCACGACAACGGCGTACCGCATCTGCAGTATGCGGTCACCGCGGTCGACCTGGGCGGCGGCGAAAGCGATTTCTCGAACATCATCACCGTCGATGAGCGGCTCCGGCTGCAGGCTCCCGACACGCTTGGCTCTATTTCGCTGAATAAGGCCATCCATCTCGGGTGGGCCGACAACGCGGCCCAGGACACCACTTTCAAGTGGTATCGCGTGTACAGCGCGAGCTACAATCTCGACACGGGAGTATGTGGCGCGGACTGGTCGCTCGAGGGCGAGACCGTGTCCAACGAGTTTCTCGCCACCCTGCTCGTCAACGGCACGCCGCGCTGCTTCGGCGTCTCGGCGATCAGCAAGCGGGGCTACGAGAGCCTCTGGTCGCCGTTGCGCCAGGACACGCCGCGCCCCGACGCGCGCAACGTGCTGGTCTATGCGCTCGAGCAGCAGCCGGCCCAGGCGGGGTTCCGTTTCTGGAACGACGCCAACGCCAACGGTGTCGGCGATCCGGGCGAGCTGGGTCTGGTGCAGGACGGCAACCGCACGGACATCGACTTCTGGGTGCACCGGGCGAGCGATTCCACCCTGTGGATCGTGCCGGAGTTCGCGGGCGACAGCATGCAGGTCTATGGCACGCAGCCCGTCGCCGACTTGACGTCGATCGACTTCGCGCGCGCGGTCGGCTACACTCGCAACATGTACCAGGCGGTGCCCGGGTACGGCTACGTGTTCCAGCGCAATGAGGCCGGCGCGTATCACTACGCCGCGCTGCGCGTCACCGCGGTCAGCCGTCAGTACGTGATCTTCGACTGGAGCGTGCAGACGGATCCGGGGAATCCGGAGCTGGCGCCGAAACCGGCGTTGACAGGGAAACCGGTAGCCGTTTCCAGGTAGGTTGGCAGACGCCAAGTTGCAAGCGGTCGCAAGTCGTGAGTGGCCAGGATGACTCCTGGCCACTCGACGTTTGTACGCTTGGCGTCTTGTGTATGGGCGCGTACCTTCCTTTCGCATGCCACCTTCTGTGACGCTCGACGGACATTCCCTCTCGATCGCGGACGTCGTCGCCGTCGCCCGCGGCGTCGCGCCCGTGACCATCGCGCCGCAGGCTCTGGCGAGCGTAGCTGCCTCCCGCCGGGCCGTCGAGACCGCCGTGGGCCGGGGCGACACGATCTATGGCGTCAACACGGGCTTCGGCAAGCTGGCGCATGTGCGCATCAAGCCCGACCAGGCGCGCGATCTGCAGCTGAATCTGATCCGCAGCCACGCATCCGGCGTGGGAGAACCGCTGCCCGTCGACGCCGTGCGGGCGATGATGCTGTTGCGCGCCAACGTGCTGCTGCGCGGCACGAGCGGGGTGCGCGCGATCCTTCCGGAGCTGATCGTCGGCATGCTGAACGCGCAGCTGCATCCGCGCGTCCCCTCGCAGGGGAGCGTCGGGGCGTCGGGAGATCTCGCCCCCCTCGCGCACCTCGCGCTCGCCATGATCGGGGAGGGGGAGGACGGCCCGACGCTGCGAGCCAAGCGGCTCGAACCGATCACGCTGGAAGCGAAGGAGGGTTTGGCGTTCGTCAACGGCACGCAGGCCCAGACCGGGCTGGCGGCGTTGCTGGTGCACGACGCCTGGGTCCTGTGGCGCACGGCGCACACCGCGGCCGCGATGAGCCTCGAGGCCGTGCGCGGCACGCCGGCGCCGTTCGACCCCCGGATCCACGAGGCGCGCCCCCACGTCTATCAACAGCGGTCCGCGGCGCTGCTCCGCCGCTTGCTCGCCGATTCCGAGATCCGCGAGTCGCATCGCGAGAACGACCCGCGAGTGCAGGATGCGTACTCGCTGCGCTGCACGCCGCAGGTGTTGGGGGCGGTGGGAGAGGGTCTCGGGCTCGCCGAGCGCCTCGTGACGACGGAGCTCAACGCGGCGACCGACAATCCCCTGGTGATCGACGGCGACATCCTCTCGGGTGGCAACTTCCACGGCCAGCCGATTGCGCTGGCGCTCGACGTCATCGGGATCGTGCTCGCCACGCTCGCCGGGCTCGCCGAGCGCCGGCTCGAGCGGATCGTGAACCCCGACCTGTCGTCCGGGCTGCCCGCCTTCCTGGCCCGGGATCCCGGTCTCGAATCGGGGTTCATGACCGCGCAGATCGCCGCTGCGGCGCTTGTCGCGGAATGCCGGGTGCTGGCCACGCCGGCGAGCGTGCAGTCCATCCCCACGGAGGGAAACCAGGAGGACGTCGTGCCGATGGGTATGACCGCCGCATGGAAGGCGGAGCGGATCCTGGCCAACGCGACGCGCATAGTGGCGATCGAGCTGCTGGCGGCG
>WNEL01000968.1_pt1 | contig 12539 bp, 10 predicted proteins | sample 5399991 | NCBI WGS metagenome assembly WNEL01 (sample SAMN13153325, study PRJNA577476) | soil metagenome | isolation source: 20 cm grassland meadow soil pre-rain plot 2 | place: USA:California | collected 2015-09-08
TGCCACAAAATCCGCGTAACGGGAACTCGTAGAAGTCATGCTGAGCGGTTTGTATAATTTTTGCGCCGCCGCATCTTCCCATTCCAGCCCGTATGCTTTCGCCGCGGCGATGGCGCCCTCAGTCATACCAAAATTCGTGTAGGCGTAGTGTGAACGAAAACTGCTATCGGGATGTTGATAGCGCAGGCGATATAAAATTTCCGCGCGTGTAAACTCCAGATCTTCGAGCAAATCGCCTGCGTGCGCGGGCAAGCCGCTGCGGTGCGCATACATGTCGCGGATGGCAATTTCGCGTGTAACCCATGGATCGAACATCTCGAATGTGGGATCGAGAACACTCAGTTTTGAGTCCCAGGTGATTTTTCCTTCGCCGACGAGTTCGGCAACCACCGTCGAGCCGATCGATTTGGACAACGACGCGAGCTGGAAGACGGTGTCCGCGTCGACAGAGGCCTTGGTGTTCACATCGCGAACGCCGAAACCTTTCGCGTACACGACCTTGTCTTGAAAGACCACTGCGATGGCAAGTCCTGGCAGCGTATTTTCGTTGATTTGCTTTTGCGCGAATTTTTGGAGTTCTTGAACCGCGTGAGTTATTTGCTCGGAAGTGACGTGAGATCTTTCGTCTCCGTTAATCCAAACCGGCGCCGCCAGAATCAGCGCTAATGTTTGAGCTAAAAAGATTGAACGAGTGATCGGCATATAATCTTCCTTATGCCTCAAAGAGCGACGGCTGCCCAGCTCTCAAGTTTAAGACTGACGGCTGCCAAGCTGTCGCTCCGCGAAGCTTGGTGATTTGAAATGGCTTTGGAGCTTGAGATTTGGAGTTTTCGGCTACAAGCCGATCGGATGTCTTGCGTCAAACCCGCGCGGCGGACGATAAATGGTTTGCCATCGCGGTGCCCATTTGCCGCGGTAACGGTCGTATGGCGTTGTATCGAGCCGCTGGCCGGCAATCACAGCGAACGTGTGACCTTCTCGTGCGTAGATGGTGATCCATTTGCCCGGACCGCGGTCGCCGTAATTGCGAAACTCCGTTGAGCTCATTGGAGCGCTGATCAATCCCCCCGCGCCCAGCACATACGAGATCGTTCCGGAACAATCGTAGCCGCGGTCATCAAACGATTTGTGGCCGCCACCGTAACGATATTTTTTGTGGCGAAGTTGATTGGCTGCCCAGATTGCGCGTTTCACGGCGACCGGCGCAATCTTTGGCGCAGCTGCTTTGCCAAAACGAAGACGCGCGGTCTTGCCAGACACAACAGGTCCAGACGTTGGAAAAAGATCGGCGACTGCTGGTGGAACGATCCACGCAAAAACAGCGATGCCGACCAGGATTCGATGGCTAACCGGACAAATACATTTCCTCCGGGATTGTTTCGTATGCCAAAAAAACCGCGGATGAAAAGAAAAAAATAGGAGTCCCTGCTTTGAGTGGCGGCCAGAGAATTAGAAAAGCGCGATTTTGGAGGAAGCAGCAGAACTGATTTCGACCTCCAAACTTTTGGTGAAGGCGGCGCAATCGAAAGCGTGAGCAATCAAGTTCAACTAAACAGGCGGATGGCGCAGTGGGAAAATAACGAGCCGTAGCGCTGTGAAAAAGGCGACCGGCGGTTCGCCCTTTGCGCCCTCGCGAATTCCGCCGGTCAACCAACCGAAAGATTTTCAAATGGCCCGCGATGAAAATCGGCGGGAACGCCTGAGTCAGCCTGCGTCAGCGTAACCGTGCTCCTGCTCGTAAGCTCGAATTGCTCGCCGCGTCTGAGGTCCCAGGACCCCATCAATTGACCCGCGATAATAGCCGGCCCGGGAGAGCCGCCGTTGTAACTCGGCTACTCTCGAGCGAGTGGCGGAGCCATATTGACTACCAGAGCCGTACTGGCTGCCTGAACCGTAGCCATAGCCATAACCGTTCCCGTAGCCGTAGTCACCGTATCCATACCCGCCGTATCCATAGCCGGGGTATCCGTATCCGTAATAACCGTACGGGTAGCCGTAGCCGTAACCATAATAGGGATAGCCCCAGCCGCCACCCCAGCCCCACCAAAATGGAAAGCCGAAGCTGCCAATGAAGATGACATCATTGTCATTGTGATGATGATGCCAATTGCCGTTCCAGTTGCGGCCATTCCAGTTTCGACCATTCCAATTGCGTCCGCCCCATGCACCCATTCCGGGGCGACCCATCCCAGGGCGACCGGAGGCGAAGTTGTGGCCCCCGCTAAAATGGCCACCACCTCCTCGGGGCGCAGCTGTGGCTAATGGGGAAGCCAGTGTGACGGCAACAAAGCAACTCAAGGAAAGTATCAGTTTTGGATTATTCATAGTAGGTGGGGTTTCTAAAGATTAGACACCGTACGCATCGAAAAGTCTCGTTTTTTTACGGTGATACGAAATAAATGATACCGGCGGCTTCGCAGTTTTTGTTTTGCGAGCCGCCGGATAACGGAATCGAATTAGATATTCGGTTCAAGTCAGGCCAAACCTATTCGGTCAAGAAGTCGCGTGGTGATTACACCATCCACAACCATCCCATGAGTGCTCTCAAAACCAGCGATCGCTGCCCGAGTTTGTGGCCCGATAACTCCATCAACTACGCCTTGATAGTAGCCGAGCTCACCCAAGCGGCGTTGTACCGCTGCAACCGTTGCAACGTCGTATCCATACTCTGGCTGGTAGTAAGAGTAACTGCCAGAATAACCCCCGTAATATGAATATGGATAACCCCCATAGTACGAATACGGGTAGTACCCGTAGGAGGTAGACGGCCAGGATGAATAGTAGCCGTAATGCGGATATCCTGATCCTCCATAGTAGTAGCTCGGACCGCCATTATAATAGCGAGTACCGCCGTAATAGCGCGTACCCGCATAACGGTTCTGCGTGTAGTAACGCCCGCCCGAATACTGTGGCGTTCCAACATATCTCTGGGTGCCCGCATAATGACGAGTGCCCATGTAAGATGAATTAATGCCATGCCGGTACGCCGGCGTCACCTGTGTGGTTCCCGGAGTCATTCGATGCTGCCGCGACTCCGAAGTCGCTGATTTCTTTTTTGGCGCGCCTAATACAGGTGATGCAATCAACGCCGTTGCGGCCAAGCTGCTTATCAATGCTAAGCGTTTAGTTTTCATAAGGTAATCCCTTCCTTTCTAATTATCTTTCCCACATAGCGCTGACCCAAAGTGACACGAGGTTCTCCGAGACGGAGGTGCCCATCGGACCTGGACCTTGGGACCGGCGCCACGTACCTTGATTCGTTACTGAACTTTGCTGTGGATGCGGCGTGAGATACTGTGTCCATCGAAGCCGCCAACTGGCTGGACCTTCACATTGATTCCTTGCTTTCAACGCGTAGCCAATTCGATTACCATCGCGCGTTAGTCACCATGGTTCGCGCTGCCATCTTGATATCTCTCGTGTTCGCAGGTCACGCGCTTCACGCCGCTTTGCCTGCATATAGTATGAGTCCCTCCCGACAGTTCGTTATTTACGGCGCCGATGCCACGTTGCGCGGGGCGATTTCGGAACTGGCAGAGCAGACCAAGACAAATCTCCTTGCCCTGCTGCGACAACGCGACGGATGGAAAACTGCGATTGTAATCAATTTGCAGTCGCAACAGGCGAACCTGCCCGAAATTCCGCCGGCCAACTTACGAGTCAGCCAGACCGGATTTGGCGTGAAGCTGCAACTCGATTTGACCGTTGGCCAAAATTTCGACGGTTCATTGGTCGAGCGCCAGCTACTGCGCGCCATTCTGTTCGAGATGATTTATCGAGACGAGGGCGAACTTGTACCGGGCGCGAGACTCGTCGAACCGCCGAATTGGCTGCTGGAAGGCGCGCTGGCGCTGACGCCGGGACGAGAGCGCGAGGCTCTCGTGGAGGCGCTTTCAACAGCCGATAAGGGAAAATCCCTGCAGGAATTTCTGGGTCAGCGCTTCGATCTGCTCGATTCCGCCGGACGCATGCTCTACCGGGCATGTTCCGTCGCGCTCGTGCAATTGCTCCTCGATGACGGTGGTGGCCGCGCGCGTCTGGCGCGATACATCTCCAGTCTTTCGCATGCGTCGAATGATCGAGTTGCTGATTTGAAGGCCTGCTTTCCGCAATTGCGGGATGACGTCGAAAAGAAATGGCGCGCAAGCGTGGCCCGACTCAGCGAGCATCACACTTACCGGTTGCTAAGTTTTGCCGAAAGCGAACGACGCCTTGATGAATTGGTACAGATCAAGATTTCAGATGGCTCGCGCAATCGGGGGCGGCCAAAGCCGGCAAATCTTAGCGAGCTTTCGCGCAGCAAACTGTCCGCAGAGGAAAAAGCCGCAGTCAACCAGATGAGCCAGGGCTTGCTGTTGCTTGTTGGGACGGCACATCCGGTCTTGCGTCCGGTCGCGCGCGAGTATCAGCAAATTGCAGCGCTGCTCATACGCGGGAAGCGGCGCGGAATAGCAAAGCGTGTATCGCATCTGGACGGAATTCGCAAGGAACTCGCCGCGCGAATGGGCGATATCGATGATTACATGAACTGGTTCGAAGCTACGCAAATGGAGAATCAGAGCGGAGCTTTCAGCGATTACCTCAAAGCGGCGAACCAATCGCAAGTCTCCGCGCAAAGGCGACGCGACCCGCTCTCAGTGTATCTCGATGCACTGGAAGACCAAATCGAGACTTCCGAGCTGGAGTGATGGGCTATTGGAGTATTCGGGATTTGCGCTTTTTCCATCATTCCATTACTCGATCACTCCAGCGACGCGCGGCGAGTTGCCGGTTTCGAGTTTGGCGATTATGCTTAGAGGCGCGTTTAAAACGCGCCTTTTTCATCCCATGCAAAAAATTGGATTTGCTGAAGCCCTCGATTCCATTGTGAAGATCGACCCGCGGTACGAGCGAGACGCATACATTTTTCTGCGTGACGCGCTCGATTTCACGACGAAACAGCAAAAGAAAGTGAAAGGCACCAGCGTCCGCCATGTGTCCGGGCCGGAGCTACTGGAAGGCTTGCGACAGTACGCGCTCAAGGAATTCGGGCCGATGGTCATGACGGTTTTCGGTAGCTGGGGCATTCACTCATCCGAGGACATTGGAAACATGGTTTTTAATTTAATCGGCGCCGGGATATTCGGAAAAACAGAGAAGGATTCGATCGAAGATTTCAGGAACGTTTACGATTTCAAGGAGGTCTTCGTGAAACCGTTTGCACCTGAAAAACCAGCGATGACGAGGGCACGGGCGGAATTGCCAGTGCCTAAGCCTGCTGCATCGAGAAAGTGATCAGCAATCACTGATCGCTGAGGACGCCGTCGCCGTCACTTCAATGGCTCGCATACCACTGGCAAAGTTTTCTTCAACGGTTCTATTATTTATGATGGTCAATCTCAAAGCTGCTACGACTGAACCCTCGCCCGTCATCACATTTCCGCCGACCTCGGCGCACAAATGGATTTTGCCTAACGGGCTGACGATTATTGTCCAGGAAGATCGTAGTGCTCCCGTAGCAAGCGTGCAGGCATGGTGCGCCACGGGAAGCATCGACGAGGACCAGCACCTCGGAGCGGGGTTGTCTCACATTCTCGAGCACATGCTTTTCAAGGGGACGAAAACGCGAGGGAAAAATAAGATCGCGCAGAAAATTCAGGACGTGGGTGGTTACATCAACGCATATACATCGTTCGATCGCACGGTCTTTTGGATCGACGTTCCGAAAGATGGGGTTGTTACCGCGCTCGATATTTTGGCCGATGCGATGATGAATTCGACTTTGCCGTCGGAGGAATATCAGAAGGAGCAGGAAGTGATCCGGCGCGAGTTTGCCATGGGTATGGATGATCCCGATCGCATGTCTGGGCTGCTCCTTTTTTCAACCGCGTATCAGGTACATCCCTATCGGTTCCCGGTCATCGGCGAGATCGAAATCTATAACCAGCTCACCCAAGAGCAGGTCATGCAGTATTACAAGACGCGCTATGTCCCCAACAATCTCACCTTCATCGTAGTGGGCGATGTCGATGCCGAAAGAGTGCGCCAACAGATCGCCGACTTGTTCAAGCCTTACCCGGAGAAATCACTCCAGCCCGTATTCATTCCAGGCGAACCGCCGCAACTCGGACGGCGCGAAGCGCATCAGGAATTTGCCACGGAGCTGACGCATCTCTCACTGGCATGGCACATCCCCGCGGTTACGAACCCAGACGTACCGGCGCTTGATCTGCTCTCAACGATTCTCGGTGAGGGGCGCAGCTCGCGTCTGTACCGGCGCGTTCGCGAAGAGGCGGGTCTCGCGTTTCGCATATCGGCATTTTCATACACGCCTGGGGATCCCGGTTTGTTCGGCATTGATGCTACAGTCGATCCAAAGAAACGCGAAGCAGCTGAGCAACTGGCCCTTCACATTGTTGACGATGTAAAGCATGCCGGCGTGACTGCGGATGAACTTGCCAAGGCAAAAAAAATCATGCTCAGCCATCACCTGGGCGCGCTCACGACCATGCGGGGTCAAGCGTCGGACATCGGCTCAAACTGGTTGCTCACGCGCAATCTGAATTTTAGCCGCGATTATCTTGATGCTGTCCAGAAAGTGTCGGCCGACGATATCAAGCGCGTCGCCGCGACATACCTGACGGAAAACAATCTAACGGTTATCTCGTTGAATCCGAAAGGTTCGCTCGCCGCCAAAGCCGAGGGTCCGAAGGTCGCTGCCGCCGGCGAGATCCAGAAATTTGAATTATCGAACGGATTGCGTCTTCTGGTTCGCGAAGACCCTCGCTTGCCACTCGTGGCGATGGGCGCTGTTTTTCGCGGCGGTCTTCTTGCGGAGAGTCCCCAAAACAACGGTGTCACGCATTTGATGGCGAAAGTGCTGCTCAAAGGGACCAGGACGCGCACCGCTGAGCAGATCGCCAACCAGATCGAGGCGGTTGGCGGTTCCATTTCGAGCGATTCAGGCAACAACAGCTTTGGCGTATCGGTCGATGTCATGAAACCCGACTTGAAACCAGGTGTGGACTTGCTCTCGGATGTGTTATTGAACGCCACCATGCCGGAGAAGGCGGTCGCACGCGAAAAGGAGATCCAGCTCGCCGCGATCCAACAGGAGGAGGAACAACTGACGGCGGTCGCCCGCAACATCATGCGGCAGGCGCTTTTTCCGCAGCATCCTTACGCGCTGCGCGGGAGTGGTTCCGTCGAATCCGTTAAGGGTTTAACACAAAAAGATCTCATCGAATTTCGTGATGGTTACGTGGTCGCGAAGAATGGAGTGATTTACATCTTTGGAGATGTCAAAGCAGCTGAGGTAAAGCAGCTTGTCGAGCAAGCGCTCGGCAAGATGAAAACTGGCGCGCTTGCGCTGACTGATGCAAAGCCGTCCATGCCGCTAAGCAAACCGGAGACCGTCGAAAGCCGCAAAGACAAAGCGCAAGGAGTGATCATGGTTGGATTTCGGGGCGCGAGTTTGTCGAGTCCGGATCGGTACGCGCTGGAATTAATTGATGAAGCGAGCAGCGATCTGGGATCGCGTTTCTTTGTTCGCATTCGCGAGCAAATGGGCTTGGCCTATTATGTCGGCGCAAGCCAGATGCAAGGCCTGGTGCCAGGTCTCTTTGCATTTTATCTCGGTACCGACCCGCAAAAAATTGAGAAGGTAAAGACCGAGTTGCTTGATGAAATTCATAAACTCGCAAATGAGGGATTAACCCCTGACGAACTGGCGCGAGCGAAGAAGAAACTGATTGGCCAACAAGAAATCGCCAATCAAAGCAACGACGCTTTTGGTTATCATTGCGCGCTCGACGAGCTATATGGACTCGGATTTGATTATTACAAGCAACTTGAGCATGATGTGAACACGGTAACGCTGGAGGATACTAAACAAGTGTCTGCGAAATATTTTCGCGATCAACCGTATGTTTTGGCAACGGTGCGACCGCCGGAAGGTTCCGCAGCTGCGAAACAAAAATGACCCATGGCTGAAGTCCAGAAAAGCACGTTGAGCGGCGAGCTTTCGCAGCGCTTCATTGAATTTGTCGTGATGCACGCGCAAAACGCCGCGCTGTTTCTCGGCCAAATTCCAAATCCAAGAACCGGTGAAGCGGAAGTGAACCTGGACCTGGCCAGAATGTTTATCGATCAACTCGCCATGATTCAGGAAAAAACGCGCGGCAATCTAACCGGCGAAGAGGCAAAAGTATTGAGTAACGCACTTTCCAATTTGCAAATGGCATTCGTGGAAGCTTCGGGTGGCGCGCGACCCCAAGGCGCGCCCCAGCCTGAAGCTCCGGAGGCCGGGCCACCACCAGCGGCAGCTGAGCAAGCAGCAAAATCGGAGTCCGAACCGTCAGCACCTAGCAAGTCGGCTGAGCCTGAGACGGAATCGCGAAAGAAATTCACCAAGAGCTACGGGCCGTAAGCCATCGTCCACCCCTGGCAGACGCAAAGGTGAAACGCGTTGTCCTCAACGCATCGTCAACCAAAACGCAGTTTGTCACCTGACGTTTGATATCGAGGAAGCCTTGGTGCGCGACGCTCGAAATCTTGCGCCTTCGGCGGTTGGCTTACGCATCGTCTTCGGAGAAGCCGATCCATCTAGCAAACGCAAGGTGGAACGCATAGTTTTCGCGATCACGACCTTTTTCCCTCTGTATGAGAATCATTAACGTGATCGATCTCGGCAAAGTCCGTTTCGTTGAAACACCGAAACGAGACGCGTTCGTTGCTCTAACGGCTGCTCTGACGCGAATTAGGAGTCGAGCTTGGACGTGATCGTGTTCTCGCGGCCTTACGCACGTTGATGGTTCCCTGAGCAGGAGCGGGAGTCGGTGATGCTTCGGCGTACTTTTTTGTACTTGGCCAGATCAAGCGCCACGGCTGAGTTTTGATTGTCTCGCTGAATTCCTTGATGTTTTGGCCGGCTGGCTCGAGCTCAGTCGTCGCGACCTTTAGTTTCTCTGACGAGTTTCGCAGGTTTCGCAGCGTGATCTCGATGTTGTCGTTCTCTGTGAGACTGGTGCTGATCTTTTCGATGTTGGTAAGCGAATGTGAAAGTGCGCTGTCTGGCGCGGTCAGGTCGGAAAGATGTTGGCCGAAGGTCTTGAACTGTCCGAGCGCAAGAGTCAGCTCTGAATTTTCGTCGGTGAGACGATTGATGTTTTGCGCGGTCTGTTGAAGGTCTTTCATCGTATTGGTGGCTTCAGCTGCGACCGGCTTGATAACTTCCAGCATTTTGGCCGCGGCTTCGCCCAGATCGGGCGTGCGTTCTCCGGCGAATATCTCGCCGTCTTTCGCGCGTCCGGATTTCTCAGTCCCCTGGGTGATGTCGATGGCCATGTCGCCAAGCAATCCCAGCTGTATCATTCGCGTTTTGGCATCGCGATAGACCTTCGCACTTTTGTCCACCTGAACATCGATGCGAACTTCAAATCTGGGTTTGCCCGGCGTTGGAGAGGGGTTGGGACCGGCGTTGGGTTCGGGCGGTTTAGTCGCGGCGGCAGCTTCCTCTGCCCGTTTTTCTTCTTCTGGCGAGACCGGTGAATACAGCTTCTGGACTTGTCCAATTTTGCGACCGGCGAGCATCACCGGGGCTCCCTGTTTAATTCCAACCGCGTTATCAAAGTAAATCTTGTAGATCACAAGCGGCCGGAACAACCCGGGCGCGCCAAGCAAAACCAGAAGGAAAGCGACTACCGCGATCGTTCCGATCACGAGCAGACCAGTCATGATTTCATTTCTTTGTAATTGCATCGAGGCTGCCTTCCAGGATCGGACCTTCAGTGCTTCCGCTCACGAACTGCGCGACCACAGGATTTTTGGATTGTTTAAATTCTTCAGGTTCGGCTTCTTCAATAATTTTCCCCTGATACAACATAGCCATTCGCGTCGCGATGCGAAAGGCGCTGTCCATTTCGTGCGTTGCGGTGATGGATGTGACCTTGGATTTCTCGCTGAGGCTGATAATTAATTCGTCGATCACCGAGGCAATGACTGGGTCAAGGCCAGCCGACGGCTCGTCTAATAGGATCAATTCGGGCTCAAGCACGAGGGCGCGCGCAAGGGCGACGCGTTTTCGCATCCCGCCGCTCAACTCCTCGGGCAACAGCTCTTTGGAATCCTCCATCCCAACGAGCTCGAGTTTTTCATCGACAATCTTATCAATCTCACTGCGCGATTTATCAGTAAGCTCTTCCAGTGGGAGGGCAACGTTATCGCGCACATTGCGCGAACTCAGCAGCGCCGAATACTGATAAACCATGCCAATGTGTCGTCGTACCTGCTGAAGCTTCCGGCGTCGGAGCCGCGTGATTTCAAAGCGCTTGAAGAAAATCGAGCCTGAATCGGGACGAAGCGTGCCGAGAATCAATCTCAAAATCGTGCTCTTACCACTGCCGCTTTGCCCCATGATGACCAGGCGTTCCTGCGGCTCGATCCTGAGCGAAACACCGTCGAGCACTTTCTTTTCCTCGAACTGCATATGTACATCGCGCAGTTCGACAATGTCGACCGGGGTGCTCACGTCGGATAAAAAGTAGTGTAGATGATGTTGTAGAGCGTATCGCAGCCGATCACCGTCGTGATGGCAGTGACGACGCTGGAGGTTGTCGATGTGCCAACCCCGGCGGCACCACCTTTCACTGTCAGGCCCCGGTAGCAAGCGATTGCGGCGATGAGGAGACCGAACAGAAAGCTCTTCAAAATGCCGGTGACAATGTCGCGGATGAGCAATGAATCTTTCACCAGATCGAGAAAATAGGGAAAGGCGATACTGAAATAGGCTTTGCAGACGAGGCTGCTCGCCAAAACGGCTGCCATGTTCGAAACCGTCGATAGACACGGCATCAGCAGAAACAGCGCAAGCATTCGCGGCGCGACGAGGAAACGGAGCGGGCCGATGCCCATCGCCTCAATCGCCTCGACCTCTTCGGAAACTTGCATGGTGCCGAGTTCCGCCGTAAAGGCCGCCCCGATGCGCGCAGCGAGCATGATACCGGTGAGCAAGGGGCCGAGCTCGCGCGTAAAAGCAATTGCCACCAGACCGGGGATCAGCCGTTCTGTTCCGAAGCGTTGCAACTGGTAGCCGGTCAACAGCGCCATGGTGAGGCCGAGGAAAAAGGAAACGAGTCCCACCAACGGCACCGAATCCACACCGGCACGTTCGGTATGGCGAAAGAAACTGGCGGCACGAAACGGGACGCGTCCGTGTTGAATCCGCTCGAACGTTTCTTCGAACGTGTTCACAATGAACCAGAACACGCCGCCTACTTCCCGAAGAAAATAGCGCGTGGCATGGCCGATTCCCTCGGCAATCAAAACGGGGGGCGGTTCAGTGTTCGCCATGGACCAGAAGTTGCCTCACTTCGCCATTGGGAAAAGCGCAAAGTATTAAGGCGTTAAGATGTTAAACGGGTTACAAAGTTAAAACGGCGGCACGATTTAACGGTTTAACCGATAACGCCCAGCCGAAGATTTTCCACGCTCAGCCTGTTAACGTTAAAATGAACAGATACTAAATGAGAGCTTTGAAATTGTTTCGCATAACGAATTGCTTCTTTGCCAGCGTACTATTTAGTGCGGGGGCGCTGGCGGCGGCTCCAGAGCAATCACCTCCGGCGGGGGTTTCTAGCGAACGAAACCCGGATCATCAACCAAACTTGGAAATGAAGAAAATTGGACTCGCGATCCACGGCGGCGCCGGCACTATCGAGCGAACCAATATGACGCCGGAACGCGAGCACGAATTTCGCGCCGGGCTGGAAGGCGCACTCACGACTGGTTACGAAATTCTCAAGCGCGGCGGCTCGAGTCTCGACGCGACAGAGGCCGCTGTGCGTACGCTCGAAGACGATCCACATTTTAACGCAGGCAAGGGTTCAGTGTTCACAAGCGCCGGAACCAACGAGATGGACGCAGCGATCATGGACGGGAAAACGCTCGCTGCTGGCGCAGTCGCTTCTTTGAAGCACATCAAAAGTCCCATCGACCTTGCTCGGCTGGTAATGGAAAAATCCGGACACGTCATGATGGATAGCGAAGGCGCAGAAGCGTTCGCGAAAGAGAACGGGATTGAACTGGTCGATCAGAAATATTTTTTTACACAGGACCGCTGGGATGCTTTGCAGAAGATCAAGGCCGCTGAAAAAAGTCGCACAAGCGGCGTCGGAAAGGCCTTTCTGATTACCGATCAAGATCGGCACGGCACGGTGGGAGCAGTAGCGTTGGATCAAGACGGGAATCTTGCCGCAGCAACTTCAACCGGTGGGACAACCAACAAGCGGCCGGGACGTGTTGGCGATACGCCAGTCATCGGCGCAGGCACTTACGCAAACAATGCCACCTGCGCAGTTTCCGCGACCGGCGACGGCGAATATTTTATCCGCGCAACGGTTGGGCGCGATGTCTCAGCGTTGATGGAATACCGGGGCATGTCGCTCGACGATGCAACGCAGGCTGCTTTGGATAAGGTCGCGAAACTTGGCGGCAAGGGAGGACTGATCGCAATCGATCAGCAGGGCAACATTGTTTTGCCATTCAACACAGCCGGGATGTAT
>WNEL01001696.1_pt1 | contig 12515 bp, 16 predicted proteins | sample 5399991 | NCBI WGS metagenome assembly WNEL01 (sample SAMN13153325, study PRJNA577476) | soil metagenome | isolation source: 20 cm grassland meadow soil pre-rain plot 2 | place: USA:California | collected 2015-09-08
AGCTGCGCGGCGGCGCGGCCGAGCCGGTGACCATGGATCAGGTGACCGTCGCCGACGGCGATCTCATCCCGCGGCTTGCGGCGCTGCCCACGACCTATGCCCGCACGCTGAAAGTGCCGCTGACCGAGGCGGAGGCGCGACGGATCGAGAAGGCGGCGGCGCCCACGAAGTCGCTGCGCGCCTTGGAGCTCTTCTCGCGCGCGCAGATGGCGGCCGCGCGCGGCGGGCAGGAGAACAGCGAGAGCGCGGTCGACCTGCTGTCGCGTGCCATCGAGGTCGACGCCAACTTCGTCGTCGCGCAGTACACGCTCGGCGCTGTGCACCAAGCGCTCGGCAATCGCTGGAAGGCCGCCGCGCAGTTCCGTGCTGCCACCCAGCTCGACGCGACGTACCCCGAGCCCTACAAGGCGCTCGGCGATCTGTTCCTGGCCGCGCCGCGCCGGCTGTTCGACCAGGCCGTCGAAGCCTACAACAAAGCGATCGAGCTGCGGCCGTTCTACGCCGACGCCCACGTGGGGCTGGGCGACGCGCGCGCCGCGAAGGGCGAGATCGACGGCGCTATCGGCGCCTATCAGAAGGCGCTCAGCTTCAACGCGCTCAACCCGAAGGTCCACATGAGCCTCGGCAAGATCTACTATGCCGAGAAGGGCCTCTATTACGAGTCAGTGCAGTCCTACAAGCGGGCGATCGACCTCGATCCGCAGTCGGTCGAAGCCCGCATGGGCCTCGGCGAGGTCTACGAGGACAAGGGCCTCTACAAGGAGGCGGTCGAGGAGTATCGCAAGGTCATCGAGCTCGACGACAAGAACACCGGCGCGCTGTACAACCTCGCACTCGTCTACGAGAAAACCGATCCCAAAGAGGCGATCGTGCAGTGGGAGAAGTACATCGCGCTGGCCTCGCAGCTCCCATCGGAAAAGGACTGGGTGGACGTGGCCCGCCAGCACCTGCGCAAGCTCAAGGGCCAGATCAAGGAGTGATCGCGAGTCGGTGGCCGAGCTGAGAAAAGACCCCACGCGCGGGCAATGGGTGCTCATCCGACCGAAAGGCACGTGGGCGCCCGATGCGCCGTGCCGTTACTGCCCCGGCGCTGAGCACCTGACCGGCGCCGAGATCTCCGCCTACCGTAAGGACGGCTCGCTCGCGAATGGTCCCGGCTGGACCGTACGCGTAGTCCCCGAGGCCGACGCGTACTTCCGCATCGAATGGGAGCTCGTGCGCGAGGGCGTGGGGATGTTCGACATGATTACGCCGCGGGGCGCCAGCGAGCTCATCGTCGAGTCGCCGAACCACGACGACACGCTGGCCACCATGGATCCCGACCAGATCGAGGCGGTGCTGTGGATGTACCGCGACCGCCTGCTCGACCTCAAGCGAGACGGCCAGATCCGCGACATCCTCATCAATCGCCACCACAAGAAGCCCGGCGTCCCGCTGCACCATCCCTACTCGCGCGTGACCGCGATCCCGATCGTGTTCGACGAGACGCGGCGCGAGCTTTACCAGGCGCGGGAGTACTACCAGTACAAGCGCCGCTGTCTGTACTGCGACATGCTGCGACAGGAGATCGCCGCCGAGGAGCGCGTGGCGAAGCTGACGCCGACCTTCGCGGCGCTGGTGCCATACGCCTCGCGCACGCCGCTGGAGACGTGGATTCTGCCGCGCCAGCACGGTTGCTCGTTCGAAGACGCGCTGACCGCCGACACCGGCCGCGATCTGGCGCGTACGCTCTCCGCGTATTTCCGGACGCTCGCCCGTGCCTTCGGGGATCCCGGCTACGAGATGGTCTTGCACACGGCGCCGAACCTCAAATCACGCATCCTGCAGGGCGACTGAGCGACCATCCGCGACGACTACCACTGGCACATCGAGGTTGTCGTCCATCCCGAGCGCGCCAATCCCGTGGGCGGGATCTACGTCAACGAGACGCCGCCCGAACAGGTCGCCGCGGAGCTGCGCCGCGCGCTCGAGGAGCGCTGAGGCGCACTGCGCTTCGCGCGGCTCAGGGATAGAGCCCGCGAACCCGATAGCCCTCCGCGACGCGGCGGATGCCTTCCATGAGCGCCGCGGTTCTGAGATCGGTGCTTTCCTTCGTCGCCAGTGCCCACACGCGGTTGAACGCGCGGGTCATGACCTCTTGCAGCCGCGCGGTGATCTCGCTTTCGCGCCAGAAGTAATACTGTAGCCCCTGCACCCACTCGAAGTACGAGACGACGACGCCGCCCGCGTTGGCCAGGATGTCGGGAATCACCGTCACGCCGCGCTCACGGAGAACGACATCGGCTTCCGGGGTCGTCGGGCCGTTGGCACCCTCGGCGATGATCGCCGCCTTGACGCGATCGGCGTTGCCTTGGTGGATCTGGCCACCGACGGCGGCGGGGATGAGGACGTCGCACGGCTGCGTGATGAGATCGACGTTGCTGATCGGCTCCGAGCCGGCGAAGCCGACGACGGAGCCGGTCTCGGCCACGTGCGCCTCGAGCTGCCGGATGTCCATGCCGTCCGGCTTCCAGATGCCGCCCTTGACGTCGCTGATCCCGACGATCGTGCAGCCCTCTCGCCAGAGCAGTCGCGCGGCGACGCCGCCGACGTTGCCGAAGCCCTGCACCACTACCTTGCGGCCGCGTAGCTCCTGGCCGAGGTGGCGGGCAGCCTGGTAGAGCGCATACACGATGCCCCGTCCCGTGGCCTCGCGGCGACCGGCCGAGCCCCCCACGATCAGCGGCTTGCCGGTGACGACGCCCGGCACGCTCTTGCCCTGCGTCATCGAATACGTGTCCATCATCCAGGCCATCGTCTGCTCGTCGGTGCCGAGGTCCGGCGCCGGGATATCGAGGTCGGGCCCGATCATGAGGATGATCTCCACGGTATAGCGCCGAGTGAGATTTTCCTTCTCGGTGTTCGACAGTTTATGGGGGTCGCACCGGACGCCGCCCTTGGCGCCGCCGTATGGCAACCCCATCAGCGCGCACTTCCAGGACATGAGCATGGCCAGGGCGCTGACCTCGCCAAGATCGACATCGGGGGCGTATCGGAGGCCGCCCTTCGTTGGTCCAAGTACAGTATTATGGTGCACCCTATAACCTATGAATACTTCGGTCTTTCCAGAATCCATCCGAACGGGGATCGAGACGACGAGGGCGCGGCGCGGATAGCGCAGGCGCTCATGGACGTCGGGGTCGAGTCCGAGCCGGCCGGCGACCCGGTCCAGCTGCGCGATCGCCGTGCGGTGCAGCTCCGAGTCGAACTCGGAATTCGCGTTCGATTTCCCACTCATGCGGAGCCCTTTCCGTTGACAGCGCGCTGGTCAGGTGGCAGAATCCGACTGAAATAGTCGCCGATCAAAACCGTCGGCGATACACTGAAGTCGAAAGGCAAGGACGACACGAGATGCTTCGCTTCACCAAGCGCGCCGATTACGGGTTGATGGCGATTCATTATATCGCCATCACCGACGGCCTCGGCGCGGTGAGCGCCAAGCGGATCGCCGAGGAGTTCACGATCCCGCCCGAGCTGATGGCCAAGATCCTCCAGCGGCTCGCCAAGCAGGGTCTCATCGTGAGCACCAATGGACCGAAGGGGGGCTACGCGCTGGCGCGCCGGCCCACCGAAATCACGGTCGGCCAGGTGATCCGCGCGCTGGAGGGGCCGATCAACATTGTGTCGTGCCTTGAGGACGCCGACTGCCCGCAGATGGAGAAATGCAACCTGCGGCGGCCGGTTCAGAAGATCCAGGCGGCGATCAGTCACGTGCTGGACACGATGAGCCTCGCGGAGCTGACGAGCGCCGATGTGCCGGAGCTGTTGTCGATCAGGGGCTGACGTGCGGACCTCTGGAGTTCGTGGGGCTGAGGCCCCACCGTCCGAGGCGAGCCTAGGAACGTGAGGGAGAGCGAGCGAATGGGGCTGAAGTTTCCGATCTTCATGGACGCGCAGTCGACGACGCCGAGCGACCCGCGGGTCGTCGAGGCGATGTTGCCGTACTTCACCGAGAAGTTCGGTCATCCGGCCAGCCGCAACCATCCATTCGGATGGGAGGCCGAGGGGGCCGTCGACGCCGCGCGCGCCAAGCTCGCCGCGCTGATCGGCGCGCGTGATCCCAAGGAGCTGGTCTTCACCTCCGGCGGCACGGAGGCGATCAACCTCGCCCTCAAGGGCGTGGCCGAGATGTATCGCGAGAAGGGCACGCACATCGTCAGCACCGTCATCGAGCAGCGCGCGAGCCTGGACTCGTTCAAGCGGCTCGAGCGGCAGGGCTTCTCGGTCACGTACGTGCCGGTGCAGCCCGATGGCCTGGTCGATGTCGAGGAGATCCGCAAGGCGATCACAGACAAGACCATTCTCATCTCTGTGATGTTCGCCAACAACGAAATTGGAACGATCCAGGACATCCCGGCGATCGGACGCCTCGCCAAAGAGAAGGGGATCATCTTCCACACCGACGCCACCCAGGCCGTCGGCAAGATCCCGGTCGACGTCGAGGCCATGGGCATCGACCTGCTGTCCTGCACGGCGCATCTCATGTACGGGCCGAAAGGCGTGGGAGCCCTCTATGTGCGGCGCAAGGGACCGCGCGTGCGGATCGCGCCGATGATCGACGGCGGCGGCCACGAGCGGGGCATGCGCTCGGGGACCCTGCCGGTGCCGCTGATCGTGGGGTTCGGCCGCGCCGCGGAGATCGCCAAGGCGGAGATGGCCGCCGAGGGCGAGCGGCTGGGGAAGCTGCGCGATCGGCTCCAGGACATGATCCTGTCGAGCGTGGAGGAAGCGTTTCTCAACGGCCGGCCAGACCGGCGGCTGCCGCACAACCTCAACATCTCGTTCGCGTACGTCGAGGGCGAGTCGGTGTTGATGGGCCTCAACAAGGAAACGGCGCTCTCGTCGGGATCGGCGTGCACCTCCTCGACGCTGGAGCCCTCGTACGTGATTGCGGCGCTGGGCGCGTCGGCCGAGCTGGCGCACTCGTCGATCCGCTTCAGCCTCCATCGGTTCACCACGGCCGAGGAGGTGGAGTACGTCGGGCAGCGGACGATCGAGGTGATCAAGCGGCTGCGGGAGATGTCGCCGCTCTATGAGCTGGCCAAGGAAGGCGTGGACCTCAAGACGATCAAGTGGAAGGCCGAGTAAGGGGGAGAGCGCGATGGCGTACAGCGACAAGGTCGTCGATCACTACAACAACCCGCGCAACGTCGGGTCCTTCACGAAGGACACGCCCGGGGTGGGCACAGGCCTCGTCGGCGCGCCGGAATGTGGCGACGTGATGAAGCTGCAGATCAGGGTCAACCTCGAGACCGGCGTCATCGAGGACGCGAAGTTCAAGACCTTCGGCTGCGGCAGCGCCATCGCGTCGTCGAGCCTGGCCACCGAGTGGCTGAAGGGCAAGACGATCGACGAGGCGGCCAAGATCAAGAACACCGACATCGTCAACGAGCTGAAGCTGCCGCCGGTGAAGATCCATTGCTCGGTGCTGGCCGAGGACGCGATCAAGGCCGCGCTCGCCGACTACAAGGATAAGCAGGCATCGGTGACGACCGGCGCCGCATCGAAATAGAGGGAGGGACCCGGCATGGCAGTGGCGCTGTCAGAAGCGGCGACGAAGCAGGTGAAGGAGCTCAAGCAGGCGCAGAACCTGCCGGAGACGGCATTCCTGCGCATGGGTGTGAAGGGCGGCGGCTGCTCCGGCATGTCGTACCTGCTGGAGTTCGACACCGAGAAGGGGCCGCATGACAAGGAATTCGACATCGACGGCGTGAAGGTCGTGATCGACAAGAAGAGCTACATCTATCTGAACGGCACGACTCTCGACTACGTCACGCAGGGGCTGACGGGCGGCTTTACCTTCGTCAACCCGCAAGCGAAGTCGTCCTGTGGGTGCGGCACCTCGTTCAGCGCCTGACCGAGGGGAATGCGGGGGAGTTTGAAAGGCCCCGGGCCCGTTCGACGGGCCCGTTGGTGTTTTAGGGGGGCGAGCTGAAGACGGATTACTTCGAAGTGTTCGGACTGCCGCGCAAGCTCGTGGTCGATAGCGCCGAGTTGCAGCGGCGGTTCTATGCCCTGGCGCGCGAGCATCACCCGGACTTCCATCAGGCGGCGCCCTCGGAGGAGCGGGCGCGCATTGAGGCGACGTCTGCGCTGGTGAACGCGGCGTATCGCACGCTGCGCGATCCGATCGCGCGCGTGGAGTACCTGGTGCGCCTGGAAGAGGGGCGCGAGACGAAGGAAGGCGACATCGACAAGCCGAAGGCGCCGCCCGCGCTTCTGCAGGAGATGTTCGAGATCCAGGAGGCGCTGGCCGAGGCGCGCAGCGAGGCCGCCAAGGGAGCGCTCGACGAGACGACGCGGGCAACTCTCGCGGAACAGCGGGAGAGCCTGCGTGCGCGGCTCAAGGACGAAGAGACGCGCCTGGCCGGGCCCCTCAGCGCCCGCTGGGACAGCGCGGCGCCCGCCGAACGCCCCGCGATCCTCGCCGCGTTCAAGGAGGCGCTCGCCACCCGCGCATATCTGCGCACGGTGATCGCTGACCTCACCGAAACGCTCGACGACACCGAGACGCTCAGCGGCGAAACAGACAGCGGAATAGAGGGGCGCCACGGCTCCGCCGAGGCGCCCCGAACGCGGGGGGGTATGGGGGGCCATATCGGGGCCCCCCATCAATAATGTCATCGCGCATCATCGGCATTGACCTGGGGACGACGAACAGCCTGGTCGCCTACGTGGACGAGGCGACGGGGTTGCCGCGCGTCATTCCGGACGCCTACGGACGACCGCTGCTGCCGTCCGTCGTCGCGTTCACGCCCGACGGCATCGTGGTGGGCGAGCCCGCCCGGCGCCAGCTCGCCCGCCGACCGGCCGACACCGTTTACTCCGTCAAGCGCCTCATGGGCCGCGGTTTCGAGGACGTCAAGGACGAGGCTCGCTATCTGCCGTTCCGCATCCTGGCCGGCGAGGGCCTCGTCAGGCTCGCCGTCGGCGGCCGCGAAGTCACACCGCCGGAAGTCTCGGCGGTGGTGCTGAAGGCGCTCAAGGAACGCGCCGAGCGGCACTTCGGCGAGAGCGTCGAAAAGGCGGTCGTCACCGTGCCCGCCTATTTCAACGACGCGCAGCGACAGGCGACCAAGGACGCCGGCCGCATCGCAGGACTCGACGTCGTGCGTATCGTGAACGAGCCCACCGCGGCCTCGCTCGCCTACGGCCTGCACCGCCTCTCAGAGGGCGTCGTCGCGGTCTACGACCTGGGCGGCGGCACATTCGACGTGTCGATCCTCCGCGTCAAGGACGGTGTGTTCGAGGTGCTCGCGACCAACGGCGACACACATCTCGGCGGCGACGACTTCGACCGCGTGCTTGCGCTGTGGCTGCTCGAGGACATCGCCGCGCGCCATCACACCGAGCTCGACCGCGACTGCGTCGATCTCGCGCGCGATCCGGAGGCGATGCAGGAGCTCCGGCTGGCTGCCGAGGCGGCGAAGATCCGCCTGTCGAGCGAGGAGCGCACGACGCTGACGCTGCCGTTCGCCGGCTTCACGTACCGCCGCGAGATGACGCGCGCCGACCTCGAGCGGCTCGTCGAACCTTTGGTGCGGCGCACGCTCGGGCCCTGCCGCCGCGCACTTGCCGACGCGGGGCTGAGCGCGGCCGACATCGACGAGGTCGTCCTGGTCGGCGGCTCCACACGCGTGCCGCTCGTGCGCCGGCGCGTACAGGAGCTGTTCGGCAAGACGCCGCACAGCCAGCTCAATCCCGACGAGGTCGTCGCGCTCGGGGCCGCCGTGCAGGCCCACATCCTCGCCGGCGGCATTACGAACATGCTCCTCCTCGACGTGACGCCGCTGTCCCTGGGGATCGAGTCGCTCGGCGGCATCGTCAACGTGCTGATCCCGCGCAACACGACGATCCCGACGAGCGCACGCGAGATGTTCACGACGTCCGCCGACGGCCAAACGCTCGTCGATCTGCACGTGCTGCAGGGCGAGCGGGAGCTGGCGAAGGACTGCCGCTCGCTCGGCCGCTTCGAGCTTCGGATCGACCCGATGCCGGCCGGGATGCCGAAAATCGAGGTGACGTTCCTCATCGACGCCAACGGCATCCTCCAGGTGCAGGCGAAGGAGCAACGCAGCGACAAGGCGGCCTCGATCGAGGTCAAGCCGACGTACGGCCTCAACGAGGCCGAGGTCGGGCGGATGATCGAGGACTCGTTCACTTACGCCGAGGCCGATGTCGAGACGCGCATGCTGATCGAGGCGCGCAACGAGGCGGATACCGTGCTCGTCCACGCCGGGCGCGCGCTCAAGCAGGGCGCCCACCTCGTCGACGTCGCCGAGCGCGCGGCGATCGAGACGGCGGTGGCCGCGCTGCGCGCCGCGCGCTCGGGTGACGACCGCGACCGGATTCACGAGGCGACGACGGCCGTCAACCGCGCCACCGAACACCTCGCCGAGGTGCTCATGGACGCCGCGCTCAAGGGCGCGCTCGGCTCCCGGCGCGCGACGGAAATTCTCGGAGAGCGGTGATGGGGACGTACAAGGTGACTTTCCTGCCGCTGAACAAGACGGTCGAGGTCGACGACGAGAAGTACCCGCTCGCCGATCACGGCAAGCCGGGCTCGCTCCTCGACATCGCGCTCGCACACGGCATCGAGCTCGAGCACAACTGCGGCGGCTCCTGCGCGTGCACGACCTGCCACGTCATCGTGAAGGACGGCGAAGAGAACCTGTCCGAGATGGCCGAGGACGAGGAGGATCGGCTCGATACCGCCGAAGGCCTCACGATCCACTCGCGTCTCGGCTGCCAGGCGGTCGTGCGCGGCGACGTCGTGGTGGAGATCCCGAAATGATCACATGGCGCGACGCGGAAGACATCGGCATCGCGCTCAGCGAGAAGTTCCCCGAGACGGACCCGCTGACCGTGCGGTTCACCGACCTGCACCGCTATGTGACGGAGCTGCCTGAGTTCGGCGACGACCCCAAGGGCAGCAACGAGAAGCTCCTCGAGGCGATCCAGATGGCGTGGCTCGATGAATATCGGAACCGCTAGGACGCTACCAGGCCGTCACGTGATCGGCATCGAAGACGGCCTCCAGCAGCCGCTCGTACGACCACTCGTCGGGGACGCGATGGACGGCGACACCGGCGGGCAGGTCGGCCGCCGCCGCGCCGGCAAGCAGCGCGACGGTCACGTGGTCGCCGGCGCCGAGCTGTCGCTCGATGGTGGCGAGCGCGAGCGTGCTGTCGCCGCCCTTGAGCACGTGGAGGGCGCGCGCCATCAGAACGCGATGACGCGACGGGCGGCGCGCACGAGATCAGCGATTTTTTCCCGCGTCACGCGCACGATCTCGTGCCCGTCGGCGTTCCAATCCGCGTCTTCGGGCACGGTGCCCGCCTCGACGTGGAATGGCACCCCGAGCCGCTTGAGATTGGCGCGGAACTTTGCCACGTCGTCGCCGTCCACGAGGTCGTCGGTGTCCGCGTCCAGCAGATGCACGGCGGGGCCGGAGAGCACGAAGGTGACGTCGTTCTCGCCGGCCACGATACCGATGCCGATGCGCATGGCCTCGAAGGCGCGGCCCGTCGCGCGCGGATCCTGGCTGATGAGGACCACGACCGGCTCGTCGGCCACGACCGTGCGCTCAGTTGAGCGCGATGAAGCGCTCGGTGGCGTTGATCAAGTCGGTGAGCACCACGAGGCCGCAGTACGTCACCAGGTCCGCATGGTCGAGGGGGACGCGGCGCTTCTGACAGCCGTACGCGCACACGAACAGCTTCGCGCCGCGCTCGGGCAGCGCGCGGCCTGCGACAGGCCGACGGCGGCGTCGAGATTCGTCGCGTCCTCGGGGCCGGTGGAGAGCAGCATGCCGAACTTTTTTCCGGACAAATCCATCGCGGGCGCAGCGTAGCATCGCGTATGGGGGAGAGCAAGGAATGACCCGTCGTGTATACCTCGATCACAACGCGTCGACGCCGGTCCATCCCGAGGTGGTGGCGGCGATGCTGCCATACTTCAGCGAGATCTACGGCAATCCCTCGAGCGTGCACGGCTTCGGCCGCGACGCGCGCAGCGCCGTCGACGCCGCGCGCGAGCGCGTCGCGGGCTTTCTGCGCGTGCGCGCGGACGAGCTCGTGTTCACCTCGGGCGGGACCGAGTCCGACAACTTCGGCCTCAAGGGCTTGGCCCTCGCGCGCGGCCGTGGCCACGTGATCACCTCGACGATCGAGCACCACGCGGTGCTGCGCTCGGCCCAGGCGCTCGAGGCGCAGGGGTTCGCCGTGACCTATCTGCCCGTGGACCAGTACGGGATGGTGGATCCCGACGCCGTGCGGCGCGCGCTGCGCCCCGACACGATCGCGATCTCGATCATGCACGCCAACAGCGAGGTCGGCACCGTGCAGCCGGTGCGCGCCATCGGCGCGATCGCGCGGGAGGCCGGCGTGCCGTTCCACGTCGACGCCGTGCAGACGTTCGGCAAGGTCGACATCGACGTGGACGCGATGGGCATCGACGCGCTGTCGTTCTCGAGCCACAAGGTCTACGGGCCCAAGGGCATCGCCGGGCTCTACATCCGCCGCGGCACGAAGATGGTGTCCATCCAGCACGGCGGCGAGCACGAGCGACGGCGCCGCGCCGGCACCGAGAACGTGCCGGGGATCGTCGGGCTCGGCGCGGCCGTCGAGGTCCGTGCGCGCGATATGAAGGCCGAGGCCGAGCGCGTGAGCGCGCTGCGCGATCGCATGTGGGAGGGCATTCGCGCGCGCGTGCCCGACGTCCGCCTCAATGGCCATCCGACCGAGCGGCTGCCGGGCACCGCCAACCTCTCCTATCGCAACGTGGAGTCGGAATCGATCGTGCTCGGCCTGGATCTCAAGGGCATCGCCGTCTCGGCGGGCTCCGCGTGCACGGCGGGCAGCGTCGAGCCCTCGCACGTGCTGGTGGCGATGGGCGTGCCGCTCGACTGGGCGATGGGCGCCGTGCGCTCGTCGCTCGGCCGCTCGACGACCGCCGATGACGTGGACTACGTGGTGGCGTCGGTGGCGGAGGTCGTGGCCAAAGTGCGCAAGGCGATGCCGGTTCCGGCCGCATGAGATACAGCGCGACGCTGGTCGAGCACTTCCTCAACCCGAGGAACGCCGGCCTGATGCGCAATGCCGACGGCACCGGCAGCGAGGAGTACGACGGCTGCGGCGATCTCACGCGCTTCTACCTGCGCGTGCACGGGGGCTGCCTCGCCGAGGCGCGGTTTCAGGCGTACGGCTGCGGGCCGACGATCGCCGCCGCCAGTGTGGCCACCGAGCTCGCCGCGGGGCGCACGGTGGAGGAGCTGACGCTGCTCAAGGCCCAGGAAATCGAGGACGCGCTCGACGGACTTCCGGACGATCGCAAGCACGCGGCCGAGGTGGCGGCGGGCGCGATGCGCGCGGCCGCGCTGGACGCGTTGGGGCGGCTCCGCGGGGAACGAGCCGAGTAAGGGGAGGCGTGTGATGTTCGACCGGCTGCGCGACGACATCCAGACCGTGATGGAACGTGACCCGGCGGCGCGCTCTTCGTGGGAAGTGATTCTCTGCTACCCGGGCGTGCACGCGCTCGCCTTCCATCGAGTCGCGCACCGCCTGTGGCGCGCGGGCTGGACCACGAGCGCGCGCTGGGTGTCGCACCTCTCCCGCTTTTTCACGGGCATCGAGATCCATCCTGCCGCACGACTCGGCCGCGGGCTCTTCATCGATCACGGGATGGGTGTGGTGATCGGCGAGACCTCCGAGGTCGGCGAGAACGTGACGCTCTACCAGGGTGTGAGCCTCGCCGGCACCAGCCTCAAGAAGGAGAAGCGCCACCCGACGCTCGGCAACAATGTCACCGTCGGCGCCGGCGCCAAGGTCATCGGCGGCTTCACAATCGGCGACAGCAGCCGCATCGGCGCGGGCTCGGTCGTCGTGCGCGAGGTGCCACCGAACTGCGTTGTCGTCGGCGTGCCGGGCCGAGTAACATACAAGGATGGACAGCGGGTCGACGGCGTCGATCTCAACCAGACCGACCTTCCCGACCCGGTGACGAAGGCGCTCGAACAGCTCGTCGAGCGGATCCGCACGCTCGAAGCGGAGGTCGAGACGCTGCGCAAGACGGTCGACAAGGAGGAACGCGCGTGACCCCGAAGGACGTGCTGAGCCTGGAAGAGGCCTCGCGGTACCTGGCCATGGACCAGTCCACGCTGAGCGTCATGGCCGCAGAGCGTCGGATCCCGTGCCTGGAGCTCAACGGCGGGTGGGTATTCTCCAAGAAGTCCATCGACAAGTGGCGGAGCCAGCAAACAGTCCGCCGAGCCTGACCGCCGTCCGGAGGCCGTGACATCGTCAGCCGCGATCTCGCCTGGTCGATCCTGACCGAGTTCACGAAAGGCGAGAGCCTCCGCAAGCACGCCCGCGCCGTCGAAGCCTCCATGCGCGCCTACGCCCGTCGCTACGGCACGGATGAAGAGAACTGGGGCATCGCCGGCATGCTCCACGACTTCGACTACGAGATGCACCCTC
>WNEL01000975.1_pt1 | contig 12501 bp, 14 predicted proteins | sample 5399991 | NCBI WGS metagenome assembly WNEL01 (sample SAMN13153325, study PRJNA577476) | soil metagenome | isolation source: 20 cm grassland meadow soil pre-rain plot 2 | place: USA:California | collected 2015-09-08
TGGCTAGTTTTTGCATGTTCCCGCGCGAGAGCTTGCCGACCTTGGCCCGTTCGTACTCACGGAGGCTCAAATCATCCAAGAATCTCTCAGTCGCTTCAGGGACATCCTTCACTCCTCGAAGGGCGGCGATGTATTCTAGGTTCTCCCTGACAGACAATGTCCTGTAGGGCGTCGCATCTTCCGGAAGATATCCGAGAATCGACTTGGCGTCCGAGCTGAACGGTTCGTATCCGCTGATCCTAATCGTCCCAGTGTCGGATTTCAAAAGGCCGACGAGAAGCTTCAGGGTAGTTGACTTCCCAGCCCCGTTAGGACCGAGAAGAGCATACCTTTCGCCGCATGGGATGCTGAAGGAGACATCATCGAGCGCGACGGTCTTGCCGTAGGATTTCGTGACGAACTTTGCTTCTATGCACGCCTGAACGGATGATGACATTAGAATGTTCTACCTCTCGTATCCCACGAACCGCCCGACTGTTTGAATTAGGCACGAACTGTTCCGATTAATAATCACATCATCCTCTATCGGCCAGAAGCGGGTCAGACTCAAATGGGGGAGACCAGAAAACTGGGCAAGAAAGCTCTTCTCGACCTGGTCTGTAGGCTGCTAGCTCTCAACTTCAGCACCTTTCTCTCTGCCTATCCACAAATACCTAACATTGATTCGGGCTGCTGCGCGAACCAGCCTCTCGCCAAGGATTTCTCCGGAGTCTACATTGGAGCATGGAGACTATTCAATGATCCTGGTCTACAGCCTTACAAAAGAGAAGGGATGGGCCTTCACGATCATAGCCGAAGTTATCGTCCTGCTAGTGCCCGCTCCAGCCCCGGGCTGGGGATTCTCAATCGCTTATTTCTGGCAGTAGAAAGAAGGCCAATCAAAAGTGTTCGAGACTCTTCTGTTGTCCCTATCATTCTACCTTGGCAAGACGGGAAGGGCTTCATGGTCAGGGCTGGCTCTAGGACTTGCTTTCTTCGATCCGAGACTTGCGGTCGTCGCCCTCCCACTATTTCTAATCTACAATAAAATTAGGATCATGCCAGCCGTCAGGGTATTTCTCGGCATCCTAGCGCTGTCGAATCTTCCCCTGCTATACCCAGAGATGGGATCGTCCTTCCTCAAAATGGTCTTCAGCACAGGGATAACCACGGCTCTCTATCCATACGCGGTCATACCTCTAGCCGAAGTCGTGTTTCTCAGCTTCATCAACTATCACCAGATCAGAATCGAAGCGAGCCGAATCTTCAGAAGGATGAGGTCGGAAAGGATTCAAGGTAAGGACTGGCTGCCCTTTCACCAGTAAGGCCTCGCCGCTTACGTGGAGCAGAGTTCCGTTCTTGGGGCCAATACCCTAGAGGGATGCACGCGGGTTTCAATCGGTTATTCAATGAATCTCGATAGGGAGCCATAGACATGAGCTTGCTTGGGAAGGGTAGGTCGGACGTAACGGACGACGTAGTGCTGGTTTTCAGGCCGCCCGAGAACCCCGCGGCTCAGATCGCAGGGATTACACCCTTCAAGAGTCTCAGGCTGAAACTGGATGAGCTGTTGGACTGGTTCAAGGGTCTGAACGTCGACTCGATCGAACTTTGGATCGAGGGCGCTTATCGATCTGGGAATCGGACTGAGCTCTTCCTTTCGCTAGAAGGGAAGACGGGAGCAAAGCTCACCTTGCGGCCCTTTTCAAATCGCGGTCAAGCCGTCCTTTCACCTGGGAAGGTCGAGAACGCGGTCTCAGACAGTCTGGAGCCGGTCTCGAAAGAAGAACAGAACACCAGTATACCGGAGAAAGTGGGGCGTGAGCTGTCAACCCCTCGCGTTAATGCTCTGTTCTCCCCGGCGGGAGGAATAGAACGACAAGCGGTCGCTCTAATCGATAGCGCTGTGGGGAGCATCGAGATGGCGGCCTACGAATTCACGAATATGTACGTCGAGAAGGCGATTCTAGAGGCGATCAAAAGGGGAGTCAAGGTCGCGCTTGTCCTAGACCGCCTGGAGACACGGGGTCGACAGGCAGAGCTCCACGACACACTGGAAAGAGCTGGGTGCGATGTACGGCTGATTTCACCGAATGGAGGAATAATGCACGACAAGTACATTGTTGTGGATGGGAAGACTGTAGAGTGGGGGAGCTATAACTATACAGAGAGAGCGGAGAACAAGAATTTTGAGAACGCCACATTTGCAACTGACAATGCACTTGCGCAGCAGTACCACGCTGACTTCGTATCGATTTTCAACCAAGCCAAGCCGGAAGCTCACGGAGTAAGACGCACAATACAACGATTCCTTAGACATCTATCGAGCGGGTCAGGCACAGAATAGAGTCCAGACTGGGCGAGGACGAAATCTGGATATCAGGCGCAGAGCAATCTATGAACTGGTTTTTTTGCAGTTGGAGATATTCGCCTTCAATCCTACTACCTGACCTCAAGCGGAGGATCTTGAGGAAAGCGCTGCCACCTCCTGATCGATATTTCTAACTCTTAGGCCGGGAATTTCTGGGATTTACGCTGGACCCACGTTCCCGTCAGATCGCGCAAGGCAATAAAAGGGCTAGTAAATTGGATATGGCCGCGGGGCCCGTAGTCGAGCCAGGACCAAGACGTGGGCCTTCGGAGCTTTCGATTTCAGAGTGAAGAGAGCCCAAAATCGTGGGTTCGAATCCCACCGGGCCCGCCATTTACTTCATCGACAAAAATTATTTGAATTTGTTCTGCGTGCAAAGTTGAAGCATTCGGAGTAGCGGTGCGTAGCATCTCTTTAATTACGGAGTCCTCGTTCATGAAAGCTGCATTACTCATGCCACGTGCAAGACTCTCCGAGAAAGCAATCAAACTGATTGATGGCAAGAATTTTGGCAATCTTGCCTTTGTGATGTCTGATGGTTCGCCGCATGTGAGTCCCGTGTGGGTTGATCGTGAAGGAGACCTTATTCTTGTGAACACTGCTGAGGGTCGAGCGAAGGCGAAGTATCTGAAGGCGAATCATAGGGTGGCCTTGAGCATTTTCAATCAGCAGGATCCCTACGAGAAGGTCGTAATCAGGGGACGGGTGCTGGACATGACGTCGAAAGGAGCGGAAGAACACAACAACAGGCTGTCCGTGAAGTATCTTGGTACTAGCAAAAATCCGCATCATCAACCGGGTGTTGGTAGAATCCTCGTGAAGATAGAGCCAGAACGGGTAGTCAACGAGTAGTCCTGTCTAATATACGCATCAACTGGTCGTTCAACCATATGCAAGTTTAGAAATAGAGCGGAACTAGGTTTCTCGTTAGAAAAATAGAAGGAAGCTGATACGCTTCCTTAGCGAGGAGTTTCTATGGTTGTTTGGTGGGGGTCCAAGTGATAAGTGTCTCGCTGGCGGTTACTCCGTTGATTCTGCTGATCTTCTCAACGGAATTCTCCATGAGCTCATCCTGACTGAAGCCGTTGAAAGAGGCGACAACATCGAACTCTCCTGGAATCAGGTGAGCCTCGACGAGGTTCGGGAACGACTTTAGCTTCTGGAGCACGGTTCGGAACTTGCCTTTGACCTTGACCAGCGCAAAGGCGAGCGGGGGCTCAGAGGACTCTTCCCTGTTCTTGGCATTGGAAACGTTCTCGATCGAGAACGCTGTCTGGGTGGACGTGATGCCGGTGATGCTTCTGATCTTCTCGACGGTGTTGAATGCTTTGATGAGCTCGTTGGTCTTCAGTCGGATCACGAGGTCGAAGCGTCCGGTGACCGGAGTGACGGATTCTATGCTGCCGACTCGTTTGAGCTGGCTGACAATGTGTCCGAGTTCTCCCTTAGCATTTGCGAAGACAAAGCTAGTTGATGCAGATTTGGACATTGTTTCTCTGAAATACAAAGGGCAAACTGCACGATATTTGTCAGCGTCTGAACCGAACACCACGCTCGCAAGTAACAATCCTATCTAGAGAAGTTTTAGAAACGGAGCCCGATGATGACCGCTTATCATGGACAGATGCGACTCCTGCAGGAATATTTTCAAGTGCCCCATTTGCGGGACCTCCTCTGACAGTTTCCGTCATGTTGGCGTGAGAGGGACGAAGAGTCGGTTTAGGATTCCTGTCGTCGACTACAATCTCACATACGACAAGCAGCCCTCTGGAATATGGCACTATTCTCAACCCTGCAATCACCGAGTCCACCCGGCAACAACATCATCGATCGTGAAATACAACGGTGGACCCCTCTGGCAGGACGGTTATACTTGGCAGAACATTTACTGGGGCAGCTACTACACTAAACCATCTTCATCACAATGGATGAAGAGGCTAGAGCTAGTTGTGGCGCATCTAGAATCCGATACTAGCTACTCAGGCGGGCTAAGCACGTACAATGTAGGAACTGGCAAACTGATCGGACCAGTCATGATTCCACAAGACCCTCCCTCCCAAATCTCCAACGATCAGATCGCCAAGACCCTCATCGGCTGGATTAGCTCCGGAACAGTAGCGGACCTCAGAACTGCCGGTGCCTACAACATCTTCCTGCCACCAGGAACCACCGCCTCAATTTCAGGCGACGTCTCATGCAATAGTTTCTGTGATTATCACGACACTGCCAATGGTCCCAATGGGCCATTCTACACGGTCGAACCCTATCCCTGCGCTCAAGGATGCAACCAGTGCACCCAGGATCCCCTCGACACTCTGACGCAGGGATTATCGGAAGAGATGGTCGAAGTAAAGACAGACATGGACCCTGGGACCGGCTGGGTCATCGGTAACGAAGAAATCTGTGATTACTGCGACGCAAATTTTGTCTGCAATAGAATAGCGACTGGTGAATATGTTAACTCTTGGTACGACAAGAGTAAGAACGCATGCTGGATAGGAAGAAAATAAGACCGAGTCATCGTGTTCGAGGAATCGAGTAGTCGCTCTAACCTCGATTAAGCGTGTGAATTTATCCAATCGTCTAAAATCCGAATTATTTCCCTGAGGGTCTTCGCCTGAGATGTCCGAACTCGCTGGTTGTCTAGCGGTTTCAGACACGATTGTAGGTAATCTACATTCTGTGTCTGATTCAACTCTTTGTTTCTTTGCAGATCAGGCCCACTTGCTGACAGATTAGAATGGTTCGAAAATTGGAAACTTTGGGGGAAGCCGGACAGGTCTTGTGCTACCATTTCGCGGGAGCTTCAGGCTTCTCCATGCTCTTCCAGAGGTAGAAGGTCGAGATTGAAGAGTAAGGATGCCACTTCTTCGCTAGCTGTTCAAACCTATCTCTCTTCGGAAGCGTTCGAAGCCTGTAAGCTTTCCGAGCCGCCTTGCGCAGACCCAGATCATCAACCGGCAACACGTCTGTCCTGCCCAGCTTGAAAATCAGAAACATCTCGGCGGTCCATCTCCCGATTCCCCTGACGTTGTCCAGTTCGTTGAGGGCTTCCTCATCAGGGAGATTCTCCAGCCTCTTCAGGTCCAGAGTCCCGTTCTCCAGTCGTTCAGCGAGATCCCTGATGTAGGAGATTTTCTGCGGGGACAACCCGCTTCCACGCAACTTTTCAACATCAGTTGACAAGTATTCCCTCGGACTAGGAACTCGTCCCCCGTAGAGTTGTTTGAACCTATTCAGAATCGCTCGAGCAGTTGAACCGGCTAGCTGCTGAAAGATGATGGAGCCCACAACCGCTTCATAGTGATCGTCATCCAGTTCGAACTTGACCGGACCCACTCTATCGATTATCCGGGCGAGGATCGGATCACTCCTCTTCAAATATCGAACCCCCTTCTGCCAGACTCTACGGTCGGCCAAAGAGCCTACAGATCTGCTGCGATAAGGTGCTGGACAAGAAGAGAGCGCTCTCTTGACGGCAGATCTTCCGTTACGCTCCGATGTCTTCCACCCACTTGGAAGCCTTTTTGAAACCGTCGTCATCGCATCCAACAGAAATGGCCCTCTCCGACAGCGAGATCACTGGTGCGATAAAAACCGGCCAGTTTCACATCGTTCCACGAAACCCGAAACTGAATCCTGCCGGTATAGACCTGCGAGCCGATAGAAGTCTGGTACTAAGACCTGGCCAGCAGAGACTAGTGGCTACTATTGAACGGGTGGAACTTTCGGAGAGGTTTCTCGGAATACTCCACATTCGGTCATCTTTGGCAAGAGAGGGGATAGTTGCGAGTCTCGCTCTAGTCGACCCCGGCTTCCGCGGACAACTCACAGTCAGTCTCCATAATGCCGGAGATAGATTGGTTAGTCTCAGGAAGGGCGAGAGGTTCATCCAGCTCTCTTTGTTAAGACTCGGAATGCCTGCGACACATGCATACGTGGGAAAATACCAGAACAGTCGGGGAGTCGTCAAGAGTCGCCGGAAAAAATGATCACGTTGCGCGATACGGAAAACGTTATACAGGGTACAAAGGGCTAAAGCGCGAATACAAGCAATGAAGGACACCTCGCGCATTCTAGATCTCAAGTACAAACTCCAAACGATCGAACTCTTGAACCTGGCAAAAGAGCAATACACCTACAGAGAACTCTCCGGCATTCTACATTTACCAGAGACCGTATTGAGTCGCTATGTCAAAGGCCACGTGCTACCAACCGCCGAGCGCGCTGAAGAAATCAACAGGACTCTCCAGAAATACATGAGCCTAGAAAAAGAACTGCACGAGAGAATCAAATTCGACGACCTAGGCTACTTTGACAACACAGGAATAATCAACGACACAATGCTACTAGAAAGAGCAGTACAACAAGCTGTCGGAAAGTTTGCAGGCAAAAGAGTGAACAAGGTCATGACCGCTGCTGTCGACGGCGTCCCTCTCGCGACGCTCCTAGCTCACCGGCTAGGCACGAGACTAATCGTCGCTAAACAATCCAGAGAGGTCGGCGTCCGAGAATTCATCGAAGAATTCTACGTTCCCCCCAAGACCGCCATAATGAAGAGTCTCTACGTCTCCAAGGACGCGTTCAAGAAAGGAGAGGGCGTACTCATCGCCGACGACATCATCGACAGCGGAGAGACCCAGCGGGCAATGATGAAGGTCATTCTCAAGGCAAGAGCGGAAGTCATAGGCATCTATGCACTCGTAGCTATCGGAAATGAGTGGAAGTCTCGAATAGAGTCAGTAGGCAATGTTCCCGTCGAGATCGGCCTATCGCTCGTCAAGATGGTGGCGTAAGACTACCTTTCAGCGTAGACAAAGTAGAAACATCAGCAAAGAACCATCAAACTCACCCGGACAAAGAGCGTAGGCTCTCCACAAACGGCGGACCAGCCATCCCCCTATCCGTAACAATGCTCGTCACTAACTCGGGCGGAGTAACGTCAAACGCCGGATTCAGCGCCTCGACACTCCGCGGTGCAACCCTCCTCCCAGCAACATAGAGAACCTCTCGCTGGTTTCGCTCTTCGATAACAACCCTCGAAGGGTCCGTAACCATGTCGACAGTGGAGACTGGAGCAGCCACGTAGAACGGGACGCCATAAAACTTCGCGGACAATGCAATAGGCAGAGTGCCAATCTTGTTTGTCACGTGACCGGTCTTCAATATTCGATCTGCGCCAACGAGAATCTTGTCCACTGCACCCCGCGCCATCATCTGGGCGGTTGCACTGTCAACGATGATTTTCACCGGAATCTTGTCATGCGCTAGTTCGAACGCTGTCAGCCTCGATCCCTGGAGTAACGGACGAGTCTCTGTTGCTATCACACTGATCCTCTTTCCCTGCTCCACGGCGGCTCTAACTACGGCGAGGGATGTTCCGTAGCCAACAGTCGCGAGGGCGCCAGCATTACAATGAGTAAGAACCGTGTCACCATCCTCCAAGAGTGCGGACCCATATTTCCCAATTCTTCGAGCAGCCTCTAACTCACCATTGAAAATTGCATCTGCTTCCTTCAGGAGTACCTCTTTCAATGACGAAACGTCTCCCGCTTTGGTAGAGGCGTTGAAGACTCGTTCTACTGCCCATCGAAGATTCACACCTGTTGGCCGAGTCTGGATCAGAATATCGGCCCATTTCCGGAGCTGAGTTCGAGCCTCGGCTAGATCGCGTGTCTTGACTTTCTTCACCGAAAGGACGAGGCCGTAGGCGCCCACAACCCCGATCAGAGGTGCCCCACGAACCATCATCGTTCTGATCGCGGCACAGACCTGTCCGACATTTCCCAAACGGACGTAGGCTAGCTTGGCTGGTAGGAGAGTCTGGTCTATGACTTCCAATACGCCGTTGCGCCATCTCAAGGGCTCCAGATTCTTGCCGGTCATTTGATTTCTAGTCGCCGCGTCTTTCTATTTGAATGGCTTTATAGCCGCCCGTCCGCGTGCTCGACTTTCTGGAACCCTTTGGAAACCAAGAGCGAGCAAGTACCGGTTATCGTTGAGGCAATCGAGGCCTATCTTTCCAGGGGAGGAGTCTTTCTCCGAGAACCTGAGAAACTGATGGACCTCCGCGAGAAAGCGTTCGGAACTCTAGTCGACGACAGAATCACACTCAATCCCTACGAAACCTTCTACCTCGTTGAGAAGAAGAGGATCAAAGTCTTGGACGAGAAGACCAAGCAGTCCAAGTCGCTTCAGCAGCTGGTGACGAAGCTATCGGTAGGGAAGCCCGCCATATGGACAAAGTATCTTGTCTACAGAGACCTTCGGGACCGGGGATACTTGGTCCGGGATGGAGAAGCGGGCTACGATTTCGAAACCTTCGGTAAGGGAGCCGTCAGAAGGCTTGTAACTATTGTGTTCGAGGGGGGAGAGTCTACACTCGAAAAACTCGCAACTTTGTCAGCGAAAGCAAACAAGGATGGCAAGGACCTGGTGTTGGCCGTCATTGATCGGCGCACAGACATCGTCTACTACACGTTGAACCCTGAGACTTTCCAATCCCAATAATTCAGACGTTGAAGGTTCTTCGGCTTGTCTGAGACTCAATTCACACTCCCCCGCGGAATGAAGGACATAGAACCGGAAGAGATGACCAAGAGAATTTGGCTCGCTGACAAAATCCGCCAAGTACTCTGGAGCTACGGGTTCCAACTCTTAGAGCCCAGCCCAGTGGAAAATCTTGAGACTCTCGAAGCAAAATCTGGCCCCGGAGTGCGAGAAGAAATCTACTGGTTCAAAGACAAAGCAGGGCGAAACCTGGGTCTCCGATTCGACTTAACGGTCGGCATGACCCGGATGATCGCCAACCGATTCGACCTTCCTGAACCCATAAAGATCGGATGCATCGGAGGAGTCTGGCGATACGACGAGCCACAATACGCCAGATACAGATACCACACACAATGGGACGCGGAAATCTATGGAGTAGCTGAACCCACTGCTGATGCGGAGATCATCAGCCTAGGTTCCGACATTCTAGACAAAGTCGGATTGAAAGATCACGAAGTCCGAGTCAGCAACAGAAAACTCGCAGAAGGGTTCCTCCAGACCATAGGCGTCCGCTCACAAGAGGAACTCGAGAGATTGCTACGAATCATCGACGGAATGGGCAAGAAGGGTCCCGAACAGATCGAAGGAGAACTAGGCAGAGCGGGGCTCTCCCAAGACAAAGTGAAACGCGTCATGGGGTTCGCTGATATCGGCGGAGACGCCGACAAAGTCCTACCCGATCTAGAGAAGAAACTCCCGAAGAATGACTTGATCAGCAAAGGACTACAGGAACTCACAGGAACCATTGACAACGTCGACTCCCTAGGAAAAAGGTCCAAGGTCCAAGTGGACCTAAGAATTGTGAGAGGGATAAGCTACTACGACGGAACAGTCTTCGAAGCGTACGATCAAGCTGGCGAGGATGTCGGTGCCGTGTTTGGCGGTGGCCGTTTCGACAAGCTCTGTCGAATATACGGAAAACGAGACATGCCTGCAACCGGCGTGGCAGGGGGCTTCGAGAGGCTCATGATCTCCCTCGAAAAGAAGGGGCTCTTCCCAGATCTGGAACAGAATCCACAGGTCTACGTTGCAATGGCAGGCGAAGACGTGCGAGACGAGACCATCAAGGTGATGCGAGCGTTGCGAGATAGCGGACTGCGCGCGGACAGAGATCTCAAAGAGCGTCCATTGAAAAAACAGATGGATTATGCCGACTCGGCCAAGGTTCGAATCATTGTGATTGTAGGTCCTAGAGAGCTCAAGGAGGGCAATGTGCGGTTGAGAGACATGAAGACTGGCGAGGAAAGAAACGTTCCGAAGAATCGAGTAGTGGAAGAAATGGCAAAGATACTAACTTAGGATAAGAGTTCGACCTGATTCATCTTGTTTGTCTAGTTATTCAGGAAAACTTATCAGAGGGACCCACAGGACAGGCGGTCTTAGCGAACAGCGGGAGAAATGCTGGATGGCTGAGAGGTCGCCCAATCGTGACGGGACTCTAGATCTTCGCTCAAGGTCCAAGGCACTGAAGCGAAGGCGGACAAAGAGAGAATTTCGTACACGCCTCATTCATGTTTCAGCGGCAGCAGGCTGAAAAATCACTAAAGACCCGGCTACGTCTCGCTACTGACGACATGCGCTTGCCCTACGCTCAGAGATTCAATCTCGAAGGTTTAGGTCGTAGTAATCAGGCGGGTTCTTGGAGAGTTTGTAATGGATGAATCCGTATCCATATTTTTCATGGAGCTTATTGGCTTCCTCTACCGCGTTCTTGTAGCAATGTTCGAATGTTTGCCAGTCTTTGGCCTTGATGCTCTCAGCTAGCGGTTGCAGTTGTGATTGTATGAAGCTGGTGATGTCTTGATGGTATTTTGGCCTCAAGGTCGCTCCTGCTTTGAGGATGCTGATCGTTACCTTCTGTTCGTGTTCGGCCAGTTTCCAGTTTCCACCCTTAGCAGCATAGTATAGTATGTGAAATCGATCTCCGATCTCCTTCATTAACCGGGCTAAGCCAGGTTGTACTTCGGCGAGTTGCTCTAGGGTAAGCTCTCCATGCTTCGTCTTGACTACGATCTTCTCTTCCAAGTTTCCCATACACCCCGTCAATCTGTTTTCATATAGATTTCACTCTCATATTGAACCAGACCGCTGAGGTGTGACAAGATTCCGTCTGGAATGGTCCCGGAGGATGGATTTTTCTTGTTAGGTCAACAGTTTAAAGGCAGCTAGAGCGACTGGACAGATGCAGAGAGTCCGGGCTTTTGTGGGTGGAGTTCAAGTGTCCACTATGCGGCAAGGATCTTGACGACGACAAGACCATGGCTAACTTCCTAGTTTGTGGAGATTCGTCACATGGACTGCTCCGATTTTTCACCGGCGACGGCTGCTACTTCACCACCAACGAGCAGGTCGCGGAGGAGTTGATGAAAAAGGGAAAGAGGGTTCACATTGTCGATCCTAAGGAGTTCTTTGGGAATCAGACAATTAATCTCGAATAGCTAGCCCGTCATCCGTGAGGAATCATTAACTATCCTTTCGCTCCGGGTCTGTTCTGGGCCCGTAGCTCAGCCTGGATAGAGCGGCAGCCCCCTAAGTGGGGTTTCACCATCGGAGTCAGCTGTAGGAGATTCGAAAAAATCTCCGGCTAGAGGTCCGGGGTTCAAATCCCCGCGGGCCCGCCAGATTCCAATGAATCTCAGGGAGAGAACTAGCTTGTCGAACCGGGGTCTTGTTTGGGAAGGGTTCGACGACCTGATTTCGCACGCGTCAGATAGAACGCGAGAGCAATCAACAGTATCATCGTGAAGCCGATCAGACCAAGCCCGACAAAGTGGGTCGTGTTGTACGATGAAATCTTGAGACCCGAAGCCACGTAGGTAGCGTCGGGCTCGCATACGTAGAAGATTCCAATGCCATAGATGAGGCCTATCAACACAGTCAAACGCGTTCCGAGCCCAGCAAGAGCGGCGGTGTAAAGTGCAATCACGAAACCTAGCGCGCTTATCGTGTCCGCATAGGGGACTAGCCATAGCTGTGTCAGACCGTTGCCGATCTCGTTCAAGACAAGGCCGAAGGCGTAAAGGACTATTCCGATCATAGCATAGCTTCGAATCGTGCTGCTCGGGGGGGCTGGCTTCGCCGCCTCGGCCAGGCTCATGATGGCTCAGGATTGTTCGAGTGCTCTTTAAGCGAATAGTAACTTGCCGACCGAATAGCGTAGGGTACTATGAATGAGGCTCAGTGGTCTGCTTCGTTTCTTCATTCACTCGAACCGAGCGTAGAGTTGGCGCCGATAAAGGGGGAAGAGATGGATTAGAGACCTGCGGGAAGAGGCGTGCCATTGTCATTGCCGCCTTACTCGAACGAATCTTTGCAATGATTCCAGGCTCTAGCCTGCGATAGAAGAGAGTCGGTGCCAAAACGCAGGATGGTAGAAGGGAGATCATTAACGTAAATCCGAGCGAAATGGCTCTATCAAGATTGCCGCCCATTGCTACAGCAAAGGAAACGAAAGCGCCGATGCCTCCCAGAGAGGACAGCCATCTCGACGTCCAAGCGGCTGGAACGGTAACTGTGAGTCTCGATGTGTTGTGACACCGTAGTCCAGAATCTTCGAGGACCCAGAGAAGGACATGTATCGATGATGGTATTGCGAGCAG
>WNEL01003354.1_pt1 | contig 12471 bp, 8 predicted proteins | sample 5399991 | NCBI WGS metagenome assembly WNEL01 (sample SAMN13153325, study PRJNA577476) | soil metagenome | isolation source: 20 cm grassland meadow soil pre-rain plot 2 | place: USA:California | collected 2015-09-08
TTGCTGGCAGGGAGCAGCCACGCAAACTGGTTTTGGCTGGTTCTCTTCTTTGTCGTCCTAACCATTGGCGAGCTCTATATTTTGCCCACGGGCCTTGGCTTGTTCGCCCGATTGGCGCCGCCGCGCCTCGGAGCCACGACGGTGGCGAGCTGGTATTTGACGATCTTTAGCGGCAGCCTACTCGCCGGCGTTGTGGGTACACTCTGGAGTCGGACCAGTCATCACGGCTTCTTTCTTGTCTTGGCCGGGCTAGCGGCGGCGGCGGCTTTTCTGCTCTGGCTTCTGGAACGACCAATTCGAAGCTTTTAAAGGCTCGTCGAAAAGAACCCGAAAGCATGCAATGCTTCAATTCTCTAATTAGGATTGACAGTTCTCTAATTAGGATATGAATATCGCAATTGGAGAGAACGCTCATGAATAAATGTCTATTCCTTAAATTAATTCCATTACCACTGGCGCTCGCGGCGGGCGCACTGCTGTTGTTATCGCCGGGCAGAATCGGCGCTCAAGCGCCGCCATCGACTCAGGCTTCTTCGCCTCAACCGTCCCCCACAGCTTCAGCTTCGCCAACCGCTCGCCCCGAACCCGGCACTGCTGAAGCCGGGCGGGTAGTAGTGACGGCTGAGAAGCGCGAGGAAAATATTCAGGAAGTACCATCGTCCATCAGCGTGGTCAACGATGTCGAGCTGGACAACCTGCACGCCACCCAGCTGACCGATTACGCACCGTACGTCCCGGGTTTTCAGGTCAACTCAGCGGGCAGCCCCGGCCAGACTATAATCTCGTTGCGTGGTCTTGCCGACATCTCGAGCGGCGCGACGGTGGCAACCTACATTGACGAAACCCCGATGGGATCGAGCGGGATCTATCAGAGGGCCGATATTAATGAGCTAGACCTGCTGCCCTATGATATCAGGCGGGTGGAAATACTGCGCGGGCCACAAGGCACCCTTTATGGCGCCAACTCAATCGGCGGGCTCATCAAATACGTGACGCTTGACCCCAGCCTCACTGCGGAGGAGTTCCACATTGGCGGCGGAATCTCGGGAGTTGAACATGGGGACCAACCGGGGTGGGACGCCCATATAGGTGGAACAGTTCCGCTTGCCAATGGCACGGTTGGGTTGCGCCTCAGCTACGCCCGAAACGACGGCGCCGGTTTTATCGATAATGTGGTCAATGGTGAACACGGGATTAATGACTTCAATCAACAGGCTGCTCTGGTCGGCTTGCTCTGGCAGCCCAATGAGAATATTCGCCTCCGGTTCACCGCGCTCGGGCAACGGATCGAAAGCGATAACAACGCCACCGTCCCGCTTAACCCACAAAACCTTGATCCTCTCTTTGGCGATCTTACAAATCAAATCTTTGTTAACGAGCCATATACAAAAAATGTGGGTTTAGTTGCGGCGACTCTGAATTTAAACTTCGGTTGGGCCGACCTCACATCGGCTTCAGCCTACTTGAATACCAGAACCGACCAGCGTTTGGATGTAACGCTGAATTTAGTGGACCTTCCCCCCCTGCTCGAATTTCTGATCCCTGGGTTCGTTGCGCGGCCCGAAATTGCTGGTGAGGATCTGAAACTCAACCTCGACAAGTTTACCCAGGAACTTCGTCTCACCTCGAAGCAGGATGGCCGCTTTCTGTGGCAGCTCGGCGCTTTTTATACTTACGAGCATGGTCATCAAGATCAGCACGTCTTCATGAAGCAGATGAATGGGGAGGCTTTTCCGGGCCTGCCGAATCTGTTTACCGCAACACTGCCGAGCACCTATAAGGAAGGTGCGGCGTTCGCGAATGCATCTTTCGAGTTCACCGACCGATTTACTCTTGGCGCCGGTCTCCGCTTTAGTCGCAACCAACAGTCCTTCTCGCAGATCGTTTCCGGCATCCTCGGACTGCCAATGAACCTGCCGGGTAAGTCGGCCGAGAACGTGTTCGATTATATGGTCGCTCCCAAATTCAAATTGGGCAAGAATCAGTTGCTCTACGCGCGCATTGCCACTGGTTATCAGCCTGGCGGTCCAAATATCTCCTTGCCCGGCATACCCCCGGCGGTGAAGTCATCCACCGTTACCAGCTATGAAGGTGGACTGAAATCGGAATTCTTCGATCACCGGCTGCTGTTCGACATCGCCGGGTATCACATTTCCTGGGAAGACATCCAGGTAAGCAAAGTTGTGAACGGGGAGGGCGCCTTGGTAAATGCCGGAAAGGCGGAGACGAACGGCGTAGAACTAACCACTGGATTTGAGCCGATCAAGAACCTGCGGTTCGGCATCAACGGAGCCTACACTGACGCGACCCTCAGCAATAACGCGCCAAGTTTAGAAGGCCGTGCGGGTGACCGACTACCAAATGTTCCGGTGTACTCTGCGTCGGCAACGGTGGATTACTACTTCCCGCTGCCCTTCTGGCGCACGATGCCTGAGCAGCGTCAGCAGGTCGCCGCTTATGCGGAGGACAGCGGTAAAAACGCAGGCAGGGGGGGCGGCAAGATCGTTGAAGGCGAAGCTCAACGTGCCCAAGTGGCTGCATGGAATGGTCACGTCGGCGCCGGTTTCCGATGGGTGAGCAGCCAGTGGTCGGAAGTCGAGAGCAGCTCAACGGCTATCCGGACGCCGAGTTACGGCGCGCTCGACCTCAACGCGGATGTGTCCAATGGTCGTTATACCATTCGTGTCTTTGCCAAAAACGTGACTGACAAGCGCGCCTACCTGACCGGTGAGGTTATCAATGCCTTAGGCACGCCCATTCAACCGCGCACCGTGGGCATTGAGCTGGACTGCAAATTTTGACAATGCCGGCGTCCGCTTGCGCGGGACTTAAAGCCGATCAAGAGGACGACAGCTCCAGACCGGATATGACACAATCTGGACTCCCAATCCTAACGTTACCACAGCCCTATTTGTTGTTCCTAGGCGACATTACCGAGGCGGAGTACGCAAAGACCGCTTTCGGCCTGCGCGACTGGGCGCGTGAGCGTTGTGTAGCTGAATATTCCTGCCCGGGTGCAACAGTGACAACGGGGCTGCCTTTTCTCACGCCGGCGGAGGCTGCGACAAAGGGGGCGCAGGCGCTGATAATCGGAGTGGCGAACGAGGGCGGTTTCATTGCCGATACCTGGGTCCCGGCGCTGCTCAGTGCGCTCGAGTCCGGATTAGACATCATCAGCGGAATGCACACCCGACTCGCGGACGTGCCCGCGCTCCAAGCGGCAGCGGAGCGCAATAACCGCAGATTGATTGATGTCCGGCGTCCGCCACAAAACATCCCGATCGCGACCGGGCGCAAGCGTACCGGCAAAAGATTACTTACTGTGGGCACTGATTGCGCCATCGGAAAAAAGTACACTGCTCTGGCGTTGACACGGGCCTTTCTCGCCCGCGGAATCGCCACGCACTTTCGCGCGACTGGTCAAACCGGTATCCTGATTGCGGGAAGCGGGATACCCATTGATGCAGTAGTGGCTGATTTTGCGGCTGGTGCTGCCGAGACACTCAGCCCGGACGCAGCCGATGATCACTGGGACATCATCGAAGGACAGGGTTCACTGTTACATCCGGCGTACTCCGGCGTGTCACTGGCACTCTTACATGGCAGTCAGCCCGATGTTGTGGTCATCTGCCATGAGTCGGGACGCGACCGCATTCTTGGAGTGCCGGGGTATTCGCTGCCTACCGTAGACGAGATGATGGAGTTGGCGCTGCGCCTGGGGCGGCGCACTAATCCTTCAATCCGCTGCGCCGGTGTCAGTCTCAACACCGCCCATCTGGACGCAGATTCCGCAGAACGTTTGTTCGCCAAAGAAAGTGAGCGTCTCAGGCTGGCGGTCGCCGATCCCATGCGTGGAGGTGCAGCTTTCGAGCGGCTAGTGGAGGCATGTATCACCGCATGAACTGCCAAGTGATCATCGTGCGTTCCCTGAAACGAAGTCTGCCGCGTTATCTCTACGCCATTGCGCCGTTGATCCTTGGGCATGCCGTTGCCGCGCCGCCGGAAAATTTTGACGACAGAGTAGAATCGCTGCGCAAGCACGTGGGCGTTCCGGGAATGGCGATCGCAATCGTGGAAAACGGCAAAGTGACATTAGCGAAAGGTTATGGCGTGAGAAAACTCGGCGCGCCGGAGCCAGTGGATGCAGACACTATTTTTCCGACTGGATCGACCGGCAAGGCATTCACGGTCGCCGACCTCGGCATTCTGGTCGATCAAAAGAAGATCGATTGGGACGACAAGGTCATCGATCACTTGCCGGAATTTCAAATGTATGATCCATGGGTCACGCGCGAGATGACGATTCGCGACCTGCTGGTGCATCGAAGCGGCCTGGGACTGGGAGAAGGCGATCTACTTTTCGTGCCGCGAAGTAACCTCAGCCGCGCGGAAGTAGTGAAACGGGTGCGCTACTTGAAGCCCGCAACCAGTTTCCGCTACGCTTATGCCTACGACAACATTCTCTACATGGTCGCCGGTCAACTTATTGAAAGCGTAACTAACGAGACGTGGGAAAAGTTTACAGAGGAACATATCCTTAAACCGGCCGGAATGCTTCACTCTACCAGTGACGATCCGCCACGCTTCGCTAACGCGGACCGAGCCTATCCGCACGCGCGGATGAATGGCGGCCTGCGCGGGATTGGGGATCAGGAAGTACTAAATGAACGTGACGATCTTGCCCGCAACGCCGCTCCGGCCGGCGGCCTCGCCATCAGCGCCAATGATTTCGCGCGCTGGCTGCTTATCCAACTTGGAGCCGGTAAACTGCCCGATGGCGATGGAAGACTTTTCAGCGAAGCCGCCCATGAGCAGATGTGGAAGCCAGTATTACTCCAGCCCAATAGGCCTCGCCCGACCTCGCTACAGCCTACCCAGCCGATGTTCTATACCTATGCTCTAGGTTGGGACGTGCAGGATTATCGCGGCGCAAAAATAGTCTGGCACGGTGGCGCAGTTTTCGGCTTTCAGGCCGCGGTCGTGCTGATTCCGGAGAAGAATGTCGGCTTCTCGATTGAGATCAACAGTGAGGACGGTGAGATGATCCTGGGTCTAATGGATGAGCTACTCGACCACTATCTTGGATTACCGAAAGGCGACTGGCCAGAGAAGATGATCGACTACAAGAAACAAATAATGGCGGAGGGGTTGAAAAAATATCAGACCGCTTCCGCCAAGCCGGTGATGGAGGGTCCGTCACTTTCACTTGCCGGCTACGCTGGGACCTATGTCGATCCTTGGTATGGCAACATCGAAATCGGTAACGCAAATAATAAACTGACCATCGACTTCAAATCTACTCCGCGCATGAGCGGCACGCTCGATCATTGGCAGTACGATACTTTCATCACCCGCTTTACCGATAAGGCGATCGAGCCCGCCTACGTCACATTCAGTCTCGACGCCGAGGGAAAAATCGATCGCATCACGATGAAGCCGGTCTCGCCCCTCGCCGATTTCAGTTGGGATTATCAAGACCTGCTCTTTAGGCCAACCACTACCAAAAAATGATACGATTCCTGTGCGCTACGCTTCTTCTTGTTTCCGCTGTTCCAGCAGCCCAACTGCCGGAAAAATTCGACGTCGTCATTAAAAACGGAACCGTTTACGACGGCACTGGAAGTGAAGGCCGCAGGGCGTGGGCGATTTCCAGAATTCATCTGCCACGAACGTAATCGACGCGCACGGCCTCGCCGTCGCGCCAGGATTCATAAATATGCTCTCCTGGTCGACGGAATCGCTTATTCAGGATGGACGCTCCCAAAGTGAAATTCGGCAGGGGGTCACGACTGAAATCATGGGCGAAGGCGAGTCGATGGGCCCGGTGAATGATCGCGTCCGCCAATACATGCTGAAGCAGCAAACGGACATCAAGTATGACATCCAGTGGAACACACTCGTCGAGTATTTGCAGTATCTCGAAAAACGGGGTGTGTCCTGCAACATCGCCTCCTTTATCGGCGCGACCACGATTCGCGAGAACGTTATCGGCTTCGAAGACAAGCAACCCACGCCGCAGCAAATGGATGAAATGCGCGAGCTCGTCCGGAAGGAGATGGAAGCCGGCGCGCTCGGCATTGGCAGCGCGCTCATTTACCCGCCGGCGTTCTACGCGAAGACCGAAGAGCTGATCGAGCTCTGCAAAGTCGCCGCGAAATACCAGGGCAAATATATCTCGCACATGCGCAGCGAAGGGAATCGACTGCTCGAAGCATTCGACGAACTCCTGCATATCTCGCGTGAAGCGCACATTCCGGCGGAGCTCTATCACATCAAAGCTCTCGGGCAGAAAAATTGGGGCAAGATCGATACTCTCCTGGCCCGCATCGAAGCGGCGCGCAAGGAAGGTCTCCCGATTCGTGCCAATATGTACACCTACATCGCCGGCGGCACCGGCCTCGATGCTTGCCTACCCCCTTGGACACAAGACGGCGGTTATCCCGAACTTTTGAAGCGGCTGCGCGACCCAGAAACGCGCAAAAAGATCGCCGCCGAGGTGAAGATCGACAGCGACAAATGGGAAAACCTTTATCTGGCCGCCGGTTCACCAGACCGCATCATCCTTGCCGATTTTACAGCTGAGAAACTGAAACCCTTCTCCAACAAATCGCTGGCTGAGGTGGCAAAGATGCGCGGTAAGGATCCGATTGAGACAATTATGGATTTACTCGTCGAAAACGAAAAGCCGATCGGAGCCACGTATTTCCTGATGTCGGAAGAGAACGTCAAAAAGGAAATCGCCCAGCCGTGGATTTCCTTCGGCTCGGATGAGGCTTCGCAGGCGCCGGAAGGTGTCTTCCTGAAATCGACTCCGCATCCGCGCGCCTATGGAACCTTCGCCCGTGTGCTCGGCAAATATGGGCGCGACGAAAAGTTGGTCACCTTGCCGGAAGCCATCCGGCGACTGAGCGCCTTACCGGCGACTAATCTCGGGCTGGATCATCGCGGATTTTTGAAAGAAGGAATGTTCGCCGACGTGGTGGTGTTCGATCCGGCAACGATCGCCGATCACGCCACTTTCGAAAACCCGGCCCAATACGCCACCGGAATGAAAAATGTTTTCGTCAACGGAAGAGAGGTCCTCAAAGACGGTGAGCACACGGGCGCGAAACCGGGGCGCGCTTTGTATGGGCCAGGAAAGGTTCGATAAATGATTGCACGGCGTTACGCCCTTTTCAGTGCCGTCGTAGCTCTGAGTTATGTGACATCTCCAACTCGTGGAGTGGAAACGCCTTCGCCGGGCACAGAGTTCGACCTTCTTATTAAAGGTGGCACTGTTTATGATGGTGGCGGAGGCGAAGGACGCGGGGTCGATGTCACGGTCCGCGGTGATCGTATTATTGGCGTCGGCGATTTTCACAATGCCTCCGCCAAAAAAGTGATCGATGCGCGGGGGCTCGCGGTTGCGCCAGGATTTATCAACATGCTCTCCTGGTCGAACGAATCGCTTATTCAGGATGGGCGTTCACAAAGTGAAATTCGGCAGGGAGTCACCACCGAGATCATGGGCGAAGGCGAATCGATGGGTCCAGTGAACGATCGCGTGCGGCAGTACATGCTCAAACAGCAAAGCGACATCAAATACGATATTAAGTGGAACACGCTCGCCGAGTATCTGCAGTATTTGGAAAGGCGCGGCGTCTCGTGCAACGTCGCTTCTTTCATTGGCGCAACCACGATTCGTGAAAACGTCATCGGCTTCGAAGACAAACAGCCAACCGCGCAACAGCTCGATGAGATGCGCGAGCTCGTGCGGAAAGAAATGGAAGCGGGCGCGCTGGGCATCGGAACGTCTTTGATATATCCGCCGGCATTCTATGCCAAGACTGAAGAGTTGATCGAGCTCTGCAAGGTAGCGGCCAGGTATCAAGGCAAATACATTTCCCACATACGAAGTGAAGGAAACCAGCTGCTACCGGCGCTTGAGGAATTAATTCGGATCAGCCGTGAGGCGGGACTTCCAGCAGAGGTTTACCACATTAAAGCCGCTGGGAAGAAGAATTGGCCGCTGCTCGATCAGATGATCGCGCGGATCGAAGCAGCCCGGAAAGAGGGGCTAAAGATTACAGCAGACATGTATGCTTACACCGCTTCCGGCACCGGACTCGACGCCTGTCTGCCACCTTGGACGCAGGACGGTGGGTACACTGCTCTTTTTACTCGCCTACGCGACAAGGCCACCCGCGAGAAGATAGCTGCCGAGGTCCGCACCGATTCCGATGCTTGGGAAAACATTTATCTTTCAGTCGGCTCACCGGACAAGATTCTGCTGGCCGGCTTCAAGTCCGAACAATTAAAGCCGCTGACCGGCAAGTCTCTCGCGGAGGTGGCGAAAGCGCGCGGCAAGGACCCGGTGGAAACGATCATGGACTTGCTTGTGGAGGACGAATCGCGCATCAGCGCAATTTACTTTGAAATGGCGGAGGAGAACGTGCGTAAGGAGATGACGAAACCATGGATCTCGTTCGGTTCCGACGAAGCATCGCAAGCTCCCGAGGGCGTTTTTCTCAAATCCAATCCGCATCCGCGCGCCTACGGAAACTTCGCGCGTGTCCTCGGAAAGTATGTGCGTGAGGAAAAACTGATCTCGTTAGGCGAAGCGGTGCGACGGCTGAGCGGGTTACCGGCGACAAATCTCGGGCTCGATCGTCGCGGCTTTATAAAAGAAGGCATGTTCGCCGACCTTGTTGTGTTCGACCCAGCCACAATCGCAGACCGGGCGACCTTCGCGCAGCCGCATCAATACGCTGCCGGCGTTAAGCACGTTTTTGTGAACGGCCAGCAGGTTCTTAAGGACGGCGAACATACGGGTGCGACACCAGGCCGTGCCTTGTCTGGACCCGGAAAGGTTAATTAAAGAAATGTTGCATCAGATGAACCTTCTCCGCCTGACCATTCCGGTCGTATTTCTTAGCTGGGTAAATCTCGCCGCGCGGGCCGAATCGGGGTCGCCTACTCTTGAGGCGGAGATTCGGCGAATTGCGAATGCTGCTGGCGGCGAAGTCGGGGTAGCGGCCTGGCGTCTCGATGGCAGTGGCCCCCGCATGTTGCTGAATGCTGACGAAGATTTTCCCATGGCGAGCACCTTCAAAGTAGCCGTTGCCGGCGCCCTATTGGGAAAGGTTGACGCTGGTGCGCTCTCCCTCGAAACAATGCTGCCGGTCGATAAGTCGCGCTATGTCGAGTCAGAAGTTATCGCCGATGCGTTGATTCATTCGGGTGTTAGTCTTTCCATTCACAATTTGTTAGAGTTGATGCTTACGCACAGCGACAACACTGCTACTGACGTCCTAACCAGCGCCGCCGGTGGAGCAACAGCAGTCACCGCTTGGGTGCGTGCCCAAGGTATCACTGGACTACGAGTCGATCGGGACACGGCCGGCATCGTGCGCGATTTCTTCGGACTACCAACCGGCACGTTCAGTGAAGCTTTGGCTACTGCACGCAAGGCCGACCCGAAACTCGATGAACGCGGCACTCATCCAAATGCCGCTTTCGATAAGGACCCTCGCGACAGCTCCACGCCGAATGCGATGGCGGAGCTACTAAGCAAAATCTTTACCGGTCATGCGTTATCGTCAGCCAGCACGAAAGAGATAATTGGAACAATGGAACGCTGCCATACCGGCAACGATCGACTTCGAGCCCGGTTACCCGCCACTACAACGGTGGCTGACAAAACCGGCACTTTAGGAGGTTCCGTCAACGACGTAGGCGTGATTACATTACCAAACGGCAAAGGTCAGATAGTCTGTGCCGTTTTCATTAAAAAGAGTGACCTACCTTTTGCGGACCGCGAAAAGGTGATAGCTGACATCGCCCGCGCAGTTTACGACTACTTTCTTTTTGCGAGCGAGGCTACATCCAAATAGGAGCCAGCGTTGAAAGTAAGGCTGATACCAGGGGCGAGTTTCAATTAGAAGCTGTGTACAAAACCCCGGTTGGAACACCGAGTAAAATGGACCGGAACGCGGATCCCCATGTGTCGATGAACCTGCCGCGTACATTGGGGTTGCGTGACCTGATTTTATTGACCATCGGTTCAGTCATCGGATCCGGGATCTTTCTCGTTCCTGGCGCGGTGCTTCGGCAGGTAAACGGGTTCATCATACCGGCCCTCCTGGTCTGGTTGATAGGAGGCGTGCTCAGTCTCCTCGGCGCACTCACCTACGGCGAACTCGCGGCACTGAAACCTGCGGCTGGTGGCCTTTACGTTTACATTCGCGATTGCTTCGGCAGATTCCCTGCCTTCCTCTTCGGCTGGACACTTTTCTTCGTTATCAGCAGCGGCGCAGTCGCGACGCTCGCGGTCGCATTCAGTGCTTACCTTGGAGAAATTGTGCCACTGACACCGCTTCTGGCGAAGTGTATCTCGGTATTGATGATTGCGGTAGTAACTATCGTCAACGTCCTCGGCACTCGCAAAAGCTCCGATCTGCAAAACTGGACGACGGCCGCGAAAGTGATTGCCATCCTAGTAATGAGCATCGTCCTGCTGTGGTTTGGTCGCGGCTTTCGCGAAGCAACGCCATCGTTGTGGCCGAGATATTTCAATACATCCCTGGTCTCTGGTTTCGGACTGGCGATGATAAGTGTGCTCTGGGCTTACGAAGGCTGGCAGTTCGTCACTTACAATGCGGGCGAAGTCATCAATCCGAGACGAAATTTTCCACTTGGTCTGATAATTGGTACCGCCGCCCTCGTCGGAATCTACTTGCTAGCCAATCTAGGCTACCTGGCCGCGCTCGGCGGAATCGGTGTGGCTCAGTCAGATCGTTTGGCGGCAACAGCAGTTTCGACGGTGATCGCGCCCGCGGCGGTGAAACTGATTACCATCATGATTTTGATTTCAATCTTCAGCGCGACGAATGGGACAATGCTCAGCTCACCCCGTGTCTATTATGCGATGGCACGTGACGGTCTTTTCTTTCAGAAGCTGGCAGAAGTGCATCCGCGTTTTCAGACGCCTGCTTTTGCGGTCGTCGCCGGAGCCTTATGGTCAGCGGTTCTCGCAATCACCGGTACTTTTGATCAGCTGTTGACCTACGTCATCTTTATCGGTTGGATCTTCTACGCATTGGCAGGTGCCAGCATTTTTGTCTACCGCAGGCGTATACCCGATGCGGTGCGATCGTTTCAAGTTCCGGGATACCCGATCACGCCCCTACTTTTTGTGGTTGCAGCTGCAGCTCTCGCTCTAAACACCGTTGTAACTCAACCAATGCGTGCTGGAACCGGTTTTGCGATCGTCCTTCTGGGCGCTCCTGCTTACTTCATTTGGCGTCGGAAGTCTGAGCGCACTCAATCACGACCAGGCAAAATTGCTGCTCAAGCTGTTACCCCCGGGCAATAATTCTGAATCGTTGCAACGCGTCTGCCATGTTCGCGATGTCGTTGCTCGTGCCCGACCGTGACATCAACGTCTCGCTAGCTGAATGAAGTGTTAGACGAAGCTGCCGCCCATCATCTTCGCCGTAACGGGCTGATCATAAATCAGTCTATGTCGGCTCATCCATTCGGCTCCATTCATCATGGTTTAGAATAAATTTCCGCTCCGCTGTGCTGGAATTCTTCAGCCTTCCGCCGCAGTCCGTGCTCGATCGCACTGCTTTCATCAATTGCGTTCTCTTTCGCGTAGCGCCTCACGTCTTCTGTTATCTTCATGCTGCAGAAGTGCGGGCCGCACATGCTGCAAAAGTGCGCGGTTTTGGCAGCTTCGCTGGGAAGGGTTTCGTCGTGGAATTCGCGCGCGGTCTCGGGGTCTAATGAGAGATTGAATTGATCTTCCCAACGAAATTCGAAGCGCGCCTTACTAATAGCATTGTCGCGGTATTGCGCGCCGGGATGGCCGCACCGATCGCACTTGTGATGTGATCGTAGCCGGGCGCGATGTCGGTGGTGAGCGGACCGAGAGTGTAGAACGGCGCTTCGCCGCACCACTCGAGTTGTTTCTCCATGTTCTCCCGAATCAGGTGCATGGGGATGTGGCCCGGGCCTTCGTTCATCACTTGCACGTGATGTTTCCAAGCGCGCTGGGTCAGCTCGCTCCGTTCGACTTCGCTCAGGACAGGCTTTGGGTGTAAAATTCGGCGAACTGCGCTTCGTCGTTCGCGTCCGCGATTGAACCCGGCCGCAAACCATCGCTCTTTTTTCTTTGGGTTAAACCTGAAACCGCAGGGTGCCTGTCACCCGTTGGAGACAGGCTGCGCGTCGTGCTGCGCACCCGACGCACGCGTAGCGCTACGACAACCAGCGGGCGACGCGCGCGGCGATCGTGGCGGGAGCCTCGACGTGCAGGAAATGACCGAGGTTCGGCACGACCTCGAGGACACGCGCGTCGAACAATCGACCGTCCTCGCCGGTCGGCGGCACGATGCAGCCGTCGTCGCTGCCATGGAGCTGCAACATGGGTGTTGCAATGTGCGCCTCGGCCTTGCGCACGCGATCGACGAACGTCGTGAGCGGGCGCAC
>WNEL01001432.1_pt1 | contig 12455 bp, 12 predicted proteins | sample 5399991 | NCBI WGS metagenome assembly WNEL01 (sample SAMN13153325, study PRJNA577476) | soil metagenome | isolation source: 20 cm grassland meadow soil pre-rain plot 2 | place: USA:California | collected 2015-09-08
GTGCAACTGGCGCAGCAGTTTGCGGGAGCGCGTCTGCATGTGGCGCATGTTTCTACTGCTGACACGCTCAAGGCGGTGCGGCGGGGCAAGCGCACGAAGGCGCGGGTCACGTGCGAAGTGACTCCGCATCACTTTACGCTGCTTGACTCCGACATTCGCGACTACGATTCCAATTTCAAGATGAACCCGCCACTGCGCTCGGCATCAGATCGCGAGGCGCTTCTGGTTGCGTTGGCTGATGGCACCGTGGATGCCATCGCCACCGATCACGCACCGCACGCTAGCCACGAGAAGGTGGTCGAATTCGAACGGGCGGCATTTGGCATCATCGGCCTTGAAACCGCGCTCGGACTAGCAATCACTCGTTTGCATCGGGAACATAGAATTCCGCTCACGCGCATTGTCGAGTTATTTAGCGCCGGACCGGCCCGCGTGGTTAACCTGCGCGGACGCGGCACGCTCGTCCGCGGCAGCCACGCCGATGTGACCATCTTCGATCCGAAAAAGCGCTGGACATTTGAAGCGGAGAAGTCGCGATCCAAATCGCGCAACACGCCCTTTGGTGGATGGCAGCTCACGGGGAAGGTGGTGGCGACAATTGTGGGTGGGAGGGTCGTGTATCGGGCGGAGTAATAATTTGGTAATCACGTAGGGACAGCCGCCTCGGCTGTTCCAGTCGAGCGAAGCTCGACGGCGCCATTCAGGTCGCGAAGCGACGGTATTTAACTCGCCCAGCCCGTAGGTGCTGGGTCACTGTAAGCCTCGATCGAGTCCCGCAAGAGACGGAACTCAGGTTGCGAAGAGACGATCAGCGTCATGGGCCACGCCGGACTTCCGAAGCAAGGTCGTGAATTCCTCTTCAAACGTCCGCTTGCGATGATGCTGCTCCTGGTTGCGAATGTAGGCTTTTACAAGTCTCCACTAGCGAGGGACTGACGCTAATGACAGCGTATCCTTTCTGCCATTCGCAGCTCAAACCCTGCTCGCCTATCCAGCGCGCGGAGTTGGCTTTCTCCAGCAGGTGCTCGAACCATGGATAGTGTCCGCACGCTTCCATCCCGCACCGGCCCCGACAGCAAACCGTAGACGTTCCGCTTCTTCCCGGTGCCCTAAGCGTTTTTCCTGGTACTCCCCGCTTTGATTGTCAAAGCTTGCGACCTGCTGAAACCCCCGGATGAAAACCACAGCCTATAATCAGCATGATGTTGGCTCCTTCTCGAGCCTTGGTCTGTTGGTCACAACCAATCTACTCGTTGCGACGAGCCAACGTCGTTATGCAATCGAGCGGCGTTTTTTTGCCGCGAGGGATCTGCTCTTGAGCAGTTTTCCGCAGCCTGTTTAGACCTGCCGCGCAAGTATATTTTGAGGTCCGTTTTCGGGCGCTGAAGGAAAGCGATTTGAATTTCCTCCGGGTCCGCGAGAAAAATTCTAATCTCTTTTCAATTGCAGATTGATTAGCCATGCTCGACCGGCGAGGATTTCGGTAGCCGCCGATTCACAGGTCGGCTGGCCAATCCTGTCGTATCATCCTGTGCATGGCTGCCCAGCCGGAACCGTCACTGATTCTCAGCTTTGAAGAAGCGCGCCATGTAGTCGAAGCGCATGCTGCACGTCTTCGTCCTTGTGGAAAAGAGCTGGCAGATTTGCTTGAGGCCACCGGGCAGGTTCTGGCCGAGCCAATAGTAGCCGACCGCAATTTTCCGCCATTTCCACGGGCTGCACGCGATGGCTACGCGCTACGAGCGGCCGATCTTGCTAAGCTTCCCGCCACACTGGAGGTCGTTGCTGAGATCAAAGCCGGAGTGGCACCGGAATTGGCTATCAAACTGGGGAGAGGCCAGGCCGCCGCCATTATGACCGGCGCGCCAGCTCCATCCGGCGCTGATGCTGTGGTCATGGTCGAGTACACATCGCGGAGCGGCAACCAAGTCGAAATCACAAGAGGAGTTTCGGCTGGCGACAACATCGTCCCCGCTGGGTCCGAAGCCAAGCGCGGAGAGCGCCTGCTCTCCCTGGGGGCGCGCCTGGATCATGCGGCCATCGCAGTGGCAGCATCGGTGGGACGAACTCACATCCTCGTCTACAATATCGATGTTCCGCCCGGTCCCAATCAGATTCGCAATTCCAACAGCTACTCCCTGGCCGCGCAGATCAAAGCGGCCGGTGGAGAACCCGTGCTGCTGCCCATCGCACCAGACGAGCCTACTCGCTTACGCGAGTTAATCTCCGACGGATTCGAATCCGATTTGCTCCTGCTCGCCGGTGGAGTTTCCATGGGCAAGTACGACCTTGTCGAGCAGGTGCTCGCAGATTTCCAAGCCGAATTCTTCTTCACCGGCGCGCAAATCCAGCCCGGCCGCCCCATCGTGTTCGGCCGGGTTCCACGTGGTGCGGGCGCCCCCGCCCGCGAAAAGCATTCGCAATCTGACAACTACAAATACTTCTTCGGCCTCCCCGGCAATCCTGTTTCGACGATGGTCACCTTTGACCTATTCGTCCGTCCCGCGCTGGACGCGCTGAGCGGCCTGATCCCGCACAAGCTGATCTTTCTGCATGCAAAACTGAAGTCAGAGATCAAAACGAAAACCGGACTGAAGCGATTCCTTCCTGCGATTCTCTCAGGGGAGTTCGAACAGGCGGAAGTAGAACTCGCCCGCTGGCAAGGCTCCGGGGACATCGCCGCGACCGCCCGCGCTAATTGCTACGTCATGATTCCGCCAGACCGCGAGCGAATCGCGGCAGGGGAATGGGTCCCGGTGCTGATGCGGTGATGACTTCAACCATCTGTTCGGAATCGCGGACTGGTGACCGAGCCGGACCAATGGCCGTCGAGCAGCTATTCGGCGTTATGCTTACGGCGAACGCGGGACCGTGTTGGTGAGGGGGGCAACGCCAGCGCGGAGTTGAGAGTAAGAGACCGTTAGGCGTTTCTGTTTCCATGTGTTTGTACCATTTTCCCTTTCGATTCGTCACTTGTCGGGGTATCGAGTCATATCGATCGTTTTACAGCATCGTGCAAGCCGAGATTGCGGATCAGGCGGTGCAGGTAACTTCGTTGTAAGCCGAGGTATTTTGCAGCTCGCGTGTAATTGCCTTGAGCATGGGCAACGGCAGCACAGATGAGCTGCTTCTTTGTATCTCTGACCGCGGCATGGAACTGGCTCGGTGGAGCGCCTGCTGAAGGCATAGCCTCGAGCACCGATTCGGGCAGATCCTCGGCCAACACCGTGTCGGTCGAGCCCAGCACAATGGCGTGCTCGATCGCATTCTCGAGTTCCCGCACGTTTCCGGGCCAGTCATAGTTCAACAAGCAGGCCTCGGCTTGCTGCGAAATACCTAAAACACGCCTGCCGGCTTTAGCCGCATATTTCCGGATGAAATGATTTGCCAGTAGAGGAGTGTCCTGCCGTCGCTCCCGCAGAGGAGGCATGGACTTGGAAACGACATTGAGCCGGTAGTATAAGTCTCGCCGGAAAACACCTTGGCGCACAGCATCCTCCAGGTTGCGATTGGTGGCGGCAATCAAACGAAGATTGAGTTTGATGGCGCGTGTTCCGCCGACTCGCGTAACCTCATGCTCCTGCAAAACACGCAGCAGCTTGGCCTGAAGAGGGGAAGCCAATTCACCGATCTCGTCCAGAAACACGCTGCCTCCCTCCGCCACCTCCAGCTTGCCTCGAGTCTGTTGAGTGGCGCCCGTAAATGCGCCCTTCTCATAGCCGAAGAGTTCGCTCTCCAGCAGAGTCTCTGTAATGGCTGCGCAATTGATCGCTACGAAGGGCTGGCGGTTGCGCGGACTGCTCTGGTGAATGGCGCGCGCAACTAACTCCTTACCGGTTCCACTCTCGCCCAGCAAGAGAATCGTGGAGTCACTGGCTGCAACTTTGGCAACAAATTGGTAGATCTCATGCATGCGCGGACTTTCACCTACCATCGCATGCTGCAGATTCACTTCGTCCCGCAGCCACTGGTTTTCCTTTTCGAGCCTTTGCAGGTGACGCGCATTTTCCAGCACGGTGGCGGCGATCGCCGCTATGATCACCAGCATGTGCAGGTGACCCGCGTCGAAGCGAATGTCTGACTTCGTGGTCTCCAGGTAGACAAACCCGAGCGCGCGGTCGAAGACGATCAAAGGGGCTGCCATTACCGAGCGAGGAGCCGCGTCATTTTGGCTCGCAACCGCATTGCTGGACAGCGCCAATCCCTCGCAGAGCACCCGATCAGTCATTTGCTTGCATATGCGCAGTGACTGTGATCCCTGATCTTTGTTCCAGGCCAGCAGGCGTGGGAGTGATTCCGTGCCTTCGGTTAGCACCAGCGCGCCGCGGTCGGCGGGGATAACATCTAGAATCAGCTCGAATAGCGGGCGCTCCAGCCAAATCAGTCCCTGGATCGCATTGACGGCGCTGACGAGTTTCAATAAGCCATGCACATCGCGCGCCATGCGCCCCGGCGACTCAAGTACCGACGCCAGTTTGTCTGGCCCCACGGAAAGCGCCTCCTCTCGTGACAGCTGAATGAGATTTCCTAGTGCCATCTCCGCATCAAACACAATCCGATCGGAGGTGGATGTATCGGTTTTCAAGAAACCTCCAAGCCTGCTGAACTAGCTGCTGGGAAATGACGAAAAGAATTTCGGCGGTAATGCTATAAAGTCCTGCCTGATCTTATTGATTTGAGAGAAAAATTCAACAAGTATGCTGCACGTCAGCCGTTGTATCCGATCAGATAGCTAGATCTGTTGCAGGCGTGACAGCAGGCGCCACCGCTGAAAAGGCCGACCGTGACGTAATTTCCCCTCATTTCCAAGGGATTACAGGCAAAACTCGAAAAAACGAGGCGGGGAAGCCCTGCGTGGGCATGCAACGTGCTCTAAGACGGAACAAGCCCGACGGCGCCGCCGAAGGGTTTTGCGCAGAGTGGCACTGGAGATTCGCCAATGGCTTCGCCACGCTTGGCCCCCCAGATCGACGGCTTCGAATGGCGCACCCTCCTCGGTCCCACGCACCATTGGCCAACTCCAACCACCAACTTCACCAACACTGACCAACAACCAATTTCAACCGAACGCTGCGAGTTGTGTGGCGAGCCAGTAGGCGATGGCCGACCGTTCATGACCGATTCTGCAGGACAAACACCGGTCCACATCGCATGTTCAAGTGGTAATGAATCGCTCGCCCTAGAGCGGCAGCAAGTAGGGATCTGGTTCCGTCTCCTGCTGCGCTTCCGCCATTAATCGCCATTCCTTACCCAAGATCAGCAATGCGCGCCACATGCCTCCCCGGGATCACACGAATCAGTTTTCGAACTCCAGACTCGTTTCCAGGCTGCACCCTTCCCACTTTGTAGCCGCGCCAGCCATGTATCTGGACGGATACCTTATATCTGATTTGATACGCTGCCGGGAGACGTCTGCTCTTTACGGACACTGTGCGGGTATTCCAACAAGAGTTCGTTAGCCAAAGTTTTCTTCGGCTTACAAATCCGTTCCTGACTATTCAACAAGTTTTGAGTAAAGGCACCATGAGTGCTCATTGCCGATATGTGCTCGGAGTCAGAGGGCATTCGGCGAGGTGGATCATGGAAACGCACCGTTCCGTTTGCGCTGTGGGGCGAACGCTGATTGGCGAAAGTCTTTGCCTCGTGTTCGTATTGTTTGCCGCTTTGGGCATGATTTGCCCGGTAGCAAAGGCGCAGGACTGTCCTCAATGCGTTGCGAGCGACCCTCCCGAGCCTCCCTTGCCGACGGGTCTATGGTTGATGACGACCCATGTCAACGAAGTCAACGTGCTCTTCATCGCCGCGCACAAGGGCGGCGCGTCGTTAAGCGACCTTTCCCGGGACGACATATTGGTTCGAGACGACAACAAGCCGCCCGCCGCCGTGTTGGGCTTTCGAACTGAGCATGAGCTGGCGCTGAGGGTCGGGGTGGCGATCGATACCAGCAGTTCCGTCACGTCACGCTTCCGCTTTGAGCAGGCCGCGGCCAGCGCATTTTTTCATCAGGTCTTGAATCGGCAGAGTGACCTGGGCTTCGTCATAGGCTTCGAAAATTATCCGACGGTAACGCAGGATTTCGTCGGCGATCCGAACCTGCTATCTCAGGGTGTGCAGCGGTTGAAGGTCGGAGGAGGAACTGCACTCTACGATGCGGTCCGCACCGCTTGCCAAAAAATGGTGCATCGGGAAGAACATGACAGTGTGGCGCGGGTATTGGTAGTTCTTTCCGACGGCCAAAGCAATGCCGGTGAGGTCACCTTAGAGCGCGCAATCGACGCTGCCCAGGAAGCTGATGTCATCATCTACACCATCAGCACCAACTACGGCTCCGCGAGACCAGATGATCCGACTTGGGACAACGTCCATGCGGGTGACAACAATCTCCGTAAACTGGCGGAGCAGTCCGGCGGCCGTATGCTTAGGCCTCAAAGTCCTAGCGAAGTGGCCAAGGCCTTTGCCAAAATTGGCGAGGAATTGCGCAGCCGCTACTCAGTTTCCTACAAGCCTGCAGATTTCACTCCGGATGGCCACTATCGCAGAATCAAGATTGAAGCGCACAAATTGGGAGAGAAGTTCGAAATTCGCGCGCGCAAAGGATATTTCGCGCGGTCCGTATCCTCGCTCAGTGCCGACTCCTCGACCGTGGCCGGCGGCGCAATTCTGGCCTCGCGATAGCGCGGGCCAGAAGTTTTGGGACCCCACCTGCTAACATATCTCGTTTAGACCAACACTCTCGTGCCTCCCAAGGTCTCCCACTACGACCGTGTGTGGCGGCGTAGGGTCTTACAACTTTGTCTTACGCGGCCGCGACGGAAATAGTTCTCGTTGCGCCTGTCGAGTCTGGCACCTCGGTTTGCTTGACCACCCTGGCTGGAGACCCTGCAACGACGCAGCGTGGGGGAACATCGCGAGTCACCACACTGTTGGCCCCAACAATACCACCTTCTCCAATCGTAACTCCCTTCAAAATCAACGCGCCGAATCCGATCCAGGCTCCTCTGCAGATCCGGACCGGTTGCATATCCTCAAGATCTGGAGCACAGCCTGCGACCCTTTTCTCCATCAGGGTTGGGTGGCCGTCATAATCAGAGATCTTGCAGTTACCCGCTATTAGGACATCATCTTCGATAACCACCTGCCGGTTGCAGGTGATGATCACATTGTGTCCGATGAAGGCTCTGTTTCCAATGCGCAGTGTCGGACGATCCCAGAACCTACCTGAGGAGATGGTGACGTTGCCACCAAACCGGACATCGTCACCAATATAAAGCAGCGTATGCCCACTGACGTTCGGCATGGCGACCAATTGTAGACGTCTCCCCACCGATTCACATCGGCAGGAAAATATAGGTTGGATATAGATCAAGCATTCCAATCGTTTCCAAACCACGGGGACGCAAGAGCGCCCTTCATAAAGCAGGCGGCCCACAGGTTTGAAAAATTGGGGGACTGGAAGACTTGCGCTTGAAGAGAAATCGTACACTTTTCGTGCCACTCGAAAGAAAGGGGTGTCGGCACGTTTGAGCCGGAGAACAACCGGTTCTAAGCTGAATGTCATTGGCGTTCCTCCGATCGGCCTGCTCGGAGCAACAGGTCCTGCGCGGAGGGAACAGTATCACTTTTCCCTGATTCTGCAAACGATTTTCCCTAGTCTAGTTTCCCCGGCTGATGATCCGCACTCTTTGCTATCTGGAAGGACTCGCGACCTGATCCATTCTCACACACCTGCTACCATAACCTCTATAAGATCGCAACTCTGTGCCTCCCAAGCTCTCCCATTACGACCGTTCCGGACGCGCGCGCATGGTGGACGTCTCTGCCAAAGCTCCCACGAAACGTGAAGCCGAAGCCAGCGCCTTCGTAGAGTTGAAACCAGCGGTGCTCAAGGCATTACCAAAGAATCCCAAAGGCGATCCTCTGGAGGTGGCCCGGCTGGCGGGCATTATGGCTGCCAAGCGGACGTCGGAACTGATCCCGATGTGCCATCCGCTGCCGCTTTCGTACGTTGATGTGAACTTGCGGCTGTGCGAGAATGGCGTCGCTGTTACCTCAAAAGTTACGACCACGGCGGTGACCGGCGTAGAAATGGAGGCGCTGGTCGCAGCCAGCGTTGCCGCCCTCACCGTGTACGATATGTGTAAGGCGCTCGACAAGGGAATCGAGATCCGGGAGATCGCGCTCGAGCGCAAGTCGGGCGGCAAAAGCGGTGACTATCGCCGCACGCGGAAAAAGACGTAGCTCGCATGCCCAACACCACCGTCAAATTGCTGCTGGTAGATGATAATCCCATGGTGCTGGGGATGCTGCGAGGCGCGCTTACGCCGTTGGCCAACGTCACCACTTCAAACGATTCCGCCGACGCGTTGCTGAAGGCTGTCGATGATCCCCCTGATCTGCTGGTCAGCGATTACCGCATGCCCGGCATGGACGGCCATCAGTTGGTCGAAAAGCTTAAGAGCCGCCCCAAAACTGCGGGAATTTCGGTAATCTTACTCGCCAGCAAAGCCGACATCACCGAGAAGCTCTCCAATCATGAGCCGGTGGATGATTTCGTCGAGAAGCCGTTTTTCCTGAAGGAAGCCACGCAGCGCATTAAGCGCGTGATTGACAAAATTGCGCTGGAGAAGATGGCCAAGACTGCGCCATCAGATGGAGTGTTGCGCGGCAGCCTGTCGCAGATGAACGTCATCGATTTGGTCCAGTCGCTGGAGATGGGCCGCAAGAGCTGCGCGCTCACGCTTACCAACGGCAAAGATAAGTGTGAGATGTACTTTATCGAAGGCCAGGTGACGCACGCGGCTTATGGCTCGCTCACGGGCGATGCGGCAGTGTTCAAAGTTTTAAGCTGGACCGCGGGAAATTTTCAGATCAACTTCGAAAGCAAAACTTCGCAACAGACCACCACATTGAATACTCAGGGCCTGCTCATGGAAGGCCTGCGCATGCTCGACGAATCCAAGCGTGACGAGGGCGGCAGCGCTGCGGAGGAAGAAGATGTCCTCCTCGATACCTGAGGCGCTCACGGCAGCAGTTCTGACCGTTAGCGATTCCTGCGCCCAGGGCAAGCGTTCTGACGTTTCCGGGCCCGCGGTTGCCGAAGCACTAAAAAAAAGAACATTTTCCATCATCGCGACAGAAGTCGTTGCCGACGATCAATCCGCCATCAAGAAATCCCTACTGCGCCTCGCGACGAATGCGCGGCTTGTTGTCACCACCGGCGGAACGGGAATCGCTGAACGCGATGTTACGCCTGAAGCCACCAAAGCAATCTGTGATCGCCTGCTCGAAGGTGTTGCCGAGCGTATGCGAGCTGAAGGCGCGAAGAAGACGCCTTTCGCCCCGCTCAGCCGCGCAGTCTGCGGCATACGTGGGAAGTCACTGATCCTGAATCTCCCGGGAAGTCCTCGCGGAGCCGTCGAATCGCTCGAGGCCGTGATTGATATGCTCCCTCACGCGCTACAGTTGCTGAGCGGGAATACCGAGCATTCCTAAGCACCTGGAGCCGGACTTGGTCATTCTGCGCGACCCGAGCGGCAAACACCCGATTCAGGTGCTGGAACAGAATTATCGGGCCGATCCGATTTCCGAGTCTTTGCTGCTTTCGCTCAACGAGGGAAAGACGATCGATTTCCTGGTGCAACGCGAGAACAAGCAGGAAGTCGTCACCGGCAAAATCATCCGCAGCGGATACACGCCTCACAACTACATGGCTATGAATCTGAGCCATTCTTCCCGCTGGACTCAGTGTGGCGCGGGCGCCCCGCCCGCGAAAGGCCGAAGGCTTATCATCCTTTGACGAGAGAAGGAAGTCCGAGCGCAGCTAAGTCAGCCAAGCGTGACGGCTGAAGAACCTCAAAACCTTTCTGCTGGATCTTCGCATATTTCCATTGAGTCTTAGTCAACGCAGTGGCATTTTCACACCAATTTGTTGCTGCGATGTCCTTGTGCCCGACATCCGTGGTTTCCATTCCCTTGGTTTCAATCAACCAGTGAATTTCCTGCTTATCCGTGGCTACAAAGTCCGGATAATAAGACCGAAGATTCATTCCCGCGTCTGTGTAATCAATGGAGAAACCAAAAGGTTGCGGCAGCTTAGCGAAAGCGCGGACATCGTCCGCATTCTCCAGCTAGATTATGCACTTGACACAAGGTTTGTAATCTGCTACTATTCCATTCATGGTTAGCGTTTCGGCTTCGGTTTCTGCTCCTGTTTCGATTGGCCCTTCACATGCTTGCGGACGGCCTTCACGATCTCAGGGTGGAATAGATGCTTCAACGCTTCCTCGTCCGTCATGTGCATCGGGTGTTTCTTTTTCTTGGGCATGGTGACCTATGAAAAACAATGAAGCCGCGGACCTAACCGACCTGATCTCACGCTACGGCGACGATCAGAAATGCCGCAACTATCTTGAGCACTTGCGCTGGAAAGATGGCATCCGTTGCCCGAAGTGCAGCGGCACCAAGATATCCTCGATCCTGAAGCGCGATCAACACAATTGCGATACCGAATCATGCCGCTATCAGTTCTCCGTCACGGCGGGCACGATCTTCCATGACACGCACCTGCCGCTCACGAAATGGTTCCTTGCAACCTACCTGCTTTGCCAGTCGCGCAAGGGTATGAGTGCCAATCAGCTTAAACGGATGCTGGGCGTCAACTACCGCACAGCATGGTATCTCTGCCACAGAATCCGGCACGCAATGGCCCAAGTGCCGCCACTCAAGAAATTGGATGGCACGGTTGAGATGGATGAAACCTATGTCGGCGGAAAGAAAATCGGATGGGGTGTCTACGCTGGCACAAAAGCCAAGGAAATTGTCGTTGGAATCCGGCAACGCGGCGGCGATCTGCGTTTCTTCCATGCGGAGGATGCCAAGAGCGGCACACTGGCAAAGTACATCAAGGAAAATGTCAGCAACGATGTGGATGTGATCGTGACGGATGAATTCGCCGCCTATCCGTTTGCTCTGGATCAGGCCGGGATGCCCAAGGACAAGCACAAGAAAATCCTGCACCGTGATCGCGTGTACGTGGATGGCGATATCTACACAAACAGCGTGGAATCCGCCTTCTCCCTTCTCAAGCGCGGAATCATGGGAACATGGCATCGGATCAGTGCAAAGCATCTGCAAGCCTACCTAGACGAAATGACGTGGCGTTTTGACAATCGAAAGAATCCGTTTCTGTTCCGCGATACCATGTTGAAGCTCATCGCATCCGACAATCTGGAATACAAGGAACTCACGGCTGCTTAATACATACCCTTCACGGCCTGAATCGGCTTTTCGACTGCATAGCGTCTGTTCCGCGAGTCCTTCATAATCAAACGGAGAACGGTTCCAGATCGTGCGAAGGTGTGAACATCGCCGCCTACAAAGAAAAACGCCAACCTTCCCTGCACTGAACCGCCTTGTAGTATTGGTGCTACTGTTTTATCTGAAAGTGAGTCCGTAGAGAATTTTACTGGCTTACCGCTCAGGCTTTGTGCTTTCAGTTTCTCTGGCGTGATTGGACGGGGTTCTCCCTTCTCAATTCTGCCATCGGTAAGTTTCACGAAAAGCTGGTAATCGCCTACCGATGTAGGCTCGCCATAATTGTGAATGGTGGCTATAAGCAGCACTGCCACCCCATCTGCTTCCCGCCCGTCCGGGGTTGCTTTGGTGCCTTGACCAAGTCCAATATCATTAAATTCGGGGACCAGACCGGTGCGCGCTTGCACCCGTGCCAATGCGTCTGCGGGGGAGTCCGGCTCAGGTGAGGCTTCTTGCTTTGAGGCCGTTTTGTTGGGTGCTTGGAGCGACTTCCTACTAGGATGCGTCAGAATCACTCCTACGAGAGCACCCATTCCAGCAAACAGAATCGTACATACGGCAATAACCGCAATCCTATTTTCTTGTGCCGTCCGTGTTTGCGCTATTAGCCAAGTTCTATGTATGAAACACAGAAATGCAACGCATGCTATGAGCACCCCGATTGCGGTCTTGTTGCTTAGATAGCGGTCAGCCAAAATAGTGAGCATTGTTACCGCCAGAAACTCCACCATGACTTTAAGGATGTCCATTTGTGCGCACACCTCCACGTCTCGTATGATCTCCGAATCTTCCAAATACATTCGGATGACCATGCGTCCGACGCGGAAATGCTACTCGCTTTACCTACGTCAAATGCACAATCAAAAATATCTATCTCGCGCTCATCAACTTAGCCCAAATCGGGTAATTGCGCCCTATTGACAAGAAAATTCCCAATTTCAGGATCCGCACCATCAAAAAACCAAAAGTCTGTCAATGACCGACACCTTCTGGACTGTGGGTCTAGCAGACAAATCTTAATAAATTGTCATTCCGAAGCGCGCCCTGGACTGTGCGTGTATAGGACAAATCTTAAGAAATTGTCATTCCGAAGCGCGCCTTTTGCGCGAGGAATCTGCTGTTAACTCGTCAGGAGAAAAGCA
>WNEL01000992.1_pt1 | contig 12424 bp, 10 predicted proteins | sample 5399991 | NCBI WGS metagenome assembly WNEL01 (sample SAMN13153325, study PRJNA577476) | soil metagenome | isolation source: 20 cm grassland meadow soil pre-rain plot 2 | place: USA:California | collected 2015-09-08
GGCGAGGGCGGCAGCTCGAACACCTCGACGCGGTCGGGCTTGGCGTCGCGCGCCGTTTGCGCGAGATAGACCGACGTCTTCAGCGCGGCGAGACGGACGGCGGCCAGATAGTCCGAGCGATCGACACCCGAAGCCGGCCACGCCGAGATCACGACGTTGTGGGTGCGCCCGAACGCCGAGAGCGCCGCGTTCGGCCCGGCCATGTCGATCACGGCGAGGGTGCCGACGTTCTCCGTCTGCTGATCGGTGGCCACCACCGCCACACCAGAGAGCGCCAGCGTCCGACCGTGGCCGGCCCTCGCCACGCGGCCGAGGACGCCCGGAAAATCCTCGCCGCCGTCCACCTTCGCGCGTGGCGCGATGACGTCGAACACGCGCCCGATGCGGCAGCGCTCGTCCGGGTGCACGAGGTCGAGACGAATGCGGGTAAGCCGCGCATCGGAGGACAGGAGCGCGCGTAGCGCGTCGAGATCGACCTCGAGCCGCCTGCCGGCGAGCCGCGTCGCGGACGCTGCGGTCAGCTCTTCGACGTCACACCAGCGCAGCTCGAGTCGCATGTCGGGTCGTAGTGTACCTGCTCTAGCCTGAGACATCAGCGGCGTCGAATCCGTAGAGCCAGCGCAACACTTCGGGCGAGCGGTCGCCGGCGCTTGCCCACTCCGCATCGCGCGCTTCCTGAGCCGGTCCGTCGTGAAGGTGAAAACGGATCTTGTTGGCGCGCGACATTTCTTGAAGGCGAGTGACGCGCGGCCGGCGCACGCGCTCATAGCGGTGAAGCGCCTCGGCGACGTCGGCGCCGCCGGCGACCAGACAGGCGGCCAGAGTGGCGCCATCCTCGATGGCTTGCGCCGCGCCCTGGCCCATGAACGGATACATCGGGTGGCACGCGTCGCCGAGCAAGGTTGTGCGGCCGACCGACCACCGCGGCAATGGCTCGCGATCGAACAGGGCCCAGACGAAGCACGTATCCGCGGCGGCGATGATCCGCCTCACCTGGGGATGCCAGCCCTCGAACGCGGCGAGCGCACGGGCGATCGTCGCGCGATCGGTCCAGTCCTCGCGGTTCCACGTGTCGTGCTCGGTCCAGCCGACGAAGTTCAGCAGCCGCCCGCGCGCGACGAAGTAGTGCACGAAGTGCCCACCGGGCCCGACCCACGACTGGGAGCCGATCTCGAGCCCGAGGTCGGCGATGCGCTCGGCCGGCACCAGGCCACGATAGGCGACGCAGCCCGCGAAGCGCGGCGCCTCCTCGCCGAGCAGCGCAGCGCGCACCGTGGAGTGGATGCCGTCCGCGCCGACCAGCAGGTCGACCGTGACTCGCCGACCGTTCTCGAACCAGATCTCGACGCGGTCACCTTTGTCGGCGAGGCCGACCAGGCGGTGGCCGAGATGCACGCGCTCGGCAGGAAAGGCCGACGCGATGATCGCGAGCAAGTCGGCGCGGTGAACGGTGAGATGTGGAGCGCCGTACAGCTCCTCGCACCGAGGGTTCAGTGGCGCGCGCTGGAGCGTACGGCCGTCCTCCCAGCGCCGCTGATGCGTGCTGATCGGCCGGACGGCGTCGCGGTCGAGCGCCTCGCCGAGGCCGAGCCGGTGGAGGATTCTCACCGCGTTCGGTCCCATGTTGATGCCGCCGCCGACCTCGGTCAGTATCGGCGCCTGCTCGTAGACATCGACGTCGAAGCCGGCCTGACGAAGCACGACGGCCGCCGTGAGGCCGCCGATCCCGGCGCCGATGACGGCGATCCTGATTACCGCGTCTCCTCAGTCCCGCCAGTGCTCGGGAAGGATGCTCTGCACATCCGTGATGCCACAGCGCGCAGCCATCCACCGCTCGGCATAGAGCCCGTCCTTATAGGTGGATTGCTCTGACTCGTGGACCGTGACGGGCCCCTTCAGGGCGGCGACCAATGGCTCGAGGGCCCGCGCGTCGAGCAGCGTGCCGGGCGCGCCGGCCATCAGCAGCGTGGTGGCGGTGACTCGCGGCGCGAAGCCGCGCAGGTCGTAGTAGCCGAGCGTCCGTCGGGCCGCCTCGGCACGCGCCGGGTACGTGCGGACATAGTCGTTGATCTCTTCGAGCGGATACGTCGGCGTCTTCGTCGCCAGCTCGGCGGTCTTGTAGAAGAGCGCCGGCGTGGTCACGACGTGGGTGGCTCCTGCCGTCAGCGCCGCGGCGATCAGCGCCACGTCGTTGCCCACCAGGACAACGCGCGCGGCGTCCAGCTCGCGGCGGGTCAGCAGGAACTCCAGGCCCCTGACGCTGTCCGCGACGATGCCGCGGAACGCGTACGACGCGGCGTTGTCGATGCCTTCGGTGAGCAGACCGGGAAACATCGCGGCGAACGGCGTATCGGCATTGCGCTGCCCGCGCCCGGCGAGCGAAAAGGTGATGTAGCGACTGCGCTGCAGATTAGCGGTTCCCTGCGGGATGATCTCGAGGACGCTCTGGTACTTGGGCGGATAGTAGATCGCGGGAAACGGTCCTGTTCCGGTCGGGATGCTCAGGTAGCCGAACAGCCGGTAGGGCCCAAGGCTCGTGAGCCGCACGCTGTACAACGTGGCGAACGGCGTGCTCCTGATCGGGAGCACGTCGAACTCGGGACGAGCCGGATAGCTCGCCAGCTCGTCGAGCGTATCTTGCCAGTATTTGCGAACCGCGTCGTCCATCACGCGTTCCCGTCCCGATCCAGGAGATGGCGCACGAAGAATCGGTCGACGATGGCGGTGTGTCGGACCCGGCCCGCATCGTGGCCGTGGCCGTCGTAGGGATAGAGCTGCTTGTCCTTGGCGCCGATCCTCTCGAACAGCGTGTAACCGGTCTCCGGCGGGCAAACGTTGTCTTGAAGCCCGATGTTCACGATGATCGGGCAGGCGATCTTGTCGGCGAAGTTGATCCCGTCGAAGTACGCGACGGTTGTCTCGACATCCGCACGGCTCTCTGGATGGAGCCGCACATAGTCGTCGATCTCCTGGTAGGGATAGGTGTGCGTTAACGCGACGGCGTCCATGAAGCCACAGAGGTACGGCGCGCCCGCGGCGGCGGCGCGGACTTCTCTGCGCATCGCGGCGGTCGTGATCGTCAGGCCACCGCCCTGACTGTTCCCTGTCACGCCGATGCGAGCGGGATCGACCTCGGGGCGTGACAGCAAGAAGTCGATGCCACGCCAGGTGTCGACGTAGAACCCGCGGTATGCGTATGTGTGACGATCCACGATGTTGTGCGTCAGGAGATTCGGATATCCGGGGTTGAACTGGCGATTGCTGCGGAGCTTTCCCCGCGGCGCCACCGACAGCGCGATGTAGCCTTTCCGCGCCCACTCCTTGGGAATCGGCGGGTCCATCTGATACCCCGGCAGCAGCATGATCGCCGGCGTGCGCGCCGCCCGGCGGACCGGACGGCAATACCAGGCAGCGATGCGGATGTGCTCGAGGCTGGTGTAGAACACCTGGAACGTCTCGACGTCGTCCGACGTCCGGAGCGGGTCGGGGATCACCTCGGGCTCCAGTGGAATCGCCGACGCCTGGCGCTCCACGTCGTCCCAGAACGCGTCGAAATCGTCGGGCTTGCGCAGCCTGGACCGGTAATCCGCGGCGACTGCTTTCGGCAAAGGCGTCTCCTCGTGTGGCTCGACGAGTTAGTACGTCATCTCCGCCGATTTCTCAACCGCGATGCGTCGTCGCCTCGGGTGCTGCGCAATCGCGTTCGCGTGGTATCGTCCCGGGGCAGCCGTCCCGCCCGAGGAGCAAGGAGGAGCCGGATCATGACGAAGTCCATCGAGATCGATCGGGGACGTCGCGCGTTCCTGAAGGGCGCCGCGCTCGCGACCGTGGGGCCGTTGATCGTCACGGACCGCACGATCGCCCAGACGCGCACGATCTACGTCAACACCTGGGGCGGGAGCTGGACGGCCGCCGAGGAGGCCGCGTTCTTCAAGCCCTTCACGGACCAGACCGGCATCCGCGTCAAAACAGTCGCGCCCGTCTCCTACGCCAAGCTGAAGGCCCAGGTGCAGAGCGGCAGCTACGAGTGGGACATCACGGCCATCACGCAGGCCGACCTGCTCCGCGCCGACCGTGAGGGGCTGCTCGACCCGATCGACTGGTCGGTCGTGAAGAAGGACAGGCTCTTCCCGAACGCGGTGTACGCGAACGGGCTCGCGTACTGCGCGCTCGGCACCACTCTGGCCTATCGCCGGGACAAGTTCCCGCAGGGCGGTCCGAAGACCTGGGCCGACTTCTGGGACGTCAAGAAATTCCCCGGCAATCGCTCCATGCTCAACAACGCGGTCCGCACGACGCAGTTCGCGCTCGTGGCCGACGGCGTGCCGCCGGACAAGGTGTTCCCGATGGACGTCGACCGCGCATTCCGAAAGCTCGACCAGATCAAGCCGCACGTGAAGGTCTGGTGGACGCAGGGCAATCAATCGCAGCAGCTCATGCGCGACGGCGAGGTCGACATGATGGTCATGTGGAACGCGCGTGCGAGCGAGCTCGCGCAGCAGGGCCATCCGGTCGAGCTCGTCTGGCACGGGGCCACGATCACCACCACGATGTGGGGCGTGGCCAAGAACGCGCCGAACCGGAAGCTCGCCTGGGAGTTCTTGCAGTTCGCCGTGCAGGCGAAGCCGCAAGCCGATTTCGCCAATCGGCTCTTCTACGGTCCGACGAACCCCGACGCGTTCACGTACGTCTCGGCCGAGGTCGCGCGCCAGCTCCCGACCTATCCCGAGAACGCGAAGGTCGCGATCAAGCCGGACACGGTGTGGGAGGCGGACAACACCACGAAGATCCAGGAGCGCTTCACCCAGTGGCTGGCCGGGTGAGCGTGACGCGCAGGAACACCGCGGCCTGGCTCCTCCTCGGACCATCGACCGCGGTGCTCGTGCTGCTGTTCGTCGTCCCGATCGGCTACGTTCTGGTGCTCAGCGTGACCGATCCGCGACTGTCGCTGGCGCATTACCAGCGGATCTTCACCGTGCCGCTCTACACGCGCGTGCTGGTCAACACGTTCCTCACGTCGCTCGTCGTCACCGCGCTGTGCCTCGTGCTCGGGTATCCGGTGGCCTACGTCATGGCGCGACGAGGCGGGTGGGTCGGCACGGTGCTGCTGACGATCGTCGCGATGACCTTCTGGACCGGCTTCCTCGTCCGGACGTATGCGTGGCTCGTCATCTTCGGCAGCAAGGGACCGGTCGTCAGCGCGTATCAGGCGCTCGGCCTCGGCCCGGCGCCCCAGCTCCTGTTCACCACGTTCAGCTCGACGCTCGGGATGACGCACATCCTGCTGCCGTACATGATCCTCGCGCTCTATGCGGTCATGAAGAAGATCGACGCCAATCACCTGAAGGCTGCGGCCAGCCTCGGCGCGCGGCCGGCCGCGGCGTTCCGTGAAGTGTTCCTGCCGCTCAGCCTGCCCGGCGTGGTCAATGGATCGCTCCTCGTGTTCGTCTCGTGTCTCGGCTTCTTCGTGACACCGGTGCTGCTCGGAGCCCCCCGCGACATGATGATCTCCCAGCTCATCAACCAGCAGATCGAAGAGCTGCTCGCGTGGGGCTTCGCCTCGGCCGTCGCGGTGGTGCTCCTGGCTGCGACGGCGCTGGTAGTCGGCGTCTACAACCGCTTCGCCGGGCTCGACCGGCTCTGGGGCTGACGTCTTCCTGGCGATGCTGCCGCTGATCCTCGCGTCGATCGCCGCGCTGTTCCTGGTCGCGCCGATCCTGATCGTCGTTCCGATGTCGTTCAGCACCGCGATCTCGTTCCAGTTCCCGCCGCCGGCCTACTGGATCGGCTACTACCAGAAGTTCTTCACGAGCGAGGAGTGGCTGGAGCCGGCGCTGAACAGCGTGATCATCGCGGGCGGGGCGATGGCGTTCACGATGCTCCTGGTCGTCCCGGCCGCCTTCGGCTATGTGCGCTATCGGTTCCGCGGCAAGGCGCTCGTGAATCTCCTCATCATGTCGCCGCTCATCGTGCCTCACGTGGTGAGCGCGCTCGCCTACTACGGCTTCCTCGGACGAGCGAAGCTGACCGGCACCTACCTGGGCGTCATCGTGGCCCACGGCGTGCTAGCCGTGCCCGTCGCGTTCCTGGTGATCACGGCGACGCTGAAGGGTTTCGACCGTAACCTCGAGCGGGCGGCGATGAGCTCGGGGGCCGGGCCGTTTCGCACGTTCTGGTACGTGACGCTGCCGGTCCTCCGCCCGGGCATGCTGGTCGGCGCGCTATTCGCGTTCCTGTCGTCGTTCAACGAGGCGGTCGTGGCGCTCTTCATCGCCGGCCGCGGAGCGACGACGCTGCCGAAGAAGATGTACGAGAGCATCCGGCTCGAATCCGATCCGGTGATCGCGGTCGTCTCCACGCTGCTCGTCGGCGCGGTGGTGCTCGGCGTGCTGGTCCCGGTGGTCATGCGCAGGAGACCGATCGATGCGGCTTGACGCCCTGCTTCGCCCCCGCTCCGTGGCCATCCTCGGCGCGTCCGAGCGTCCGTCGATCGGCCGTTCGCTGATCGAGGCGCTCGACACGATCGGGTTCCGCGGCGCGATTTACCCGATCAACCCGAGGTACGAGACGCTGCTCGGCCGGAAGTGCTACGCCTCCGTCGCCGAACTCCCGCGCGGCGTCGACACGCTCGCGATCTGCGTGAACCACGCGCGCGTGCTCGAGCACATGCGGCCGGCCGCGGAGCGCAGTGTCGGCGCGGCCGTCATCTTCGATGGCGGCTTCGCGGAGGCGGGCGCCGAGGGCCGCCGGCAGCAGGAGGAGATCACCGCGATCTGCCGTGACGCCGGGATCGCGCTCTGCGGCCCCAACTGCATGGGCGTGGTGAGCCCGCACGTGCCGAGCATGGTGTACATCCAGGCGCTCCGCGATCCCGCGCAGCTCCCGGGCAACGTGGGGATGATCTCGCAGAGCGGCTCCATCTGCATCGGCCTGCTCGCGGACTGCCGGCGCTTCGGCTGGAGCCACGTGGTGTCGTCGGGCAACGAGGCCGTCCTGGCCGCGGTCGATTTCCTCGAGTACCTGATCGACGATGAGACGACGCGCGTGATCGCGATGTTCCTCGAGACCGTGCGGCAGCCCGAGCGGTTCGTGGCGGCGCTCGATCGCGCCGCGGATCGCGGCAAGCCGGTGGTCGTCCTCAAGGTTGGACGCCACGAGCGCACGCGGCGCGCGATCACGACGCACACGGGCGGTCTCGCCGGCGAAGCCCGGGTGTTCTCGGCCGTGCTCCGGGCGCACCGCGCGATCGAGGTCGCGGACATGGACGAGATGACCGAAGTCCTCGCGTGCGCGCAGGGCGAGCGCTGGCCCCGCGGCCGGCGCCTCTGCGTGATGACGGCGTCGGGCGGACAGGCCGAGCTCATCCTCGACGTCGCCGCCGCGGCCGGCCTGTCGCTGCCTCCGCTCTCCGCGACCTCACGCGCGGACGTGGAACGGGTCCTCGGGTCGATCACCGGCGACGGCAATCCGCTCGACGCGTGGGGTAACGGCGACTTCGCCACGAATTTCCCGCACGCGCTCTCCGTGCTCGGCGCCGACTCGGACTACGACGCGGTCGTGCAGTGCAGCGATACCTGCGACGATCAACCGATGGGCTCGGTTGACCGCATGCTGACGTACGCGCGCTCGCTCACCGATGCGGCTGCGAAATCGAGCAAGCCGTGCTACTTCATGACGACCCGTTCCGGCGTGTTTCATCGCGAGGTGATCACGTTCCTGCGCCAGCACGGGATCGCGCTCATCGGCGGCACGCGGCAGGGGCTCGGCGCGATCGACCGCCTCGCTCGCTGGGCGGAGCCGGCACGGGTGGCGCGGGGCGGTGCGGGGAAGGGCCGCGCGATCCGGGCGCTCCTGGGTGGCCGCACGCGCGGGACGATTCACGAATACGACGCCAAGCGTCTGCTCGCGCAGGCCCGTCTGCCGGTCGTCGCCGAGCGGCTGGTGAGATCGCACGACGATGCGCGCGCCGCCGCCAGGGCGATCGGTTATCCCGTCGTGTTGAAGGTCGTCGCCGACACGATCCCGCACCGCTCGGACCTCGGGCTCGTGGCGGTCGGCCTGCGTGACGACGCCGAGCTCAGCGCCGAGTGGGACCGCATGGCGCGCCGGCTGTCCGACCTCGGGCGGAAGGACGCCGTCGACGGCTTCGTAATCCAGGAGATGGCGAGCGGTGTCCTCGAGGTCTTCGCGGGGGTGAAACGAGACCCCGACTTCGGGCTCGTGCTGGCGTTCGGGGCCGGCGGAGTCCTGATCGAGGCGTTCGACGACGTGGCCCTCCGCCCGTTGCCGCTGCGCGAGGGCGATGCGGCGGCGATGATCGCGGAGACGCGCGCGGCAACGGTGCTGGCCGGGTTCCGGGGTCGGCCGCCGGGCGACGTCGCCGCGCTCGCGCGCTGCCTCGAATCCCTCGCCGACTTCGCCTGGGCCGAGCGTGACAGCCTCGACGAGCTCGACGTCAATCCCATCGTGGTGAGAGCGGCTGGCGCGGGTTGCGTGATCGTGGACGCCCTCATCGTGCCGCGCGCGGAGCGGTGACCGGGTAGCGCCGGTGTCGTACCTGCGACTGCACCGGCTCGTGAAGTCGTACGACGGGCGCGTCAAAGCCGTCGACGACATCAGCGTCGACATCGCCCGGGGCGAATTCGTCACGTTCCTGGGACCGAGCGGCTCCGGCAAGACGACGACGCTCATGATGATCGCCGGCTTCGAGGAGCCGACCAGCGGCGTCATCGAGCTCGCCGGTGAGGAGCTGACGCGCCGCAAGCCCTACGAGCGCAACATCGGGGTGGTCTTCCAGAACTACGCGTTGTTCCCGCACATGACCGTCGCGCGCAACGTGGCGTTCCCGCTCCGTATGCGCCGGTTTCCCCGCGCAGACCAGGCCGCGCGCGTGCGGGACATCCTCGCGCTCGTCGGCCTGAGCGAGTACGCCGAGCGGCATCCGCGCGAGCTGTCCGGTGGCCAGCAACAACGGGTGGCGCTGGCCCGGGGCCTCGTCTTCAACCCGGACGTGCTGCTCCTGGACGAGCCGCTCGGAGCGCTCGACAAGAATCTTCGCGAGCAGATGCAGGTCGAGCTGAAGCGCATCCATCGCGAGGTCGGCATCACGACGGTCTACGTCACCCACGACCAGACCGAGGCGATGACCATGTCCGACCGGATCGCCGTCTTCAATCACGGCACGCTCGAGCAGGTGGCGCCCCCGCTCGATGTCTATCACCGGCCGCGCACCCGGTTCGTGGGCGAGTTCATCGGCGACAGCAATTTCTTCACCGGCAGAATCGACGCGGCACACGCGGGGCGCGTCGACGTGGACGGCCTCGAGCCGATCCCGGTCGATCCCGAGGCGTGTCGCCGGCTCGGCGCGAGTCGCGTCGACGTGCTGGTGCGCCCCGAGCGCGTTCAGCTTGGGGGGCACGGCGTGCCGGAGGTCCTGTCGATGAAGGTGAGCGTCATCGTGAACTACGGTGACAGTGTGCTGGTGATCGGTGACGCGCGCGGCCACGCCGTGCGCATGCGCATCGCCGGCGCGCAGCCCGAGGCAATTCGTGAGGGCGCGACCGTGACGGTCGGCTGGGCACCCGGCGACGCTCACCTGATCCCTCGCGCGTCTGGTTGAAGCACACTCAGTGCATCACCGCTCCGCCGTCGACGTTCCACGCCTGGCCGGTGATGTGGTCGCTCGCCGCGGAGGCGAAGAACAGCGCCAGGCGCGCGATGTCGTCGGGACGAGCGATGCGACCAGTGGGAGGCAGCGACAGCACCGGGGCACCCGGCTCGCGCTCGGCCAGCGCGCGCTCGCGCCGTGACGTCGATTCGCGCCGGCTCGTATCGACGCTGCCCGGGCAGATGGCGTTGACGGTGATGCCGTGCGCCGCCACCTCCTGGGCCAGGGCCTGGGTCAGGCCGATCACGCCGAACTTCGACGCCGCGTAGGCGCCACGCCGGGCGGTGCCTCGCTTGCCGGCGACCGAGGCCATGTTGACGATGCGGCCGCTCCCGCGCGACAGCATGTGGGGGATCACGGCGCGGCTCATCAGGAACGTCCCTTTGAGATTGACGTCGATCACGAGGTCCCACGCCTCCTCCGGCACTTCCCAGAGCAGGCGACGATCGGCGCCGTGCGGAGCGGCGGCGTTGTTCACGAGCACGTCGATGCGACCGAACCGTGCGAGCGCGTCCTTGACGAAACGCTCGGCATCGGCCGCGCGGCTCACGTCACCGACGAGCGTGAGGACCTTGCGCCCGAGGCCCTGGATTTCTCCGGCCAGGCTCTCGAGGCCCTTCCACCCGAGGCGAATCTCCGCGAGCCCTTCCTCGTTCTCGTTCCGCGTGCCGCCCGTCGCCACGTCGGTCGCGACGACGTCGGCGCCCGCGCGGGCGAATGCGACGGAGATCGCCCGGCCCATCCCTTGCGCCCGCGCACATCCAGTCACCAGCACGACCTTGCCGTCGAATTCGCTCATACGGCCTCCTGCGTGAGCGCGTCCAGAACCGCGCCGATTCGTGGCGCGTCGTCGAGGCGCCAGAGCGCCTGAAGTACCGCGTCCACCCGCGCGGCGCCGAGGACGTCGGCGGAGAGATCCCGGAACTTCGTGGCGACGTCGGCGTCCGTCATCGGGTTGCGGGCGTGGCCCTTCGGATACTCGGCTCGCCCGGTGAACCGCTGGCCCGAGCGGGTGACCACGTCGATCTGCGAGGGCAACTCCTGTGGAAAACGGCGCGTGAACTCCGGGTTCTCGGCGACTCGGATGCGGTTCATCAGGGGCCGCAAGCTCGGATCGAGGTAGCGCCGAGGCTCGAAGCTCGCTGGAGTGATGCGGCCGTCCTGCCACGCGACGGCGAGCATGTACGGCAGGCTGTGGTCCGCCGTCTCGCGGGTCTGGGGATCCCACTTGGCGGGCTCGCTGCCGATCTCGCTGTGCGCCATCGCGTAGATCTGCACGTCGATGGCCTCGATCTCGTCCAGCCTTACCTTGTCCCTGAGCGCGAGCGCCGTCGCCAGCGGCGCCTGCGCGTGATACTCGGCCGCGAAGAACTTGAAGTTCGTGCGCTCGACGGCAAACGACCGATCGCGACCGCCGAGCTCGCCGATCTCGAACGGCCCGGTGACCTGCTCGCCCACGCCATGACGGCCCTCGAACGCGGCCGTCGGACCGGTCATTCCTTCCCGGGCGAGCTGCGCGGCGAACAGCCCGGCCTTCGTGGCCGCCGCGGTGGCGCAGCCCTTCCACATCGACAGCTCGCCGGCTCGCGTCTGGCGCGTGGCCACGTTCGCGGTGGCCGCGATCGCGATGGCCTCGGCCATCTGCGTGGCGGACAGACCAAGCAGCAGCCCGGCGCCGGCCGCCGCGGCAGGCGCGACGAAGACACCCTGGTCCCAGCCGCGATCGCGCAACGAGATCTGATCGGCCAGCGCGCCGAACACTTCGTAGCCGGCGACGAGGGCCAGCAAGAGATCTTTTCCCGACGCTCCCTGGCATTCGGCCGCGGCCAGGAGCGCACCGAGCATGTCGCTGGGGTGACCGGAGCCACGCGCGATGTACGTGTCGTTGGCGTCGAGGAAGCGGATCATGACCGAGTTCGCGAACGCGGCGGCCTCAGGCGTCGTCGGCCTCCCCACGCCCAGCAGCCGCGCCGACGAGGCGCCATTCCACTCCGGCGCCAGACGGCGCGCGATGACGGCGGGCTCGCTCCCATGACCGCCCATCGCGCACCCCAGCGAATCGATCAGGTGACGCTTCGCCTCCCGCACAGCGCGAGGGCTCAGATCCTGGTAGCGGAGCGAGGTGACGTAGCGAGCGAGCGTGTCGGTGGTCTTGTCCATCGGCGTCCTCTCCCCTCGGCCGGCCCGACTGTGCCTGCCCGGGCGAATGCGCGCAAGCGGGAAATGGGCTGATTGCGTCGCCGCTGCGCAAGACGGATAATCGCCACCCCGTTCGGGAGGACCACAGAGCCGATGGCGATCCCCGGAGAGAAGGCGATCCAGATGGTGCGCAGCGCGCACGCGCAGGCCGCGCAGCTGGACGTCGCGGTGACCGCGGTGGTGGTCGACCAGAGCGGCCGGATGATCGCGCTCGGGCGCATGGACCGTGCTCGTCCCATCACGGTGGAGATCGCCATGAACAAGGCGTACACGGCGGCCAGCTTCCAGCAGCCGACGAAGGAGCTGGCGGGCGTGGCTGGGCAGATCTGGTTCCAGAGTCTGGTGGTGTCGAGCAACGGCCGCATCATGCCCGGGGCCGGCGCCCTGCCAATCGTCGAGGGCGGGACCGTCGTGGGCGCCATCGCGGTGGCCGGCGGCACCGAGGAGCAGGACCAGCGCTGCGCCGAAGTCGCGCTTGCCTCCTACGCGTGACGTGTCAACATTGGAGCCAACGTCCATGACGCCCGACACCGAGAGCCCACCGCCGCCCTACCTGGG
>WNEL01000993.1_pt1 | contig 12422 bp, 8 predicted proteins | sample 5399991 | NCBI WGS metagenome assembly WNEL01 (sample SAMN13153325, study PRJNA577476) | soil metagenome | isolation source: 20 cm grassland meadow soil pre-rain plot 2 | place: USA:California | collected 2015-09-08
GGTTCGGTCCGCCTCCTCCAGCGCCAGGCTTGCCGTATCCCGGACCCTTGGGCTCCGCGCGGGCGCGCGTGTAGCCGAGCTCCTCGTTGCGCGAGATCCGCTTCTCGGCGACGAGCCCCTCGAGCACCAGCTCGCACGCGGCGACCATGGTGCCCGGGTCCTTTTTCGCCGCGAGGCCGACCTGGTCGACGAGGTCGAGCAGGCCGGGCACGACGGTGAAGCCCTTGAGGCAGGTCTCCGACCGCTCGTCCATCGAGAGCTTGAGAGCGCCGCCCTCGTCGAACCAGTGCACGATGTCGTCCACGTTGGCGCCGCCCACGCGGGCCTCGAAGGTCTTGCCGGCGGCGCGCCGGATCAGGTCCTTGGCGATGGTCTCGGGCCCCTGCAGCTCACCCTCGTACTCGAGCTCGAGCTTGCCCGTGATGGCGGGCAGGGCGGCGTAGATGTCGGAGATGCGGGGCACGACCGTCTTTTCCTTCGTCATGATGGTGCGCCGCTCCGCGTTGGACACCACGTTTTCGAGCACGCTGATCGGGAGGCGTTGCGACACACCGGAGCGGCGGTCCACGCGCTTGTCCTCGCGCGCCTCGAACGCGATCCGCTCGATCAGCTCCGCCACGAAGTCCGGCAGCTTGACCGGACGGCCGGTGCGTTCGAGCCAGGCCTCCTGGCGCGTGATCGCGGTGCCGAGCTCCACCGTGTAGGGGTAATGCGTGCCGATTTCCGAGCCGATGCGGTCCTTCAAGGGCGTGATGATCTTGCCGCGGGCCGTGTAGTCCTCGGGGTTGGCCGTGAACACGAGCGCCACGTCGAGGTTCAGGCGCACGGGATAACCTTTGATCTGCACGTCCCCTTCCTGCATGATGTTGAACAACCCCACCTGGATCTTGCCAGCGAGGTCGGGAAGCTCGTTGATCGCGAACACGCCGCGGTTGGCGCGCGGCAGCAGCCCGAAGTGCATCGTCAGCTCGTCCGAGAGGAGGTGCCCGCCCCGCGCCGCCTTGATGGGGTCCACGTCGCCGATGATGTCGGCGATCGTGACGTCCGGCGTGGCGAGCTTCTCCACGTAGCGCGACTCGCGCGGCAGCCAGGCGATCGGCGTGAGATCGCCCTGCTCGGTCACAAGCTCACGCCCGAACTTCGAGACGGGAGCGAACGGGTTGTCGTTCACCTCGCTCCCGGCGATGATCGGGATCTCCTCGTCCAGCAGTCCGACGAGCTGGCGCAGGATGCGGCTCTTCGCCTGCCCTCGCAGGCCGAGCAGGATGAAGTTGTGGCGCGACAGGACCGCGTTGACGAGCTGCGGGATGACGGAGTCCTCGTACCCCACGATGCCCGGGAACAGCGGCGAGCCGTTCTCGAGCAGGCAGATGAGGTTCTCGCGCAGCTCGTCCTTGACGGTGCGACTGATGCGGGCAGGGCTGGCCCATTCGGTTCGTTTCAACTCGCCTAGCGTAGTCGGCTTGGTCATAGGGCGATAGTTAACCGGCCCCCTCCCGGGGTGTAAAGAGTCGCACGGCCGCGGGGCCCCATGCCGCGAGGTCGATCGTCACTCGGCCGTCCGGCGCGACGGGGATCGGGTCTCCGTTCATCTCGACGAAGCTCGCGCGGCGCGCGCGGCGGAACGTGTACGCGCCGGGCCAGACCGGCACCGCGCGCGCCGCGCCGCTCACATCGATGAGCTTCAGCACGGCGCCCGAGCCGTCGTCCGCGGGCTTCGCCCCCACCACCGCGACCCCCGGATCCGGGATGAAGAGCGCCGCGTCCTTGCGGGCGAGCGGGCCCGCCGTGGCGTGTGCGAAGGGGGCGCTCACGTACAGCGGGTCGCACGCGGCCCAGCCGCGCCGCACCGGCTCGGCGCGATCGCCGCCGCCGGCGAGCGCGGAGATGCGATAGCGGAACGACAGCGCGCCGCCCTGACTGGCCGGGTAGCCGGTCCACCAGTAGTTGTGCAGCACGTAGGCGAACAGGGTGCCGTCGGGCTCGATCGTGCGGCGCCACTGGCCCCGGAAAATGTCGTTGAGGGTGAAGAGCGGCGTGTCGGGCCCGCTCCAGAGGATCCCGCCCGCGGCGTCGTGCAGCCACACCCAGTGCGCATGGCAGTACCAGTCCCGGCAGCTGCCAGGTTGCTGGTCGCGCTCCACCATCATGCGGCCGAGCGGGACCTCCACCTCGACGGTGGGCTGCGTCAGAGCGAACGGGAACGCGACGTAGAGGGCTTCCTTGTCCAACGTGGCTGGTTTGGCGACCCGGTTCTCGATGTCCATCCACGGCAGGTCGTCGTACAGCGTCACGACGGTCGTGACGGCGGTACAGCCCTGCAGCGCCCGCTCGACCACGAGGCGGGTGCCAATGCCGGGGAGGCGCTCGCGCCGCGACGCCACGAGCGTCGCCTGCTTCACCGTGAGATCGGGTGCGGTCCGGAGCTCGTCGCGCGCCGGCGCGGTCCAGAGCGCGCTGTGGGCACCACCCTGCACGTACAGAAGCTGGTTCAGTCCCGTCCAGGGCGTCGGGCGGACGCGCTCCTTGCCATCGCCCGTCGTGAGCGAGCGGATCGCACCGCTGGCCGGGTCGAGCACGACGTGGAAACTCCCCGCCTGGGCCTCGAGCGCCGTGCCGTCGTCCCGGGGCGGGTTGGCGGGCCGCTCGCCCTCTGTGGCCACCACATAGCCCAGGGCCGGGATGTCCCGCGCCACCACGAGCGCCGAGCCGTCGGGAAGATCCACCGCGGGCCAGTCGCGGCCGTCTGCAGTAAAGCGCCGCCCGCTCGCGCCGGCGATCCGCACCACGTCGGTCCGCGGCCAGGTCGAGGCGTTGAAGACGACTCGACCCGTGCCGGCCGTGCTACTGAGGCCGATGCGCAGCAGAGCGGCCGCGACCTGGTCGGCGGCGGCAGCGGCCCCGCGCTCCAGCAAGTCCCGCTTGTACGCCCACTGTGCAACCATCTCTCCGCCATCGGGATCCGTTCCGCCGTCCCCGGATACCCAGTGGTGGTCGCCGAACATCAGTAGGTCGCGCCACATCCGGCGGCGCTGCTCGGCCCGCCGGGCGATCCGATCGGCCGCATGAGGATCGGGTGGCTCGGTCCGCTCGTCCCAGAGCGCGAGCAGCTCCGCGGCCCGCGCCGCCAGCTGCGCCGCGCGGTAGCGGGCCAGCTCCGCCGCTGCCGACGCCGTCCCGTCCTCGCGGTAGCAGCCCGTGTCGCCACGCCGCACCGGGACCTTCGCGCCCCAGCGCTGCTCGACTTCTCGGAAGAACTCCTCGGGCCGCGCGGCGATCAGTCTCGGATACGCGTAACGGCGGTTGAACTCTTCCACGTTCGCCACGACGGCTTCATCCAGCAGACCGTCGGCACTTAGGGCCCCGCACAACAACACGACGTCGTAGGGATAGCCGGCCGAGAGGAGCACGGGGTCGGTGAGCAACCACTCGGAGAGACGCCGCGCCATCTCCGTGGGGCCAACGTCGAAGCCGAAGCGTGCCCCGTCGGCGTATTGGTCCGACCGCCAATGCAGGACCCGGCTCCCGTCCGGTCCCTCCCACCAGTACAGCTGCGGGTAGGTGGTCCATGCACCGCTGAGCTGAGCGCGCGTCGCCGCGGCGGGCGAGAGGAGCGGCGCGGCGCGCTCCGGATTCACCCCGCTCGCGAGATACCTTATGCCGCTCGCGACCAGGAGCGTGGGAAATGTGAGCGTTTGCCCCGGCACGTCGGCGAGCTGCGCGGCGAGGTAGCCCAGGCCCTGCTGCCGCGCGTACAGCCCGGTCGGCCAGGCGATGCGGGCGAGCGTTTCATGGTCGAGGACGCCCGTCAGGGGCGCGGCGAACAGGGCCGACAATCCGAGTTTGCGCTCGCGCAGCGCGCGCGCCAGGGCCTCGCCCCTCGCGGACCCGCGCGTCTCCCCGTATGAAATCACCGGGAGCGAGCACTCGGCGGTCCAGCGGAAGGTGGGGTGCGCGGGCAGGCGGGCCAGCGCCGCGTCGAGATTCTTGCGATGCGCCTCGACGTCGGCCTCGACGTGGCTCGACGCGATCCAGTACAGCGTCCAGCGCCGGGGTGGCTCGAGCCGGACACGTCGCCCGGCGACGCGCTGCTTGCCCACCTCGACATCGATCTGGAACTCCCCTCCCCCCGCGCGCCACAGCGGGACCCAGACTTCGCCGGCGAGGCTCGCGCCATCGGGAAGCAGACCTGCGGTTCCGACGAGTGTGCCGCGGCGATCGGTCACCCGGGCGCGCGCCGCGGGCGAATCGAGGCCGGTGACCGCGATCCGCACCAGGTTGTTGCGGCCATCCGGCGGCTGGTACAACGCCGTGGGTGTCGCTTCGATCACCACGGACCGCGCCGGGCTCAGGGCACTGCGGCGCTCGAGCGACAGGGCGCCCAGCCATGCGACGAAGCTGCGGCGGTCGGTCATGGCGGCCTAATACACCACGGACTTGACTCCGGGGGGCCTGCGGCTAGTTTCTTCCCGGCCGAATCCAGCAGTGCCACTGTCATCTCTTCGAGGAGCTCGCATGAAGCGCCTTGCAATCGCCCTCGCCATCGTGGCGATGGGTGCGTGTCAGAAGGCCCAGCAGCAACAGCAGTCGACGCAGACTGCGGCCGACACATCCAAGATGATGATGGCCGACACGTCTCACATGATGATGGCCGACACGTCCCACATGATGATGGCCGACACGGCGAAGAAGAAGCCGGCCACGCCCGCAGCCAAGCCGGCCGCCAAGCCGGCCGCGAAGAAAAAGCACTAAGCGCGACCCGCGCGACGTTGTGACGATGCCCGGGACCAAGTCTCGGGCCTTTCGTCTTTGAGGAACCACGCGACCGTGCGCCGGATCGCTTCGGGGGCCGGGGTAGGCGGGCGCCACGACAGCTCGGCGTAGATGCGGTCGTCGATGTACGGATTGTCGCCGGATATGAACCCCACTCCCGCGCGGGCAAGCCGGCGGTTCGTGAAGAGGCGCATCGCCACGCCCGCCAGCCGTGCGGGAATCGGGAACGACCAAGCGCGCCAACCGAGCGCTGCCGCGAAGGCGCCGAGGAACTCTTGCTGCGTCAGGGCCGGTGGCCCGTCACCGGTCACATTGTAGGCACGGAAGCCCTCGCGAGCGCGCGCGTCCAGCGCCGCGACCACCGCGGCCGCCACGTTGCCGGCGTACACGACCGAGAGCCGGTTGGTCCCCGGACCGATGCGCGGCAGGATCCGCAGGCGCGCGGCGCGGATCACCCGGGGCGTGAACATCCGGTCGCGCTCGCCGTAGATCACCGTTGGGCGCAACGCCACGGCCTCGACTTCGCGTCCCATCCCCGCCTCCCGCACGACCGACTCGGCCAGCCGCTTGCTGCGGGCATAGAAATCGGTCTCGGCGATCGGCTGGAACGAGTAATCCTCGTCGCGACGCTCCCGCGTCGTGGGATAGGCGGCGCTGCCGCCGTACACCGCGACGGACGAGATGTGGATCAGGCGCGCGCCGGCGGCCCGAGCGGCCGCGACGGCCAACCGCGTGCCGTCCACGTTCACCGCCACGTACCGCTCCCACGACGCGCGGCGCTGCACGATGGCCGCCGCGTGAACGATCGCGCGGACGCCGCGTGCCGCCGCCTCCCACGCCGCCGGGTCGGTCACGTCGCCCACGACCGCCTCCGCGCCCAGGCGCTGCACGGCATCGCGGCTCGCGGGAAGGACCAGGGCGCGTACCGCCTCGCCTCGCGCCGTCAGCGCGGTGACCACGTGACTACCCACGAGGCCGCTCGCGCCGGTAACGAGTACGCTCATGCCGGAGCCGCGATCGGGAAGGCGAAGGGAAGGTCTACCACGCGGGCGTCTCGCCCCGCGGCACGGACCACCGCCCCGGGTGGCACTTCGCGCCGGACCAGCGCGAGCCCGATCCAGCGCCCCGCGCCCGCGACTCCCACGTCGGGTACGAACGCGAGGCTCGTCACGCGCCCGACGTCACGATCGATGTGCGTCACCACGCTCCAACCTTCGGCCGGAGCGGCCGGCGGTTCCGGATCGAACAGCAGCCCGCGGACCTGCCGGTTCACGTGCCCGCGGAAGTGCAGCCGCGCGACGGTCTCCTGGCCAGTGTAGCAGCCCTTCGTGTAGGACACCCCTCCGATCTCGTCGAGCCGCACTTCCTGCGGGATCGTCTTCTCGTCTATCTCGGCGCCCAGCCGTGGCCAGCCCGCGAGGATGCGGGCCAGCTCGAGGGTCGCCGGGCTCGCGGCGACGGCGCCGGCGGCGGCGAGGCGCGCCGCCAGCAAGTCGCCCGCCGCCGCGGGCGCCGTCACCTGCAACACGAACGGGGCACCCTCCGTCGCGCGGGCGGTCTCGAGTCCGTCGGGCCGCAGTATGACGCGGCCGGCCGTGGGGGAGGGCGGGGAGGGCGGGGAGGGCGGGGAGGGCGCGGACGAGACCTCGAGGCCGGCGGCGGCGGCGGCGGCGAGCGCGCTGGGGCCGGCCAACCGATACACGACCACGTCCTCGGTGCGATCGACCAGGCGGGCGAGGCGCGGCGGCACGGATCGCGTCAAGATGTTCAGCGCGCTCTCTCGTGCCACGGCCGGCACCGTGTAGCTCACGGTCGCGCCCAGGCGGGCGGCCCAGCCGTCCGCGACGATCATCCCCTTGGGCGTGAGGAGGGCGCCATATACGAACGCGCCGTCGCCGGGGAGCTCGATGTCGTTCGTGAGCAGGCCCTGGAAGCACGTCACGGCCCCGGGACCGGTCAGCCCGATGACTCCGACATCGGCGCGCGACGCGACTGCCCCGGTGTGCAGCGCGGTCACGAGCGCCGCGCTGACCTCACCGGGCTCGACGCGCGCGACCTGCGGCGGTCCTTCGGTCATCCATCAAGCATAATAGCCGGCAGCCCGGTACGATTCGTCGAGGAGCTCCACCGGGTGCCGCACCGCGATCGGGCTCCCCGCCGCGGCGAGTCCCGCGCCGATCTGCATCACGCACCCGGGATTGCCGGTGACGATCATCTGCGGTCGTGCCTGCGCGAGGGAGGCGAGCTTGGGCTGGAGCACGGCACGCGACATCTCGGGCTCGACGAGGGTGAACAGTCCCGCGCTCCCACAGCACTGCGCGGCGTCGGGCGTCGAGATCACCCGCAGCACGGGGATGGCGCGTAGCACCTGCTCGGGGGGCGCGGCGATCCGTTGGGCGTGCAGCAGGTGGCACGGAGGGTCGTACGCCACCGTCGCATCGATCGGCGCTCCCGGTCGCGGTCCTCGCTCCGCTAGCAGCTCCGTGACGTCGCGCACTCGCGCCGCGAAGCGTTGTCCCACGCCGTCGCTCTCGTCGTGCAGCAGGTGGCCGTACTCTTTCAGCATCGCGCCGCATCCCGCGCTGTTCACGACGATGAGGGGGGGAGCGTCGTCGGCGTCCCCTCCTGCGCCGAACGCGGCGACGTTGGCGCGGGCGAGTCGGCGCGCCTCGCCACGCAGCCCCGCGTGCGCATGGAGCGCGCCACAACACACCTGGCCCGGTGCGTCGCGCACGGCGTAGCCGTTGACCTCGAGGGTGCGTACGGTGGCTGCGTGGACGTGGGGGAAGAGGCCTTGCATGACGCAGCCTCTGAAAAGCAGGACGGGGGAGGTCATGGAGGGCGGTGGAAGGCGGTGGAGGTTCGCGCGGGGGCGACCTCCACCAACCTCCACCGACCTCCACCGTCTTCCACCATCCTTCGGCGCTGTCGCCGCAAGCATTCCAAAGGCGAAGCGAAGCCGTCCCCATCCCGCGAGCTTGCCGGGCACTCCCGTCGCCCGCAGCGCCCGCGCTAGCGCATACACCAGGCGCGTCGCGCGCATGTCGCCGCCCGTGCCGGTGAGGGCCGCGAGCGCCGCGCGCACCAGGGGTGGTGTGCCGCGGCGCTCCGCCAGGAGTGCGCGAGAGGCTTCGAGGCCGCGGCCGTAGCTCACGCCCGAGGGGCAGACGGGCTCACAGCCGCGGCAGCCGAGGCAGCGGTCGAGATGCAGGGCGACACCGGGATCGTTGGGAGCGAGCTCGCCCGCCTCGAGCGCGCGCATCAGCTCGATGCGGCCGCGCGGGCTGTCGGCCTCGTCGCCCGTGGCGAGGAACGTGGGGCAGGCTTGTAAGCAAAAACCGCAATGAACGCAGGAGTCCAACCCTTCAAAGCCGCCCCGCTCCGTCATTCCGCTCCTTCAACGGCCACGACGAATGCCTCGGCGGGATCGAACGTGCGCCGCAGCCCGGCCACGAGCGGACCGACCCCTTCGCGGTAGGCGCCGAAGTGGCCGACGGCCGCGCGCACCGGCCAGGAGGCCCGTTCCAGCGTGAGCGGGACCTCGAGTCCCGCGAGCGAGCGGCGGAGCCGCCGCAGCCGATCCACGGTCGTCTCCCCGCCCCAGCGGATCGCGCCAACGCCCGGGCTGGCCGAAATCCACTCGTCACCGACCTGATGCTGCAGCAGGTCGAGCAGCTCGTCGCTTGAGTCGGGGAGCCCGCCGATGCGGAACGTGACCGGTCGCGTGGCGAAACTCTCGGCGGCACGCATCCACAGGGCGTGGGCCTCGTCGGCGCGCAGTTGCGTGAAGCGCCCACCGCCGCCGGTCGCCGCGCGGAGCGCGGTTTCCTCGGCGGAGACGAGGGCGGCCGAGCCGGCGAAGCGCACCGCCAGGAGCCAGCGCTCGCGTCGCGCGAGGGCGGGGGACATCAGCTCGTGCGCCGCGGGCTGTACGGCCGCGGCCGCGATGTCCTCCGAGACCTGGGCGAGCTCCTCGCGCGAGCCTTCGAGCACGAGCGTCTGGTCGGCGCGCGGCAGGGCGCGCAGGCGGAGGTGCACGAGCACGATCACGCCGAAGGCGCCGAATCCACCCGCCGCGAGCTTGGTGAGGTCGTACCCCGCGACGTTTTTCATCACCCGGCCGCCGCTCTGCACCAGGCGGCCGTCACCGGTGACGAAGGTGACGCCGAGCAGGTGGTCGCGCACGGGTCCGAAGCCCTGTCGCAGCGGTCCCGCGGTGGCGGTCGCCACGACCGAGCCGAGGCTGCGGCCGGCGAGCCCGGGCGGGTCGAGTGCGAGCCAGGTCCCTCGGTCCGCGAGCTGCTGGCGCAGGAGATCGCAGCCGATGCCCGCCTCGACCGTCGCCGCGAGATCCTGTGGTTCGATGGCGGGGACGTGATCGAGGCGCCGGGTGGTGAGTGCCAAGTCGACAGGGGCGTCGGTGGGGAGCCAGCTGCCCGCGCCTTCGATCCGGACGTGCCAGCCTTCTTCACGGGCGGTGCCGAGGAGCAGGGCGACGGCGTCGGGCGACGCGGGCGCGACGCGCGGCACCCCGTCGTGCGTCGCGGCGACGTCCACAGCGTCGTCGCCCAGCAGTGCGCGGACGCGGTCGACGAGGCTCATGTTTCCAACGCGGAAGTCGGAACGCGGAAGTCGGAACGAACGTCGGCTCTCGCGTTCCGCGTTCCGCGTTCCGCGTTCACACTTCCCACCCATTCCCTGCACGCGTGCACCGGCACCACCTTCCCCGGGTTCACCCGCTCTTCCGGATCGAACACCCGCCGCACCGCGCGCATGGCGGCGAGCGCATCGCCGTCGAAGAGAAGCGGCATGTACCGCAGCTTGTCGAGTCCCACGCCGTGCTCTCCCGTGATCGTGCCTCCCGCGGCGATGCACGCCGCCATGATCTCACCGCTCGCTTCGTCCACGCGCGCCTTGAGGCCCGGCACGCGACCGTCGAACGAGATGTTGGGGTGGAGGTTGCCGTCTCCGGCGTGGAACACGTTGCTCACCGTGAGGCCGTACGCCCCGGCGATACGGGCGATCGTCTCGAGCACGTCCGGCAGGGCGGAGCGGGGGACTACGGCATCCTGGACCACGAGGTCGCGCGACAGGCGCCCCATGGCGCCGAAGGCCTTCTTGCGACCCTGCCACAGCCGCTCCCGCTGCTTCGCGTCGGCCGCGACGGTGACCGAGCGCGCGCCGTGCGCGTGCAGGATGCCCGCGATGGTCTCCGCGTCCGCCGCCACGGCGCTTTCCTGCGCGCCATCGAGCTCGAGCAACAGCACCGCCGCCGCGTCACGGGGATACCCCGCGGCGTACACCGAGTCCTCGACCGCGCGGATGCACGACTGATCCATCATCTCGAGCGCGGCCGGCACGATGCCGCTCGCGATCACGGCCGATACCGCCTCCCCGGCGGTGCGCAGCGCGGCGAAGTCCGCCAGCAGCGTGCGCACGGCGCGCGGGACGGGGAGCAGCCGAACGGTGATGCGGGTCGCGATCCCGAAGTTGCCCTCCGAGCCGACGAACAGGCCGACGAGATCGGGTCCCCAGGGCTCGCCGCTGAGGCTTCCCAGCTCTACGACCTGCCCGTCAGCGAGCACGACTTCCAGGGCGAGCACGTGGGTCGCCGTCACTCCGTACTTGAGACAATGTGGCCCGCCCGCGTTTTCGGCTACGTTGCCGCCGATGGTGCAGGCGGTTTGGCTCGACGGATCGGGACTGTACAGGAGGCCATCCGGCGCGGCGGCGGCGGACAGGCGCACGTTCACGACGCCCGGTTCCACCACCGCGAGGTGGTTTCTCGGATCGATCCGCAGGATGCGATTCAAGCGGGTGAGGACCACCAGCACCGCATCGGCGTCCGCGAGCGCTCCGCCCGAGAGCCCGGTGCCTGCGCCGCGGGGCACGAACGGCACCCCGAGCGCGGCCAGCAGTCGCACGATGGCGATCACCTCGTCGCGGCTTCCCGGAAGCACCACCACGCCGGGGACCCGCCGGTGCGTCGGCAGTCCATCGCGCGCGTAGGTGATCCGCTCGGGCAGCGCGGTGCGGACGTGCCGGGCCCCGACGATTCCGGCGAGGGCGGCGATCAGTGACCGGCCGTCGCGCGTCATGTGGCGCGCTCGATTTCCGGGCGGCGGCCGCCCTGTCCGTTGCCGCGCGCCCGCTCACGTACCACCGCCCGGTCTTCGGCGTCGGCCGCGACGGGGCCGAGCACCACGGCGAGCTGCCGCAGCCGGGCGCTCGTGCTGCGGACGGTCTGCAGCGCCCGCTTGGCGGCAAGGTCGAGGTCGAGCAACGCCGCTACGCGGAACGAAAGCTGCTGTGGGTCACTCGGCAAACTGATCTCCTCCTCCTCCCGCGCGGTGAGCACGCCGAGCGCGCGGGCGAGGCGGTCGAAGCCGGCCCGCACGTCCGCCGCGAGTGACATGACCTCGGCGGGATCCGTCGGGTCGTCGTCGAATTCGTCGATCTCGGCCACCCGATACGGATGGCCGCTCGCGATCCAACGGCGCAGCACGAAGCGGCGCTCACCCACGGTCAGGATATTGGAGCGCCCGTCGGGCAGCGCCTGGGTTGATCGGATCAGCGCCACGCAGCCCACGTCCCCCGGACTGGGCGCCGGATCGGCAGCCGGCGTGGCATCGGGCGCGACGCAGGCGATCCCGAATCGCCGATCACCCGCGAGGCAGTCCTGCAGCAGCCGCCGATAACGGGGCTCGAAGATGTGAAGCGGCTGCTGAGCTCCCGGAAAAAGGACGATCGGTAGCGGAAAAATCGGGAGTTCCCGGATCATGCCTAATAGTATGTAGACGGCGAGCCAGACGCCTAGATGCCGAGACGCCGAGGGGATATGAGCGAAAAGTGGTCAGGAAGAGCTCTTCCCGACCACTTGCACCTCACATCCACTCGGCGCCTGGGCGTCTACGTCACCGTCTACGCCGCTCGCCAGAAGCCCTTGAGCGCCCTACCGTCCGGCGACTCGCGCAGCTTCTCGAACGCCCGTTCCCTGATCTGCCGGATCCGCTCTCGCGTCACCCCCATCAGCGCCCCGATCTTCTCGAGCGTCATGGCCTCGCTGCCTTCCTCGAGGCCGTAATAGAGATAGAGGATCTTGCGCTCACGCGGCGTGAGATACTTCTGGAAGATGCGGTCGATGAACTCGCGCATCAGCTTGCTGTCGGTCTTTTCCTCGATCTCGCCGCCCTCTTGGCCCGCGAACCGCTCGCCCAGCGTCGCCGCGTCCTTGTCGCTCCGGTCCACCGGCGCGTCCAGCGACAGCTCCGCTGCCGTCATCCGGCGCGCGGTGCGCACGTTCTCGACGGTGTCCTCGAGCGCCATCGCGATCTCATCGTCGGTCGGCTCCCGACCGAGCTCCTGCGACAAGTACGTCTCGGTCCGGCTCATGCGGATGAGCTGCGAGTTCTGATTCAGCGGGATGCGGACGCTGCGCGTCTGCTCGGCCAACGCCTTCAGGACCGCTTGACGTACCCACCACACCGCATACGAGATGAACTTCACGCCCTGATCGGGATCGAACTTCTTCACCGCCTTGAGCAGCCCTTCGTTCCCGATGGCGACCAGCTCGGAGAGGTCGAGGCCATGCCCTTGATACTTTTTGACGTAGGAGATGACGAAGCGGAGGTTGGCGGTGACGAGGCGCT
>WNEL01000996.1_pt1 | contig 12357 bp, 12 predicted proteins | sample 5399991 | NCBI WGS metagenome assembly WNEL01 (sample SAMN13153325, study PRJNA577476) | soil metagenome | isolation source: 20 cm grassland meadow soil pre-rain plot 2 | place: USA:California | collected 2015-09-08
AGTTCGCTTTTTAGCGGAAAATATGGCTGATCCCGCAAACAAATATCCGGAAAACGTTTCCGGTCCCTATTACGTCGACGATCAATGCATCGACTGCGATCTTTGCCGCGAAACCGCGCCAGCCAATTACAAGCGCAACGACGACGGCGGCCACTCCTTCGTTTACAAGCAGCCGGAAAGTCCCGAGGAAGAAGCGCTCTGCAAAGAAGCGATGGAAGGTTGTCCGGTGGAAGCCATCGGCAACGACGGCGCGTAGCTTCCTGTAGCGGCGGTCTGTGACCGCCGAATCCAATGGGAAAGCAAGAAAATCGGCGCTCACAGAGCGCCGCTACAGTACCCGTCGCATTAACCATCGCCGGCTCGGACAGCAGTGCTGGCGCCGGCGTCCAGGCGGATCTCAAAACCTTCTCGGCCCTCGGTGTCTACGGACTGACGGCGGTCAGCTGCGTAGTCGCGGAGATTCCCGGAAAAGTTTCACGCATCGAGCCGGTCAGTGCCGCTCTTGTGCGCGAGCAAATCAATGTGCTTGCAGAAACTTTTCCCATCGCGGCAATCAAGACTGGCCTGCTTTACTCCCGCGAGATCATCAAGGCCGTCGCGCGAGCAATTGTCGATTTCAAGCGCGATCGTATTCCATTAATCGTTGACCCGGTTATGATCGCGACCAGCGGCGATCGACTCCTCGAACCACCAGCGGTCGAAGCGTACGAGACCGAGCTCTTTCCGCTCGCTGCGTTGATCACACCGAATCTCGACGAAGCAGCCTGGTTGCTCGAAACCAAAATCAAAGATCGACAATCGATGGAGAAAGCAGTGCGCGAATTGGCCAAAAAATATCGGGTATCGGTCTTGCTTAAGGGAGGTCATCTCGCGGGAAGCGCCGCAGTCGATCTGCTCTTTGCCGGGAACAAACTGACTGAATTTTCGGCTCCGTTCGTGCGCGGGGTTGCAACGCACGGCACAGGCTGCACATATTCGGCGGCGATTACCGCAGGTCTTGCCTCCGGTTTATCGCTCGAAGACGCAATCTGCCGAGCGAAAAAATTCGTGACCCAATCAATTCGTGGCCGTTTCCGCTGGGCGTCGCGTGGTAAAACTCTCGACGCTCTTAATCATTCCCTGTAGCCACTGCGCTACGCGCGGTCGCAACTGGACGTGCCACGGCACGTGGCTACAACTCGGCGATCTTACGTGTTCGGCCTGTTCTCGTCCCAACGCTTCAGTTGCAACGCGTTCTCGGCAGCTGCTGTTTCCGCCTGTTTTTTGCTGCGGCCGCTGCCTTGACCAAGGACCACGCCTTCCCAAACCGCTTGCACGACAAACGTCTTTTCATGCTCCGGACCACTTTGTGAAATCAATTCGTAAACAGGGCTGCGCGGCGAGATGCTTTGCAATAATTCCTGCAGATGACCCTTGGGATTAATATCCACCGGCTCTTCCGCCACCTGTTCGAGATCAGCGCGGGCCTGCGTCAAAATAAACTTCTTCGCGGTTTCAAGCCCGCCATCGAGATAAATGGCGCCGATGAGCGCTTCAAACGCATCCGCCAGAGTCGACGTCCGCTCCCGGCCTCCACTGGCCTCTTCACCGCGGCCCATTAAGAGGTAATGTCCCAAATCGAGCGCGGCGGCGTGCGTCTTCAATATTTCGCGGGAAACAAGCCGCGAACGTAATTTTGTCAGTTGTCCCTCGGCTTCGGAGCCAAAACGGCGAAAGAGATACTCGGTAATCACAAGCTGAAGCACGGCGTCCCCGAGGAACTCCAAACGCTGATTATCAAAATGATAGCGTTGCGTTTCGTGGCTAAGGCTGGGATGAGTGAGCGCCTCCGCCAGCAAAAGCGAATTGCGGAATTTGTAACCGATGCGTTCCTCCAGCGGACTCACCTGGTTGTCATTCTGAGCAAAATCGAAGAATCTCTCAATCTACTTTTGGATTGCCATCGTATCTTTACTCCACCATCTCAAAACCGGCCCGACGGAAATGATCGTCAAACGCCAGCGCGACCCGGATCGATTCGCGTAGCATGAGATAGAAAGAAGAAGGCTCGAGAAAGATTTGAGTGCGGATCGCCGTTACAGCTTACATCATGCTCTTTGCCGTTGTCGACGGCCTGACGGACCCACGTTAGCGTTTTTGATAAACCTCCAGTGAGGTCACTACATCCAGAGCGCGCTGCAACACTGGATCGTGTGTCGGCGGTTTCTCCGGGAGTCCCGAACGCTTTCGGGATTGCTGCGCGGCCTCCGCCGCCTCAATCTCGGGATTTGTTCCAGCCAGGAGCGCCGCCTCATTCAAGTGCGGGCGCCCCGCTTCGTAAACAAATGGCCCCATTCCCTTTTCGCCGCTCGCTTGAAAAATTTGGCGTTTGTCCGCCATCGCCATCTCTACGGGCAAGTCTGGTTTTGTTCCCTCCGGAAATAATGAGCGACCATCGGGCGAAACCATTTCCGCCACCGCAACACGCAGGATTTTGCCGCCTGGCAATGACAAATCCGAGTATTCGGCCGCGCGACCGCGAGTCGGTTGCCCGATGACCAGAGCTTTGTCATAAAACCGCAATGCGGCGGCGAGCGCTTCGGCTGCGCCGGATGTGTCGCCATCGGCGAGTACCATGATCAGACCTTGAAACGCGGGACCGCGGTCGGAACTAAACACACGATCCTGACGTGCCGCCGGTTTGCGCAATGTGAACAGCGTCTTGCCCTTTGGACAAAATCGTTTCGCAAAGTCTGCCGCCATCGCAAAATCATTCGTTCCCTCGCTGGAGCGAAGATCGATAATCAACGCGTCCACTTTCTTCCCGGCGAAGTTGCTCAGACTTCTATCCAGCGCCTGAAGGTTGGCGCTGTTCAGCGAGCCGGGACGCAAATAACCAATGTGACCTCCCAGAACCTCATTGTAAAAGGCGCTCGGCGCTTCAACTCGCGCGCTCTCCTTATTGGGGAAAAGCATCACGCCGCGCGGCAACCGAACCATCAGCCCCTCGAGCGTCGCCCGATTCAACTCTGTCTCAGTAATTGCATCGGGATTTGTAAAATTGCTTTTCAAAAGCGTGATGACTGCCTGCAAATCTGGTGGGCCTAACGAGTCGACCAATTCTTGCGTTGACGGTGTCACCGCTGGCGAAGGCGATGATATCGCAGGCGATTTCGACGGAATCCCAGTTGCGCTCGGGGCTATAGAGGATGGCGTAGCCGGCGTCGGTGACTGGGCAAAGAGATGCGCCGCTACGATCGACACCATAAAACTCGCCGGCAAAAATCGAGACATCACCGTAATTTTGCGATGTTATCCGTAACGGCACTGAGAGCAATATCCCGTCGGTAATGACAGGTCTCGAAATGAATGCGCGAGACGGCCTCGTATGCGCGCGCGCGCGCAGCTTCCAGAGTCGATCCCAAGGCCGTGACGGCAAGCACCCTGCCGCCTGAGGTCGCAATTTCGCTGTTTATTCGCTTCGTTCCGGCATGGAAAATTCGCACGCCGTCAAGTTCCGCCGCTTTGCCCAGCCCGGAAATGCTTTTGCCGGTTTCGTATTTGCCCGGATACCCACCCGAAGCGAGCACAACTGTAACCGCCGGTCGCCGGTCCCATTCGATTGAGCTCGCCTTGGGTGAGTCGATCTTTCCGTCAATCGTCGCCTCTAACAACGGCAACAAATCGGATTTCATTCGGGGCAGAATCGCTTGTGCCTCTGGATCGCCAAAGCGACAATTGAACTCCAGTACTCGCGCGCCGTCCGCGCTGATCATCAGACCGGGATAAAGCAAGCCGCGGAAGGTAATCCGCTTTTCGTGTAAACCGCGCAGCAGCGGTCCCATGATTTTTTTGTGAAATTGATCTTCCAATTCTGCATTCCAATTGTTTGCCGGACTGAACGCTCCCATTCCGCCCGTGTTCGGCCCCGTATCACCCTCAAACGCGCGTTTGTGATCACGCGCCGTTTGCAGCAATCGGTAATTCGCGCCATCCACCAGAGCGTGCAGCGAACATTCCGTGCCGCGCAGAAATTCCTCGACCACGACACGCCGGCCTGCCTCACCGAATCGGCCCTGGTTTATCATCTCGTCGATTGTCGATCTTGCCACAGCACAGTCAGGCGCAATGATCACGCCTTTGCCGAGCGCAAGGCCGTCGGCTTTAATGACAACCGGAAATCGCAACCGGTCGCAAAATCGTAGCGCATCATCGCTCCTTTCGAACGTGCCTGCCTGGGCTGTAGGAATCCCTTGTTCGCGCATCAGTTCTTTCGCAAAAATCTTGGAGGACTCGAGGCGCGCGGCTGCTTTGGTCGGCCCGAAAATGCGCAGGTCTGCCGCGGCAAAAAGATCCACGATCCCCGCGGCGAGCGAGTCGTCCGGACCAACCACCGTTAGATCGACACGATTTTCTTTGGCGAACCGAACGAGTCCCGGGAGGTCACTTGCGGAAATCGCGACGTTCTCACCGATCTCGGCGGTGCCGGCGTTTCCCGGCGCACAGAAAATACGCTCTACGCGCGACGACTGCTTCAGTTTCCAAGCGAGCGCGTGTTCGCGGCCGCCGCCCCCAATAACAAGAATCTTCACAGCGAAATGAATGGTAGGGACAACGCGCCGCGCTGTCCAGGAGGCCGCGGCGCAGCGCCCCTACCTCACCCACGCGACTCGGCAGGCAAGATCGACAACTCTAATTTTTCCGTGTGCCGAATAATCAGCAGCTTTGCGGGAACGCCGATTTGCTCGCCGACCAGCACTTTGTGCAGATCATGAATCGTGCCGATCGGCCGCTCATTAAAGGCAATGAGGACATCGCCCTCCCGGAGACCGGCGCGCTGTGCCGGGCTGTCTTTTTCCACCGATACCACCAGCACCCCTGTTTCAAGGGGCAAATTATAAAATCGAATCACGCGCCGATGCAGCGGCACATTTTGACCGGCAACGCCGATGTAGCTGCGCCGAATTCGTCCGTCCCGGATCAGCCATCCGGCAACGAGCCTGGCGGTATTGCTCGCGATCGCGAAGCAGATGCCTTGCGCCGGTCGAATCATCGCCGTGTTCACACCGATGACTTCGCCGGCTGAATTCACCAGTGGTCCACCGGAATTGCCAGGGTTCAACGCCGCGTCGGTCTGAATGATATTGTCGATCAAACGACCGGATTGCGAATACATCGAGCGACCGAGCGCGCTGATCACGCCAGCTGTCACGCTGGCCTGGAAACCGAGCGGATTGCCGATCGCAATGACGATCTGACCGACGCGCAATTTTTCGGAATCCGCCAGGCGCACGTGTTTGAGCTGTGGCGCATCGATGCGAATCACGGCGAGATCGGTATCGGGATCGTCGCCGACCAACTGCGCGCGGAGTTCGCGACCATCGAATAAATTTACCGCGATTTCCTTCGCCTCGTGCACGACGTGGCTGTTGGTCAAAATAAAGCCATCCGGCGTGATGATGAATCCGGAGCCACTGCCGCCGATCTCGCGCGGCCCGCGCCGGCTCATTCGCTGTTGTTTGATGTCGATGTTGACGACGGCGGGCTCGACGCGAGCGACGGCACTCACCACTGTGCGCGAATACTCATCCAGCAGCGCTCCATCGTCGGCTGTAGCCGCTTCGCTCTGCGAAGCGCGGGCCGCCGACTCTGCGTCACTTAAAAGAAAATCGAATTTCGTATTACCGATTGGGAAATTAACCATTGGCATATCCTAAATTTCGAGCCGGCCAAACCAATCGTCAACTACCTGCCGATACTGTCTATACACTCTATTTCGGTTGTTGCTCTCTGATTGCCCTTAGGGTAGAAAAAGCCATGCCTAAAAAATCCTCGCCGCCTTCGGTCCTGGAACCGCAATGTCCTTCACGACTCGTGCTCGATCGGATCGCGGATAAATGGACCGCGCTCGTCATTCAAATCCTGGCGCGCGGGACGAGGCGTTATGCCGAGCTCCAGCGCGCCATCGGCGGCATCTCGCAAAAAATGCTGACCCAAACTCTGCGCAGCCTGGAGCGCGATGGTCTGGTGCAACGTAAAGTGCACCCGGTCGTGCCGCCGAAAGTTGAATATTCTCTCACAAGATTGGGCCGGACATTAATCGAACCGCTGCACGCGCTTTGCCGGTGGTCGGAAAAACATTTGGCTGAGTTGCAGGCAAATCGCGCCCGGGCGAAGGCGGCGAAACCTGTAGCCGCGGTCGCCGGCCACGATTGATTGAGTTATTGTAGCGTGGGCCGGAGTCAACGAAGCCGGCTACAGCGATTGTCGATCCTACGATGCATCAGGCGGAAATTATCGTCGCATTGTTCGCAGCCGTGGCGGCTCTCGTCGTTCTCGCCAATAAGCTTTCACTGCCTTATCCCATTGTGCTCGTCGTTAGCGGACTCGCGTTGAGCTTCGTTCCGCGCTTGCCGGAAGTGCGACTCAATCCCGAGATTGTCTTCTACTTCTTTCTGCCGCCGCTGCTCTATCCAGCAGCGCTGTTTACTTCGTGGCGTGATTTTCGGCGAAACTTGCGGCCGATTCTTCTGCTCGCGATTGGATTGGTGCTGGTGACGATGGTCACCATCGCATGGGTCGCCCACACGATTCTGCCTGGCCTTCCATGGGCGGCGGCGTTCGCACTTGGGGCAATTGTTTCGCCTCCAGATGTGGTCTCAGCCACAGCCGTCCTCCGCCGACTTCCCGTGCCTCATCGCATCAAGACTATTCTCGAAGGGGAAAGCCTGGTGAATGACGCGACGGCGCTGGTCGCATTGCAATTCGCGATTGCCGCACTGACAACCGGAACTTTCTCGCTCGGACATGCAACGCTCCGGTTCATGTGGGTTGCAGCCGGCGGCATTGCATTCGGGCTGCTCGTCGGTTTTGCGATGCGCTGGGTACACCGGCATCTGGATGACCCGCCCGTGCAAATCACAATCTCCTTGCTTACTCCGTTTGCCGCTTACTTGCCGGCCGAGCGACTGCATGTTTCCGGCGTTCTGGCGACGGTGACGGCGGGCATTTTTCTCGGTTGGCATTCGCCACTCGTGGTGACCGCTCGCTATCGGCTCCAGGCATTCGCGTTTTGGGAAATGGTCGTTTTTCTCCTTAATGGATTCGTTTTTATCGTAATTGGGCTGCAGCTGCCGGGAATCTTGCATGGGTTGCACGCCGAAGCGCTGTTCAGCCCGATCCAAAACGCGCTCATTATCAGCGCCGCGGTTATTTTGGTCCGCATCGCGTGGGTCTTATCAGCGACGTATCTGCCGCGTCTGCTCAGCGGAAAATTGCGCCGGCGGGACCCAATTCCGCGGTGGCAACATGTCACGGTCGTAGCCTGGTCGGGCATGCGCGGCGTCGTTTCACTCGCGGCGGCGTTCGCGTTGCCGCTGGCGCTAAGTAATGGCAGCGCGTTCCCCGGCCGCAATTACATCTTGTTTCTCACTTTCTCGGTAATTCTCGCCACACTCGTCTTGCAAGGTTTGACGTTGCCCATCTTGTTTCGGAAACTCGGAATCACGGGTGATGGTCAGGCGGACGAGGAGGAGCGAACGGCGCGCCTGGAAGCGAACAAGGCCGCGATTGAATTGATCGAGAAGCTGCGTGCCAACGGCGATTTTTCACCTGACTTAGTGGATCGTTTGCGCGCTGAATATGACGAGCGCGTGGAGCAGTTGGAGCTTTGCGCTGAGAATCCGGACGATTGCCGCGGCGAGATTGCCACGCCACAATACCAGCGTTTGCAGCACGAGGCGCTGCGAATTGAACGGCAAACGATTATCCATTTACGAAATGAACGCGTGATCAACGACGATGCGCTGCGCCGCATCCAGCGCGATCTCGACCTGGCGGAAGCCCGCCTGACTGGCTCTTAATATCCCACCCGAACTTGCGCCGCGCAGATATTCAAGCATATCGCGCTGCAGCGCCCTTGCCGCCAGGGCACATCTGCAACCAGGCCGCGCGCGACTACCGATCAGAATTGTTTTGCATCGCAGGCCAATGTCGGCCTATCCTGAAATCTCTGGCTTATGGACGTAAGTGGCACCATCAGCGCGATCATGAATCACAAAAGCGGCGAGGTTTTTTCGATCTCACCGGACGCAATGGTTTTTGAAGCGATCGAAATGATGGACAAAAAGAATGTCGGCGCGCTCCTGGTCATGGAGCAAGAGCGATTGGTGGGTGTCATTTCCGAACGCGATTACACCCGAAAAGTCTTCCTGCACGGGAAGCATTCTCGCGAAACGAAGGTCGCCGAGATCATGTCAACGAATTTGACCGTCACGCATCCGCGCGAACCGGTCGAGAAATGTTTGCGTCTCATGACAGACAAGCACATCCGCCACTTGCCGGTGATGGATGGCGACAAAGTTATCGGCGTGATCTCTATTGGCGATTTGGTCAAGCACATCATCTCCTGTCAAAGCGCGGCGATCGCGCATCTTGAAAGCTACATCCATGGCGGATACACGGGATAGCTGTAGCCGGCATTGCTGATGCCGGCCCGGGATCACCGATCGCGGCTACAATTTCCAAACTGTCTTGCCGCCGACAATCGTTCGCACGGCTCGCCCTTTTAATTTCCATCCATCGAACGGCGAATTCCGCGAGGCTGATTCGAATTTATCAACCCTGACCGTCCACTCCAAATCCGGATCAATCACGGTTACATCGGCGGTTGCGCCGATCGATAACGCGCCGGCATCAATCTTCAGCAAACGTGCCGGCTCCTCGGTGTACATCTCGATCAAACGGACGATGTCGATCTTGCGAAGCTTGTGCACGAGCAGATCGAGAAACAAACCGAGCTCAGTCTCCAATCCGACGATGCCAAACGGCGCGGCATCGAATTCCACTTCCTTTTCGAAATCGGCATGCGGCGCATGGTCGGAACACAAAATCGACAATGTGCCGTCGGCGATTCCCTCCAGCAGCGCATCGACATCTGTCTGCGAACGCAGCGGCGGATTCATTTTGTAATTCGTATCAAAATTTTGGATCGCTTCGTCGGTCAACGCGATGTGATGCGGGCAGGCTTCGCCGCTGATTTTCACACCGCGCGCCCGTGCTTCGCGCAGCAATCGGACACTTCCGGCTGTACTCAGGTGCTGGCAATGAATGTGATGATCGCAGAGTTCCGCGAGCAAAATATTGCGCATGACAATCGCTTCCTCACCTGACGCGGGCCAGCCCGGCAAACCGAGGAGGATGCTCCAGGAGCCTTCATGCACGACTCCATTGCCGACTAAATTATAATCCTGACAGTGATCGAGCACAGGCACACCGACCATACGGGCATACTCGAGCGCGCGCCGCATCACCTCGTGATTTTGAACACAGTGACCGTCGTCCGTGATCGCAACGACGCCGGCCTGCGCCAGTGATCCAATCGGCGCGAGCTCCTCGCCCGCTAGATTTTTCGAGATCGCGCCGGCTGGCAAAACATTTACGCACGCGACAGCCGCCGCTCGATCTTTGATCCACGCGATCGTGCTAGGATTATCCGCGACCGGCGAAGTGTTCGGCATGCAAACAACTGTGGTATATCCGCCAGCCGCTGCCGCTCGCGCCCCGGACTCAATCGTTTCCTTATGACTGAATCCCGGCTCGCGCAGATGGACATGCATGTCGATCAAACCGGGGCAGACGATCAGATTGCGTGCGTCAATCTCATCGGGTTGGATGTTGAGAGTTGAGAGTTGAGAGACCGGCGCGACTTTTCCATCAACAATCAAAAGATCGGCAATTTCATCCCGCTTGTTTGCGGGGTCGATCACCCGGCCGTTGCGAATGATCGTCGCGCTGCTCATGTTGAAATTCCTCCGCAGAGATAGAGAACAGCCATGCGCACGGCGAGGCCATTGGTGACCTGGTCGAGGATCACGCTTTGCAACCCATCTGCGACTTCGCTGTCGATCTCGACCCCGCGGTTGATCGGGCCGGGATGCATGATCAGACAATCCGGTTTCAAAAGTTTTGCGCGTTCCTTGGTCAGGCCAAACAGCCGGATGTATTCGTCGATTCCCGGGAAATATTCTCTGCGCTGGCGTTCATGCTGAATGCGCAAAAGGTTCACGACATCCGCCTTGGGAAGCACGTCGTCGATCTTGTGCGAAACTTCGACCCCAAGTTTTTCAAACTCGCGCGGCACCAGCGTGCTCGGTCCGACCAGCGTGACACGCGCACCGAGCTTAAGCAGGCCAAAAATGTTCGAGCGCGCGACGCGACTAAATAAAATGTCGCCGATGATTGCAACGTGCAGCCCGGCAATTTTTTCTCTCTTTTCGCGGATCGTATAAAGATCGAGAAGCGCTTGGGTGGGATGCTCGTGCGCGCCGTCGCCGGCATTGATCACGCTGGATTTGAGTCGCTGTGCAAGAAACTGCGGCGCGCCTGCGGAGCTGTGACGCAGCACGAGGATATCGGCGTGCAATGCCTCCAGATTGCGCGCGGTGTCTTTAAGCGTTTCACCCTTGGTTAGGCTGGAAGTCGTCGCCGAGATATTGATCACGTCTGCGCTCAACCGAAACGCGGCCAGCTCAAACGAGGTGCGCGTCCGCGTGCTCGGTTCGACAAAGAAGTTAACCAGGGTTTTTCCGCGCAGTGCCGGGACCTTCTTGATCTCACGAGTCCCCACTTGTTTAAACGCATCGGCGGTTTCGAGAATGAAATTGATCTCTTCAGCGGACAACTCCCGCAGGCCGAGCAAATCCTTTCGTGTCCAGCGCGTCGTCATTGGGTAGCACGCGGGTTCATTGTTTTTCCAAGCGTACTTCCTCGGGTTCGCCGTCGGTTTGCTGGAGCCGCACCTGTACTTTTTCGCTCCCGGCGGTTGGCAAATTCTTCCCCACGTAATCGGGGCGAATTGGCAGCTCGCGATGGCCTCGATCGACCAACGCGGCCAGCTGGATCCGAGCGGGTCGCCCGAATGAATTGATAGCGTCCATGGCCGCGCGAACCGTGCGGCCCGTGTAAAGGACGTCGTCGACAATGATGACGGTGCGCCCTTCCAGCGGCAGCGGCAGTTTTGACGCGCGCACGACAGGCAATTCCGCGCGCGTTCCGACATCGTCGCGATGCATCGCCACATCGATTGCGCCAGTCTCGATGTCGATCTCTTCTATCTCGTGAATGAACGCCGCGATCCGCTCCGCGATCTCCACGCCGCGCGAGGGAATTCCCACCAGCACCACCTTGGCAAGCTGCGGGTTTCGCTCGATGATTTCGTGCGCGATTCGCCGAATCGCGCGACGAATCGCCTCCGCGTCCATGATCGGAACGGCGGCTGATGAATTTTGTTTTGCCTGGTTCATGACTTTCCTTGGCGACCTCGCGGGATCACTTTAAAGGAATAAAAAATTAGGAGGCGGACTTCTCGGTGCGCGCCTCCTTCATTCGTCGCTCTCGCCAGCTGGAGCGATGTTTCACGATCCAATCGAGCAGAGCCTTTTCAAAGCCGATGTCTTTGCCGGCTTTTTCGCTCTCGATCCATTTGTGCCTCAAAATCTCCGCGCGCTCCGCAAGGAACTCCTTGTAGAGAACAGAATTCTTAACGAATTGAGATTGGTCTTCTTGTGAAGACGGCATCTCTCGACTCTCTTTCATAAAATTTAGAATCAGTCAATACAATCGAAGCACTGGAATTCGACGGGGCAACCCTGCGATTTATTTAGTCTCGTTTGCGCCCACGTCATTGGATGTCTCGTTAAGGCAAAGTCTTACGAAGAGTTCCGGCGATTTTCTTGAACTCGGCTGTCACAGGCGATTGTCGATCTTCGCCTACGATTGGCATGCCGCGATCGCTTGCCTCGCGCGTGGCGATATCGATCGGGATTTGACCAAGCAACGGGACGCGCAGCCGTTTCGCTTCGCGTTCGCCGCCGCCGCTTCCGAAAATGTCGTAACGTTTACCGTCGGATGGAGAAACGAAGTAACTCATGTTCTCAATAAGGCCGAGCACCGGCACGTTGACCTTGTCGAACATCGTTGCGGCCTTGCGAGCATCAATTAGCGCAACTTCCTGCGGCGTCGTCACGATGATCGCTCCCGAAAGGGCAACTGTCTGGACAATCGTGAGCTGGATGTCGCCGGTGCCAGGCGGAAGATCGAGAACCAGATAATCGAGCTCACCCCATTCGACCTGTCGCAGAAACTGCTGGGTGTAGCGCGTAACCATCGGCCCGCGCAAAATCGCCGGAGAAGTGTCGTCGAGCAGAAATCCCATCGACATCAGGCGCAATCCGTATTGTTCGATCGGGACGATTTTGTTTTCTTCCGTTGCCATCGGTCGTTCGCGCGTGCCGAACATGAGCGAAATGCTGGGGCCGTAGATGTCGCAGTCACATAAACCAACGCGCGTGTCGGTTTGCTCGAGCGCGACAGCGAGAT
>WNEL01001010.1_pt1 | contig 12311 bp, 14 predicted proteins | sample 5399991 | NCBI WGS metagenome assembly WNEL01 (sample SAMN13153325, study PRJNA577476) | soil metagenome | isolation source: 20 cm grassland meadow soil pre-rain plot 2 | place: USA:California | collected 2015-09-08
CAGATTCGCAGGGCAAGCAAGGCTCCCGTCCGTGGTCCGCCATCTGCCTGCTCCGCAATCAATCCGCTGCGCAGACCAGCACCTGGTGACGCGGCTCGCGTAGAACTTCTGCGCCGCGCAACGATTCTTCTGCCAATTCTTGGTTCGCTTGTAACACCGTTGCGACCGCTGCTTTGAGATTCTCACGCGCTTCTTCCAGTGTGGCGCCTTGCGTATTCGCACCGGGCAATTCTTCCACGAATGCGGCGTAGCCATCGGGAAATTTTCCAAACACAGCGGCGTGTTTGATCTCCATATCGATTTTATAGCATGGGTCGGGATAAGTTCGCGATGGCGACGGCGCCATCGCCAGGTCGCCGCAGCGACCGCTCCTCGACCTGCAGCCGACACGGCTGCCACTACAGCAGAATGCGTTCGCTTATCACTCGTCACTGGTCACTTCACTGTTTTGCCGCAGAGGCGGCAACGAGTTTCTGGAAGCGCGGATCTTTGCGCAGTGGCTCGAACATTGGGTCCAGCCGGAGCAACGCAGGAGTGAGCGGCGGGTTCGCGGCAAGCGGCGCTTCGTATGGGATCGAAAGCAGCTTTTCTAATGTGGAGATGGAGCGGTCCCGCAGCTGCGGGGTGCGAGCTGCCACCCGCGCGAGGATGTCGAGCGGCCTGGGACCTGTCAGCGCGTCTTTCTCTATCGAAATCATCGCGATCGCGCGCTCGGCCAGAGCCAGTGCAGCGGCGTTGTCACCAAGACCCATGTTAGTAAGCGCGAGGTCTCCCAGCAGAACAAAATTTTCAGGCTGTTCTTTGAGGAAAGGTTCCAGTTCACGGCGAGCCTGACTCCAACTCTCGCGCGCGCCGGCATGGTCACCTGCAACTTCCTGTGCCCAACCTAACCAAAAGCGCAGTTCGCCATTGTAATAACCCAATGCTTGATCGGGCGAGGCCAATATCGCCTTTAGCTGAGCAATGACAGCTGCAGGGCGGGACTCCAGGATTGCCTGGTAAACTTGTGTTTCCAACGCGTTAGCGTAGTCGGCTCCCAGCCGGAGAGGAGCCAGGAGCGCAGAAGCACGCGGGAGGTCGCCCTCAGCCTGTGCAATTCGCGCCTTTAACACAACAGTATCTATGTCGTCGGGTGTGATGTTGAGGATCTGCTCAAGCTTGGTTAGCGCTTCTGGGAAACGCCGAAGGCAGACGTAGGAACGCGCATGTTGAGATAGGAGGCTAACATTGCGCGGGTCGAGTTTCTCGGCTTCGTTGAAATACGCCTCGCTCTTGTCCCAATTGCCTCGCCTTCGTTCGACATAGGCCAGAGCCTGAGGAATCCGACTGTTATTCGGTATGAGGCGATATGCTTGCTCGAAATAAGTCACCGCAGTGTCGTAGTCCTTCAAGCAGGCGTAGTGATAAAAACCCTGAGCCAAGAGAGCCTCGCCAAGATTGGGCTGTAGAGTAAGAGCTGTTTCGGCCGCCTTCCGCGCTTCATTGCGGAGAGCGACGGTCGGTTGAAGACTCTGTGTGAGATAGCCACTCGCATCGACGTAAGAGAGCAGCGACCAACCAAGGGCGAACTTCGGATCCAACCGCACTGCTTCTTTCAGGTATTTCTGCGCGCCAAAGGAGTTCGCGGGTGTGAATCCAGTCTTTAATGTGTAAGCAAGGCCGCGCAGGTAGGCATCGTAGGCCTGAGGATTGTCAGTCGGTTTGGCGGCAATGATTTCTTTTTCCTGTCCCGTGAGTTTGGCTCGTAATTGATCGGCGATGGTTTTGGCCACTTCACTTTCGACCGAAAAAATGTCGGTCAGCTTGCGATCAAACGTATCCGACCAAAGGTGCGAATCATTCGCCGCCCTAATCAGCTGCACGTTCACCCGGACGGCGTCGGCGCTCTTCTGCACACTTCCTTCCAGAATGTGAGCAACGCCGAGTTGCTTTGCGATCTCGCGCAGGTTTTCCGGGGCGCTTTTATAGTGCTGTGTCGAAGTGCGCGAGATCACCTTCAGATCGGCGATCTTAGATAATCGTGTCAGGATTTCGTCCTGTATTCCCTCGACAAAATAAGCGTTCTCCTTATCGCTGCTTAGATTTCCGAAGGGCAGTACTGCGATCGAGCGTTCCATCGGGGTGAAGGGCCGCGTGTGTTGGTACAACCAGGCCCCAAGCGCAATCGCTACGATTGCCAACGCCAATGCAGCGCCCGCCAGCGCAAATCTCTTGCGTCGCGAGCGCGCTTGAGGATTGAATCGTTCGTAGCAGCGGTGGACAGCAGAAAGTAAATCGCGTGCCGTTTGCGGTCTGTCCTTCGGGTCGGGCGCCAGCATCGATTTGAGCAGCGCAACAACCTGCCCCGGCAGATGCAAGCCCTTCAATTGTTCCAAGGGTAACTCGCTGGTTTGTCTCACGCGGATTTCTTCCATCGTACGCCCGACAAAAGGCGTGCGACCGGTAAGCAGGTACCAAAGCGTCACGCCGAGCGAGTAAATGTCGGAACGTGTATCAATCCGCGATTGCCCAGCGCTGGCGAACTGTTCTGGACTGGCAAAAGCCGGTGTGCCGATGAAGCCGGCTTGGGTTTGCTCGGCAAAAGGGTCTGCCTGAGGTCCCATTACTTTCGCCACTCCATAATCAATCAGCTTTACCGTGAGCGTACCGCTCGCATCTGATTCGAGCATGAGGTTGGATGGTTTGATGTCGCGATGCACCACACCGCACACTTCCGCGGCAGCCAATGCGAGCGTGGCTTGCTCAATTATTTTCAAAGCAACAGCGAGGGGCATTGGCCCATCACGGCGCACACGGTCTTCCAACGTTTCGCCCTCGACCAGTTCCATGGCATAGAAACATTCGCCGTCTTGCTCGCCGTAATAAGTGACCCGAGCAACATTTGGATGATGAATGTTTGCAGCCGCGCGCGCTTCGCGCAGAAACCGGGTTCGGGCGCCGGGATTGTGCGCCACACTTCGATCGATGACTTTTAGGGCAACAGCCGAGTTCAACACTGTGTCGCGAGCGCGGTAAGTTACGGCCATCGCTCCCGCACCCAGCTCGACTGGAAAACCATCCGCACCGATCTCCGCTTCGAAGTGGGCGTACCTCAACGGTCCGGGCGTCAGTCGGCCGCGCGGCGCTGGTCTTTCAGCCTGTTCGCCGTCTGCCAGAAAACCGAGGCTAACGAGACAGCGCAGGCACTCCCCGGTTGGACCACATTGCGTCAGCGCTCGTCCACAAGTCCCGCACGTCCCCGCTGTTCGAGGCTCCGTGTTTACCGTTCCGGGACCACTGCCGTTGTCATCCATACGTAAAACTCAATTCACGCCATCAGTATTTGGTAGAGGTGGTGCAGCTCCGCATCGACGTCTGCCGGATCAGAGACTGTACTGGCGACTTCCGTTCTCAACGATTCACGGTAACGCTGGCGTAGGCGCGAAAGCCAGGTGCGCAGCGTCGCGATTGGCACTCCCAGGCGAGTTGCGGCTTCCTCCTGATTTAACGGCGTGACGCTTCCACCCGCAACGAACGGTCTTAATTCTTCGAGCCACTCAGCTTTGCCTTCCGCCACAAATAGGTTTTGCAAATTCTGCCAGGCTCGCGAAACAATGTTCGACGCCCAGATAAGGTCGTAGCAACGGGCATCGCTGAGATGAGAAGTCGCCAACATCGCTGCCTCGGCTTCTGGCAGATGCTCCTCAATCGAGAGAATCTGACGGCCACCGCCTCTCTTCAGTGCTCGGGCGCGGTCATACTCGTTATACAAAAAATTCTGCAGAGATCCCAATAGAAACGTGCGCAGCCGACCTTTTTGCTGATCTGCGCTGGTCAACGTGTTTTGCTCAAGCAGACGCGCGAAGAAACTTTGGACGAGATCCTGTGCGTCAGCGGATGAAAAGCCGCGGTGACGAAGAAAACTGTAAAGCGGCGGCCAATAGGCTTCGCAAAAACCGGAGAGAGCCTGCCTGGCCGATTCCTCTGAGTCCGGCTCCCGAGCACGCAACACAACGGTCCAATGCGTCGTTTGAAACGAAGCACCGCCCTCCTGCAGCGTTCCCGGAATTGCCTTCGTGGCCGCAAAGCGTCGCGCAACGAATGTGATTATGCGAGAAGAAAATCGCGCGAACTGGCGCGTTCGCTGCAAACGTCAATGCTGAGGACAGCGCACTCTACAGCACGTGGGGCGACGCCCAGATCCTCTTTCCCGCCGTGATCGCTGCTGCCTTTGGTCAGTATTGGGCGAGAAGTTGATTCTCGCCGCTGTCGGTCTGCACGGACAACGAAATCTCGGATGCGCGCGGACTCCCCGGGTTCAGCCCGCCAGCTCCACGCTCGCCCTGCTCTTGGGCAATGACGGCCATACTCAAGATAGCAAAGGCCATTGCTACAGCCACTGCCACTGTTGCTTCGATAGATAACTTCATTTGGGAAATCGCTTATTGATGAGAACGACGGTTGATTCTGCGATCATGGGTTTCTGGGGGAAGCTTTCAGAAGGAGATCCCTCCATCCGCCGCCGAAATTGAAAGAGGCCATGCTGTATACCAGAAACGGGTCATGGTTGCGCGTGGCCGTCCTGACGACTGACCGCCAAATGTAGCGAAGCCAATCAAACGTTGTGACGCAGTGTTTTTTCATATTCGTTCAAATGGATGAGGCCAGCTGGCTGGTCTCGGCGATGTCGGCGTTACGGCAGCTTGAGAAGACGCGAATAAAGGAAGCTCGCAGTTTCCCGGAAAGACGCCCGGCGCGCCGTGTCCAATAATCGAGCAGGCCTAACGAGGCATCGGCGAGCAGTTCGGTGCGGACAACTTCTGGGCAGAGCTCCAACAAGTTACAAACATTCACGAAGGAGTACGGCCAGGACCAATCATCCGCCGTAATCCAAGTGTAGGCATCCAGATACAGTTCCCGCTTGGTGCCCGTAGTCGCGGCACGGAACCGGCGCAAATCGTGGGCTGCCTGTTTCAGCACGCCGGCCGCCAGACCTTTCTCAGCCGCCTCCGCCGGCGGTTCGGGTGGAGCAGTAAAAAAATGTGCGTTGCGAGCGTTCTCCGATGCCGTATTTAAGAATGCATCCAGCTGGTCGGGCGATAGCCGTGACGCCGGTTGTTCTCCCCCGGAATTCGTCGAAAACGGGACGAATTGATAGGTGAACTGAGGCGCCTCACTAATACGATCGTTGGCTGCGATATTCATGTCGATTGTTGGTTGCTTCTCCTTTTCTAAAGATTTTGAAGGCCGACATTTCAAAAAAAATTGAAAATTTTTGTCGATGAGGTCCGCGTGAAGGCTGGCGCGCCGTCTTAAGGTGGGCTTCTAGGGTCTGATTTCGGCCCCCTCTTGCGTTCGTGATAGGAGGGGCCCAACCACAGGTCAGGACCACAAAGGACTTGACACGATGCCGCGAATCGCATACAAACCTTTTGATTACGTCATCCGACGTCCCAACGCACTTTCAACCGCACTGAAAAGCCGACTGAAAGGCTTAACCTTCGCTGAGACACCGCTTGCGCGATCTCCAGATTTACCTGGAGCCTCGAGGCATCCGAAATGAGGCCGCTGTGCGAAGCACCTCATGGCGATGGTTCCTCGTTCCGCGCGAATTTGGAGCAGGCAACCCCGAATAAAGGCGTTTATGAAATTCGTTACTCTCACAAGGAAGCGCGCTCACCAGCGAGGCGAACTAGACAAATTGCCCCGCAACGCGCTTGAATCGTTAACCAAGCGCTGTGGCGTTCCTCACCAAGCCCACAACTACAGCGAACTCCGGCAACAGATCCACGACGATCTCCGGATTCAACATCCCGAATGGATCCAGCCTACTGGCGAATGTCCATTGTGTGACGCTTACGAGGCGCGCCTGATGGAACTGCTCGATCCTTTGAGGTCAAAGGCAGACGACCAGTCTGCCGCTGCTCCTGAGCACGGGCTAAACTGATTCGGCACTCAGGCAGTGCAATCCCTCTAAGGTTCAGTTTCTTCGACTTTGTAAACAACCATCCCGCGCGCCTGATAATTCGCGAGCGCCTGCGGATGATCGCGATTACATGTGTGCACCCACACGCGCTGGGGCGACATTCGCCACGCTTCTTCAATTGCGCTGGTTAGCAACACGCCACCCAAACCGCGGCCGATAAATTCGGGTAACAAACCGAAGTACGCGATCTCGACCCCGCCTTCCGTATCACTCCGCAATTCGTAATATCCTGCGAGCGAATCGTCGTAATAGGCGGCGAACGTCCGCAGCTCCGGCGTGGTCGCGTAGTCTTGCCATTGCGCATCTGTCCACGGGCGTTTGTCGATCCACTCCCACTGATCGCCGACGCGAAAGTAGAGATCGCGATTTAAACGCCAATCGCGCTCCCTCTCTTCGCGAATTTGAAACCGCACATCCCCACACCGCTTCGGCAGAAACTGCTCCAGCGATCGCATTTCGAGATACGTCGTGACGAGCGGTTCCATATTACCTGCTCACGTATCAGCGATCATAAATCCATTCCGGAATCCGTTTTCCGGGCATCCGCAATTCCTTACTCGAAAGCTTCCTTGTTTACGACGTATGGCATCTTCGTGGGGTCGCCGCCGTAGTTTCCTTCGAGCACGTCGATCAGTCCCTGGACGCAGCGGCCGGCCATACCTCTGTCTGGATCGACTGAGAGCCGTGTGATTTGCGCGCCGCTCGCGAAGTGATGAAACACGCGGCAGCGATCCGCGATTTCAGGATCGAGGAGCGGCGAATCAGGTGGCAACGGTTCTTTCTCGAAAACGTCGAGCGCTGCCCCGGCGATGACCTTTTCTTTTAGCGCGCTGGCAAGCGCCCTCTCGTCCACGACTGGGCCGCGTGAACTATTGATCACGTACGCGGTGGGTTTCATCATCTTCAGCGTCTTCTCGTTAATGAGATGATAGGTTGGTTTGTCCGTTTCGCTCTCGCGCAACAACGGCACATGAATGGTCACGTAGTCCGCGCCGCGTAGCGCCTCCTCGAATTCGACATATTTAATCCAGGTTTTCTCCTTTTGAATGCCGCGCGCGTGGCGCAGGTCCATCAACTCCTGGATTGCGGCAATGAATTCGTGATTCTGATACGCCGGATCGTAGCAAAGGATGTTCATGTCGAACCCGGAGCATTTCTTGATCATCGCCAGACCGATGCGGCCAGTGCCGATCACGGCCATGGTTTTGCCCGTGACTTCATCGCCAAGGAATGGCAGGAACGGATGCCACGACGGCCACTTTTGTTCGCGCACCAGACGCTCACTCTGCCACATTTTGCGTGCGAGCACGCCCATCATGAAAAACGCAAACTCAGCAGTCGCTTCAGTCAGCACGTCGGCGGTGTTTGTGAACGGGATTTTGTATTTGTTGGCGTCGGCGCGATCGATGTTGTCGAACCCCACGGCGATCTGCGCCACGACCTTGAGCGTCCCCTTCCCTGCTTCAAACACTTCGGCGTCAATCGGATCGCGCAAAGTGGTGATCAAGCCGTCTATGCCGCTATTCACTTTCTCGATGATTAATTTTTTCGGCGGCGCCTCTGGCCCTTGGTAAACCTCGAGGTCATAACCGTGCTCGCGAAGCCGGTTCTCAGCCGGCTCGCCAAGCCGTGAAGTGGCAAAGACACGAAAACGTTTTTTGGACATAACCGCAGAAGAATTTAATCAGGAAGCAAGAAAAGCAGAAAGTTTTCTGTCGTAGGGTAGGCGCTCCGCCTACCAGATGACAACCAGAGCGGTTGCCCTACAAATTCTTCTTCGCCCAGTCGTTCACTCGATCGAGTGCTTTTTCGATGTTTTCGATTGAGTTGGCGACGCTGAAACGCAAGTAGCCTTCGCCGAAATCGCCGAAAGCCGTGCCGGACAACGCTGCGACGCCGGCGTCGTCCAGAAGTGCGTCGGCCAATTTCTTCGACGGCCAGCCTGTCTTCGTGATGTTTGGGAAAACGTAGAACGCGCCCTTCGGCAAGCGGCAGGAAAAACCTTTAATTTTGTTCAGGCCGCCGACCATGATGTCGCGCCGTTTTTGGAACTCGGCGCGCATCACATCGACCGACTCCTGCGGTCCGCATAGCGCTTCGATGCCCGCAATCTGGGTAAAACTCGCGGTGCATGAACTCGAGTTTGTCATCAGGCGAGCGATGTGCGTCGCTAGATCGGGGCGCATCACACCGTAGCCCATACGCCAACCGGTCATGGCGTAAGTCTTCGAAAAACCGTCGAGCAAAATGGTGCGCTCCTTCATTCCGTCGATCGACATGATGGAGTGGTGTTCGCCGTCGAAAATCAGGCGGCTATAAATCTCGTCGCTCAACACCGCAATGTTGCGATCGCCAATCGCCCGCGCGATGGCATCAATGTCTTTTTTCTCGAGTACGCCGCCAGTCGGGTTCTGCGGCGAATTCAGAATGATCAATTTCGTCCGATCATTGATCAAAGCGGCGAGTTCATTGACGTCGAGCCTGAAATCCAGCTCCTCTCGCAACCGGACCGGCACAGCTTTCGCGCCGACGTAATTGATCATCGACTCGTAAATCGGAAACCCCGGATTTGGATAGATGACCTCATCGCCCTCTTCGGCGAGCGCCAGGATAGTGAAAAAAATAATTGGCTTACCGCCCGGAACAACGACCACTTCCTCGGGTGTAACGTTTACGCGCCGCGTTTCGCCTACGTATTGCGCTATGACCTGGCGCAGTTCCATCAATCCTGCCGACGGCCCGTAATGTGTGAAACCTTTGTGCAACGCATCACATCCGGCGTCTACGATGTTGCGCGGCGTGTCGAAATCGGGCTCCCCGATCTCGAGATGAATGATGCCGCGGCCCTGCGCTTCAAGCGCTTTCGCTTTTACCAGCACTTCAAACGCCGTCTCAGTCCCGAGCCGCGCCATGCGTTTGGCGAGGCGAAGTTCCTCGTGTGCGGCCTTGTGCATAACAGCGAATCAAGCAGTTCCCGCCGTTTCTCTCAACTCTCAACCATCAACACTCAACTTTGGCATGCTCGCTCACCAGGATTGCGACTGGCACTCCGAGACCTCGCGACGGGACGAGTCCGTCCGACTGGCGGACTTTCGCGACCAGCCAGCCGCGTGTACAGTTTGGCGTTTTGAAGCGCTGGTTGCCGTTCGTCATTCTTGTTCTTGTCTTGCTCGTCGCTGTGCTCGCTGTGCACGTCGACTGGACTTGGAAACGAAAACTATCGCCGCGTGGCGGGCGTTATTTTTTCCATCGCGTAGAGCTCGCGGTGCCATCGTTTCATCAGGGAGAAGAAAATTGGCGCGACGATGCGCTGGGTGGAATCGAAGCCAACGGCACGCTTGGCGGCGAAGGCTGCGCCGTGGCCGCTGCGGCGATGGTGTTCAAGTTTTATGGAATCGAGGTTGATCCACAGCAGTTAAACTGGTTCCTGACGTCTGCTGACGGCTACACCGAGAACGGCTGGATTTATTGGGACCGCGCGGCGTGGTTCGCGCCCGATCGGGTCCGGCACGTGTACGAAGACCTGCCGTCGTATCAGCTGATCGATTCAAATCTCGCTCGCGGAAATCCCGTGATCGTGCGAGTGCGGCTGCCCGGCGGCGTGACGCATTTTGTCGTCATTGCCGGCAAAGATGGTTTTGACTACCTGGTGCGGGATCCCGGCGCGGGCGCTGCAAAAGGTCTCTACCCGTTGCGCGAACTTGGCAGTGACATCGAAGCGCTGCGATTTTACGAGCCGATCCCGAACGCAAATTCGCAGGTCACAGCGAAACGCTGAGCAACGTCCGTCGCGGCCTGTCACCAGCCGTCAACTTTTTGGCGGCCACTCCACGCCAACCAACTCCTTTGGCAATTGCTTCGGGTCGACCGGATAAATGAGTGACATATCAGGTTTGGTCTTTGAGCCGGGCAGCAATTCAGTTTCCTCTGGCGCGCCGACAATGAGCCATAGCACCTCGGCGTCGGTGTCGTTGAATACCTGGCGCAACTGATCCGGCCCGACCAGCACGCCGCCGTATTTGGGCACGGTCAATGTCTGGTCGCCTACGCGCATGCGGCCCATGCCTTCCAAAACGAAATAGAATTCTTCCGCGCGGATATGCTTGTGTAGGGTGCCGGCGCTATTCGGCGGATATCGCCAAAGCCTCGCTCCAAGATTCTCACTCCCTGTGCGCTCCAGAAAATCCGCGTTCGGGATTTGCATCAGATTGGAGCGACGCCAATGGAGGTCGTCCGGCGCGATTAAAAAGTAACCTTCTATCGCTTTCATTGAAGTCTTTGGTAAACGGTGATCCGCAAACCGCTCGTTGCTTTTGGAATTTCTGGTCAACTTATTGAAGAATGTTGCTCCGCGATCCCGATTACTGCTTGTTCGACATTGCACGGCATGTAGCGTGGCAATGCTCTCATACGGTCGGAGGCAAACGTGAATTATGGGTGTCATGTTGCAAGCATTTTACTGGGACTGTCCCAGGGCGGAAAACTGTGAACATCATTGGTGGGGTCTTATTAAATCCAGGCTGCCGCTGATTGCGCAGGCGGGTTTCACAGCCTTATGGCTCCCTCCCGTCAACAAGGCAGCCGGCTGGAAATCGATGGGCTACGATCCTTATGACTACTATGATCTTGGCGAATTTGATCAGAAAGGCGGCGTGCCGACGTGGTTCGGATCCAAAGCAGACTTGGTCGATTTGATTGAGTCTGCTCACGTCGCAGGACTACAGGTGTACGCAGACCTCGTGTTCAATCACAACAGCGGCGGCGATGCACAGGAACTGAATCCCATCGACGGCCGGTCGCGCTGGACGAGGTTCGAACCGAAGAGCGCCAAATTTCCGCGTGATTGGAAATGTTTTCATCCGAGCCGGTACGAGACCTGGGACGGCGCAACTTTCGGCGATATGCCTGATCTCTGTCACCGCGCTCCGTTGGTTTACACTGAGCTGATCAGTTATGCACGGTGGCTCCTCGAAGAAATTGGTTTCGACGGATTCCGCTACGACATGGTGAAAGGCTACGGCGGCTGGATGGTGCGTTCGATTCAGGAACTGCGGGCACTGCGTGACGGTACTACTTTCAAGCCGTATGCAGTCGGCGAATGCTGGGACAGCGAACGAACCATTGGTGATTGGCTGGATGAGGCAAACGCCTGGTCTGACAATCCAGTCGGCGCATTTGATTTTCCGCTTCGCTGGCGACTGCGCGACTTGTGCGACAGTTACGGATTCAGGCTCCGCGATCTCGCGGAGCGCGGAGTGTTAATGTGGGATCGGCCCGCCCAAGCCGTCACTTTCGTGGAGAACCACGACGTTGTGCGCGACAGCCCAATCATCAATGACAAACTGCTGGCGTACGCGTTCATCCTCACGCATGAAGGTTATCCGTGCGTCTTCTGGCAGGATTACTTCAACTGGAACCTCGCCCAGCCGGACAATCAAAGTGGCATTGACGCGCTCATCAAAGTTCACGAACAAAATGCCGCTGGGCCGACGCAAGTGCTGTTCGTGGATAATGACCTCTACGTGATGCAGCGTCTTGGCGCCGGCGATCAAAATGGACTCGCCTTGGTTTTAAATAACCGCGGCTCCTGGAACGGCACATGGGTTCAGACGCGATGGAATAACACGCGACTAGTTCCGGCAGCATGGGCCGGGCGCGACGATCTCAGTATGCCGCACGAAAAATGGACTAATGAGTCCGGCTGGGCCGATCTCTGGGCGCCGCCGCGCGGCTACGGGGTGTATATCCCCGCATGATGCAAAGACTCTCGGCCGCAATCCTCGACCCGCAGTGAACTATTGCACCTCTGTAAGGGTCGCTCACTTGTTAGTTTGCTCTATCTCTGATCCCCAAACAGTTTTCGTGTATTTCCCGATCCGGTACTTGACTTTCACCCGATCGCCCTCCTTCAGTTTATCGAACTGCGCTTGCTCCGCATGAACATTGAACGTGCGGCCATCGTCAATCATTCGGACTTTTACCAGCCATTGTTCGGCTTTCAACGCACGTGGGTCGCGGCTTGTGCCGCGCGCCTTTGGTTTCATCACGTACCCATCAACTGTGATCTCATCATCTGCGATTGGACGAGGTTGCTCATCCGGAGTAGGCGCGGATTGAGCGTTCGACGTTTCTGCAATTGGCAGCGCGGGGGCGATATGCTCCTTTGCAAGCACGACCGCGTCGCCGCTTTCCTTTTCACAGCCGACCATTCCTACCATCACTAACACCACGATGACAAAGGTGGGCACAATCGATTTCTTCATTTTTACGTCTTAAAGATTTGCCGTTAACTGTCTGAGAAAGCTATTCACATGGGGCCGGTCGGTATTGTCGAGTGAATTCCGGT
>WNEL01001011.1_pt1 | contig 12310 bp, 13 predicted proteins | sample 5399991 | NCBI WGS metagenome assembly WNEL01 (sample SAMN13153325, study PRJNA577476) | soil metagenome | isolation source: 20 cm grassland meadow soil pre-rain plot 2 | place: USA:California | collected 2015-09-08
TCCCTCCACCGCCCTCCACCATCCTCGACCGCCCTCCACCGCTCGCGCACCGTCCGTCGACGCGGCTGCGGAGATCTCCCTCATCGGCCTCCGCGTTGCCGAAGCCGAGCCGCTGCTCGTCAAGGCCCTCGACGATGCCGTGTCGGCCGATTTGCCGTATCTCCGCGTAATTCACGGTAAGGGCACCGGGGCCCTGCGTCAGTTCGTGCACGAGCGGCTCGCCGCCGACTCACGGGTCACGCGCTTCGGCTTTGCGCCGCCGAATCAGGGCGGCCATGGCGTCACCATCGTGGAGTTCCGCGCGTGAGCCTGATTCCCGACGACGTGATCGAGCAGGTCCGCGAAGCGGCCGACCTGGTTGGGATCATCGGCGAGCACGTCGAGTTGAAACGCACCGGATCCGATTACCGGGCGGCGTGTCCGTTTCACGGCGGGGCGCATCGCAACTTCGCGGTCATCCCCCGGAAGGGGATGTTCTACTGCTTCGTGTGTCACGCCGGCGGTGACGTCTTCACGTTCTTGATGAAGAAGCTCGGCATGGACTATCCCAGCGCAGTCCGCGAGGTGGCGCGTCGCGTGGGAATCGCGATCCCCGAGCGCGGCCCCACCGGTCCCGATCCGCGTGAGCCGCTCTATAGCGCCGTTGCCGCGGCGGCGGATTGGTTCGCCCACCAGTTGCGCGACAGTCCCGAAGCCCAAATCGCTCGCGATTACCTGAAGACCCGCCGCCTCGATCTCGAGACCGTGCTGCCGCTCGGCCTCGGGTACGCCCCGAAGGGGAAGGCGTTCCTCGAGGCGATGAAAGTCTTGGGCGTGCGTGACGAAGTGCTCCTCGAGGCGGGTCTGTTGGCTAAACGCGAGGACGGCACGCTCGCGCCCCGGTCCCGCGGTCGTTTGCTCTTCCCAATTCACGACCTGCGGGGCCGCGTGGTCGGGTTCGGCGGTCGCATTCTCGGCGAAGGAGAGCCCAAGTATCTCAACTCCCCGGACACCCCGATCTTCCACAAAGGGCAACTGCTCTACAACCTGCACGTCGCGAAGCACGCGATGCGCAAGGCGGAGCGCGCCATCCTGGTCGAGGGGTATTTCGACGTGCTTCGTCTGTCGCTCGCCGGTCTCGAGGAGGTGGTGGCGCCGCTCGGGACCGGGCTCACGCCGGACCAGGCCCAGCTGGTGAAACGCCACGCGCCGCAGGTGATCCTCTTGTACGACTCCGACGAGGCCGGCCTGCGCGCCACCTTCCGGGCGGGCGACGAGCTGCTGCGCGAAGGGTTGCGCGTCAGCGTGGCCACGCTCCCCGGCGGCGAGGACCCCGACACGCTCGTGCAGAAGGGGGGAGCTGCGGCGCTCGAGCAGATCCTCGAGGACGCGGTCGACGTGCTGGAGCGGAAGATCCAGATCCTCGACCGCAAAGGATTCTTCGGTACCCTACCGGGTCGGCGCCGAGCCCTCGATCGCCTCCTGCCGACGATTCGGGCGGCGAAAGATCCCATTACCCGGGAGCTCTACATCTCCCGGGCAGCGGAGGCGGCCGGGGTGCGGAAGGACGTTCTCGAGCGCGAAGTCGGGGCGCGTGGCCCCTCCACCGTCCTCCACCGTCCTCCCCCGTCCTCCCCCGTCCTGCCCGCCAGCGCCGAGAAAGCCCTCCTGCTCCTGATGCTCGAGGGCGAACCCTGGAAGAGTCGCGTGACCGACGCCGTCGACCCCGAGGAAGTCGAGTTCGCGCCGTACCGCGCCGTGTTCGAGAGCGTCGCCGACGACGCGGTCCTGGCGCTCGACGACACCTCCGCGCGGGCCTACGAGCTGCTCAAGGCGGAGGGGCTCGGCGGGCGTGATCCGAACGAAATGTACGAGCTGGCGGTGAGCTGGATGGAAGCCCGGCGGCTCGAGCGGCACCTGGAGCAGCTCGACGACCAGCTGCCGTTCGAAAGCCCCGAGCGACAGGTATCCCTGATTGCGGAGAAGCGCCGCGTGTTCGACGAGCTCCGCAAGCGTTACCCGCGCTACAAGATCGCGAAGAGGAGGAGAGGTGCACCCGGACCTTGAGGCGTTGTTGATCCTGCACGAGAAAGATCAGGCGGTGACCGCGACGGACGAAGCGCTCGCGGCGCTCGCCCCCGAGCTCGCGACGCTGGACGCGGCACAGGCGACGGCGGAGAGCGCGCTCGCCACGGCGCAGGCGGCGATCCAGGCGGCCATCGACCGTCGGGACGCGCTGGAGGGCAAGATCGCTAACTATCGCACGATGCAGGAGCAGCGCCGCCAGCGTCTCGAGTGGGTGCGCGGTGCCAAGGAGGCGTCGACGCTCATGGCCGAGCTGGACCTGGCGCGCTCGGTGCTCGCCAAAGAGGAGGCGGAGTTCATGCGCTCGGGCGATGCCGTGGCGGAAGCGGAGCGGAAGGCCGCGGAGGCCGAGAAGGGCCTCGCCGAGGTGCGGGCGCGGCAGGCGCCGCAGCGCGAGGCATTGGCAGGGAAGCGGGAAACGATTGTGGCCCAGCGAGAGCATGCGTTCGCGGAGCGCGAGCGCGCGACGGCGAATGTGGGCGCCTCGCTGTTGGCACGCTACGAGCGCATCCGCCGTGGCAAAGCGCCGCTGGCCCTGTACCCCCTGCATGGCGACGCCTGCGGTCACTGCTTCACGGCCGTCCCCACCCAGCGGCGGGCCCTGATTCAGCGGGGCGCCTCGATCGAAGGCTGCGAGGCCTGCGGCGTCTTGCTGTACGCCGGCGAATGATTAGCGCCCGCTGGTCGGTCGCCCCGCCTGCCGATCCCGGGCTCACCGCGGCCCTGGCCTCAGACCTCCACATCCCCGAACCGCTCGCCGCCATCCTCGTCCAGCGCGGCCTGGGCGCGCCCGAGCACGCCAAGGCGTTCCTCCGGCCCGACCTGGAGCGCCTGTCCGACCCCGGCGCGTGGGCCGACATGCCGCGGGCCGTCGACCTGATCGCCGCGGCCGTCCGGGGGAGCGTGCCGATCCTGGTGCACGGCGATTACGACGTCGATGGCCAGTGCGCGTCCGCGCTGCTCACCCGGGTGCTCTCGAGTGTGGGCGGGCGCGCCCACGCGTTCGTTCCGCACCGCCTGCGGGACGGGTACGACTTCGGGCCCGCGGGACTGAAGGAGGCCCAGCGGGTGGGCGCCGGCCTGATCATCACCTGCGACTGCGGTATCACCGCGATCGACGCGGTCCGCGCCGCTCGCGCGGCCGGCATCGAGGTCATCGTCACCGACCACCATCTTCCCGGCGACGCGCTGCCCCCGGCGTCGGCCGTGCTCGACCCGCGGCGCGCCGACTGCCCGTCCGTGGACAAGGATCTCTGCGGCACCGGCGTTGCCTTCAAGCTGGCGCAAGCGCTGGTGCCGGCGCTCGGCGTGTCACCCCACCTCCCGCTCCATTTCCTCGACCTGGTGGCGCTGGCCACGGTCGCCGACGTGGTGCCCCTCACCGGTGAAAACCGCATCCTGGTACGGCACGGCCTCAAGCTGCTGGCGGCCTCGCACTGGACGGGCGTGCGGGCGCTGGTGGACACCGCGGGACTCGGGGGCAAACCGATCAAGGCGGGACACGTCGGCTTCATCCTGGCGCCTCGCCTCAACGCGGCGGGACGGATCGGCGACGCGATGGACGGGCTGCGGCTGCTGCTTTCGGACGATCCCGACGTGGCGGCCGCCATCGCACGCGAGCTCGAGACCCTGAATGCGCGCCGTCAGGAGCTCGATCAGCGCATCCTCGACGAGGCCGTCGAGCTGGCCGAACGAGTCCTGCGACCCGAGGACCATGCGTTGGTCCTCGCCGCCGACGCCTGGCACCCGGGCGTCATCGGGATCGTGGCATCCCGGCTCGTCGAGCGGTACGGGCGGCCGACCTTCTTGATCGGGTGGGACGAGGGGAGCGATGTGGGACGTGGCTCCGGCCGGAGCGTGGCGGGGTTCGACCTGCACGCCGCCCTGCAGCGCGTTGGGCATCACCTGGAGAAATACGGTGGGCACACGATGGCGGCGGGCCTCACCATCCGGCGAGAGCATTACGACGCCTTCCGTGTTGCGTTTCTCGCGGTGGCACGCGACCTTCTGGACCCCGACGACCTGGTCCCCGCTCAACGGGTGGACTTGGAGCTGCCCCTGGGGCTCGTCAGCGAGGAGCTGGAGAAGCTGATCCGCTACCTGGAGCCGTGCGGTCCGGGGAACCCGGCGCCGGTGTTCGGCGTGCGGCACGCGCGCGCGGTGGGCGCCCGCCGCGTGGGAACCAATCACCTGCGCTTCACCCTCGACGACGAGTCGGGCGCGCTCCCCGCGATCGCGTTCCAGGTGGCCGATGCCGTGCCCGACCACTGGCTCGCCGATCGGCTGGATGTGGCGTTCCGTCTAGAGCGCGACGAATGGCAGGGACGCGAGACGCTGCAGGCACGGGTGGCGGCGATGGCGCCCAGCGAGTGAGACAATTGCGGAGTGCGGATTGTGGATTGCGGATTGGACATGGAAGGTCGTGCGCCCAATCCGCAATCCGAAATCCGCAATCCGCAATCGGGGGGCGAGGGATGGTCCGGATAATCGCCGGCGAGTTCAAGGGTCGCCGCCTGAAGACGCCCGCCGGGGATGCGGTTCGCCCCACCGGCGACCGCGTGCGCGAAGCGTGGTTTTCGATCCTGCAACGCCCGGTGCGCGGCGCCCGCGTCCTGGACCTGTTCGCGGGCTCGGGAGCGCTCGGGCTCGAGGCGCTGTCCCGCGGGGCCCTGTCCGCCGACTTCGTGGAGACCCACCGATCCGCGCTGGCCACCCTCAAGGCCAACATCACCACGCTCAAGGTCGAGGACCGCACCGCCGTGCATCGGGTGGACGCCGTCCGGTTCGCGGAACAGCTGCACCCCGGCCAGTACGACGTCGCCTTCGCCGACCCGCCGTACGCGAGCGGGCATGCCGCGCGCCTCGTCGCGATGTTCCGGGTGAACCCGTTTGCGCGCATCGTCTCGATCGAGCACCCGGCCGACCAGCCGATTCCGGGTGACGACACACGGCGCTACGGGGATACCGCCGTGACCTTCATCTACGCGCCGTGACCCGCGTCGCGATCTATCCCGGCTCTTTCGATCCGATCACGCGCGGCCACGAGGATCTCATCCGCCGGGCGCGCGCCTTCAGCGACCGCGTGATCGTGGCGGTGGCCGTGAACGTCGGCAAACAGCCCCTGTTCACGCTCGACGAGCGGGTGGCCCTCATCCGGCAGGCGGTGGAGGACCCGGGTATCGAGATCCGCTCGTTCGACGGCCTGCTCGCCGACTTCGCCCGCGCGGCGGGCGCGACGCTCATCGTCCGGGGCCTGCGGGCGGTGAGCGACTTCGAGTACGAGTTTCAAATGGCGCTCATGAACCGGAACCTCGCTCCTGGCGTCGAGACGGTGTTTCTCGTGCCGGCGTTCGACCTCACCTACCTGAGCTCGAGCCTGGTGCGTGAAGTCGCGCGCTTCGGCGGCGACGTGTCGCGGCTCGTGCATCCCGCGGTCCGGAAGGCGCTTCAAACGAAATTCGGCAAGTGACGTTCCGCGACGCGGTGTACGAACGGGCCCGCCGCGCCGGCCGCCGGATCGTGCTCCCCGAAGGCACCGACGCGCGCGTGTGCGAAGCCGCGAACCGGATCGAGAGCCTGGGGCTCGGGAAGGTGCAGCTGTTGGAAGGTACCGCCCCTCGTTCCCTGCTCCCCGAAATGATTCGCCTGGTCCGTACGCGCCACCCGGCCCGATTCGCGACCGAGGCGGCGGCCTCGGAAGCCCTGTCGCATCCCCTCACGTTCGGAGCGGCGCTGGTTGCGCTCGGGCGCGCCGACGTCATGGTGGGTGGAGCCACGTTCCCGAGCGGCGACACCATCCGCGCGGCGCTGTGGACCGTGGGCACCGCGCCCGGGGTGACGACCGTGAGCGGCGCGTTCTACATGGTACGGGACGGCGCGGTGCTCACGTTCACCGACTGCGCGGTCGTGCCGGAGCCAAGCCCCGACCAGCTCGCCGATGCGGCCATCGCGGCGGCGCGCGATCGGCGGCTGATCGTGAGGGACGAGCCGGTCGTCGCGCTCCTTTCCTACAGCACGAAGGGGAGCGCGAGCGGTCCCCGGGTGGAGCGCGTGCGACTGGGCCTGGAGCGGCTGGCCGCGCGGCGGCCCGATTTCGCGTTCGACGGCGAGCTGCAGACCGATGCAGCCCTCGCGCCGGCGGTGGCAACGCGGAAGGCGCCGGCGTCGCGCGTCGCGGGACGCGCCAACGTGCTCGTGTTTCCCGATCTTGACAGTGGCAACATCGGATACAAACTGGTGCAACGCCTTGGTGGGTGGGAGGCGATCGGTCCGATCCTCCAGGGACTGGCGCGACCGATTGCCGACTTGTCGCGGGGCGCGACGCCCGATGATATTGTGGACACGGCGGCGGTTGCCGTCCTTCAAGCGGGGGAGCGGTCATGAGCTTCAGTGTCAAGAAGGACAAACACGGCGTGGTGGTGGTCGGCGTGGACGGGCAGCTGATCGTGGGCAACCGTCAGGAGCTCAAGCAGAAAGTGCTCGACGCCGTCGACGGCGGCGGCAAGAAGTTCGTGATCGACTTCACGAAGACCGGGTATATCGACTCGTCCGGTCTCGGCGTGCTGGTGTCCCTTTCGAAGAAGATCCGCGAGCAGGGCGGCGACTTGCGGCTCTGTGGCTTGAACGAAGACCTGCAAACGCTGTTCGAGCTGACCAAGCTGGACACGCTCTTCGCGATCACGCGAACGCCCGAGGAGGCGCTCACCGCTTTCTAGCCGTGACCACCGCGCTGCGCCTCCAGGTCCGCCGGCCGGCGGGAGGGGAGACGGAGTTGTCGCTCGCGGTGCCGAGCGCGCTCGAATATGTCGGCCCGGCGGTGGAGCTGATCGCAGTCGAGCTGCCGGGCGGTCCCCTGTCGGCCCGGCGCATCCAATTCAACTTCCGCACGGCGCTCGCGGAGGCCCTCGCCAACGCGATCGCGTACGGTAACCGCCACGACCCCGACCGCCTTGTCCAGATCCGCGTCGAAGTCGGACGCGACGCCGTTCGACTGCACGTGACCGACGAGGGGAACGGTTTCAATCCCGCGGACGTCCCCGACCCGACGCGCCCGGACCGCCTCGAGTGCGAGGACGGTCGTGGGCTGTTTGTGCTGCGGCATCTCGTGGACCAGGTCGCGTTCAACGAAAAGGGCAACTCGGTGTGCCTGACGCTTCGGGCGGGATGACCCGCATCGAGCGGCTGCTCCCGCTGCTCGAGCGGCTCGCCGGGGCGCGGCTGCGCCTCCGCGAGGCCGGGGCAACCGACGCGCCCGACCCGGCGGCACGGCTGGTGCCGATCCCCGAGGTGGACGGGTGGTCGCTGGAGATCGCGAACGGGACAATCAGCAAGCCGCCGACCCCGGGGGCAGGTCCGGGAGTGGTTCAGGAGCTCGCCCAGATCGTCGGTTCCGTGCTCTCCGCCGAGCGCGATGCCGCGCAGGTCGCTGCCGAGCTGTCCGAGCGCTACGAGGAGATCGACCTGATCTATACCATCAGCGAGATCCTCGGCCACACGATTCGCCTGGACGAGGCGGCCGGGCGAATCCTGCGCGAGGTGTCGACGGTGGTGGGCGCCCGGCGCGCCACGCTCCTGGTGCACGATGCCGAGCACCGGATCCTGCGTATCGTGGCCGCCCTGGGCGTGGACCTGCAGGACGTCGAGCCGGTCGAGGTGGACGACCCCTGCTCGGTCGCCGCGCGAGTGTTCCGCGAGATGCGCATCATCAGCTACGACCCGACCGACTCCCAGGCGGCGAGCCCCGGTTGTTCGGAAGGCCGGAACTACCGTGGCCAGGCGTTCCTCTCCGTTCCGGTGCTCTATGCCGCGCCGGGCGCGCGCGGCAAGCCGATCGGTGTGATCAACCTGACCGACCGGCTGGGGCAGGATGCGTTCACCGCCGGCGACCGGAAGCTCGTGGCGGCCATCGCCAATCAGATCGGCGCGGCGATCGAGAACGCGCGGCTCGTGGCGCGCGACCTCGGGCAGCAACGCGTGCTACGCGAGCTCGAGCTGGCGCGCGATCTCCAGCTCAAGCTGCTCCCCTCGCCTCTCGTGGTGGCGGCGCGCGTCGACGTGGCCGCGCGCTGCCGCCAGGCCGAGTCGGTGGGGGGAGACTTCTATAACCTGCTCAACCTCAGCGCCGACCGCGTCGGCGTGATGATCGGCGACGTGACGAGTCACGGCTTCGGCGCCGCCTTGATCATGGCGCTCGTGATGGCCGCGTCCGGTATCCACGCCGAATCCGCGGACGCGCCCACGGAGGTATTGCGCCGGCTCGAAGAATCGCTCGCCGATGAGCTCGCCAGCACCGAGATGTTTCTCACCGTGTTCTATGCCGTGGTGGACCCGAAGGTCGGGCGCATCGTATTCGCCAACGCGGGCCATCCCCATGCGTTCCTCGTTTCGACCCGCACCGGGCGGGCCGTCCGCCTCGAGGCCACGCGCCCGCCGCTCGGGCTCGCCACCGCGCCGGGGCAAGATGCCGTCCTCACCTGGGCGCAGCGGGAGGCGATCATCTGTCTCTTCACCGACGGCGTCGCCGAGGCGCTCGGCGTCCACGAGGAGCGGTTCGGCGAAGACCGCGTCCTGGGCCACGTGGCTCGGATGAAGGACCGGCCGGCGCGGGAGATCCTCGAAGCGGTGCACGCCGACCTGGCCGGCTTTACGGGTGGCGCGCCGCCCGCGGACGACCGCACCGTCGTCATTCTCAAGGTGTGACCCGCCCCCCCCCTCCCCTCGGCCAGCACTTCCTCACCGACCGGAACATCCTGCAGCGCATCGTCGACGCCCTCGATCCGACGCCCGGGGACGTCGTGGTCGAGATCGGGGCGGGGGAGGGGAGCCTGACGGCCGTCCTCGCCCCTCGCGTACGTTACGTAATCGCCATCGAACGGGACCGCCGGCTGGCTCATGATTGCGGATTGCGGATTGCGGATGGGGGATTGGGCAATGTAGAGGTCGTGGCGGGGGACGCCCTCAAGCAGGACTGGCATGCGCTGGCCGTAGCTCGCCTTGCCAATCCGCAATCCGCAATCGCCAATCCGCAATTGAAGGTGATCGGCAACATCCCCTACGCCATCACCTCCCCGCTGATCGACAAAGCCCTCACGCCGCCGCTCCCGGCGTGCATCGTGTTTCTCGTCCAGGCCGAAGTGGCCGATCGCATCGCGGCGCGGCCGGGCTCGAAGACGTACGGCGCACCCTCGGTCGGTGTGCAAGCCGTGTGTCGCGTGGAGAAACTGTTCCCGGTTCGCGCCGGCGCGTTCACGCCACGCCCCAACGTCGCGAGCGCGCTGCTCCGTCTCACGCCGCTCGCCCATCCGCTCGTCGCGGTCGCCGAGCTCGCGGCGTTTCGCCGGTTCGTCACCGCCTGCTTCGCGCGCCGCCGCAAACAGCTGCGCAACGTGCTGCTGGGTGCGACAGGGCGCCCGGCCGCACAGGTCGAGGAAGGACTCGGGGCGCTCGGGCTCGATCCCGCGGCGCGTCCCGAGACGTTGGCGCCGGAAATCTTCGCCCGACTCTTGCGTTGGAGCGCACGATTGTGAAATAATTCACAATGCGGAAGATCTCCGAGAGCACGGTGCGACGGCTCTCCCTTTATCTCCGGTTCCTCGAACACTTCGCTGCGCAGGGCCAGACGACCATCTCCTCGGCCGAGTTGGCCCGGCGCGGCGGCACCACGTCCGCTCAGGTTCGCAAAGACCTCTCGTTCTTCGGCTCGTTCGGCAAACGCGGCCTCGGCTACTCCGTCTCGGAGCTCACGGCCCGGATCCGCGATATCCTGGGGCTGCGCCGCACCTACCGCGTCGTCCTCGTCGGCGCGGGGCGGATCGGCAGCGCGCTGGTCCAGTACCCGGGGTTTCGGCAACGCGGCTTCCACGTCGCGGCCATCTACGACAAGGACCCCAAGAAAATCGGCTCGCGCTGGAATGGGCTCGTGGTGCGTGACATCCGGCACCTCGACGGCGACCTCGGCAAGGAGCCGAGCGACATCGCGATCGTGGTGACCCCGGCGGAGTCCGCCCAGGAGGTGGTCGACCGCCTGGTGCACGCCGGGGTGAAGGCGATTCTCAACTTCGCGCCCGTCCAGCTCGCGGTCCCCGCCGACGTGGTCGTCAAGTCGGTGAACATGGCGTTGGAGCTCGAGACGCTGAGCTTCGCGCTGGCGAACCGCTAGAACTCGGAACTCGGAACGCGGAATGCGGAACAGTCAAGCGAACTTCGCTCCGAGGGCGGCAAGCCGAGCGACCTTTCCTTGCTGTTCCGCGTTCCGCCTTCCGCGTTCCGACTTCGGCTCCGCCTTCCGCGTTCCGCGTTAGATTCCGCCCCATGGCGCGCGTCCACGTCACGTCGGAGATCGGCTCGCTGCGGGCCGTCCTGGTCCACACGCCCGGCCGCGAGCTCGTGGCGGTCACGCCCGGTAGCCGCGAAGACTATCTCTACGACGACATCATAGACCTGGAGCTCGCGCAGCGCGAGCATCACCGCTTCGTGGCGGTGCTCGAGCGGTTCGCGCAGGTCTACGAGGTCCGGACCCTCCTGACGGAGCTGGTCGCGCGCCCGGACGTGCGCGAGTTCCTCGTAACGCGCGCGCTCGAGGTGGTGTCGTCCGACGCGCTGGCGAAGCAGCTCGCGGCGCTCTCCCCGGAAGCGCTCGTCGGCGTCATGGTCGAGGGCGCCCTGGAAGACGCCGGGCCGATCGCCCGCGCGCTCAACGAGACGGGGTACGCGCTCCCCCCCCTCCCTAATCTGTTCTTCACGCGCGACGTCGGGATCGTGATCGGCGAGCACTCGATCATCGGCTCGATGCGCTACGGCGTGCGCTGGACCGAAGAGCTCCTCGTGAAGGCGCTGTTCCGATACCACCCGTGCCTCGAGAACGCCGGGATCCTGTACGACGGGTCGGAGGAGAAGCGCAACAACTACACGCTGGAAGGCGGGGACGTGCACCCCGTCCGCCCCGACCTGCTGCTGCTCGGCTTCAGCGAGCGCTCGAGCCCCGCGGCGCTCGACCACCTGTGCGACCTCGTGTTCGAGCATTGCGGCGTGAAGGACGTGATCGTCGTGGTGCTGCCGAACGAGCGCACCGCGATCCACCTGGACATGATCTTCACGCAGCTCGACCGCGAGCTGTGCTGCGTCTATCCACCGCATTTCGTCGGGCCGGAGCGCCTCGCGGTGCTGCACCGCCGCAAGAAATCGAAAGGGGTGAAGGAGATGCCCAATTTCTTCGCCGCCATGCAGGCGGTGGATCAGCCGCTCGAGCCGGTGTTCTGCGGCGGGTCGGACCGCTCCCTCCAGGAGCGCGAGCAGTGGTCCTCGGCCTGCAATTTCTTCGCGGTGCGGCCCGGCGTGACCGTCACCTACGCCCGCAACGAGGGTACGCTGCGCGAGCTCGAGCATACGGGGTTCAAGACCGTGTCCGCCGTGAACCTGCTGACGGGTGAGGACGTGCTGGACGACGGTGAGCGAGCCGTGATCACGATGGATGGGAGTGAGCTGGTCCGAGGCGGCGGCGGTCCCAGGTGCATGTCGTTGCCGCTGCGGCGGGATGACCTCTAGCTTGGGCCCTGAGTCCCTGCAGCACACCCGCTTCGCCGTCGTGGACGTGGAAACGACCGGCGTGCGGGCCCAACGCGGTGGCCGGATCCTCGAGGTGGCGGTGGCGATCCTCGAGGGCGGAACCATCCACCTCGCGTTCGAGGCGCTGGTCGATCCGGGGACCGCGATTCCGCCGTGGGTGGCGCGCCTCACCGGCATCACCGACGGTCTGGTCGTCGGTCGCCCCCGCTTCGGAGACATCGTCGCCGGCCTCGGACGAGCGCTCGACGCCGGCGTGTTCGTCGCCCACAACGCGCGCTTCGACTGGCGCTTCCTCACGGCCGAATGCACCGCGGTGGGCGTTCCCGCGCCCAGCGGCCGGCCCCTGTGCACGGTCCGCCTCACCCGCCGTCTCGTGCCCGAGCTGCGCCACCGGGGCCTCGATCACGTGGCGACGTTTTTCGGCGTCGACAACCCGGCACGCCATCGTGCTTTCGGGGACGCCCTCGCCACGGCTCACATCCTGCGGGCGCTCATTGGACGGGCCCGCGACCGGGGCGTGGAGACACTCGAGCAGCTGATCGAGCTGCACGACCGGCCGCGGCACGCCAAAACGCGGAACGCGGAAGTGGGAACGCGGAACAGCAGTGAATGCGTCCCAGAGCGAGCGAGCCCTACCGACTGTTCCGCGTTCCGCGTTCCGCGTTCCGACTTCTGATGCCTC
>WNEL01002194.1_pt1 | contig 12308 bp, 13 predicted proteins | sample 5399991 | NCBI WGS metagenome assembly WNEL01 (sample SAMN13153325, study PRJNA577476) | soil metagenome | isolation source: 20 cm grassland meadow soil pre-rain plot 2 | place: USA:California | collected 2015-09-08
GGGCGGCGGCGGCGGTGGTGGATGGAGCGCTCCGCGTGCGCCCAGTGGCGGCGACCGCGGCGGGCGGGCGGCACCGGCGAACCGGGGCGGTGGGGGCGGGGGCGGGGGCGGAGGCCACGGCAACAGCGGCGGAGGGTCGCGCCGCAGGCCGTAACACCCGAGAATCCGGATAGGGTGATGTGGGGGCGCAGCATGCTGCGCCCCTACGTTTTTCCGTGCACATTCCCCCGCCGTATGACGGACCTCAAGCGCTCGCTGCGGCTGGCCGACGGCTTGGCCATGGTCGTGGGGATGACCGTCGGCGCCGGAATCTTCCGCACGCCCGGACTCGTCGCCGCGCGGCTCGGTCGCCCGGGGCTCACCTTCGTGGCCTGGGTGCTGGGCGCCGCGCTGGCGTTCCTGGGCGCGCTGTGCTTCGCCGAGCTCACCACGCGCCAGCCTCGCGCCGCCGGCAAGTACGTCTTCGTGCGCGAGGCGTTCGGCCCTCGCGCCGGCTTCGTGGTGGGTTGGGTCGAGGCTCTGGGCACCAACGGTGTGGCGATCGCCGCGATCGGCGTGGCGGCGGGGGAGTTCCTGGTGCGGCTCTCCGGCCGGCCGCCCGCGCTCATCGCGCCGATCGGCGTGGGGCTGGTCGCGCTGTTCACGGGGATCAACCTGGTGGGCGTCGCATCGGGGCGGTGGGTGCAGAACGTCGTGACCGCGGCGAAGCTGCTCGCCCTGGGCGGCGTCGTGGTGATCGCCTTCGCGCGGGGGACGGGGGCGGGCTGGCACGGCGCGCTCCCCGAAGCGCCAGTGGGGTGGGGCGTGTGGGTCGCGGTCGCCCTGGCGGCACACCCGGTCATCTGGACGTACTACGGCTACCCCGATCTGGCGAAGATCGCCGGCGAGGTGGTGGACCCGAGCCGCACATTGCCGCGCGTCCTGTTGGGCGGGCTCGCCGCCACCGCGGCCTTATATCTCGCGCTCAACGCGGCGTTCCTCCAGGTGCTGCCGCTCGAGCGGATCGCCGCGTCGAACCTGGTGGCTGCGGACGTCATGGATACGCTCGTCGGGGCGAGCGGTGGAGTACTCGTCGCCGGGCTGGCGCTGCTCGTCGTGCTTGCGTCCCTGAACGGCAACGTGTTCGTGACGCCGCGCGTGCTGTTCGGCCTGGCGCGCGACGGGCTCGCGCCCGCCGCGCTCGCCCGAGTGAACGCGGGCGGAACGCCGTGGGTGGCGATGCTCGCCATCGGTGTCTTCGCTATGGCCCTCGCCGCCACGGGGACGTTCGAGCTGCTGCTGGGTCTGGCGATCGTGCAGGTTTTGCTGATCGACTCCTGGGCCGTGATCGGTCTGTTCCGGCTGCGCTCGCGCGACGGCCCGGCGCCGTTCAGCGTGCCGGGCTATCCGTGGGTGCCGCTGGTGTTCGTCGCGGTATACACCGCGCTGCTCGTGGGGACGGTGCGGGCGCAGCCAAAGCTCGTCGCTGGCGCGCTGGCGATGCTGGTCGTGGCGTACGGGTTGAGCTGGATGGTCAATAAACGGACGGTAGAAGACGGTAGAGGGCGGTAGAAGACGGTAGAAGACGATAGAAGACGGTAGAGTTGCACCGGAATGCCTCTACCGTCCTCTACCGTCCTCTACCGGCTTTTCCCGCCTATCTTTTACCCATGCCCCGCCTCGCCATCGCCCAGCTGCGCCCCACCAAGGGCGACTACAACGCCAATCTTCAGAAGATCGGCGGCGTGCTGGCGCAGATCGCCAAGCTCGCCCCCCCCGTCGACCTGGTGATCTTCCCCGAGACCGCCACGTCGGGCTATTTCGTGGAAGGCGGGGTCCGGGACGTAGCAGTCACGGCAGGGACGCTGTTCCGCGATCTCACGGTCGAGCACGAGGCCGCGGGGGCGCCGCCCGTGGACGTGGCCGTCGGGTTCTACGAAGTGTTCCAGAATCACTTCTATAACTCTTGCCTTTACGCCTCTCTCGGCAACGCCTCTTCCGGTAACGCCTCACCCGGTGTCAAGCACGTCCACCGCAAGGTATTCCTCCCCACGTACGGAGTGTTCGACGAGGAGCGGTTCGTGGATCGCGGCCGCGAGATCCGGGCCTTCGACACGCGCTGGGGCCGCGCGGCGATCCTGGTATGCGAGGACGCGTGGCACTCGCTCTCGGGCACGATCGCCGCGCTTCAGGGAGCCCAGCTCGTCATCGTGCCGAGTGCGTCGCCGGCGCGCGGCACGGGGATGGACGAGGAAGGCACACGGCTGCCGGCGAGCGTCGTGCGATGGGAGCGGATTCTCAAGGGCATCGCGGACGAGCACGGCGTGTGGGTGGCGTTCGCGAGCCTGGTGGGGTTCGAGGGCGGAAAGGGCTTCCCTGGAGGGTCGGTGGTCGTCAGCCCGGCGGGTGAGATCGTGCTGCGCGGGCCCCTGTTCGAGGAGGCGGTGCTGACCTACGATGTCGACTTCGAGGAGATCACGCGGGCGAGAGCGGAGGCGCCGCTCCTGGCGGACCTCGAGGTAAATCTCCCGCATCTCATCAAGAACCTCGGGAAAGGGGAAACGGGAAAGGGGAAACGGAAGGCACCGCGCGTGCAGTTCGATCCCGCTACTAACGGCGTCAACGTTTCCCGCTTCCCGCTTCCCGCTTCCCGCATTCACGTGGTGGGGCCGGGGGTGGAGGAAGGCGATCCGCTGGCCATCGATCCCGATCTCGCTCGCCGGTGGCTGGTCTCGTTTCTCAAGGACGAAGTCGTCCGGCGCCGCGGGTTCATCAAGGGGATCGTGGGGCTCTCGGGCGGCGTGGACTCGTCGCTCACGGCGTTCCTCGCCGTCGAGGCGCTCGGCAAGGAGAATGTGATCGGCGTACGGATGCCGTACCGCACGTCCTCGCCAGAGAGCCTCGAGCACGCGCAGCTCGTGATTCAGACGCTCGGGATCCAGTCGGCCACGATCGACATCACGGCGGCGGTGGACGGCTATCTCTCGCAGGTGGACGCGAGCGGGGACGCCGATCCCACGCGCCGCGGCAACGTGATGGCACGCGAGCGCATGATCGTGCTGTTCGACCTGTCCGCGAAATACAAAGCCCTACCCATCGGAACAAGCAACAAATCGGAGCGGCTGCTCGGCTACTTCACCTGGCACGCCGACGACACGCCGCCCGTGAATCCGTTGGGTGACCTGTTCAAGACGCAGGTGCGCGCCCTGGCGCGCCACGTGGGCGTCCCCGAGGTGATCCTCCGGAAGCCGCCCACGCCCGACTTGGTCCCCGGGCAGACGACCGAAGGGGACTACGGCATCAGCTACGACAAGGTCGACCGTATTCTCTACTATCTGATCCGGGGCATGAAGCCGGCCGAGGTGGTGGCGCGAGGTTTCACGCCGGAGGAGGTCGCGAAGGTCGCCGGGCGGCTCGAATCGACGCACTGGAAGCGCCGCCTCCCCACCGTGGCGATGATGTCGCAGACGGCGATCGGCGAATTCTACCTGCGACCGGTGGACTATTGATGCAGCCCAAGCATCCCCGCGATTCGGAGACGGTGATGTCCGAGCTGATGATGCCCCAGCACGCGAACATCATGGGCAACGTGTTCGGCGGCGTGGTCCTGTCGCTCGTGGACCGGGTGGCCGCCGTGGCCGCGATCCGCCACGCCTCGAAGCCGTGCGTCACCGTGTCGGTCGACAAGGTGGACTTCAAAGAGCCGATCCACGTGGGTGAGCTGTTGACGGCGTACGCGCGCGTCAACTTCGCCGGGCGCACGTCCATGGAAGTGGGGGTCAAGATCATCGCCGAGAACGTGCTGACGGGTGTGCGACGTCACACCAATTCCTGCTACGTGACGTACGTGGCGCTCGACGAGCAGGGCGTGCCCACGCACGTGCCGCCGATCGTGCCGGAGACGGCGGACGAGAAGCGGAGGTATGACCGGGCGGCGAAACGGCGAGCCAGTCGGGTCATGGATCGCAGGTATGATACGGGGGCGGGGGAGTGAAGTCGGAACGCGGAACGCGGAAGGTGGAACAGATGTGGAAGGTCGTCCCGCGGCACGGCGTTCACGCTGATGTTCCGCGTTCCGCGTTCCCCGTTCCGCGTTCATGAGGGTGGTGGCCGTCTTTGGCGGTGGCGGGGCGAAGACCCTCGCCCACGCCGGGGCGTGGAAAGCCCTCCTCGAAGCCGGTCTTCCGCCCTCTCACATCGTCGGCACCTCGATGGGCGCCGTGATCGGCGCCGCGCTCGCGGCCGGGTCTACCTCCCAGCGAATCCTGGACATCGCGCTGTCGCTTCAAAAGAAGGACTTCGCCGCCCTCGACGCCTGGTCGCTCGCCAAGGGGGTGTTCGCCGGGAATATCCTGAAGCCCGAGCCGCTGAAGCGCACGATTGCGCGTCTCGTTCCCGCCACGCGCTTCGCCGACCTGCAGATCCCGCTTACGATCACGGCGACGGACCTCGATTCTGGAGAGCTGGTGCTGTTCGGCGAGCTGGGGCAGGACGCCCCCCTCGTCGACGCGTTGTACGCCTCCTGCGCGCTGCCGCTCTACCTGCCGCCCGCGGCGATCGACGGGCGCCGGCTTGCAGAGGGCGGCCTGCGGGCTGTGGTGGCAATCGACGTGGCGCGACGGATCCCGGCGGATATGGTGGTGGCGGTGGACGTGGGACCCGGGTTCGACGAGCCGCCGGCCGCGAAAAAGGCCGCGATTCCGCCGCTGGTACGCGCGCACGGCGAGGCGATCCGCGTCATGATGGCGGCGCAGACGGAGCGCACGATCGCCGACTGGCCGAAAGACGCACCGCGACTCGTGATGGTGCGGGCGGTGGCGGAGCGGGAAGCGACGTTTGCGGTCGGTGCCGGGCAGAGATACTTCGATGCCGGCTACCGGAGTACGCAGCTCGCATTGGGTGATACATTAGACGCACAGACGCAGCAGACGCACAGGGGAGAATAGGTTGAGTAAAGTCAGGTAGACCTGCTGCTGCTGGCTGTTCTCCCCCTGTGCGTCTACGCGTCTGTGCGTCTAGTCTGATGCGTCTGTGCGTCTAGTCCTGGAGGTTCGTTGCTAGCCCGCGAGATCATGATTCCTGAGCCCTATGTGGCCGCCGCCGGCGCCACCAGCGCCGAGGTGGCGCTGTTGATGCGCGCCAAGGATATCTCGGTCGTGCCGGTGGTGGACAATCCCAAGGACCGCCGCTATCTGGGCACGATCTCCGACCGCGACATCGTCATGGAGTGCGTGGCGGCGGGGCACGACCCGAAGACGTGCAAGGTGCAGACGCACGCGCGCCAGGACACGGAAGTCGTGACGCTCGACACGGAGCTGGAGGGATACAAGATCGAGCGGCTGGACGAGAAGGACACGCATATCCGCTCGACGATAGTCGTGGTGGATGGAAACAAACGAGTAGTGGGATTCATTCCACATCCAGAATTCATTCAAGGCATAGTGATCGTTCGGGAATAGGACATGCACTGCTAGACGCACAGACGCACAGGGGAGAATAGGTTGAGTAATGCAGGTAGACCTGTTACTCGCGCCTGTTCTCCCCTGTGCGTCTACGCGTCTGTGCGTCTAGATTTGTCCCGTGCCTCGCAAATACTTCACGCTCGCTGAAGCGAACCGTACCCTGCCTCTTGTAAAGCGGATCGTATCCGATCTCGTCTCCCTTCATCCTCACTGGCGCGATCTGGTGGCGAAGTACGAGCTCGTCGCCGCGCAGGCCCGGCCCGAATGGGGCGAGTCGACCGAGCAGCTCGCGCTGCGCGGTCGTATCGAGGACATCGCGCGCCAGATCAACGATTTCCTGCTCGAGCTCGAGCGGATCGGCTGCGTGTTCAAGGGGTTCGAGCCGGGGCTCGTCGACTTCTATGGGAAGCTGGACGGGAAAGAGATATTCTGGTGCTGGAAGGTCGGTGAGGAAAAGATCGAGCACTGGCATGAGCTCGAGACCGGGTACGCGGGCCGGCAACCGATACCAGTTACGGTCGGAGGCGAGGGATGAGGGGATTCTGGGTACTGGTGCACGTCTTGGGTTTTACTCTCTGGTTAGGTGGCGGGATTGCGACGATGGTCGCCGGCGTATCGGCCAAAGGCTTCGCGCCCGCCGAGCGACTCGCGGCGTACAAACTCATCGGGGCCATTCAGCGGATTCTCGTCGGCCCGGGCGCTATGGCCGTACTGCTCTCGGGGCTCGTCCTCGCCATGCCCTACATGAAGCAGGGCGCCGTGCCGGGCTGGATGGGACTGATGATGATCGCGGGGATCATAGGCGCCCTCGGCGCCGTGGCGATCAGCGTGCCGACGGCGGCGAAGCTGGCGCGGCTCGAGGTGGACGCGCGCGGCGGGCTGCCGGAGGCGTTTCAGGCGCTTCGCAAACGTCAGATCTTCGCCGCGACCATCGCGGGCACGTTCGGACTGATTGCGATGTTTGCGGTGACGCTGGGAAAGTGGTAAGAAACCCGGGAAAGGGGAAACGGGAAAGGGGAAACGTGGGATGCGCCGAGTCTTACGTTTCCCGTTTCCCCTTTCCCGTTTCCCGGTCGAGCTGGGCGAGCCGCGCGCGGACTTCGCGCACGCGCGGTTGTAACTCCGCATCCGCGTCTTTCCAGAGGTCCACGAACCGGTTGTAGTAGTCGCGCGCGCGGACCGTGTCGCCCCGCTCTTCGTACAGCTCGCCGAGGCGCCGGTACGTCGGTCCCAGGGTGGCTTCCTCCTCGAACGCCCGGAAGTAGCCGGGGGTGGTGACGGCGCGCTCGTACACCGCGAGTGCCGAGTCCCGCTCGCCCGCCCGCTCGTAGGCGCGGGCCAGCAGGAACAGCCCGCAGACCGCACATCCGTCCTCGTCGTACCACCTGCGGTAGTCCCGAATCGCGTCCTGGATCCGACCCTCGGCGAAGGCGATCTGCGCCGCCGCGCCGTAGCGGAACGGCTGGCCACGCCGCACGCCCTCGGGAACCGCGGTTTCGTACTCGGCGAGGACTTGTCGCGCACGATCGGGTCGGCCCGCGTCCGCGTACAGCCACGCGAGACCGAGATACGGCCGGTCTTCTGCGGGCATGGACGCCAAGGGGTGGCGCCGCAGCGCCTCATCCACCTTGCGCCGGGCGGCGTCGGGAGCTTTGCGATAGTGCACGTCTATAATCGCGAGCCCGAGCGCCTCTTCGAGGTACTTTCCCGGGACGCCGCGCTGCTCGTCCATCGCCATCGCCCGGCGTAACTGGACCTCGGCCGCGGCCAGCCTGCCACGCACCAGGTAGACCGCAGCCAGAGCTCCGGCGGCGCTCGCCTGCCAGGTGGGGTCCCGTGCGATCTGTGCCAGGTCCCGGGCCTCGACCTCGGCGCTATCGTACTCCCGCCGCGCCGACGCCAGGAAGCAGCGCACGAAGCGACTCATCGGGTTACCCGATGCCCGTCGCTCGAGCAGCGCCGCCGTCCGCGCCGCGTCGGCGAATTTGCCCCTGGCGACCTGCGCCTGCATTGCGTTGACGTACAGTGCCCACTGCGTGGGCGCGACTGCCAACCCGCGCGCTGTGAGCGATTCCGCCTCCGCGAACCGTCTCAGCCCATTGAACAGGAGTGACAGGTTGTTCAAGGCCACGCCGTTCTCGGGCTGCTGCTCGAGCGCCGCGCGGTAGGCCGCTTCGGTCTTCGCCGGATCGTACTCGACCCGCGTGTAGTAGTACGCCTCGGCTAGGTCGCGCTCGAATGGGGTGAGCCGGTCGCGGTGACGAAATGCCTGCGTGGCAGCCGCGGCGATGCGCGACTGGGCGCCGCCCGCGTTGCTGAGCACGACGGCGAGCTTGCGGTACGCCATCGCAAACGTCGTGTCCAACGCGATCGCCTCCTCCAGGAGGGTCACGGCCCGCACCATGTCGACCGCGTCGCTGGCACGGACGCCCTGCGAGTACTTGCGCAGCGCCTCGAGCGACCGCGTAGTGACCTGCTCGAGCGGGTCGCTCGCGCGGATGGTCCGGAGCGACTCGCCGATCCGCTCGCGCAAGCGACGCGACAGCCGATCCACCGCCGCGATGATCGCCCCGTCGTCCTGGGCGTTTTCGCGCACCGCGACGAGCGCCGCGCCATCGGCCGCCCCGACGAGCTCGGCCGAAACGACGTAGCTGCGGCCCAGCGGATCGATCTGGCCGTGCACCACGGCCTTGGCCCCTTCGCGCTGCGCCAGCTCGCGCGCGACAGCCAGGGTGAGAGGAGTCGCGTGCGGGCGCCCCATCCGGCCGAGCGCCTGGCCGACGGTCGCGGCGTCGAGCAGCCGGATCACGCCCGATTGCGCGAGGTCGACCCGTAACGCCTCCGTGAGGGAAGGTCCCAACGTCGAGTCCGTCGTGCGATTCTCGAAGTCGGCGAGCACCAGCCGGTCGCGCTCGGCGAGCAAGCCGCTCGCGACCAGCGTACCGACCGGTCCGATGCCGAGTTGCCGCATCGCCGCGTGGGTCGCCGTCACGAGCCCCAGGAGACCGAACCCCGAGGCCGCCGAGAGCAGCGACCGGCGCCACGTGAGCCAGCGCTGTACGCCCGCGGGCGCGGGCGCTCGTCCGGTGCCGCCCGCGAGCGCCCGGCGCCGCTCGATCACTCCCGTCCACAGCATGACGGGCAGGCCCGCGGCGGCGAGCCCCACTGCTCCGGCGAACGCCCAGTCGGGAAGGCCGAGCACGTGCACCAGGAAATAGACGACGGTGAGCACGCAGGAAATAGACGACGGTGAGCACGCCGACAGCGGCGAAGCCGAACAGGGTGGCGACGCGGACGGGGTGCGCCCGGCGGATGGCGGCGGCGGTGCCGGAAGAGATCGTGGGGGCCTGCTCGGGGGTGGTGGCCCCCGTCGGTGTCGCCATCGCCTCGAGCTGGCCGAGCAGCTCCTCCGCGCTCTGCGGCCGGTCGGCCGGATGCTTGGCGAGGCAGCGCATGATCAAGGCGGCGAGCGCGGGGGGCACGGTGTCGCGATGCCGGGTCACCGGGTCCGGCGTGGTCGTCACCTGGGCCGCGAGCATGCCCTGGGGCGACAGACCGCTGAACGGCGGCCGCCCCGCGAGCAGCTCGTAGCCGAGCGCCCCGACTGCGTACAAATCGGCCCGGTGGTCCACCGTGGGGTCGCCGGCGGCCTGCTCCGGCGCCATGTAGGCCGGCGTGCCGAGCGCCATACCGAGGGAGGTGAGGGTGCCGCCCCCGCTCGAGCTCGCAACCGCCTTGGCGACGCCGAAGTCCGTCACCAGCGCGTGCTTCCCCGAGAGCAGCACGTTGTCGGGCTTCACGTCCCGGTGGACGATCCCGTGGCCGTGCGCGTAGGCGAGGGCATCGCACACGTCGCGCAGGATGCGCACCGTGTCGCCCACCGGCAGCTCGCGCTCGTGGGCTATTCGCGCGCGCAGCGACTCGCCGGCGATGTGCGGCATGACGTAGTAGAGCAGGTCGCCCTGCGATCCGGCGGTGAGGAGCGGGACGATGTGGGGGTGTTGCAGCGCGGCGGCCAGGCGGATCTCGCGCTCGAACCGCTCGGCGCTGACACCCGCGGCCATCTCGGGGGGCAGCACTTTCACCACTACCTGCCGGCCGAGCCGCACTTCCTGGGCGAGGAAGACGCGGCTCATGCCGCCGCCGCCGAGCTCGCGCTCGACGCGGAAGGAGTCGCCTAAGGCAGATTGGAGACGATCGCGAAGCTCGGCCACGCTAAGAAGCTAAAGCGCGGAAATGCAAAGGCTAGACGCACAGACGCACGAAAGACTAGACGCACAGACGCAGCAGACGCACAGGGGAGAACAGCGGGGAGTAACAGGTCTACCTGTTTTTACTCGACCTATTCTCCCCTGCTGCATCTGTGCGTCTAGATTTGCCAGTTCTGCACACGGGTCGTACCGGGCACTCTGGACACCTAGGCTTTCGCGCGACACAGATCAACGCGCCTAACTCCATCACCGCCTGATTGAACTTCCAGGCACTCTTGCCGCTTTTGGGTACGAGAGCAGCCGCCAGATTCCAAAGAACGCGGTGCGTGGTGCGTGGTGCGTGGTTGCTCCGCCAAAAGACTCGCCGCAGCACCCTCGACACGTTCGTATCGACGGCGGGCACCGGCTTCTCGTACGCGAAGGTCGCCACGGCCCCTGCAGTGTATCGCCCCACTCCCGGCAACTTGATCAGCTCCTCGGGTTCGTCGGGCAGCGTGCCATCGTGGTCTCGACTGACCACGCGCGCGAGCGCGTGGAGATTCGAAGCCCTGGCGTAGTAACCGAGCCCATCCCAAGCTTCTCGGACCGCCCGGGGCCGGGCGCGCGCTAGCGTCTCGAGATCGGGAAAGCGCTCGAGGAACCGCGGATAGTACTCCGCCACGCGGCTCACCTGCGTCTGCTGCAGCATGAACTCGGAGACGAGCACGCGGTACGGATCGCGCGTCTTGCGCCACGGCAGGTCGCGCGCGGCGCGGGCCCACCAGGCGAGGAGCTTGCGCGTAAACGCCGTCCTCACCCCCTGTCCCCCTCTCCGCAATGCGGAGAAGGGGGACGAGCGAGACGATTTTTCCGTGCGTGGGTGAGGCTTGGGGGTAGACGTACGGCCCATGGGTACCCAAGATACAGCCCATGAGCAACGGTGCGGCGCTCACGCTGGGCCCCCTGCGGCTGGTCGCCCGCTGGAGCCTCCGCACGGCGGATCACGTCGGCCGCTTTTCGTTTCTCATCGTCGACATGCTCCGCGGCCTCGCGGAGTGGCGCATCTGGGTCCCCCGCACGCTCGACCAGGCGACCGCCGTGGGCTACGGCTCGCTCTTCATCGTGCTGCTCGTCTCCGCCTTCGCGGGCGCCGTGACGAGCCTCCAGACGGGCTACCAGTTCACCGGCACGCTGCCGCTCTACTACGCCGGCGCCGTCATCTCCGAATCGATGATCCTCGAGCTGGGTCCCGTGCTCACGGCGCTGATCCTCGCCGGGCGGATCGGCGCGCGCTACGCCGCCGAGCTCGGCACGATGCGGGTCACCGAGCAGATCGACGCCCTCGAAAGCCTGGGCCGCTCGCCCGTGTCGCACCTGCTCATCCCGCGCGTGGTCGCCGGGCTGCTGGTAATCCCGGCGCTCACGATGTTCGCGAACGCCACCGGCATCGTCGTGGGCTATCTCACGGCCAAGGGCTCGCTCGGCCTCACCTACGGCGACTTCGAGTACGGGGCGCGCTACTTCTTCCGGCCGCTCGACCTGTGGTACTCGGCGATCAAGAGCGGCTGCTTCGCGGCCGCCGTCACCACCATCCCGTGCTACCTGGGCTTCAACACGCAACAGGGTGCCGAGGGGGTGGGGCGCGCGACCACGACCGCGGTGGTGGCCGCGTCGGTCGCGATCCTGATGCTCGACGCGCTCACTACCAAGCTGCTGCTGGTGGCGAAATGATCGAGCTGCTCGACGTCCACAAGCGCTTCGTCGAGAACGTGGTGCTCGACGGCGTGTCGCTCGAGGTGAAGGACGGCGAGACCGTCGCGCTGCTCGGCCCCTCCGGCGTGGGGAAGAGCGTCACCCTGAAGATGATCAACGGCCTGCTGCGCCCGGACGCGGGCGACGTGATCGTGGACGGGTTGCACGTGCCCCAGCTCGGACGCAAGGAGCTGGCCACGCTGCGCGGCAAGATCGGCTACGTGTTCCAATACGGCGCGCTGTTCGATTCGATGAGCGTGGCGGAGAACATCCGGCTCGGCATCACCGACGAGACGTGCTATAACGACGAGAAGTTTTGCGAGAACCGGATACAGGAATGCCTGCGGCTCGTGAACCTGGCTCCGGACGTGGCGGCCAAGCTGCCGGCGGAGCTGTCGGGCGGGATGAAGAAGCGCGTGGGGATCGCGCGGGCGATCGCCGGGCAGCCCAAGTATCTCCTGTACGACGAGCCGACCTCGGGGCTCGATCCGGTGAACGCCGACGTGATCGACGGGCTGGTCGAGCGGCTGCGGGACGAGCTGGGGGTGACGAGCGTGGTGGTGTCGCACGACGTGCGGGGCTCGTTTCGGGTGGCGGACCGGGTGGCGCTCCTGTGGCAGGCGAAGATCCGCGCCGTCGGACCGCCGGACGAGATCCTCGCGTCCAAGGATCCGGCGGTGCTGCAGTTCCTGGAGCGCGATCTCGAGATGACGCTGATCCAATCCGAATCTCAGGAAGGTCGGGAGGCGCGTGGACGTAACGTATAAGCGGGAAGTCACGGTCGGGGCCCTGGTGCTGGTGGGCTTCGTCGTGTTCACGGGCTTCATGTTCTGGCTCACCGGCCGCTCGATCGTCTCGAAGGCGATACCGGTGGACGTCGTGTTCAAGAACGTGAGCGGCCTGAAGGAAGGCGACCCGGTGCGCG
>WNEL01001014.1_pt1 | contig 12297 bp, 11 predicted proteins | sample 5399991 | NCBI WGS metagenome assembly WNEL01 (sample SAMN13153325, study PRJNA577476) | soil metagenome | isolation source: 20 cm grassland meadow soil pre-rain plot 2 | place: USA:California | collected 2015-09-08
TGTCCCCCCCCTCGCGTGGTCCTCACCCCCTGTCCCCCTCGCGTGCTCCTCACCCCCTGTCCCCCTCGCGTGGTCCTCACCCCCTGTCCCCCTCTCCGCATACGCGGAGAGGGGGGACGAATAACTAGGGTCCTGTCGGGGTGAATCGGACCCACGTGCGGAGACTGATCCGCATTAGGCTTCGACCCCGGTCCATCGTTCCCCCTCTCCCGAAGGGAGAGGGGGACAGGGGGTGAGGACGGTGAGCGAGCGAAGGGAGAGGGGGACAGGGGGCGAGCACGGTGAGCCGAAGCCGCGAAGGACCTATTTCGGGCGCCGCAGGCGTGAACGATCTGCTTTTCGCAATGGTTGCCGCGGGACGCCGCTCGGGAGCGGGCCGCTCGCGCCTCCAACTCGCGCTGTCACCATGTGTTAGCGCCGCGTTCCACGGGGCACGACGCCTGCACGGGGCCCCAGTATCCCAAGGCGTGGAGAACTCAGGATGAGAACGGGCGTACGCAGTGTCGCGGCAGGCACACTCGCGCTGGTGAGCGCGACGGCGGGATCGCTCGCCGCGCAGGGCAGCCAGCGGGTGGCGCGGTCCGCGCAGCCGCCTATGGCTGTGAGCGCCGAAGCGAAGCTCGCGCCGGCGCAAGGGCTGCTGCGCACGCTCGCGGGCACGTGGCACTTCGAGATGCGGTTCGCGGGCAACTTCGACGCCCCGGCCGATGTCTCGGGGACGCGCGTGTTCAAGCCGCTGTTCGACAGCCTGCGCCTCGAGTGGACCGAAGTGCTGGACCATTCTGCGGTACAGGGTCGGGGCGTCGTGGGATTCGACGAGAAGAGCGGGCGGTTCTTCAGCTCGGGCGTCTACAGCGCCGGCTCGACGCCCGAATTCCTGATGGGCACGATGGATGACGGCGAGCCGCTCGTCACGTTCACGCCGCTCCCCTTCATGCCCGACGTGGGGCGCACGCCCGGCCAGGCGTTCGCGCTGAGCGTGATCGACGCGGACCACGTCACCGTGGTGGCGCTGGATCACGCGTGGCGCGCGGTGTTCACCAGGCAACAAGAACACTGACGTACAGGGATGGTGGTGTCCGTGCGCTGAGGCGCCGGCTCGGCCCGACGTGCGTCCTGAAGGACGCGGACCCGGGCGCCCTTCAGGGCGCACCGTGCGCCGAGCCGGCCCTTCAGGGCACGGCCCTATCTCCTGCGCGGCGTCCGCTGCGGCGGGATCGGCAGATTCACCGTGAACGTGGCCCCCTGCCCCACGGTCGAGCGCACTTCCACGCCGCCGCCGAACATGTCCCGCGTGATCTGGCTGACCACCGTGAGCCCCGTGCCCGAGCCGGAGCCGAACTCACGCGTGGTGAATCCGGGCTCGAAGATGCGCTCCAGGTGCTCGGCCGGAATCCCCACGCCCCGGTCCGTGACCGCGAGGTGCAGCAGCTCGCCCGTCTGCTCGAGCGTCACGACCACGGGCTGCCTGGTCTCGAGCGACGCGGCCACGGCGTTGCGGATCAGGTTGGTAAGCACCTGATACAGCGCGTTGGGGTCGCCCTGGAGAAACACGTTGCTCAGGCTCACGAGGCCCTGCAGCGCGACGCCGCGCTGGCGCGCCAAGGGCCGCTCGAGCGCGACGCAGGAGCGCACCACCTGCGCCGCGTCGAACCGCTCCGAGCGGGCCAGCGTGCCGCGCGCCCGGTCCTGAATCGAGCGCAGGAACTGGATCGCCTGGTCCATGCCGTCGCCTACGCCCGCCAGCTCGTCGAGCAGGGTGGCACGGAACGCGGGATCCACGGAGTCGGCGTCGCGCACCAGCTCGCGCGTCAGGTCGAGCGCCGCCAGCGCCGCGGTGAGGGGATTGGCCACCTCGTGGGCGATGACGCTGGGCTGGCGCGCCAGCTCGAGCAGCGCGTCGGGCTCGGCGCGGCGCGGGCGATTCGTGGGCACGGGATGATCGAGCAGGCCGACGCAGAGACCGGCGAGTTCGAGAGTCATGCGCTCGCGGCTGCGGCGCTCGACGCCGTCGGGCGGAGGAGCGGGCGGCTGCTGTCGCACCGGCGCCACACACCAGGGGCCGGCACCGTCGCCGTTGTCCAAGCGGCATCCGACCCAGCGGCTCCCCTGGATGATGGGAGCGGACCAGCGGTGCAGCGTGGTCTCGAGATCGAGCCGGGTGTCGGCGGGGCGCGGCGCGGCGGCGCTCGCCAGTATGGGCACCACTTCGGCGCTGGGCGACACCTCCCACAACGCCACGGTGCGCCCCGCGAGCGCCACGCTCGCCTGGCGCAGCACCTCGCGGCGGCGCAGCTCGAGCGCAGCGGGAGTGGTGGGAGTCTCCACTGTCGTCACAATATGAAAATCCGCGGGGGGGCGATAGGGCGTTTTTGCGGCACCTGCGGGCGGAAATGCGGCAGAAGCGCTATTTTGGGGGCACGATGAACGAGTCGGCGCCGGGCCTGTACAGCTTGCCGCACGCCGTGTTCCTGCGCCGCCTGGCGGGCGCCACGCGGGGCACGTCGCTCGACGCCCGGTTGGGCCGGGCGGCGTTCGTCGCCCTGCGGCTGATCGACCTGCTCGGCCCCGACGAGCCCGCCCTGCCGCGCGACGCGTTCCATTATCAGCACGCCGCCACCGACCGCGCCTGCCGCGGGCTCCCGGCCGACCGCCCCGAGACGAGCCACCTGATCGGCGTGGTGCAGAGCACCGCGGACGCGTACCACACGCGTGACGTGGGGCTCCTGTTCCCCGCCCTGTTCGCCTACGCGCACTACCTCGAGGACGAGATGTGCCTCGAGGAGGCGCTGGACGTGCTGGAGACGCTCGAGCGGGTGGGCGGGGACCGCTTCCGGGCCGAGGACCAGGTCGCGGCGCGGCTGCGGGTGGCGCGCGTGCTGCGGAAGCTGAACCGGTTCGATGAAGCGGAGCAGGGCTACGAGGAAGCGGGGGCGCTGGCGGCTGGGATCGAGGACACTCACTCGCGTCTGCTCAGTCGAATCGGGCGGGCGAATACGGTCACGGCACGCGGCAACCTGGCAGAGGCAGAGCAGTCCCTACGGGGCGCTCTTGCAGACGCCGAGGCAGCTGGCGATCGCAACGCACAGGCCCTTGCCCATCAGGGCTTGGCTGTCGTTCTAAGCACCAGCGGCCGACCGGGCGAGGCCATTCCACACGGATGGCACGCATACGAGCTGTACGACGACGAAACGCCGCGAATGCGGACGCTCACGGACCTTGGCGTGATGTTCCTGACCGTTGGTGATGCGAGAAGCGCGGACCTGGCACTCACGACCGTTGTGCGAGAAGGCAACGGCAGAGACGTCGTGGACAACGCGATGATCGAGTTGATGCACTGCGCGTCGTTCCGTCGGGATCGCGTGGGATTCGAGCGGTGGCGGGAGCGGTGTGAGGCAAGACGGGACGATATGCCTCCGAACGTTCTCGTGGACTTCACGCTGAAGGTGGGAATCGGCCGCGCCCGCTTTGGTCAGACCGCTCGAGCCAACGCCTTGCTCCGGACGGCGCTGCGCCTGGCGCAGGAAGCTGGTCTGCACGAGTTCGTGTTCCGAATCGAGCGGATAAAAGACGGACTCCGCGACTGCAAAGAGGGCTGCAGCAGCGGCCCTCTCGCGGTCACGGAGTCCGTCTTCGACAGCGACGGCCTTCGGGAAGTGTCGAACAGCCTCGCGCTGCTCGGACGCTGACCCTCGCCAAAGGTTGACTCTAGGCGTTGCTCAGTGGCACACGTTGCCGTTGACGTAGTCACAAGTGGGATGCGGCGCCGTTGCATCGGCACACGCGGTGATCCCGAACGCAAACGAGAGCACGACCACAGCAACGAGCATGCGAATCGAGCGCGACATAACACCTCCGCAAGATTTTGGTTAAAGGGCGTAAGACTGCTGCGATGCTAAGCTGGCTCTGTGCGGAGGGCGTGTTTAGGGCGTTTTCGCGGCAGTGGGGGGCGTTTTTGCGACAGTCATGCTCGTCCTAGCAGCGGTCCCCGACGTTCAGCTCCATAAGCTGCGCCGGGCCGCGGGGCTGCGGTTCCACCTGGCGCACGCCCGGACCTGGGATGACGCCCTGACGACAATCCGCACCAGGCCCGTCGAGCTGGCGGTGGTCGACCCGCTGCTCGGGGGCACCCCCAGCGGGACCGAGATCTCGCGGCTGAGCGTGCTGTTCCCGTCGTTGCCGCTCGCCCTATACACAACGCTCTCGCCCGCCGTCGCCGCCGTGCTGCTCGCGCTGGGCCAGAGCGGCATCCACCATGTGGTGTTCGCGCGCTACGACGACCACCCCGCCCGGCTGCGCGAAGTGCTGGCCGCCGAGGAGGCGCGCTCCACCTCGCACCGGCTGCGCGAGCAGCTCGGCTGGATGCTCGCCCCGCTGCCGAGCGAGCTGCGCTGGGCCCTGGAAGAGGTGCTGCGCTCCCCCGCCGAGCTGCAGACGGTGCAGCAGGTGGCGGCGCGCGCCCGGGTCGACCGGCGCACGTTCGAGCGCTGGTTCCTGCGGCTGGGGCTGCGCTCGCCGCGCCACTTCCTCGCCGCCGCCCGCGTGCTGCACGCGCACCGGCTGCTGCAGGATCCCGGATTCACCGTCGACGACGTGGCCCAACGGCTCGGCTACGCCCAGACCAAGACGCTGCAGCTGCACGCCCGCCAGTACCTGGGCCTCACGCTGGGCGAGATGCGCGACGCGCTCGACGCCCAGGAGGCGTTGCAGCGCGTGGCGCACGGCTTCGCGCCCCAGGCGGCCCGCGCGTCGGCGTCCTGAACGTTCCACGTTCCACGTTCCACGTTCCCCGAATCCCGAGCCCCGAGTCCGTGTCTGTTGCATCGACGCAACAGTAGCTGAACAAATGCGCACGTTCCGAGTGACTCCCATCACTCGCTGGTCGCGCACACGACATTATGTTCGCGCGCCATGTCAACGCCCTCGACGCAGCAACCGCACATCTTCGTCGTGAGTCATCACGCCGCCGCGGCGCTCGAGCTGGAGCGAGTCGCCGCGCGGCGCGGCTACCTGGTCCGCCGCGCCGAGACGGGGGTACAGGCGGTTGAGCAGGCGTGCGATCAGGCGTCAGGCATCGCGCCCGACCTGATCGTGCTGGACGATTCCCTGCCCGATATCGACCCGCTCGACGCGAGCCGGGCGCTACGCGACGATCCGCGGGTGGGGAGCGGCGTCCCGATCCTGCTCGTCACCGCCGGCAAGCCAACCACGGCCGAGCATCATGCGGCGCTGCGCGCGGGCATCTGGGAGTACGTGGCCCACCCGTTTCACGCGGAGGAGGTGGGCGAGAAGCTGGACGGGTATCTGCGCTGGAAGCTCGGGGCGGCGCGGGCGCGGCACGGCGACGATCTGGCCGACGCGACCGGGCTGTACACGCTGCGGGGACTGGCGCTGCGCGCGCAGGAGCTGACGCTCCAAGCGTTCCACCACGCCGCGTCGCTTGCGTGCCTCGCGCTCGCGGGTGTCGATGGCGAGCTGCTGGCGGGGGTGCTGCGCGCCGGAGGGCGGCGCTCGGATGCGATCGGGCGGGTGGGCCCCGGCCAGTTCGCCGTGGTCGCGCCCGGCACCGACCGCGCCGGTGCGGTAGGGTTGGCGGAGCGGGTGGCGCGCGCGGTGCCCGGGCTGCGCGCCGGCTACGACGCGGTCACCAACGCGCGCTACACGCCGATCGAGCCGAAGAACCTGCTGGGGCGCGCGACCAGCGCCCTGCGCGTCGCCAAGACGGACGGCGGTGGAGCGGGCTGGATCAGGGCGTTCCAGTAGTCTGGAAGAACTCTCCCATAGCGGGCGCGGTCGCGGCGGCGTTGGGCAGCGTCCTGAGGCCGAGCGCCTCACCGGTGAGCCGCAGCAGGCTCTGGTGCTGGTACACGCCCACGCCCTGGTAGCCGCGCTTCGCCTTGGGGCTGACGATCACGCAGGGGACGTGCCCGCCGCCGTCGGTGTTGTCGCTCCCCGCTTCGTCGAACACGATCACGAGCAGCCCGTCGCGCTGGAACGTCGCGCTCTTCACCAGCGGATCGATGTTGGTCTGGAGCCACTGATCGGCGGTGGAGAGCGAGCAGTCGTGCGCGTCGTTGCACAGGTTGGGCACCACGAAGGCGTAGTCGGGCAGGTTGCCGCCCGCCAGGTCGGTCGCGAACTGGGTGAAGGGAACGAGGTTGTTGCGTTGGGTGGCTGAGTTTACCACGTCGGACAAGAGCGCGATGACGTTGTGCTTGCGGGCGTAGTTGCCGGCGTCGCCCCCGGTGTAGCCCACCGACGGCAGATCCTCCGCGTAGGACTTCCACGTCTTGCCGGCGGCGATCAGGCGGCGAATGATGTTGTCGTCGCTCACCACCGTGGAATAGCTGTCGTCGTTGGTGATGATCTTCCCCACCGTCATCATGAAGTAGTTGCCGATGGAGGGGTGCGTGTCGGCGTAGTACTGGGTCGCGAGCGCGTACTGCTGCGCCAGACCGTTCAGATAGGGCATCGACGAGCTGCCGATCACGGACGAATAGTCCGTGTTCTCCTCCACCACGACGATGACGTGCCCCATCAGGGGCACGGGGCCGCCGCCTCCGGAAACGGGGGCGATGGTCTCGGCTCCTTTGCACGCCGCCATGAGAAACAGCATCCCCAACATTCGCGGTCTCATCAGTCGGTCTCCTGTTCCATAAGGGCGCGTCGAGCGAGCTCGACCGCGGTGATGACCCTGTCGCGCCACGCCGGCTCCTGGCGGCGGAACATCCCGCTCGCCACCTCGATCAGCGCCCCGGCGCAGTGCAGCGGGAAGTGCACGCGCCACGCCGCCGGCACGTGGGCGAAGTACTCGTCCACGAACGCGGCTGCCGCCGCGCGCACCCGCTCCTCGGGACACGCCGCGAGGCCCACCCCGCCGACGAGATAGGCGTACAGATGCGCCGCGTCCCGGACCGGATCGCCCAGGGCCACGGAGTCCAGGTCGATGAAGACTACGCGATCGCCGTCCAGGAACACGTGATCGGCCTTGAGATCCCGATGCATCGGCCCCGGTGCTGCATCGGGCAGGCCGTCGCCGACCGCGGCGGTGAGCGCCTCGACCTCGGCCGCCACCTGGGGACAGGCCCACGCGACCAACCGCGCCGCCCGCCGCACCTGTGCCAGCTGGTCGGCGCGGGAATGCTCGCGCGCGACGGGGACGCCGTCGTCCTGGTTGAACGCCGCCACCGCGCGGGCGACCGGGCGCATGATCGCGGGGTCGCGGCCCGCGAGCAGCAGCTCGAGCAGTGGCGCACCGGGCGCCTCCTCGAGCACCAGCGTATGCAGGTCCGCGAGATAGGCGATCGGCGCGACGACCGCGTACGGGCGCGCGGGAGCCGCCCGCGCCGCCAAGTGCCGCAACAGGTCCCAGGTCGCCTCGCCGCGCCCGTCACGGTACACCTTGAGATACGCCCGCACCGTGGCGTGGCGACCGGTCGCCCGCTCGCGCGCCCGCAGGGTGTAGCGCAGCGCCGCGCCCAGCTCGGTACGGTAGCGCAGCGGCTCGATGGCGCGCTCCTCGGGCTCCCAGGTGCCGCCCCCCCCCCGGCCCAGGCGCTCGAGCAGCAGCGGCTCGACGTCGCGCAGGACGCCGGCACCGCTCATCACCCGGCGCAGCTGGTGGATCTTGCGGTCGTAGGGGAACACCTCCACCAGCATGTCGAGGTCCGGCACAAAGCCGACGGGCTCGAACGAGAGCCACTCCGGCGGGACGTCGCGCGACGGGTCGGCGGCCGCGAGCTCGCGCCACACGCGTTCCGCTTCCCCCGCCGTGGCGTACAGCACGCCGGTCACCATCTGCTGCCAGCGGCGCCCCGAGCGACGGTCCGCCAGGCTCAGCGTGTACTCGAGCACGCAGCGTGACTTCCGCTGGCGGCACCGGAACCGGAACGGCATCACGGCCTCGATCGCGATGTCGTCCGCGCCCACGCCTCGCGCCGGCTTCAGGTGCGCGCGGAACACCTCGAGCATGCGCGCGGGATCGCCCGCCACGGCGAGCTGGGGAAACTCGGCATCGCCCGGGAGTCCCAGCGTGGAGACGCCGCCCGGTGTTCCCAGGCTCAAGCCTGAGCCCGAGTCCGCACTGCCCTTAAGGGCAGTGTCTTGCCGGGCCCACCCTTGAGGGTGGGAATCTCCCGAGTTGAAGTCTGCAGTGGTCGCCATCATGTCACCGCCTCGTACAGCTCGCGATAACGCCCGCTCCGCTCCACCAGCTCGGCGTGCGTGCCGCGGTCCACGACCGAGCCGCCGTCCAACACCAGTACCTGGTCGGCGTCGGCCACCGATTGCAGGTCATGCGTGACGATCACGCTGGTCTTGCCGGCCGTCAGGCGGTCGAGCGCTTCGCGGACCTTGCCTTCACTCTCGCCGTCCAGTCCCGTCATCGGCTCGTCCAGGATGAGGATCGGGGCGTCGCGGATCAGCGCGCGTGCGATGGCGATGCGCTGGCGCTGCCCGCCCGACAGCGTGGCGCCGCGCTCACCGATCACGGTGTCGTAGCCGTGTTCCAGCTCACGGATGAATTCGTCCGCGTTCGCGGCGCGCGCCGCGGCCTCGATCTCTTGCGAGGTGGCCCGGGGTTTCCCGTACGCGATGTTCTCGCGGATCGTGGCGCCGAACAGGATCGACTGCTGCAGCACCAGGCCGATGTGGCGCCGCAGCGAGGCCCGGCGGTATTGCCGGATGTCGCGGCCGTCGATCAGGATCGCGCCCCGCTGCGGCTCGTACAGCCGCAGGATCAGGCTCACGATCGTGGACTTGCCGGCCCCCGACACGCCCACCAGGGCGAGGCGCTGGCCGGGGGAGACGGCGAACGAGACGTTGCGCAGCACGTCCCTGCCGTCGCCATAGTCGAACGACACGTCCCGGAAAACGATCTCCCCCGTGAGCCCCTTGGCGGGCAGCGCGTCGGGCCGGTCCACGATCTCGGGCTCGATGTCGAGGATCTCGGAGATGCGCTCGGCCGACGCCATCGCTTTGGAGAAATCGGTCGACAGCTTGGCGAGCTGGCGGATCGGCTTGTACATGTTCGTCAGATACCCGACGACCAGCACCAGATCGCCCGGCAGCATGCGGCCCTTGAGCACCTGGAACGCGCCGAACAGCACCGCGGCCGCGGTGCCGAGGGCGGTGATGATCTCGGAGGAGCGCGTGGCGGCCGCCTCGAGCCGGGCCACACGGATGCTCTCGCGCACCGTCTCCTGGGTCACCGCGTCGAACTGCTCCGCCTCGTAGCGCTCCCGCGCGAACGCCTGCACCAGCGGCACCGCCGACAACACCTCGCTCATCCGCGACGCTACCTGCCCTTCCTGCCTCTTCTGCGTCTTGACCGACAGCTTGGTCTTGCGGTACAGGTGCAGCAGGCTGTAGCCCAGGAACGGCAGCGTGGCGAGGGCGATGAAGCCGATCTTCCAGTCGATCGCCGCCAGAATCGCGAGCATGCCTGCCACGGTCAGCACGTACGACGTGAACTTGAGAATCGAGTCGGCGAACACGTCCTTCAGGGTGTTCGTGTCTCCGGCGATCTTGGTGAGCAGATCGCCGGAGCGCGCGCGCGTGTGAAACGCGAGCGACAGCGTCTGCAGGTGCGTGAACAGCTCGCGGCGCAGCGCGTACACCATCCGGTAGCCGATGGACGACGTGATGAAGATCTGGAAGTACGAGAACAGCCCGCCGAGGAGGGCGATCACCACGATGCCGGCCGCCGCCTCGAGCAACAGCGGCACCTTTCCCGCGGGCAACAGGCCCTGCAGCGCGCGCAGGGCGCGCGGCACCGGTTTGTCGAGGATGACGTGGTCGAGGATGATCTTGAGCGGCCACGGCTTGAGCAGCTCCGCCGCCGTGGCGCCCAGCGTGCACAGGGCGGCGAACAACAGTCGGCCTTTTACCTCGCGCAGGTTGGCGAGGAACAGGTGCCGGAATCGTGTCACTGGCGCGTGTGCCATGTCAGGTCCCCGTCCACAGGAGGCGAACCGCCTCCCCCTGCCGCCGTCGCAGCGCCTCGGGTTCGGGGTGTCGCGTCGTGTCGGTCAGGAGCGAGTGAATCTTCCGCAGCAGCGTCGCGCGCTCGTACCAGGCGGCGCGCGCGGGCAGTCCGGGATCGCGCGTGCCACAACGCTGGTAGCTCGTGAGCAATGCCGCCCGCACCGGAGCGAAGCCCGGCACTTCACCCGGCCGCCGCAGGGCGGCGCGGCGCCACTGCGCGAGCAGGTTGCCCAGGTCCAGCGCCGGGTCGCCGCGCGCGCAGCGGTCGAGGTCGAGCATCACGACGCCGCTCCGTCGCCACAGCAGGTGCGCGGGGCCGAGATCCCCATGCAGCAGCGCCCCGGTCGCACGGCCCGACGCGGCCGGCAGGTCGCGCTCGAGCTGGTCCACCAGGCCGGAGAGCGACCCCACGGCCCGGACACGGTCATCCCCGCGCGCGATCCGCGACCGCAGGTCGTCGAGCACCGCCTGCGGCGTGATCCTGGTTGCAACGTGCAGCGGCGTGGCGTGGAAGGCTGCCACGGCGCGGCCGAGCGTCGCAACCACGCGGCCGCCGAACTGCAAGATCGCGGCCGCGAGCGCCTGCCCTCGCTCGTACACAGAGAACAAGACACGGTGCGGCGGGTGGTAGGCGAGCACCGCCGGAATCACCACGCCGCCACGGGCCCGTAAACCGGTCGGCGCCAGGGCCGCGACCAGGTCCGCAACGCGGCGGGCGGCCTCGTCGTGCCGATAGAACTTCCCTACCCAGCTGTAGCGTCGCGTGTCGCCGCCACCGCCCAGGGTCACGCGCACATCGTACCGCACCACGGGGTGGCGGCCGTGCTTCAACCGTTCCGCGGTCCAGTCGACCAACCGCGCGTCCGCACCGCGCACACGGCGCAACACCTCGCCGAGCACTGCGGTCGTCTCTGCGCGACTGAGCGGCGGCGCCGGCCCGCGCTCCTGCCCCGTCATCGTGCCGCAGCCGGGGCGGCCATCTGCTCGAGGGCGGCGCTCGCCCGGCGGGCCAGCTCGTGGAAGACGCCGCCGCCGCTCACGCCGCGACGGCGCAGGGTGGACATTTTCCGAACCAGCGTCAGGGCGCGGTAGAACGCCATGTTGCGCAGCGAGACGCGCGGTTGCGCCGCGAGATACGCGTCTTGGAACGCGCCGAGCCAGCGATCGCCCTGCGCGGAGGGTGTGCCGTCCACCACCACCCGGCGCTCGAGTTGCGCGAGAAAGTGTCCCGCATCGTAGGCGGGGTCGGCGTACCCGAGCATGTCGAAGTCGAGCAGCACGAGCCGCTCGCCCGCGAGCAGAAACTGCCCGGCGCCCAGGTCGCCGTGCACCGGCGCGGGGTCCGTTGGATCGAGGTGGCGCATCGCCTCCACGAGCTGCGCCCGCAGCGGCGCGATCAGCTCCGCAGGCTCGGTGCAGCGCGCCAGCGTCTGCTCGACGAGCCGCTCGGCGGACGTGGGCGGCTCGGGCGCCCAGTCGAGGCGATGCAACTCCGCGATCATGCGCGCGGCGCGGCGCAGTAACCGCGGCTTCGAGTCGTCCACGATTCCCGCGAGCGCCGCGCCCTCCACCCACGGAAACACGAGCAGGCGCTCGCTGGCAATACACCCGATCGGCAGACACAGCTCCCCGGCGTCGGTACGATAGCGCTCCGCCAGCGCCCGGGCGTGGGTCCACGCGCGGCCGGCGAAGTCGTCGGCGTATGCCTTGAGGGCGTAGCTGCGCTCCTCGCCGGAGCGGAAGGACAGGCGCGCTCGGAGCACGAACCGGTCCGTATGCACGCTCGCCACCGTCGTCGTCACGCGCACGAGGTCTGTGCGCTCGCACGGAAGCTCGAGCGCCACGCCGGGCTGCTGCAGGCGCAGGAGTTGCGCCTCGAGAGCGGCGCGCTGCTCGGGGGTGGGCACGCAGCGCAGCCGCATCAGTCACCGCCCAGCCAGCGGGTCAAGTAGGCGGTGAGCCGGGCGGCCCCGTCGAACGACGGGATGACTTCGCGCACGCGCCGCGCGTGCTCCGCGCGGTCACGGCTCAGCGCCCATTGGAGGGCGTCCGCCAGCCGCCCCGCATTCAGCTCCCGCGGGTGCACGCACCGCGCCAGCCCATGCTGCGCCAGCAGCCTGGCGCGTATCTCCTGCTCGACCTTGTCCGTGGCGCGCGGCACGACGACGAGCGGGCGCCCCGCCGCCAGCACCTCGCACACGCTGTTGTACCCGCCCATACTCACGACCGCGTCGGCCGCCGCGAACAACTGGAGATTGTTGGCCTGCGTGACCACCCGACACGTGCCCGTCGCGCGCGCCTCGAGCGCCGCCC
>WNEL01001015.1_pt1 | contig 12288 bp, 13 predicted proteins | sample 5399991 | NCBI WGS metagenome assembly WNEL01 (sample SAMN13153325, study PRJNA577476) | soil metagenome | isolation source: 20 cm grassland meadow soil pre-rain plot 2 | place: USA:California | collected 2015-09-08
CTCGGGGGCGGCAACGCCGTCGCCCTCAGCGTGGAGATGCTCTGATGCAGGCTCAAACCGCCGTCGTTCCCGCTCCGTCGCTCGCCGCGCGCCGGGCGCTCGCCGTGGTGCTCGGCGCGGCGCTGGTCGCGATCGCCGCCCAGATCGCGGTGCCGCTCCCCGGTACCCCCGTTCCGCTCACGCTGCAGCCACTCGCCGTCCTGGTCGTCGGCGGGCTGCTCGGCGCCCGGCTCGGCGCCGGGTCTCTGGTGCTCTATCTCAGCCTCGGCGCGGCTGGCCTGCCGGTGTTCACGCCCTACGGACTGCCCGGCGTCGCCCGGCTGCTCGGGGCCACGGGCGGATATCTGCTCGCCTACCCCTTCGCCGCCTACGCCGTCGGCCGTCTGACGGGAGACGGGCGTCGCTGGACCCGGGTCGCGCTCGCCGTGCTCGCCGGCCTGGCGTTGATCCACCTGGGCGGCTTGGTCCAGCTCGGCATCCTGACGGGCAGCCTGAGCGACGCGGCGCGGTTCGGCACGCTGCCGTTCCTGGTCAGCGACCTGCTGAAGCTGGCGATCGCGGTGCTGATCCTGCGACCCAGCGTGAGTCCCCTGCGCGCGCGCCTATGACGGCGCGCGTTTCGTTTCCGGCTGCATGAGTCGCGTTGCGGTGGTCGGGGCGGGCACGATGGGGAACGGCATCGCCCACGTGTTCGCGCAGCACGGCTGGGATACCACGCTGATCGACGTCGCGCCCGGCCTGCTCGAGCGGGCCCTGCAGCTCGTGCGGGCGGCCTTCGACCGCCAGGTGAAGAAGGGGACGGTGACCGTCGACCAACGCGACGCCGCCCTGACGCGCATCCGCACCTCGAGCACTCTCGACCCCGTGGCTGAGGCCGAGCTGGTGGTCGAAGCCGCCACGGAGCAGCCCGAGGTCAAGTTCAAGATCTTCCGGGATCTGGACCGTCTGGCGCCGGCTGGTACGATTCTCGCCAGTAACACCTCGTCCATCTCGATCACGGCCATCGCCGGGCAAACCAAACGGGCCGCGCAGGTGGTCGGCATGCATTTCATGAATCCCGTGCCCGTGATGCCGCTGGTGGAAGTGATCCGGGGGCTGGAAACGGCGGACACGGCCGTCGAAGAGGTTACAGAAGTTGTAAAGGCGTTGGGGAAGACACCGGTCGTCGTGAATGACGCCCCCGGGTTCGTTTCCAACCGCGTGCTGATGCCGATGATCAACGAGGCGATGTTCTGCGTGATGGAGGGAGTTGCCACGCCGGAGGCGGTGGACACGGTCATGAAGCTGGGCATGAATCATCCGCTCGGGCCGCTGGCGCTCGCGGATCTGATCGGGCTCGATGTGTGCCTCGCGATCCTCGAGGTGCTCCATCGGGACCTGGGCGACGACAAATACCGGCCGGCGCCGCTCCTCCGGAAGATGGTGGCGGCAGGCCGGCTGGGCCGGAAGAGCGGGCGCGGGTTCTATGTCTATCGCGATTGAAACGCCGGGCCTGACGGAAACGCAGCGGCAGATCGTGGAGCTGGCGCGCGACTTCGCGCGCACCAGGATCGAGCCGTTCGCCGCGGAGTGGGACCGCCGCGCGCATTTCGACCGCGCGGTGATCGACGAGCTCGGCCGGCTCGGCTTTCTGGGCTTGAGCGTGCCGGAGGAGTACGACGGCATGGGGCTCGATACCGTTACGTACCTGCTCGCGCTCGAGGAGATCGCCGCCGCGGACGCGAGTGTCGCCGTCTCGCTCTCGATCCACAACGCTATTCCGGCCACGATGCTGATCCGTCACGGTTCGGCCGCGCAGAAACAGCGCTGGCTCAAACCGATGGCGCGCGGCGAGCTGCTCGCCGGGTTCGCCATGTCCGAGGCGGAGGCGGGATCCGACGCCGCGGCGCTGCGCACGCAGGCGGCGCGCGACGGCGAAGGCTGGGTGTTGTCGGGGGCCAAGGCGTGGGCGACCAACGGCGCAACGGCCGATCTGATGATGGTAATGGCCCGCTCGGAGCGCGGCATCAGCGCCTTCGTTGTGCCGACCGACGCCCCCGGTTATCGTCCGGGGAAGCCGGAGGACAAGATGGGCCTCCGCGCGTCGAACACCGTCGCCCTGGCGCTCGAGGACGTGCGACTGCCGGGTGAGCATCTCCTGGGGGAGGAGGGCGCGGGGTTCGGGTACGCGATGGAAGGCCTCGACGCCGGTCGCCTGGGCATCGCCGTGCAGGCCGTGGGGATCGCGCGGCGGGCCCTGGAGCACGCCGTGGCCTACTGCGCCGATCGCCGCCAGTTCGGTCAGCCGCTGCGTGAGTTCGAAGCCGTACAGTTCAAGCTGGCCGACATGGCGACGCGCATCGAAGCGGCACGTGCGCTGGTCCACGTCGCGGCGACGCGGCGGGACCGGGGCGAGGACATCACCACGCACACGAGCATGGCCAAGCTGTTTGCCTCCGAGACGGCGATGTGGGTGACCACGCAGGCCGTCCAGTTGTTCGGCGGGTACGGGTACATGCGCGACTTCCCCGTGGAGAAGCTGTTCCGGGACGCGAAAGTCACGGAGATCTATGAAGGCACCAGCGAAATCCAGCGCATCATCGTCGCCCGCGGTCTCTATCCGGGAGCCTAGCGCTGCGGCTGACCCCGGGCACAAGCCCGGGGAACGCCGGAGCCTGGACCTGTTCGCCCGGCTCGCCGAGCACGAGCACGAACAGGTCAGCCTGTACTACGACCCGTCCAGCGGCTACCGCGGCATCATCGCCATCCACTCCACGGTGCTCGGTCCCGCCCTGGGCGGCACGCGCTTCTGGAACTACTCGAGCGAAGAGGACGCGCTCATCGACGCCCTCCGGCTGGCGCGCGGCATGACCTACAAGGCGGCCGTGGCGGGACTCAACCTGGGCGGCGGGAAGAGCGTGATCATCGGTGACAACCGGACGACGCGGCGGGAGGCGCTGTTCCGAGCGCACGGCCGTCACGTCGAGTCGCTCAAAGGCCGCTATGTCACGGCGGAGGACGTGGGCACGAGCACGGGCGACATGGAGTTCATCAAGGCCGAGACGGATCACGTCACGGGCCTGATCGGCAAGTCGGGTGATCCCTCGCCGGTCACCGCGTATGGCGTATACCGCGGGATCAAGGCGTGCGCCCGCTACCGGTACGGCTCGGATTCGCTGGCCGGGAAGTCGGTCGCTTTGCAGGGATGCGGCTCCGTGGGCTATCATCTGGCGAGGCTGCTCGCCGCCGACGGAGCGGCGATCACGTGTACCGACATCGATCCGCAGCGCGTCAAGCGGGTGGTGGAGGAGTCCCGCGCGAAGCCCGTCGGCACCGACGAGATTTACGACGTGCCGGCCAACGTGTTCGCCCCCTGCGCGCTCGGCGCCGTGATCAACGATCAGACGGTCGACCGGCTGCGCGTGGAGATCGTCGCGGGCGCCGCGAACAATCAGCTCGCCGAGGATCGGCACGGCGAACTGCTGGAGCAGCGCCAGATCACCTACGCGCCGGACTACGTGATCAACGGAGGCGGGCTGATCAACGTGAACGCGGAGCTGCACGGCTGGGCGCCCGAGCGCGCGCGCTCGAAAGCCGGGGAGATCTACGACACGCTGCTGCGCGTGTTCGAGATTGCGCGCGAAGAGGGCGTCCCCAGCTATCGGGCCGCGGACCGGCTCGCCGAGCAGCGGATCGCCGCGATCGCGAAGGTACGGCGAAACTTTGTCTGAGCAAATCTACGTCGGAGCCGATCACGCGGGCTTCCAGCTCAAGCAGAAGCTCGTCGACGAGCTCCAGCGCTTGGGCTACGAGCCGGTGGACGTGGGTCCCAAGACCATGGATCCCGCGGACGACTACCCGGACTACGGGCGGCCCGTCGCGGCAGCGGTGAGCGAAGGGAAGGCGGCACGCGGCGTGCTGACGTGTGGCACGGGGCTCGGCATGACCTACATCGCCAACCGGTTTCCGCACGTGCGGGCGGCGGTGGCGTGGACTCCGGAGATCGCCGAACTGGCGCGCAAGCACAACGACGCCAACGTGCTCGTGCTGCCGTCGCGGTTCGTGAGCGAGGAGGAAGGGATGGAGATTCTGCACGCGTGGCTCGACACCGCGTTCGAAGGCGGGCGCCACGAGCGCCGCATCGCGAAGATCGACGCATGATCGACCGGCGCGCGCCGCTCGCGAAGGCCGACCCGGCCATCTTCCAGCTGATCCGCCGCGAGGTGGAGCGGCAGGAGCAGGGGCTCGAGTTGATCGCGAGCGAGAACGTCGTGACGGTGGCGGTGCTCGAGGCCATGGGCACGGCGCTCACGAACAAATACGCGGAAGGCCTGCCGCGGAAGCGCTACTACGGTGGCTGCGAGGTCGTGGACGAGATCGAGCAGCTCGCCATCGACCGCGCCAAGACGTTGTTCAAGGCGGAGCACGCCAACGTGCAGCCGCATTCCGGCGCGCAGGCGAACATGGCCGCGTATCTCGCCGTGGCGAAGCCCGGCGACACGCTGCTCGGGCTCGCCCTGCCGCACGGCGGTCACCTGACGCACGGCGCGCCGGTGAACTTTTCCGGAACGTTGTTCCGCGCCACGCATTACGGTGTGCGCGAAGACACCGGCCGCATCGACTACGATCAGGTGCGCGACGTCGCGCGCCGCGAGCGGCCGCGCATCCTGATCGGTGGCGGGAGCGCGTACGCGCGCATCATCGAGTTCGCGACGCTCCGCAGCATCGCCGAAGAGGTCGGCGCGACGTTCGTCGTGGACATGGCGCATTTCGCGGGACTCGTCGCGGCGGGCATCCATCCGTCTCCGGTGCCGCACGCGCACATCGTCACGACCACCACGCACAAGACGCTGCGCGGCCCGCGCGGCGGGCTGATCCTCTGCCAGGAGGCCTTCGCCAAGGACGTCGACAAGCAGGTCTTTCCGGGGATTCAGGGTGGACCGCTCGAGCACGTCATCGCGGCCAAGGCCGTGGCGTTGGGCGAGGCGCTCAACCCCGAGTTCAAGGAATACGCGACCCAGGTGGTGCGGAACGCGCAAGCGCTCGCCGCCGCGCTGGTCGAGCGAGGCTACGCCATCGTGTCCGGGGGCACGGACACGCACCTCATGCTCGTCGATCTGCGCTCCAAGCAGGTGACGGGCAAAGACGCCCAGGAGCTGCTCGACCGCGCCGGGATCACGGTGAACAAAAACACCATTCCCGGCGATCCCCAAAAGGCGTTCGTCACGAGCGGCATCCGCATTGGCACGCCCGCGGTGACGACGCGAGGTTTCACGGAGACAGAGATGCTCAAGGTGGCCGATTTCATCGACACGGTGTTGACCAAGAGAGACGACGCGACGATAGCGCGGGTGAGAGCCGAGGTGCGCGACTTGGCGGAGCGGTTCCCCTTGTACGCGGCGCCGCCGCCTCCCTCCCCCGTGCGACCGGCGGTGGCAGGGCACCATGCCCGATAGCAGCGGGTCGTCCAGCCGGCCCTCCCGGGGCTCGGGGTCGTTCACCGTGCACCCCGCCGAGGAGTTGGAGGTCTACTTCAACGAAGTCGCCCACGGTCGACCCGTGGGCTTCGTCGTCTCGAGCAAGTGGAAGCCGCCCACCGACATCTACGAGACCGACGACGCGCTGGTGGTCTACATGGACATCGCCGGGATGCGCGCGGAGGACTTCACCGTGGAATACGCGGACGGCGTGCTGACCATTGCCGGTGAGCGGGCGGCCCGCCGCCTCGAGGGCAAGCCGCACTATCATGCGATGGAAGTCCAGGTCGGTCCGTTCGAGCGCCGCTTCCGCCTCCCGGTGCCCGTCGATTCCGAAAGCATCAAGGCGAGCTACGAGCACGGTTTCCTCGAAGTCCGGCTCGCGAAGCTCTCGGCCCGCCTGTCGGGCCCCCAATCGGTGCGGGTGCAGTAGGTGGATCACCTCCCGGTCCTGCCGCTCGGCCGCGTGGTCGTGTATCCGCACGTCGTGCTCCCGATGGCGCTCACGGATCCGCACGCCGTCAAGCTGATCGACGAGGTCGTACAGGGCAACAAGCGCCTCCTGCTCGGCGTGGTGAAGCCGCTCGGCGGCACCGAGCCGCCCGAGGGGGCCGTGATGCACGCGCGCGCCGACGAGCTGTACGAGGTCGGCACGCTGGGCACCGTGGTGCGCATGCTCAAGCTGGGCGACGGCTCGGTCCGCGTCATGGTGCAGGGACTCGAACGCGCGCGGCTCGTCGAGATCGCGTCCACCGAACACTGGCTGGTCGCGGGGTATGAGCCGCTCCCCAACATCGTGCTGGAGGACGCGCGCACCGAGGCGCTCAAGCGCAACGTGCACGCGCAGTTCTCGCGCGTGATCGACATCGCGCCGTACCTGGGGGAAGAGCTGCACGAAGTGCTGGTGGGAATCAGCGACCCCGGCCGGCTCGCCGATTTCGTGGCTGCGAACTTGGACCTGGCCTTGCCCGCCAAGGCGGAGCTGCTCGCGATCGATGACGTGAACCGCCGGCTCGAGCGGCTCGCCGAGTTCCTCGGGCAAGAGCTGCAGGTGCTCGAAGTCGGGAGCCAGATCCAGGAGAAGACGCGCTCGCGGCTGGACCAGAACCAGCGCGAGTACGTGCTGCGCGAGCAGCTCCGCGTGATCCGCCAGGAGCTCGGTGAAGAGGAAGCGGAAGACGAGCTGACGGAGCTGGGCGATCGGCTGGCGGCCGCGGGGCTGCATGAGGAGGCCCGCAAGGTCGTGGACCGGGAGCTCAAGCGGCTGCGCCAGATGTCGCCGCAGTCGGCCGAGTACCACGTGGCCCGCACGTACCTCGAGGTGTTCGCGATGCTCCCGTGGAGCCGCACCTCGGAGGATCGGCTCGATCTGAAGGCCGCGCGCGAGATCCTCGATCGCGACCACTACGACTTGAAGACCGTCAAAGAGCGGATTCTCGAGTACCTCGCGGTGCGCACTCTCAACCCGTCGGCCCGGGGCGGCATCCTGTGCTTCGTGGGCCCGCCGGGCGTCGGTAAGACTTCGCTCGGCCAGAGCATCGCGGAAGCGCTCGGGCGCCGCTTCACGCGCGTCTCGCTCGGGGGTGTGCGCGACGAGGCGGAGGTCCGCGGCCATCGCCGCACCTACGTCGGGGCGCTCCCGGGACGCATCATCCACGCGCTGCAGCGCTGCGAGACGCGCAACCCCCTGCTCATGCTCGACGAGATCGACAAGATGGGCGCCGACGTGCGCGGCGATCCCACGGCCGCGCTGCTCGAGGTCCTCGACCCGGCGCAGAACGGCACCTTCGTCGACCACTATCTCGAAGTCCCGTTCGACCTCTCCGGCGTGATGTTCATCGCCACCGCCAACAGCCTCGCCCCGATCCCCGACCCGCTGCTCGACCGCATGGAAGTGCTGACCCTCCCCGGCTACACCCCCGGGGAGAAGCTGGCGATCGCCAAGCGCTACCTGCTGCCACGCCAGCTCAAGGAGACGGGACTGGAGGCCGACCGGGCGAGCGTCGCCGATGGCGCGCTGGAGCGGCTGATCGCGGAGTACACCCGAGAAGCGGGCGTCCGCCAGCTCGAGCGGGAAATCCAGGGGGTGCTCCGCAAGGCGGCGCTCGACGTGGTGGAGGGACGGGCGACGACGGTGAAAGTCACGGCGAAGAACCTCGAGAAGTTCGCCGGCCAACCCAAGGTGCAGAGCGAGGTCGCGGGCCGGAGCCCGGAGGTCGGTGTCGCGACGGGGCTCGCATGGACGCCCGTCGGCGGCGACATCATGTTCATCGAGGCGATCCAGATGCCGGGCAAGGGCCAGATCACGCTCACCGGGCAGCTGGGCGACGTGATGAAGGAATCCGCGCAGGCGGCGTGGAGCCTGCTCCGGGCACGCGCCGGCCCGCTCGGGATTCCGCTCGACACGTTCACGCACACCGACGTGCACCTGCACCTCCCCGCGGGAGCGGTGCCGAAAGACGGCCCGTCGGCGGGCATCACGATCGCCACCGCGCTGGCGTCGCTGCTGTGCCGCCGGCCGGCGCGCCACGACGTGGCGATGACCGGCGAGCTCACGCTACGGGGCCGCATCCTCGCGATCGGCGGGCTCAAGGAGAAGCTCACGGCCGCGGCGCGCGCCGGCGTGAAGACGGTGCTGGTCCCCGCGCGCAACCACAGCGACATCGTGGAAGTGCCCGACGAGGTGAAGCAGCTGCTCGAGATCAAAGAGGTGGAGACGATCGACGAGGTCCTGGAGCTGGCGCTGCTCGATCCGCACCCGCCCCGGCCCGTGGCCGTGCGGACGCGACCGTCCGAGCAGACCGAGGCGCGGCCATGAGCGACTTCGCGACGCTCGACGAGGCCTTCCAGCGGATCGGGCGGCAGGATGGCCGCTATCACGAGCGCGGCTACCTGTTCGTGCTCGCCGCGCTCGAGTACGCGCAGGGCAAGCTGCCGGCGCGCCGCCACCTGACTGGCGCCGAGCTGGCGTGGGCCTGCCGGGACTTCGCGCGCGAGCAGTTCGGCCTGCTCGCCCCGACCGTCCTCGGTCACTGGGGTATCACCAGCACCGAAGACCTGGGACAGATCGTGTTCGCGCTGATCGACGTGGGGTTGCTCGCGAGCCAGCCGACCGACAAGCCCGAAGACTTCGAGCACGTGTACGATTTCGCAGCGGAGTTCCGGGCCGGCTATCCATGGCCCGGCGTGGAGCGCGGATAGGGGTGCCGGATCGGGTGAAGGGGGTGGCGCATGGACGATGTCAGAGAGTGGCCCGCCTGCAGGAAATGTCAGCACGGTCTTCTCATCCCGCTGTCGGACTACGGCCGCGACGGGGCGCCGATCACATACAAGGCCTGGGTCTGCTCGAATCCCGAATGCGGGTTCAACATCCGCATCGATAACGGGGAGATCTCCTTCGGTCGCGCCATCGGCCAGAGCTCTAAATAGGCTTGGACCCGCGCTTCCTGCGCGCGCCCGCGGTGAGCGGTCGCTTTTACCCGGGAGCGAGAGACGAGCTCGAGCGTACCGTGCAGGCGCTGCTCGACGAGGTGGCCGACGCGCGTCCCGCGCCGGCGCGCGCCGCCGTGGCCCCGCACGCGGGTTACCTCTATTCGGGACTCACGGCGGCGCACGTGTTCGCCCGCCTGGAGATTCCGCCAATCGTCGTGATCCTGGCGCCCAACCATACCGGCGTGAGCGGGGCACCGGGCGGCGTGTCACTGTGGGAAGCCGGGGCGTTCCGGACTCCCCTCGGGGACGTGGAGGTGGATGACGAATTCGCTCGTGCCCTCCTCGAGACGTCACCTCTCGTCGGTCCCGACCATGCCGCGCACGCCTCCGAGCACGCCGTCGAGGTCGAGCTCCCGTTCCTCCAGCTCCGCCGCGCGGACGTCCGGATCGTGCCGCTGGTCCTCGCCTGGGACACGTGGGAGGGATGCCGCGGCCTGGGACAGGCGCTGGCCAAACTCGTGGCACAGTGGGGCGGGCCCGACCGCGTGTTGCTGCTCGCGTCGAGTGACTTGAACCACTACGAGCCCGCGGCCACATCCGAGCGGAAGGACCGCCGGGCGCTTCAGGCGGTCGCCGGGCTCGACGGCGCGGAGCTGCTCGCCCGGTGCCAGGACGAGCGGATCTCCATGTGCGGCCGTGCTCCTACGGCGACGATCCTCGCCGCGGCCCACACGCTCGGCGCCTGGCACGCCGACGTCGTGCACTACAGCCACTCCGGGATGGTGACGGGAGACGACACTGCCGTCGTGGGATACGGGGGCGTGGTGATTCCGTGAACCCGCTCCCGGTACTTTCCGCGACGGACGCGGCCGCGTGGGACTCCGCCGCCCGCACGCAGTACCGCATCCCCTCGCGGGTGCTCATGGAGAGCGCGGGGCGTGGAATCGCGCACCTGCTCGTGCGGGAGTATCCCGCGGTGCTCACCCGCGGCGCGCTGGTCGTCGCGGGGGCCGGAAACAACGGTGGCGACGGGTGGGTGCTGGCGCGCGCCCTGCACTCGAGCGGCATCCCCGTTTGGGTGGCCGCGCTCGACCCCAAGACCGACGATGCGATCGACAACCGCGCGCTCGCACGGATGGACGGCGTGCGCGAGACCGGTCGTGACGAGCCGTGGCCCGCCGCCGCGGTGGTCGTCGACGCGTTGCTCGGCACGGGCGCCGCGGGGCCGGCGCGTGGTGACGTCCTGGCCCTGGCGCAACGCCTGGTGGCCTACGGGGCGTCCGTGATCGCGATCGACGGCCCCACGGGACTCGACCTCTCGAGCGGCGAGGCGCACGGCCCGGTGCGCGCCGAGCTGTCGGTGACGTTCGGCGGCCCGCGCCGCGGGCATCTGCTCGCGCGGGAGTGGTGCGGGAAGTTGGTGGTGATCGATATCGGCCTGCCGCCCGCCGATCCCACGTGGCCCCTCCTCGTGACCGACGCCTGGGCGGGTGGCCGGCTCCCCAAGCTCACGCCCACCATGCACAAGGGCGATCGTGGCCGCGTCACGGTCGTGGGCGGCGCGGGCGGCATGACCGGCGCGGCGTTGCACGCCGCCCGGGCCGCGCTCGCCGCCGGCGCCGGGCTGGTGAAGCTCGTAGCCGCGAAGGAAACGATCGACGCCGCGCATGCCAGCCTGCCCGACGTGCTGACCGTGGAGTCGGCGCTCGGCCCGGAGCTCGAGCCCGAGGCGGCCGACGCGCTCGACTGGTCCGACGCCCTCGTGGTGGGGCCGGGCCTGGGGCGCCAGCCGCCCCGCGCGTCGTTTCTGCAGGCCGTGCTCGCGCGCCGCCCGGTCCCCGTCGTACTCGACGCCGACGCCCTCACGCTGTTTCAGGGCACCGCGGACCGTCCCATGGTGCTCACGCCGCACCTGGGCGAATTCCGCGCCCAGTTCGGCGACGAGCTCGCCGATCAGGCGGCGAACGACCGCTGGGCCGCGGTCGCGAAAGCGGCTCAGAAGGTGAAGGGCACCGTGCTCCTGAAAGGCGTTCCCACCGTGATCGCCGATCTCCGCGGACCGATCCACGTGGTGGCGAGTGGCAATCCCGGACTGGCGACGGGCGGGTCGGGTGATCTGCTCGCCGGGTTCATCGGCGCGTTCCTGGCACGCGGGAGTGCCGGGCCCGAGGCGGCGGCCCTGGGTGCGCATGCGCTCGGCCGGGCGGCGGAGCACGGCGCGCGGCAATGGACGGCGCGCAGCCTGCGTCCGGCGGACGTGCTCGCGGCGTTGCCGGAGATCTGGCGCGCCTGGACCAATTCGCGTCCCGTCGGGCCTCCGGTGCTCACGGTCCTGGAGCCGCCCGAAACGGCGTGAGGGGGCTCCGGCTGGGTCCCGGTGGCGAGTTCGACACACTGCGCGCCGTGTTCGCGCAGCTCGGCTCCGCGGGCGGGCGAGACTTGGGCGACGATTGCGCGCTGGTGTCGCTCGGTGCGCGGACGCTCGCGATCAGCACCGACCTGTCGCTCGAAGGCGTTCACTTTCGCACGGACTGGCTCACGCTCCGCGAGATCGGTTGGCGCGCGACGGCGGCCGCGCTCTCCGATCTCGCCGCCGAAGGCGCCGATCCGTTGGGCGTGCTCGTTTCCCTCGGCGTACGGGACCGCGGCAAACGGACGACGGATGACGCCGTCGAGCTCATGGCCGGCGTCGGCGCCGCCGCGCGGAGCGTCGGGGCCCGCGTGCTGGGAGGCGATCTGGCACGCTCTCCACGCTTGCTCGTGGACGTGTGCGCGCTCGGGACTGTCGCGCGAGCGGTGCGGCGGAGCGGCGCGCGCGCGGGTGACGCCCTGTGGGTCACCGGACGACTCGGCGGTGCGGGGCTCGCGCTGCGGGCGCTTCAAGCGGGCCGGCGCCTCGACGCCGGCGTACGCCGCCGTTTCGCGCACCCGGTGCCGCGAATTGCCGCCGGACGCTGGCTGGCGCGGCACGCCGCTCGGGCGATGATCGACATTTCGGATGGACTTGCCGGGGACGCGGGGCACGTCGCGGCGGCATCGGGCGTCGCCGTCACGCTCGAGCTCGACCGGGTGCCCTGCTGGCCCGGCGTGGCGCCCCTCGGCGCCGCGCGGAGCGGCGAAGAGTACGAGCTGCTCGTCGCGTTGCCGCGCCGGTTCGCCGAGCGCGACGCGCGCGCGTTCCGCCGGGCGACCGGCGTCCTGCTCACGCGCATCGGCACGTGCACTCACGGCCGCGGCGTCCAGATGACCGATAAGGGACGACCGGTCGCGCCTCCGCGCGGCTTCGACCATTTCCCGGCGCGATGATCCGCACGGTGTGGTTCTACCTGGTGCTGGTGGTCTCGAGCGTGATCCACTCGACGGGCGTGCTCGCTGCCGCCCTGCTGGGCGTGAAACGGCG
>WNEL01001016.1_pt1 | contig 12287 bp, 10 predicted proteins | sample 5399991 | NCBI WGS metagenome assembly WNEL01 (sample SAMN13153325, study PRJNA577476) | soil metagenome | isolation source: 20 cm grassland meadow soil pre-rain plot 2 | place: USA:California | collected 2015-09-08
TTTGCTTTTGGAGAATTCAATCAGCTCGGCGACGTTTTTGACCGGCACCGAGGGATGCACGATGAAGATATTGGGCGAGCGCGCCACCATGGCGACCGGCACCAGGTCGCGCTCGGGGCTATAGGCGAGGCGCTGGCGCATCCCCTCGGTCATCCCGAACGCCTCCGCCGAGCCGAGGAGCAGCGTATAGCCGTCGGGCTGCGACCGGGCAGCGACCTCCGCGCCGAGCGTGCCGCCGCCGCCCGGCCGGTTCTCGATGACGACCTGCTGGCCGAGCCGGTCGCTCATGAACACCGCGAGCACGCGGCCGAGCGCGTCGGTCGTTCCCCCGGCCGCGAAAGGAACAATCATCCTGATTGGCCGTTGGGGATAGCTCTGCCCCTCAGCTGAAAGCGCGAACAGCGCGAGAAACGCAAGAAGCAGCTTCTTCATCTGCCCCAGACCCGGCCCGCCACCTCGACGACGCGCCGCAGCTTGGCTTCCTGGTCGGCGTGGGTCAGCGGATTGCCCTTGATCGAGCTGGCAAAGCCGCATTGCGGGCTGAGACATAACTGCTCGAGCGGGGCGAATCTCGCTGCCGCTTCGATTCGCCTCAGCAACTCGGTTTCGTCCTCCAACCGGGAAGTCTTGGAGGAAACCAGCCCCAGCACGACCTGCTTTCCCTTCGGCAGGAAGCGCAGCGGCTCGAAGCCGCCGGCCCGCGAGCTGTCGTACTCCAGGAAATAGCCGTCGACGTCCACCTGGTTGAACAGCACCTCGGCGACCGGGTCGTAGCCGCCCTCGGCGGCCCAGCTGCCCTCGCGGTTGCCGCGGCACTGATGCAGCGTGACCGTGACCTCGTCGGGCACTTCCGCCAGCGCCGAATTGATCCTCTCGGCGTACTGCTGCAGCAGCTGCTCCGGGTCTTGGCCCCAGGAGCGCACGAACTCGCGATGAGCTGGATCGCAGATGAACGCGATGCTGGTGTCGTCCATCTGGATGTAGCGCGCCCCGGCGTCGAACAGCGCCTTGAGCTCCTGCCGGTACGCGGCGATGAGATCGTCCCAGAATAATTCATCGTCCTTGTAGACGCCGAGATTCCCGCCGGTGTAGTAGTGCACGCAGTTCGGCGCCGGCATGGTGACCTTTGAAACTCGTTGCGTATTGCTCTTGAGGAATTGAAAGGCCCGTACCACCGAGCTGGGACGCCAGCGGATCTTTCCCTTCACTCGCAATTCGGAAAATCCCTGGGTGACGCCGTTTTCATTCCGCCACTTCAGGCGCGCCGAGCCGGTGCGGTCGGCCTCGAAACCTTCCCAGCCGAGGACCAGCTCGAGCCACCAGCTGCGCCGGCGGAACTCGCCGTCGGTGACCGCCTGCAGGCCGATTCGCTCCTGCATGGCGATGCATTCGCGGATGCAGCGGTCCTCGACCGCACGCAGAGCGGCGTTGTCGTGCGGCCCCAGGTTGCTCTGCGGGGTCTGCGGGCCGAGGAACTGCTCGCGCGCCTGCTTGAGCGCTTCCGGCCGCAGCAGGCTGCCGACCTGGTCGGCGCGGAACGGCGGTCGGGAGCGCGCGCTCATCGAGCGCCGGATTCTAACGCCCGGTCAATCCAGCTTGGCGCCGGAGGCCCTCACTTTCTTCTCGGCGAGCGCGCGGTCCTGCCTGAGGAAGGCGGCGAACTGCTCGGGCGTGTCGCCGACCGGCTCGAAACCGAGGTTGCTGAGGTACTTCTCCCTGAACTCGGCGGCGTTCACGATCCTGGCCGATTCGGCGGCGAACCTGGCGATCATGTCGCGCGGCGTGCCGGCAGGCGCGGCCAGCCCGAAGTAGAACGAGGCGTCGAAATCCGGAAAGCCGGCCGCGGTGAAAGTCGGCACTTCCGCAATCAGCGCGTTGCGCGATTTTCCGGAGACGGCGAGGGCTTTCATCCTGCCCGCTTTCAGATGCGGCGCGGCGCCGCCGATGACCGCGAACATCACGTCGAGGCGGCTGGTCATGATGTCCTGCAGCCCCTGCACCAGTCCCTTGTAGGGAACATGCTGCATGTCGAGGCCGTTCAGCGTGTTGAACCAGGCCATCGCCAGGTGGTTCACGCCGCCGGCGCCGACCGAGCCGTAGTTGATCTTGCCGGGATTCTTCCTGGCGTAGTCGACCAGCTCGCGCACCGAGCTCGCCGGGAAGTCGGTCCGCGCGACGAGCATCAGGTTGGCCGTGACTACCCGCGACACGGGAGTGAAATCCTTCGCCGGGTCGTAGGCCAGCCTGGAATAGAGATACTGGTTCAGCGAGAACACGGCATCGGAGGCGAGCAGGTAGTTGTAGCCATCCGCAGGCGACTTGGCGACGTCCTGCGCGGCGATGATCTCGTTCGCGCCCGGCTTGTTCTCGACGATGATCTGCTGGCCCCAGGTCTCGGTGAGCTTCTGGCCCATGCCGCGCACCAGCAGGTCGGCCGGGCCGCCCGGGGTGTAGGGCACGACGATGCGAATGGGTTTGGAGGGATAGGTCTGTCCTTCCACGCCCACGGCGAACAGCAACAGGAATGAAACCCAGATCCTTTTCAAGAAGCCTCCGAGTAATCCACGAGTTTCGATTTGTAATCGGAGCGCGGCAAGCTCTGCGGTTCTACCAGGCGAACCTCCGCGGTGAAGAGCAGCGTATTGCGGATCTCCTTGGCGATCGCCTCGCCGAGCGAGGCGTCGCCTTCCACCAGCACCGGCAGCGGCGGATCCTGCTTCACGCCGCGGCGCCTGGGCCGGATCTGGATCGCGCCGGTGACGCGCGGCTGGAAGCGCGCCACCACCTCGCGCACCGCGGTCGGGAACACATTGACGCCGCGCACGATCAGCATGTCGTCGGTGCGGCCGATGCAGCGCACGCGGTGCGAGGTCCTGCCGCAAGCACAGGCAGAAACCCAGACCCGCACGTGATCGCGGCTGCGAAAGCGCAGCAATGGCGCGGCCTCGCGCCTGAGATGAGTGTAGACGAGCTCGCCGGTCGCCCCGTCTTTCAATTCCACCGTTCTCCCGGTGTCCGGGTCGATCAGCTCGACGTGAACGATGCCTTCGCCGGAGAAATGCATGCCGGCCTGCGCTTCGCATTCGCCCCACAGCGACGCCGCGATGTCGCCGATTCCCATGATCTCGTAGACGCGCGCCCCGAAGGCCGCTTCCAGCTTGCCGCGGAAGGTTTCCTCCCCGCCGCCCGGCTCCCCGCCGACGATGATTCTGTCGAGCCCGGTTCTCGCGCCGGAAAGCCTCTCGGCGAGATACATGGCGTACGAAGGGGTGCAGGCGAGCGCCTGCGGAGAAAGCTGCTTCAGCGCCGCGAGGAGCTTCTCCGTGTTTCCCACGCCTACCGGGATATGCGCGCAGCCGATCGCCTCGAAGGCCGCCAGCGACGCGCCGGCGACGAAGGGCCCGGCGCCGAAGGTCGTGACGACGCGCTCGCCCGCCTTGAGGCCGTTCTTCGAGTAGGTGTCGCGACCGATCCGGCGCCAGTCCTCGACGTCGCTTTTCGTCAGCGGGATGTAGAGCGGCATGCCGCTCGTGCCGCTGGTCGAGTAGATGCGCGCGGCCTGCGAAATGTCGATGGCGGCGTGTGCCCCGAGCGGCGGATGCTCAGCCTGGCTCTTGCGCAGCTCGTCCTTCTCGGTAAACGGCAGCGCGGTGATGTTCTCGATGCCGCCCACCGCGGCGGCCGAATCGAAGCCGGCCGCGCGCAGCTTCTCGCGATAGAAGGCCGAATGCGCAAACAGCCGCTCGATCTGCCTGCGGTACGTGGCCGACATGAATCACTAATACCGCAGGCAGGAACGCGGGTCTAGGCGAGCCGCGCGGGGGTGTTCTTTTCCTCCAGGCGCTTGATCAGGCCGTCGATGCCTTATTGCTTGACCAGGGCGTCGAACTCGGAGCGGTAGGTCAGCACCAGGCTCACACCCTCGACCGTGATGTCGTAGATCTTCCAGCCCTCGGCGGTCTTGTGCATCTGGTAGTCGACCGGTAGCGGCGTGCCGCCGGCCCGGATGTACTGGTTGTGGACCGTGACCTCGGTGTCGCCCGGCTTCATGCGCACCGGCAGCACCTGCATCGTCTGGCCCTCGTAGGCCGAGATGGCGTTGGCATAGGTGCGCACCAGCATCCTGCGGAACTCCTCCACCAGCTTCTTTCTCTGCTCGGGCGCCGCCCGCGCCCAGGCGCGGCCGACCGCGAGGCGCGCGGCCTCCTCGAAGTCGATGAGCGGCAGCACTTTCTCCTCGGCGAGCTTGAGCGCCTTCTGCCGGTCGCCGGCGGCGAGCTGCCTGTCGCTCCTGATCGCGTCGAGCACGTCCTGCGTCACTTTCCTGACCAGCTCTTCCGGCCCGAGGTCCTGTTGCGCGCGGGCCGGGGCGAGCGCCATCAGGCAGGCCAGGCCCGCGATCAGGAATTTCATGCAGTCGCTCTCTCCTTCGCATTGTTCCCCTTGAACATGCCGGGTTCAAGGGAATGGCGCTCCAGGAGCCGGTAGAACTCGGTGCGGTTGCGCCCGGCCAGGCGCGCCGCCTTGGTCACGTTGCCTCCGGTGATCTTGAGGATGCGCACCAGGTAGTCGCGCTCGAACGCCCGGCGCGCCTCATCCAGCGGCGTGAGCGCCGTGTCGGGCGCATCGAGCGCCTGGCGCACCAGCGACTCCGGGATCACCTCGGTGCTCGCCAGCGCCACCGCCTGCTCCAGCACATTGAGCAGCTGCCTCACGTTGCCCGGCCAGGGCGCCGACACCAGCAGCTGCATCGCCTCGGGCGAGAACCCCAGCCGCGAGCGCCGATAGCGCTCGGCCAGCCGTCCCAGAAAATGGTTGGCCAGCAGCGGAATGTCCTCGCGCCGCTCCGCCAGCGCCGGAATGGTGAGCTTCACCACGTTGAGCCGATAGTAGAGGTCTTCGCGAAACTCCCCCGCGGCAATGCGCTCTTCTAACTTGCGGTGGGTCGCCGAGATCACCCGCACGTCGATGTCGTGGGACTCGTGCGAGCCCACCGGGCGCACCGTGCGCTCTTCCAGCGCCCGCAACAGCTTCACCTGCAGGGAGAGCGGCATGTCCCCCACCTCGTCCAGAAACAGCGTCCCGTCCTGCGCCGCCTGGAACAGCCCCCGGCGGTCGGCCACCGCCCCGGTAAAGGACCCCTTCTTGTGCCCGAAGAGCTCGGACTCCAGCAGCCCCTCGGGGATCGCCCCGCAGTTCACCGCCACGAAGGGCCGCTCGGCCCGGGGGCTCGCGCGGTGGATCGCGCGCGCCAGCAGCTCCTTGCCAGTGCCGCTTTGCCCAAAGATGCACACGCTCGCATCCGAGGCCGCCACCCGGCGCGCCTGCGCCAGCAAATCCTCCATCCCCGAGGAGCGCGTAATGAGCTCCGCCCTCCAGTCCTCCAGCTCCCCCGCGGGCGGGCTGGAGAGCCGCATGGCCTCCGCCACCGTCTCGAGCAGCACCTTGGGCTCGAAAGGCTTGGTCAGAAAACTGAACACCCCCCGGCGCGTCGCCATCACCGCCTCCGGGATCGTCCCATGCGCCGTCAGAATCACCACCGGCAGCGACGGCGAATCACGGTGGATCGCATCAAACAGCGCCATCCCGTCCATCCCCGCCATCCTCAGGTCGGTCACCACCACCTGCGGCCGCGACACCGACAGCGCCGACAGCGCCGCCTCCCCGGACTCCACCGCCGTCACCGCATACCCCGCCGCCGTCAGCCTCATCCCCACCAGCTGCAAAAGGTCCCGGTCGTCGTCCACCAGGAGAATCTTGGGATTCTCTGCGCTCATGAATAGGCCCTCCTCTCTCCCCGGCGCGGCAAGGTCACCCGGAAATGCCCGCCCGCGCCGCCGCCGACCACGGCGATCTGGCCGCCGTGCGCCTCGACCAGCTCGCGGGCGATCGCCAGGCCCAGGCCGCTGCCCTTCACTCCGGTGTCCGCCTTGGTCCTGCCGCGGAAGAACAGGTTGAAGATCGATTCGCGCTCCTCGGGCGCCACGCCGGGCCCCGAGTCCATCACCTCGATCACCGCCTCGCCGCCGAGCGCTCTTGCTTTCACCGAAATCACTCCGCCTGGCGGCGTGAACTTCACGGCGTTCGAGATCAGGTTGTCGACGATCGAGCGCAGCTTCTCCGGGTCGGCCTCGAGCATCGCCGGCTGCGCATCGACCAGCAGCCGCAGGCCCTTCGCCTGCGCCGCCAGATGATGCGCCTTGGTCGCCTCGGCGACGAGCTGATCGAGCATCAGCGGCTTGACTGCGAGGGAAGCCGCGGCATGCAGCGCGCGCTGGTAGTCGAGCAGCTCCTCGATCAGGCGCTGCAGCTTGACGCTGTTGTCGCGGATGATCGCAACCACCTGCCGCTGCGGCGGCGCGAGCGGCCCCGCCACCTGGTCGTGCAGCAGCTCGGCGCCTTCGCGCAGCGCGGTGAGCGGCGTCTTCAGCTCGTGCGAGACGTGGCGCAGGAAGCGGTTCTTCTGGGTTTCGAATTCATCCAGCCTGCGCCGCAGCCAGTCGAGCCGCCGGCCGAGGTAGCGCAGGTCCGCGGGGCCGCGCACCGCGATCGGCCGCGAGAAATCCGCGCCGCCGAGCTGGCGGATCGCGGCGTCGATCTCGGCGATCGGGCGCGAGATGTAGCGCGTGAGCGCGAGCGCGATGCTGAGCGCCACCGCGGTGCTGAAGATCACCAGGAGGATCAGGCTGCGCTGCACGTGCTCGGCGTTGAAGCGCAGGCGCTCGACCTCGCGGTCGACGAGCAGGTTGCTGATCGCGAGCACTTCGCGCGCGCTGTCGCTCAGCCGGTCGACATGCCCGGTGATCTCGCCCGCGGCGAGCTGCGCCCGCGGCGACTCGGTGAGACGGCCGTAAAGGCTCTGTTCCTGCGCGACCGTGCTGGCGAGCGCGGCGGACTGCGTCGCGTCGAGCGGCAGCTGCGCGATCTCGTCGGCGAGCTGCCTGAAGCTGTGGTGCACGCGCGCGTAGTCGGCGCCGAGCTCCGGGTCGTCGAGCAGCGCGATCTGCTGCGCGAGGCGCTCGACCGAGCCGATGCGGTCGACGAGCGAGCGGCTGACGCGCGCCGCCTGCGAGGCGTTGAACACCGCGGTGCGGCTCTGCCCGGCGAGGTGCTCGGTATTCCACGCCGAATACGCGAGCGAGCCCACCAGAGGCAGCATCACCAGCGTGAAGCCGGTGAGCAGCAGTCCAAGGAATGACCGCGGGTAAGGCAGCCGGGTCGAGTCACGCATCGGCGAATGTCTCCATCAGATGTTCACGACGCTCTCGCGTTCGACCTGCCGCTCCTCCTCGCCGCCCTGGCTGCCGAGAACGCGGTTTATGCCGACCACCGTGCAGTGGGAAGGGACGTCGCGCGTCACCACGGCGTTGGCGCCGACGGTCGCGCCGCGGCCGACGCGCACCGCGCCCAGAATTTTCGCCCCGGGGCCGATGAACACGTTGTCCTCGATCACCGGCGAGTGCGCATCGTGCGGGTGCTTGGTGCCGATCGTGACCTGGTGCATCAGCGTGACGCGGTTGCCGAGGACCGCATTCCTGTCGATGACGATGCCGTAGGGATGCGGCATCAGGATCGGCGAGCGGATGCGGCACTCGATGCCGCAGTTCAGGACGGTTTCGATGAGATCGCGCAGCAGCGGGACGCGGTGGCGGCAGGCGAACTGCAGCAGCCGCGCGGCGAGCGGATTGTCGCCGACCACGGCGGCGGGATAGCGCTGCTCGACGCGGCATTCGAGCCAGCGCAGGATCTGGCGTTCCGCCCCGCTCACCTGCACCGTCAGGGTCTGCGAGGCGTCGACCTCGACCACGTCCTCGTGGTCCCGGATGAATCCCTCGGGCGCCTCGAGCACCACGCGCAGATCGACGCCGTCGTGCTGCTCGTGGAAGCCGTGCTCGACGGTGGCGAGCCCGGTCGGAAACGCCGGCGCGAGCTCGCGCGCCACCTGGCGCATGAGCGTCGAGCGACGCTCGGGCTCGGGGCCGACGAACGCGATCAGCGCCTCGGGCGGCTGCACGACGCGCCCGGCGAGGATGCCGAGGCGCGTGAGCACGGCGTCGAGCCGCGGCCGCACGCCGCGACGCAGGGCGCGGCGCAGCCGCGGCAGCTCGCTGCGCACGCGCGTCCAGTCGCCGTGCTTCGCGGCGTGGGCGATGATGCGGATCTCGGCGCGCTTGCGCCACAGCTGCGCGATGCGCTCCATGGCCGCGCGCGGATACTCGTGCCAGAGCTCGGAGAGCCAGGCGATGCGCTCGGCGGCGAGGTCCCCGCTTTCCACCGTGGTGGCCAGGCCGTGGATGAAGCGCACGTCGGGCGAGGCGCGCAGCAGCTCGTCGGAGCGCAGCAGCCTTCTCGCGCCGACGTAGAAATCGCTGAACACGCGCGCGACGAGAAAGTGCGGCCGGCCCACGTCGTCGCTCCACGCCAGCACGAAATGCCAGCCGTGCGCCTCGCGCAGCAGCTGCACCAGCTGCAGGTCGAATTCGTGGCAGAAGCGCGCCACCGCCCTGGGCATCGAGCGCAGGGCGTCCGGGTGCACTGCGAGATCGATCTCGTCGCCGGCGGTGTCGGGATAGCCGCGCGTATCGCCAAGCACGCGGAACTCGACCTCCCCGCCGCGCAAGCGATCGAAAAGCGCCTGGGCGATGTAGCCGCGGTCATCCATCTGTCGCTAGATTATCGCGGCACCGGCTTGACGTTGCCAGCGAAAATCTGCGTCGAACAAGGCGTCGTGCCGGAACGACAGGCCAGGGCCTTTCATCGGCGGCCCACGAGACGGGTAATCGCTTCCACCATCGCGCGCGGGTTCGCGCGCCCCTGGCCTGCGATGTCGAGCGCGGCGCCGTGGCCGACCGAGGAGAACAGCACCGGCGTGCCGATGGTCAGCGCGGCGGCGCGATTGGGCGCGAGCAGCTTCGCCGCTACATGCCCCTGGTCGTGCAGCATGACGACGTACGCGTCATAGTCCGCGCGCTGGAGCAGGGTGTCGGCGCCGATCGGGCCGTCGACGCGCATTCCGTCGCGCCGCGCGGCTTCCAGCGCGGGAATGATCAGCCTATCTTCCTCGTCTCCGAACGCGTGCGGGTTGACCCCGCTGACGGCGATTTGCGGCTTTTCGCACCCCAGTTTTTTCAGAGCGAGATCGACGGCGCGGAGGGTTTTCAGCACCCGCTCCCCGGTGATCATCGCCAGGCAGCGCCGCAGGCTCGCGTGCAGCGTGACGTGCGCAATCCGGATCTCGCGGCCTGCGTGCTCGAAGCACAGCATCAGGATGCCGTCCTCGGGCGGCAGGCCGGCGGCGCGCGCGACGAACGACGGATAGCCGTCAAACTCGACGCCGGCGGCGCGGATCGCGGCCTCGGTGTGCGGCGCCGCCACGACCGCGGCGAACTCGCCGGCGAGCGCGCCGCGGATCGCGGCTTGCGCCGAGTCGAGCGCGGCGCGGCCATGCACAGGGGAAATCTGGCCGATCTTCAGCTCCCCGGGGTTGAGCTGCTTTCTGTCGAGAACCGAAATGTCTCTCAGGGACAAACCGCAAGCTCTCGCATGCGCTTCCAGCGCGCCGCGATCGCCGATGACGACCGGACGGCAGATCGCCCCCACTTCCGGGTCGAGCGCCGCCTTGAGCGAGATCTCCGGGCCGATGCCGCCCGGGTCGCCGGTGGCGATCGCGACGCGCGCGGTCACTTCCAGGGCAGCAGGGAGGCGTGGATCACGTCGGGCACGCCGTGGCCGCCGACCGACTTGATGGCCAGGTCCACGTCTTTGAGTCCGAAGCGGTGGGTCGTGATCCTCTCCAGCGGGAAGCGCTTCGATGCGAGCTGCTGCAGGGCGAGCTCGCAGGCCCTGTAGCTGTGGCCGCGCGCGCTCTTGATCGTGATGAACTTGACCGTGACTTTGCCGAGCGGAAAAGCCGGAAACTCCGCCATCTCCCCTTGCACCACGATCGTCCCGCCCTTGCGCTTGAGCGCGTCCACGCCGAGCAGGACCGGAGTGGTCCCGGCGCCTGCGGTGCAGTCGAGCACGACATCCACGCCTTTGCCGCCGGTGATCTCGTTGATGCGCGCAAGCGGATCTTCCTTCTGCACGTCGATCACGTGGTCGGCGCCCAGATCTTTGGCAACCTGCATGCGCGCTCGATCCCTGGAGGTGCCGGTGACGATGATGAGCGAGGCGCCCGCCTGCTTGCAGATCACCGTCTGCGACAGCCCCTGCTGGCCCGGGCCCTGGATGAGCACGCTGGAGTCATAGCCGACCCCGCCGTCGAACAGCGACCATTCGACGCCGTTGGCCATCGGCGTGACCAGTCCCGCCAGCTCCGGCGTGACGCCCTTCGGCACGCGGTGCACGACGGCGTTCCACGGCAGGTAGACGTACTGCGCAAAGCCGCCCCACAGATGGGGGGCCTTCTCGGCCGACGTGTAGCCATAGCGGATGGCGTCCGGGTTATGGCGCCAGTCGGTGTTCTCGCAATGCCGGTACTCGCCCAGGTGGCACCACTCGCATTTGCCGCACATGACGTAGTGCTCGACGAACACCAGGTCGCCCTCCTTGAAGCCCTTGCGCCGGGTGAACTCGCGGCCCGCCCTGGCGATGGTGCCGATGTTCTCGTGGCCCATGATCACCGGGGTGCTAGAAGGCGGGGTCTTGTAGAGCTTGACGTCGGTGCCGCAGATCCCGGCGACCTCCATCCTCAGGAGGGCGCTGTCCTCGGGGATGTCCGGCATGGGAAACTCGCGCATCTCGGTCCTGCTGGGACCCGTCCTGACCGCCGCTAGGACTTTTTCCACGGCCGCATTCCTCCGATAATGGCGCTCAGTTTCTCATGCTTGCAGCCTTCAGGAGGAGCGCATGCTGACGCGACGCAGGTTCATGGCCGCATCGATCGCCGGCGGGGCGCTGTTGCGCGCCGGGGCTAGCTTCGCCAGGGCGGCACAGCCGGCGACGCCGGTGAGCTTCGAGGTGCCGCGCGGGGCCTGCGACTGCCACACGCATATCCACGGCGATCCCGGGAAGTTCCCGTTCTTCCCGGGGCGCGTGTATACGCCCGAGATGGCGCTGCCGGAAGAAATGGCGGCGCTGCACCAGGCGCTTGGCATGCAGCGCGTGGTCATCGTCACGCCGAGCGTCTATGGCACCGACAACTCGGCCACGCTCTACGGCATGAAGGCGCGCGGCGCCGATGCGCGCGGCGTGGCCGTCATCGACGACAGGACGCCGGAGAGCGAGCTCGATGCGATGGCGAGGGCCGGAGTACGCGGCATCCGGCTCAATCTCGCGACCGGCGGCGCAGCCGACCCGGCGACCGGGCGCTCGCGGTTCGAAAAGGCCGTCGAGCGCGTGAAAGGCCGCAACTGGCACGTGCAGATATACACCAACCTGGCGACGATCTCGGCGATCAGCGACCTGGTCGCCGTCTCGCCGGTGCCGGTGGTGTTCGATCATTTCGGCGGCGCGCGCGCCGAGCTCGGGCCGCGGCAACCGGGGTTCGCCGAGCTGCTGGATCTCGTGCGCTCCGGCCGGGCCTACGTGAAGATCTCGGGCGCCTATCGCTCCTCGAAGCTCGAGCCGGATTACGCCGACGTGGTGCCGCTCGCGCAGGCGCTGATCGCCGCCAATCCGGAGCGCATCGTCTGGGGCACGGACTGGCCGCACCCGAATTCGGCGTCCGGGCGCAAGGCGACCGAGGTCACGCCCCTGTTCCAGATCGATGACGGCCGCCTGCTGAACCAGCTGCCGGTGTGGGCACCGGATGCGGCCACCCGGAGCAAGATCCTGGTAGATAATCCAGCGCGTCTGTACGGCTTCTAGGCCCAGAGAGGAGATCGCAATGAAAGGTTCGTCAATCACGGTCGCGGCATTGCTCGTGACCGGCTTCACCATTCTCGGCTGCTCGAGCTCGCCGTCAGGGCAGGGCGACACAGGGTGGACCACGCTGTTCGACGGCTCGAGCCTGGACAACTGGAACCAGATCGGCAGCGCCAACTGGCGGCTTGCCGAGGGCGCGGTGCAGGCCGACCAGGGCAACGGCTATCTCGTGTCGAAGAACTCGTACGGCGACTTCCAGATCAGGTCGGAGTTCTGGGTCGACTCCGACGCGAACAGCGGCATCTTCCTGCGCTGCGCCGATCCGCAGAAAGTCACCGCGGCAAACTGCTACGAGGTCAACATCTACGACAAGCGCCCCGAGCCGTCGTACGGCACCGGCGCGATCGTCGATGTTGCCAAGGTCGTGCCGATGCCGAAGGCGGGCGGCCAGTGGAACATCTACGAGATCACCGCCAGAGGCC
>WNEL01001020.1_pt1 | contig 12278 bp, 10 predicted proteins | sample 5399991 | NCBI WGS metagenome assembly WNEL01 (sample SAMN13153325, study PRJNA577476) | soil metagenome | isolation source: 20 cm grassland meadow soil pre-rain plot 2 | place: USA:California | collected 2015-09-08
TGGAGCTGGGCCAGCTGGTCCAGCCCGGCCAGCCGTTGATGACGGTCGTGCCGCTCGAGGACGTGTGGGTCACGGCGAATCTCAAGGAAACCGAAACGGCCGACGTGACGCCCGGCGATTCCGCCGACATCACGGTGGACGCATACAAGGGCACACACTTTTGCGGGCATGTCGAGAGTCTTTCCCCTGCGACGGGGGCGAAATTCTCGTTGCTGCCGCCTGACAATGCGACCGGGAATTTCACGAAGGTCGTGCAGCGCGTTCCCGTGCGGATTCGACTGGATTGCTCCACGATGGATCCGGCGCATGTGCTGCGGCCGGGCATGAGTGTCGTCGCGACTATCAAGACGCACTAAATGACGGCGATCGCGATTCCGGCACCGCCGGACCGATATCGTTTCAAGTACCTGATCGCGATCACGGTGTCGCTGGCGTCGGTGCTGGAGCTGCTCGACACCAGCATCGTGAACGTCGCGATTCCGCACATGATGGGGAATCTGGGCGCGACGCTCGACCAGATCGCCTGGGTCTCGACCGGCTACATCGTCGCGAACGTCATCGTCCTACCCATCACCGGATGGCTGTCGGCGTATTTCGGGCGGCGCCGCTATTTCGCGGGCTCGATCGCGTTGTTCACGCTCGCGTCATTCATGTGCGGCAACGCAGGCTCGCTGGAGGCGCTGGTCTTCTGGCGGATCGTGCAGGGCCTGGGCGGCGGCGCGCTGCTCTCCACGTCGCAGGCGATCCTGTACGAGGAGTTCCCGCGCGAGGAATACGGCACGGCGATGGCGATTTTCGGCGTCGGCGTAATGGTGGGCCCGACGCTCGGCCCTACGGTCGGCGGCTGGATTACGGATACCTACGGCTGGCCGTGGATCTTCTATATCAACATCCCCTTTGGGATGCTCGCCCTGGCGCTGACGATGTCGTTCATCAACGACTCCCTGCACCAGCAGCGCGCCGAGCGGGTGGACTTCGTCGGCCTAGGCTTGCTGGCCGTGGGGATCGGCGCCTTGCAGACCATGCTCGAGCGCGGTGAGCGGCTCGATTGGTGGTCGTCGGGGCAGGTCCGGCTGCTCGCCATCACCAGCGTCCTCTCGTTGATCACGTTCATCTGGCACGAGCTGCGCACAGACCATCCCGTGGTCGATCTGCGAATATTGAAAAGCCGGCAGCTCGCGGTCGGGGTGGTGTTCGGACTCGTGCTGGGCGTGTGCCTGTATGCGACGGTGTTTGTGTTGCCGGTCTACCTGCAGAACATCCGCAACTTCACCGCGAACCAAACCGGCCTCGTGATCCTGCCGGGCGCGCTGGCGAGCGCATTCACCATGGCGGTGATGGGAAGGACCACGGGCAAGTTCGACGCGCGGCTCTCGATCGTGGCTGGCGTAGCGATCTTCGCGCTGGCCATGTGGAAACACGCGCATTTCACGACCGAAAGTGGCATGAGCGATTTCTTCTGGCCGCTGATTTTCCGCGGGGTGGGGCTCGGCCTGATCTTCGTACCGCTGACGAACCTGGCGCTGGCCGATTTGCCGATGTCGAGAATCCCCAACGGAACCGGTCTGTTCAACTTGATGCGGCAGCTGGGCGGGAGCATCGGGATTGCGCTCTCGGCGACGCTGGTCCAGCGGTTTACCGCGATTCACCGCGCCGACCTCGCGGCAAATGTCACGCTCTATTCCGAAGCCACGCGCGAACGGCTGGGGCAGATCACGCAGGCGCTGATCGCCCGGGGGGAAGTGCCGGCGATCGCGCAAACCAAAGCGGTCGGATTCTTGAACGGCATCGTGACCAGGCAGGCGATGATGCTGTCGTTCGAGCAACTGTTCCTGCTCTTCGGAGCGGTCTTCGTCCTGTCGCTGGCACTCTTGCCGCTGATGCACAAGAGCAAAGGGATGCCGGGCGCCGGAGCGGCGGCACATTGACCAGGACGCAAATGCTGTTGCGGCTCGCGATCGTTGGTGCCATCTGGACGTTGCTCAACGTCTACGTGGGCGCGCACGTGCTGGGCCCCGCGCCAGTCGCGGGCCTGACGCGGGCAGTCGCGTGGGCTGGCATCGTCCTCGTGGCTTGGCTGCCGCTCGTCGCACTCTTCACGGCCCGTCGCGAACGGGCGGCGGGTCGCGGCCCGGGCTTCGCGATGCGGATTCTCGACTGGGCGGCATACACAGCGATGGGGCTGTCCTCGCTCCTCATCGTGTCCTTTGTCGTCATCGACCTGCTCCGGCTGCCCGACACCGTTCACTTGGTCATAGCGGTCGTGAGCGGAGCGGCATTCCTCACGCTCCTCGGCATCGTGCTCGCGCGCCGGCCGCGTGTGGTTCATGTGACCGTGCCGATCGCCGATCTGCCCAGCGACCTCGCGGGGTTTCGGATACTGCAGCTGAGCGACTTGCACATTGGGCCGACGATCCGCCGCCGATTTGTCGATGCGGTGGTCGACCGCGCCAACGCGCTACGGCCTGATCTCGTGGCGGTGACGGGAGACGTGGCCGACGGGCTCGTCCCGGATCTGCGCGACCACGTCGCGCCCCTGGCCCGTCTGCGGGCGCCGCATGGCGCGTACTTCGTCACGGGCAATCACGAGTACTACTGGGATGTCCGTGGGTGGATGGCGGAGCTCGAGCGGCTGGGCATGGAGGTGCTGTCGAACGAGCATCGGATCGTGCAGCGGGGCGCGGCGCGACTGCTCGTCGCGGGCGTCACCGACCTTTCAGCGGCCTCGGATCCGGCGGCAGCCGTCGCGGGTGCACCGCCGAGCGACGTGCGCGTGTTGCTGGCGCACCAGCCGCGCAGCGCCTTCGCCGCACAAGCCGCCGGGTACGACCTCCAGCTCTCCGGGCACACGCACGGCGGGCAGTATTTCCCCTTCAATCTGCTGGTGCGGCTCTTCCAGCCGTTCGTAGCCGGGCTGCACCGCCTCGAGTCGATGTGGCTCTACGTCAGTCGCGGGACGGGCTACTGGGGGCCGCCGCTGCGGCTCGGCGCGCCGGCGGAGATCACGCTGCTCGAGCTCCAGCCATCGCCGCGGTAACGAGCAGGGCGCGCACGATGCCGAGCGCGCCCTTGTCGTTTTCGTACCACTCCGTCGGCAGGTGCGCGTCGCCGGCGCGACCGCCCGCGCCCAGGGCGACCGCCGGGACACCGAGCGCGATCGGGATGTTGGCGTCGGTCGAGGCGCAGGCGAGCTGGTGCTCGTGGCCCATCGCCCGCGTCGCAGCGACGGCGGTCTGCACCAGCGGGTGACTGCGCGGTGTCAGCCCTGACGGCCGGTCGCCCACACGCCGGACATCCATCGCCAGGGGCGCCGTTCCCGGAACACGCTGGCGGTTCTCCTCGTGCAGTGCCGCCGTCACCGTCGCGTGCACCGCCTCGTCGATACCCTGGAGCGCCCGCGGATCCTCGCTGCGAAGATCGATTTCGAACCAGGCCGTCTGCGGGATCGAGTTGAGACTCGTGCCCCCGCCGATGCGCACGACCGCGTGCGTGGTGCGTGGTGCGTTGTGCGTGGGAAGCTGGGCGATCATCGCGACCGCACGACCCACCGCATTGGCGGGGTTGGCCACGCCACAGGCGGCCCACGAATGGCCACCGGGACCAGCATACGTGACGCGGTAGCGGCGTGCGCCGAGCGCGCGGTGGACGATGCGCTCGATGCCGGCGCCGTCGAGGGCGATAAAGGCGGACGGTCGAACGGTCGGACGGTCGGACGGGCCTAACAAATGCCGGACCCCACGGAGATCGCCGCTACCCTCCTCGCCCACGGTCGCCACAAACAGGACCGGTTGCTGGGTTTCTACCCGCGCTCGTACGAGTGCCTCGCCGATCGTGACGAGCGCGGCGAGGCCGCGTGCATTGTCGGCGATGCCGGGTCCCTCGAGCCGCAGTCCGCGGCGCGAGACAGAGACATCGAGTTCTGGACCGAAGACTGTGTCGAGGTGGGCGCTGAGCACAACGCAGTCGTTTCCCGTTTCCCGTTTCCCGCACCAGCCACGTACGTTGCCGACAGCGTCAATCGTGACGTCGTCCAGGCCAGCGTCACCGAACATCTCCGCCACACGCCGGCCGCGTGCGGCCTCCGCACCGGTGGGTGCCGGGATCGCCGACAGCGCGGCTTGGCGGGCGAGCGTCACCTCGTCGGCACGCTCGATGTGCGCGCGTGCGGCGCGGATCCGGTCGTTCGCGAGAAGTGCGGCAATCACGCTGCCAAACTATGATGACGTATGGCGCGGGTGCAACTTGACCTGGCTTGGAGCGGGGGCGACACTAGACCCATGGAGGAGCGGCAGCTCATCTACGACTGGAACAACGCGGGCGGCCCGGATGGCCACTTCGATTGGACCCGTGCCCGCATTGACCTGAACGACGAGACGCTGCGCGACGGGTTGCAGTCCCCCTCGGTCACCGATCCCTCCCTCGAGGTCAAAAAGCGCCTCCTGCACCTCATGGCCGACCTCGGCATCGTGGCGGCTGACATTGGCTTGCCGGGTGCCGGTCCACGGGTCGTCGAACAGGTGCGCGCCTTGGCGAGCGAGATTCGTGATCAGAAGCTCCCGATTGCGCCCAACTGCGCCGCCCGCACAGTCCTGGCCGACATCGAGCCGATCGTCCGCATCTCCGACGAGCTGGGCATCAAGATTGAAGCGGCCACGTTCATCGGTTCCTCGCCGATTCGCCAGTACACGGAGGACTGGACACTCGACCGGATCGTTGCCGCGACCGAGGAGGCGGTGACGTTTGCCGTAAAGCATGGCCTACCGGTCATGTACGTCACGGAAGACACAACCCGCGCCCGGCCGGAGACGCTCAAGGAGCTGTACGGCGCGGCGATCGCGTGCGGGGCGCGGCGCATCTGCCTCGCTGATACGGTGGGGCACGCGACGCCGGACGGCGTAAAGGCGTTGATAAGATTCGTCAAGCAGGAAATCGTGCAGCACCAACCCGTCAAAATAGACTGGCATGGTCATCGTGACCGCGGGATGGGGCTGATCAACTGTCTCGCGGCGATCGAGGCGGGCGTGGATCGCGTCCATGCTACCGCGCTCGGCGTGGGGGAGCGCGTCGGGAACGCCGAAATGGATCTCCTCATCGTCAACCTGAAGCTGCTGGGCGCGCACAAAGGGGATATTCGCAAGCTGCCGGAGTACTGCCGCCTCGTCGCCGAAGCGGTCGGCGTGCCGATTCCCGTGAATTATCCGGTGGTCGGTCACGACGCGTTTCGCACCGGGACTGGCGTGCATGCCGCCGCGATCATCAAGGCGAAGAAGAAGGGCCACAACTGGCTCGCCGATCGTGTCTATAGCTCTGTCCCGGCCGAGGAGTTCGGCTTCGAGCAGCGCATCGAGATCTCACCGGTGTCGGGCATCTCGAACGTAAAGTACTGGCTCGAGCACCATGGCTACGATCCCAACGACGAGGCCGCCTGCCGCACGCTGTTCGACGCGGCGAAGCGGACCGACCGGGTGCTGTCCGACGAGGAATGCCACCGGTTGTTGAACGCATGAGTTTCTCGGACATCGAGAAGTCGTTTTTCGATCTCTACTGGCACATGGATCCGGTTGCCGCCACGCAGGCCGGGGTGCCGGGACACGATGATCGCTACGGTCGCTTCAGCGCTGGCGCGCTGGCGCCGCACCTCGCCGCCCTCAAATCAATTGCCACGGCGCTGGAGGGAGTGAACGCGGCCGATCTCCAAGAGGAGATCGACCGGACGGCGCTGCTCAACGAAATCCGCGTCATGCTGCGCCGCTATGAGAAGCTCAAACCGCAAGCCAAGAACCCCGAGTTCTGGTTGTCGCACCTGCTCGGCGGACTGCATCATCTCCTGCTCTCCGCCGATCGTACGCCCGCCGAGAAGGCCGTGGCCGCGATCGGGCGGCTGGAAGACATCCCCGGTTTTCTCGAGGATCTCAAGACCGCGCTCGACGAACCGGTCCGCGTGTTCGTCGAGACGGCCGTGCGCATGAGCGACGGCGGGCGCATGCTCATTCAGGAGATGGCCGCCGCGCTGGGCGCCCAGGCGCCGATGCACGCGGCCCGGCTCGGTGCCGCCGCCGCGCAGGCAAGTGAGGCGCTCCGCAAATTCGACGCGAATCTCGAGCGCTGGCTCGAAATGGGGACGGAGCATTTCGCTATCGGCGAGGACGCTTTCAACTTCTTGCTCCACTATCAGCACGCGCTGCGCGATACGGCGCCGGAATTGTGGCGCTACGGCTTGCGACTCAAAGAAGAGATCGAGGCGGATCTGGTCCGTATCGCCACACGGCTCGACGGGAAACCGTGGCCCGACCTGGTCGACAAGCTCCGCGCCGATCATCCGGCCCCCAACGAGCTGGTGGATGCCTACTCGAAGGAGATGGCGCGCGCACGCGACTTCGTGGCGGAGCGCCAACTCGCGCCCATTCCCAAGGCGCCGCTCGGCGTGATTCCCACACCCGCGTTCATGCGGCCGGTCATTCCGTACGCCGCCTATGACAGCCCCGGCGCCTACACTCGCGACCGGACGGGCTGGTTCTACGTGACCGTCCCGGATTCCCGGTTGCCCACCGCGCAGCAGGAGCGCATCCTGCGCGATCACTGCCGCTACGAGCTCGCCGCGACCGCGCTGCACGAGGGCTACCCCGGGCACCATCTGCAGCTCGTCATCGCGAAAGAGTCGCCCTCGCACGTGCGGAAGAACCTCTGGACGCCGCTGACGGTCGAAGGCTGGGCGCTCTATTGCGAGGACATGATGGGCGAGGAGGGCTTCTACGCCTCCGACCAGGAGTTGTTCTTCCAGCGCGTGCATCTGCTGTGGCGGGCGATGCGCATTCTGCTCGACGTCGGCCTGCACACCCGCGGTATGACGCGCGAGCAAGCGGTCGACCAGATGGTGAACGAGCTGCACGTCGAGCGCGGGAACGCCGAGGCCGAGGTGCGGCGTTATTGCGCCTGGCCGGCCTATCAGCTCTGCTACGCCGTCGGGCGGCGTGAGCTGCTGCGGCTGCGGGACGATTTTCGGAAAGCCAAGGGCAGCCACTTTTCGTTGCGCGCCTTCCACGACGCCGTGCTCCCGTACGGCGGACTTCCCGTGACCTTGATCCGCTGGGGACTCGGCTTGGGTGAGTAATCAGCTCCCCAGGCAGGTCAAGCTGTTCGGTGCTGTTTCCCTTCTCAACGATTTCGCAAGTGAGATGGTGTACCCGCTGCTGCCGGCGTTCGTCACCGGGATGTTGGGCGGCGGGGCGGCGGCGCTGGGCGCGTTGGACGGCGCCGCGGACGCGGCTGCGGCGTTCGTCAAGCTGATCGCCGGGCGACTCGCGGACCGTCCATCGCGCCGCGGGCCGTTGATCGTGAGCGGTTACTTCGTCGCGGCGGCGGTCCGGCCGATCATCGCGGTCACGGCGGCGGCGTGGCAGGTCATCGGCCTGCGGGTCGTCGACCGGCTCGGCAAGGGCCTGCGGACCCCGCCGCGGGACGCGCTGATCGGGGACGTGACGCCGCCACCCCTCGTGGGGCGGGCGTTTGGACTGCAGCGAGGGTTGGATCACGTCGGCGCCGTCATTGGGCCGCTGGTCGCCTGGGTGGTCTTGAGTCGCGGTGCTGACGTGCGCACGGTGATCTTGGCGAGTATTGTCCCGGGCGTCATCGTAACGGTGCTGGCCGCATGGTCGGTGCGGGACGGCGAGGGGCGGCGAGGGGCGGCGAAAGAAGCGGCGGCAGCGACTTTGCCGCCCTCCGCCGCCCTCCGCCGCCTTTCGCCGCCCGTGATCGCCATCTCGATCTTTTATCTCCTCCGCATGCCCGAGACCCTGATGATTCTTAGGGCTCAGCAGCTCGGTATCGCCGTCGCCCTCATCCCGCTCCTTTGGGCGGCGCTGCACGTCGTCCGGTCCTCGACCTCGTTCCTCGGCGGCGCGCTGTCGGATCGGATTGGCCCGGCGCGGACGATGTGGATCGGCTGGCTCAGCTACGTCGCGCTGGCGGCTGGCATGTGGCTGGCGGCGAGTCCGCTGGCGGCCTGGCTCCTGTTTCTGGCGCTCGGCGTAGTCGCCGGGCTCACGGAAAGTCCGGAGCGTGCGCTCGTCTCGACGGCGACGGGGGGAGGTCATCGCGGGAGTGGCTTTGGGGTCTACCATGCGCTGACGGGGGTGGCGGCGCTGGTGGGCGGAGTCGCGCTGGGCGTCATCTTCCAGCGCGGGAGCGGCGCGACGGCATTTCTCGTAAGTGCAGTTGGCGCTTCTGGTTTGGTGATCCTCTGGCCTTTCTGGAGCGGCTTGCGTAGGGTTCCCCCGGAATGAGCGCCCCTGCAGCACCTGAAAACCCCCACATGACCAGCGCGCACACCCGCCCCAGGGGACGCTATCTCGCCCGTCTCGCGCTGCTGGCGCTCGGGGTGGTGTACGGCGACATCGGGACCAGCCCGCTGTACGCGTTGCGCGAGGCCTTTCACGGGCCGCATGCCATTCCATTGACCGCAAGCAGCGTGATGGGCGTGCTATCGCTCATCGTCTGGTCGCTGATTCTGATCGTCACGGTGAAGTATCACGTGGTGATCATCCGCGCCGACAACAAGGGCGAAGGTGGCGTGCTCGCGCTCATGGCGCTCGTGAACGGCAGCCGATTGATGCGGGGCCTCCCGCCTCGCCGGCTCATGATCGTGCTCGGCATCTTCGGAGCGGCGCTGCTGTATGCCGACGGCGCGCTCACTCCCGCAGTTTCGGTGTTATCGGCGGTCGAGGGTCTTGAGATTGCCGCGCCGACCTTGCAGCACTGGGTGATCCTGCTGACGTCGCTCGTGATTCTCGTGGGGCTGTTTCTCTTTCAAAAGCGCGGGACGGCGGGCGTAGGGGCGGTCTTCGGCCCCGTGATGCTGATCTGGTTTCTGACGATCGCCGTTCTGGGACTCAATGGGATTCTGCGTTATCCCGGCATCGTCGGCGCGGTACTGCCGACGCATGCGATCCGGTTTTTTGCCGAGGATCCGGGACGGGGATTGCTGGTGCTTGGCGCCGTCTTCCTGGCGGTCACCGGCGGCGAGGCGCTGTACGCCGACCTAGGGCATTTCGGCCATTCGGCGATTCAACTCGCCTGGTTTACGGTTCCGTTGCCTGCGCTGTTGCTCAACTATTTCGGGCAGGGCGCCTTGCTGCTGACGCATCCGGAGACCGCTCCCAATCCCTTCTACTTCCTGGCACCCGCCAAGGCGCTGCTTTTCCTGATCCCTCTGGCGACGGCGGCGGCGGTCATCGCCTCCCAGGCCGTGATTTCGGGAGCATTCTCACTCACGCGCCAGGCCGTGCAGCTCGGGTACATCCCCCGCATGGAGATCGAGCATACCAGCTCACGGGAGATTGGGCAGATCTATGTGCCCAATATCAACTGGATGCTGATGGTTTTGACGATTGCGCTCGTCTTTGGCTTCGAGTCGTCGAGCAACTTGGCGGGAGCGTACGGCGTGGCGCTGTCCACGCTCATGGCGCTGACGACGGTGATGTTCTACGTGATGAGCCGTGAAGTGTGGGGATGGAGCCTTCTCAAGGCGGCCAGCGTCTCCGGCTTGTTCCTCGTCGTCGATCTGACGTTCCTTGTGGCCAACGCGCTCAAGATCTGGCACGGCGGATGGGTACCGCTGGCCATTGCGATCGTGCTGTACTTCGCGATGAGCACCTGGAAGCGCGGCCGCGAGATTCTGTCCAAGCGGATGATGGAGAAGACCGTTCCGCTCAAACTGTTGCTGGCCGATCTCGCCGCCGAGCCGCCGGTGCGCGTCCCCGGAACCGCGGTCTTCATGTACGGGAGCTCCGACGGGACCCCGCCGGCCCTGGTGCTCAACCTCACGCACAACAAGGTGCTGCACGAGAAGATCGTGTTCCTCACGATCACCACCGAAGACGTGCCGCATGTGGGGAACGATCAACGGGTCATCGTCAAACGGAGCGGAAAGGGCTTTCACAGCGTCACTGCACGCTATGGATTCATGCAGGATCCCGACATCGGTGAGGTGCTGGCGGCGTGCAAGCAGAGCCATCTCGACATCCCGCTCGAGGGGACGACGTTCTTTCTAGGGCGCGAAACGTTGATTGCGTCGGATCGGCCAGGCATGGCGATGTGGCGGGAGCGGCTGTTTGGGTTTATGTCGCGCAACGCGCTCAGGGCTACAGCTTTCTTCAAGATTCCGCCAAATCAAGTGTTTGAGGTGGGGGCATACGTGGAGCTGTAGCACACGGTTTTCAGGGGTCCGGCTAAAGCTTTAGCAGCGCGACGAGAGTGCCGAGAGTCCCGACCCAAAAGAGGAACATCCAGCGGATCACCTTGGTCTCGAGGCGCGCAACGTCGGCTCGTACTTCAGCAACGGCCTGGGCCAACCTCGACTCAAACCGCGCCCAGTTGAGGTCATTCGTCTCACGCAGCTCGGACCGATACGTCGCGTCCACCTGGTTGAACCACTCCACGAGCTCGTTCGTCAGATCATCCCCAAACTTCTCGTAGAACTTTCGGGATAGCTTCGCTGTCACCGGCATGGCGAGCTCGGGAAGGGTCCGGCGACATGGTAAGCGTACGCTCGGCGCTTCCAAGAATCAATCGACCGCACTGTACATCATTCGATCGCTCATCCCCCGATCGTGTGGCGGGGTAGGGGGTATACTCCCAGGCCAGGCCTGATAGCTGAAGTACGTCCACGACAACGCGCCCATGTCGGAGCCGTCGCGATACGCATTCCCGAACCCGCAGTCCAGATCGGCGGCCCCCTCCGTCGCCGATCCCACGCAGCACACCTGGGAGTCGGCGTTCCAGACGCATTACGTCGAACTGTGCGAGTACGTCCTCCGTTTCGTCGGATCTGCAGCGGCCGCCGAGGACCTCGTGCACGATCTCTTCCTACGCCTGTGGGACTCGCGCGCCCGGCGCGGGGGGATGGAGCTGACGCGGGCGTACCTGTATGTAGCGGCCAAGAACCACGCCTTGAAGTATCTGCGGCACCGCCGCGTGGCGACCGCCTGGATCGAGCGCGCAGCGCGAGCAGAGCCGCCAACCGCATCGAGCCCCGAGGATCTCTATTTGCGACGCGAGCTTGCCGATGCCGTGCGGCGGGCGATCGCGGAGCTGCCAGCTCGGTGTCGTGAGGTCTTTGTCCTGCGCCGCCACCAGCACCTCAGCTACCACGAGATCGCCGCGCGCGTCGACGTATCGCTAGGAACCGTCAAATCTCAGATGTGGCGCGCGACGGTACTGCTCAAGGAAAAACTGGCGCCCTACCTCTTCATACTTTAGGCCTCCCAAGGGGTTCTCAGGATTGAGAGCCCCATGTTCGAACAAGCCGACCTGCTCCGCCTGATCGAAGGCGACTGCTCGCCCGAGGAAGCCGCCGCAATCCAAGCCTGGATCGCCGTCGATCCTAAGCGCGGCGAGCTATGGGACGAGTTGCGGGCGGTGTGGCGACTCACGGGCGACACCACGCGAGCTTGGGGCATCCCGGAATCGCTCAGGCGTCTCGAGCGTACCAGGCTCTCTTTGGAGCTCGTGGCACCCAGCGGCCGGTGGTGGACGGCATCGTGGGCCACGCCGGCCGCTGCGGCGGCAATCGCGGTCCTCGTTGCCGGCTCCCTGCTCTGGTTTTTCCCCCGCGCCGGTGCGCCGCGCGCGTACACCACGGCCCGCGGCCAGTTGTCCTCATTGACGTTGCCTGACGGCTCCCGAGTGCTGCTCGGGGTCGACACCCGCGTGCGCGTCCCCCGCGATTACGGCGGCCGCACGCGGACGTTGGATCTCGAGGGTGAGGCGTACTTCGTGGTGGCGTATGACGCGAAACGGCCCTTCATCGTGCGCACGGAGCATGGTTCGACGCAGGACCTCGGCACCGAGTTCGCCGTCCGCGCATACCGGGAGGAAGCCTCCCTTGAAGTGGTGGTCGCGGAGGGCAGCGTGGCGCTTCGCGGCTTGAAGGGCGCCGAGCCCGCCCTCGTGACGCTGCAGCGCCGCGAACGTGCCGTCCTCGACTCGGGCGGCGGCACCACGGTCATGCACGATGTGTCGCTGGCCAACTATCTCGCTTGGACCCGTGGCGCGCTGCTGTTTGACGATGCCCCGCTCGCCCGTGTCATCGCGCAACTCGAACGCTGGTACGACCTCGAGATCGAGACCGACGCAGCATTGGCCAACGAGCGAGTCACCATCTCCTTGATGAGCAAGTCGGCCGACGAGGCCGTGAAAGCTTTGGCACAGGTTCTCAACGTCCGCGCCACGCGGACCGGACGACTCGTGCGTTTCGTCCCGGTTCGTCCGCGACACTAGAC
>WNEL01001025.1_pt1 | contig 12271 bp, 10 predicted proteins | sample 5399991 | NCBI WGS metagenome assembly WNEL01 (sample SAMN13153325, study PRJNA577476) | soil metagenome | isolation source: 20 cm grassland meadow soil pre-rain plot 2 | place: USA:California | collected 2015-09-08
CCTACGCCCGGCCGATTCCGCCGGTCGCGGGCGCCGTTCCGGTGTCCGGCGCCGAGCTCCCGTTGACGCGGGAGACAGCCGATCGTCTGACCAACCCGCGGACGCGCACCGCGGAGTCGCTCAATCGCGGGCAGTGGGTCTTCCAGACCTATTGCCTGGTGTGTCATGGCGAGAGGGGCGAGGGCAACGGCCCGGTTTCGCTCGCCGGTGGTGGCCCGTTCCCCGGCGTTCCCTCGCTTGTCGATCCGACGCGGCCGAAGATGACCGACGGCATGATCTACGGCATGATCGTCGAAGCCCAGCGCATGGGTCGCGGGTTGATGCCGCGCTACGGTGACAAGATTCACGGCAACGATCGCTGGGACCTCGTGAACTACGTGCGCAGCCTGCAGCTGAACGCTCGGGGGGGCAACCGGTGAGCGCCGCCGTTGGCGGCCGGTCCAATCTCGTTCAAAAGGCGCGCCAGGCGCCGCTCGGTCGCTTTACGATGTTCGGCGCAATCGCCGCGATGGTGGGTGGCATCGTGCTCGTCGGTGGCCTCATCAGCGGACATCCGGAGCGCACGTGGTGGGCCTATCATGCCAACTTCATGTTCTGGGCCGGCCTCGCCCAGGGCATGGTCGTCTTCGCGGCGGTCCTCAAACTCGCCAAAGGACACTGGGGCGGCGTCGTGATTCGGTTTGCGGAAGCCGCCGCCGCCTTCACGACCGTGACGGTCGTGCTGTTCATCGGTCTCGTCATCGGCCGCGAGCACATCTTTACGTGGATTCACGAGCCGCGGCCCGAGGTCGGGTGGTGGCTCACCACGAAGTGGTTTTTCCTCCGGAACGGCTTGATCCTGGTCGTTCTGTCATGGTTGTCGTGGCGATTCGTACGCCACGACACTGCGCCCGATGCGCGCGAGCTCCAGAGCGGCGAAGCGGTGGAGCGTCTCACGGACTCCGGCGTGATTAGTCGCGACGCCGCCATCCTGGTTCTGGCGTACGCTTTTGGACACAGCCTGCTCGCGTTCGACTTGATGATGTCGCTGGCGCAGAAATGGGTGAGTAGCCTGTTCGGCGCGTTCTACTTCATGGGGAGCTTCCTCGCTGCGCTTATGCTGTTGGCCGTGCTGGCCATCACCCTGCGCCGCGCCATGGGTCTCGGCGGCATCTACACGACGCGCCAGCAACACGACCTTGGCAAACTCTGTTTCGGGTTCACCGTTTTTTGGGCCTACCTGATGTGGGCGCAGTTCCTCGTGATCTGGTACGGCAACCTGCCAGAGGAGACGTACTTCATTTTCTATCGGCTGACCGGCGCATGGCGCCCCGTTGGGATCGCCGTCTTCCTGATGGTCTTCCTGATTCCGTTCATCGGCCTGCTCGGCGTCAAGCCGAAGACGTTTTCGCCGACGATGGTGGGCTTCGCACTCGTGAGTCTTGCCGGGATCTGGCTCGAGCGTTATCTCGAGATCGTGCCCTCGATCAACGGTGGGCAGGGGCCGGTAATCGGCGTCACCGAGGTTGGGGTTACGCTGTTTTTTGCTGGTCTCTTCTTTCTCTCCTGGGCCTGGTTCGCGGGCCGCCATCCGATCCTCTCGCCACGTCTCGCCGCCGACGCCTTGGAACGCGAACAGCATTAGCGGTTCGGAGAGGAACGACTCCATCCGATTCGTTTGATGGAACTCGGTGTATGAGTAGCGTATTCGCTCTTCCTACGCGGAGGTGGTATGTCGATGTGTCGTTTGCTGGTGATTACGGCGATAGTGCTTGCTGCGGCTTGCGGCGGCAGCACGGGGACCAATCCCCCGCCTCCGCCGCCCCCGCCGGGGGGAGGGCATTCGACGACGATCACCGTGGACAATAATTCCTTCTCGCCGACTCCCGACACCATACCGGCGGGCACGATCACGTTCTCATGGGCCCAGGGGGCCGTAGCTCATAACGTCACCTGGCAAAGCGGGCCCCCTGGAACCCTACCAACGAATTCTGGTGACAAAACTTCAGGCACGTACACGGCGACGCTGGTGGTGGGGACCTACACGTATCGGTGCACGAATCACGGTGGCATGAACGGGCAGATCGTTGTGCAATAAGCGACCGCTAATGAGTCTTCAGCGGTTGATCACGTGCTCCCGGGGCAGATCCAGCCCCGGGGGCTTAGTTTTTCTGCTATGAACGTCTGGCAGGCCGCGGCCGAGCTTGTACGCCAAACGCGAGCAGGCGCGCTCGCGACGGTCGCGCGCGCAAGTGGGTCCACGCCCGTCCCCGCCGGCACCAAGATGCTCGTGGGGCCCGAAGGCCGGCTCCTCGGCTCGGTGGGCGGCGGCTGCGTGGAGGCCGAAGTCATCGGCGCTGCGCTCGACGCGCAGGCGCACCGCCGGCCCGCGCTCCTGACGCATCACCTGAACGCCGATCTCGCCGGTGATCTCGGTCTCTCGTGCGGCGGCACCGTCGACATCTTCGTCGAGCCGCTCGTCGCCGACGAACAGTACGTGCGTGTGCTCGAGCTTGCCGCCAGCGCCGATTCAGGGTTGGTGCGAACCGCGACCGCGTGGGACGCGGGGCCGCTGAAAACGTTCGAGCCTCTCCCCGCGAATCAGTCGCCCCGAGCTGCGGCGACACTCACCCGCGATGGTCGCTTCGTGGAGGAGCGGCTGATGCCCGCACCGCGTGTTTTTGTGTTCGGGGCAGGGCATGTCGGCGCCGCAATCGCCCGCGCTGCGGCAGCGGCGGGATTTCGCGTCGTGGTCATCGACGACCGCGCCGACTATGCCGACGCGTCCCGCTTTCCGAACGGTGTCGCGGTCCTTGCCGCCGACGTCGATGTCGCGCTCACTCGCTTTCCCCTGACAGCCGCGGACGCAGTCGTCATTGCGACCCGCGGACATCGCAACGACGCGCTGATTCTCGAACGCGTTGCGCCGTCGGAAGCGGGCTATGTCGGTCTGCTGGGAAGCCGGCGCAAGAAGATCGTCGTGACGAAGGGTCTGACGGCGGCGGGCGTGCCCGCCAAGAGCCTGCGCCGCGTGCGGGTGCCCGTTGGACTGGCGATTGGCGCCGTGACGCCCGAGGAAATCGCGGTGAGTGTCGTCGCCGAGCTGATCGCCTGGCGCCGGAGCGCGGAGGCCCCTTAGGGCAGCGGTTTCACTTGCTCGAGCAGCCGGTTCAATGAATCGACGGACACGGGACCGGCAATCTCCACACGCAGTCGTCCAACGAATCGTGCGAAGAGCCGGCTGAACGCGTAGCCAGAGTCCGGGCGTGCGGCGTTGCTCGCCGGCCGCTGAAAGATCTGAATCACCGTGGATGAGTCGAGCGCCTGCTCGACAACGATCGTGCCGTCATTCCCCGGTGCGCGGCGGAAATCCCGCACGCTGAGACCCGGAAGTCCCACGGGGGCCTCGTCGCCCAGCAGTAACGTCGCGACCCGACGATCGATCACAGGCCAGGTTTTGGCGGTCAATGGCTGCACGACTGAGCCGTCGATGAACACGCTCGGTGCCCGAGCAGCGCGCTCGCGTTCCGCCCGCGCGGGCGTGGGGGCCGCGGCGGGCTCACCTTGTGCCGTTACCGTGACGGCATCCAGCCTGAGTGTTTCGCGTCCCAGCCGGGCCGCGACGCTCTCGGGTGCGTTTGCAATACGCGCTTTGGCCTGCGCCGCCTGCGCCTCATCGCGGAGCGATACATTTGCGGCGCCCGAGTCGCCAGGTTGGTTCACGTGCGCCACCTGTTCCGTGGGGCGCGGCACCGGTGCTCGCCGCCGGCCCTCGGAAACCGTGGCCGCCGGAGCGGACGCCTTTTGTCGCTCCCCTGATGCCGCACGATCTTCCGCAACGATCACCGGCTGCGGCGCGTTCGTTGTTGCTGGTCCCGCGGCACCTGGCGTGCGGAGGTAGTAGCCCAGGCCGAGCGCGAGGGCGATCGATGCCGCCCAGGCGAACGGCGTACGGACGTGCCAGGGCAAGCGCCGCGGCGCCTGTCGCAGCGCTTCAAAGGGCGGAATCGCTCGTTCGGGCGGCCGCGCAGATCCCAAGAGCGTGCTGGCGCGCGCGCGCAGCGCGCGCTGCTCGTCGAGACTCGTTCGACACGTCGCGCACTGCGCGAGATGCGCTTCGAGCGCGACTCGTTCACTGGAGGGCAGCTCGCCGTCGAGGTACGCGTGCAGCGTTCCCTCATCCACGTGCGACATGCTCTCCTCCTTCCAGTCCGGCGTCATAGGCTTCGACCAATCTCCGGCGCGCGCGCGCCAATGTGGTTCCAATCGCACCTCGCGCGAGTCCCGTCTGCGCGGCGATCTCGTCGTACGACATGCCGGCATCCCATAAGAGCAGCGACTCCCGATCACGCGGGCTGAGCTGCTCCAGCGCGGCGCGCACCCGCGTGCGTTGTGTGTCCGCGTCGATCTCGTCTTCCGGTGCACTGCTGACAACGTCCGGCTCACCCTTCAGGAGCGTGAGGTGCCGCTTCTCTCGCGCCGCCCGGCGCGCCTCATCACGCGCCATGTTCGCCGCCACCACGAAGAGCCATCCGCGTGTGTTCTGCGGCCGGTGCACGAGGGCGCGGGAGAACGCCTCCTGGGCCAGATCCGCCGCGCGCTCGGCGTCCCAGACCTTGCGGTACAGGAAACGCACGAGCGCGGGATAGGTGTTGCGGTACACTTCAGCGATGTCGTCGGGCACCTAGTGTCCTAGCCCCGGAATGCTCGGACCAGTCGCTCCAACTCACCCTGGTCGAAGGTTGTCTTCCCACCGGCTCCAATCTTGATACTCGCATGCCGTCCGGCCACCAACACTGCTGGCTCGAGCGCGGCGGCCTCCCTCAGGTCCGGGAGCGCCTTCAGCAATGCGAAATAGGCGTCGCTATACGGAGCGATGCTGACCACGCGCAACGAGTCGCCATGGCCCAGGTCGGTCCAGGTGCTGTCGCGGAGGATGAAGAGCCGACCGCCGATCCGCTGCGTCGGGTTGATGCCCGACTTCGCGCGGCGCATTTCGTCCAGCTCGGACCCGTTCACGGTCACGACGACGCTCTCGAGATGCACCGCGTCGGCCATCGATTTCTCAGCGGCAGCGCGCCCGACAGACGCTGCCCCGGCTTGATCGACCGGAGCTGGTGCGGGAGCCTGCATGACCCGGTTCTCGGCGCGCTGGCGCATGGCGATGTTCGGCTCCTGAACCAAGTACGACGTGTACTCAGTCAAGATGCCGTATCGCAGCGCGAGCTGCTTGAGCGAGTTCATGATCTCCTGCGTTTGGCCGTGCAAGCGGATCTCGCGTGATAGTGCACCCACCTTGCGGGACGCCCAAAGCTGCTCGATGTAGCGAGCGTCCGCGTTCTCACGGTCGCCACCGCTAGTCCGAAACTCTTCCTGCCGGCCGTTACGACGACCTTGGACCGTTACCGACCACTCCCCACTCCCCACTCCCCTGTATCGCCCCAAGACGACCATCTCATCGCCGGCGAACAGGTCTGGCAGGCTGCCCGGCTGCACGTCATAGAGTTCGACACCGGAGCTTGCATTGATGGTGACGTCGGTCAACACCGGGCTTGCCACTTTCGCGGCCAGGGCGCCGACTGCCCGTTCGATGTTCTCGCCGGGCCGGATGTACTCCGTGGCACCGCGGGCGCGCTCCGTGAGTCGATCGAGCAGATACGTGTTCACGTCGTCGCCGACGCTGAACGAAGAGACGCGGAACCGGCCGCGTCCCTGCTCGGCACGCTCCACGATGCGCTCGGGGTCCGTTTCACCCGTGCTTGCCTGGCCATCGGTCAGAAATACGACGACGCCGAGCGACTGCTCCGCGGGCGATTCCGCAAATGCTTCCGTCAAGGCGCCCGCGATGTTCGTGCCGCCCTCGGCGTCCAGGCTGCGAATCCAGCTTTCGGCGTCGTGGCGCGCGTCAGTCGTCACACTGGTCCATCCCTGCGCGTAGCGGCGGACGCCACCCGAGAACGCGACGAGCCGGAAGCGGTCGCCTTGCCTGAGCGAGCCGAGCAATTGGATCAACGCCGACTTTGCTTGCTGGATCTTTTCGCCCGACATCGAGCCCGACACGTCGATCACGGCGACGACGTCGCGCCGCAGCGCGGCCGCATCGGCAGCGGCGCCCGGCGCGAGTAGCAGCATGAAGTAGCCGTCCTCGCCGACGGGATGATGCGGCATGAGCGAGAGACCGACCAATCCCCGCGCCAGCGGCAGCAGCAGCTCGAAGGCACCGCCGACCGCCCCGTCGGCAAGCGTCACCTCGAGGCGATTGTCGCGCCGCGTAACCTGAACCTGATGCGTGGGTGAATACGGATCACCAAAGCGCGCCGCGCTGTCGACCTCGAGGCGGAAGCTGCGTGGCGCATTGTGCCGATTGCGATCGCCGAGATAGCGGAATCGCCAGGCATCACCAGCGCGGTCGAGCAGTTGCGTGTACTTCAGCGTGATTTTTCGGGTCTCACCCGGCGCGATGGGAAACACACGCGCGCGAATGAGTCCCTGACCGGCGAGCTCGATCAACGCGGGGTCGCGTTTCTGGCGTACGATGGCTTCGTAAATCGACCGTGCCTGGGTGGCATCCATCGCTTCGCCGCGCAACTCCTGATCGCCCTGCCAGAGTGAGTAACTCGAGAAGACGGCCTCACCCGGGAGGGGGAAGTGGTACATCCCCTCTTCCAGCGCCGGACCGTTGTTGCGGAACCATTCCTCCACGGTCACCCGCGCGACGCGTCCGGTGATGCTGACCTGGACGGCGCTGCGGAGCCGCTCGACTCGCCCGTTGAGATCCTGCGGAACCGGGCGAACCGGGTCGATCCACCCCTGGGCGACGAGGAGCGACGAGAGAGTGCACAGCAGGGCGACGGCTCCCAGCACACGCGAGCACGACATGAGAAACTCCGGTAAGGGACGCCATGAGAGACGGGCATCCCCGCGAAGCTTGCACACGCTGCCTCAGGCTAGCCTATGGCGCACTGATTCGGGCCCGTTTCCAGTATCTCCGCATCCGCGTCGGAGACCTCGAGCAGGCCGAGATTGACCTCTTTGATTGTGCGGTAGGCATCGGGGAAGGCCGTGACGTGATCCGCAATCCATTGCAGGAACTCGCCCTCGTCCTGAATCGCGGCGGCGCCATTTGTGGCGGCGATCACATCGAACCGCGCGGCGACAGCACGGTCCGCCCGTCGCTCCCCCTCGCTTGTGTAGTGCGCGGGCAGGACTAGGAGGTCTCCAGGCCACGTCTGTCGGACCCGCTCCAGGCTCTGCCACAGCAGCTTCGCCCAGGCGTCGGAACGTCCCGCCAGGTCCGGCCGGCCGATTGACTGCACGAACAGAAAATCGCCGGTCAGCGCCAGGCCATCGTCAGCGAGCAATGCGATGCTGCCGAGGGTGTGGCCCGGGACGTGCGCCGCGCGCAATGTGGCTCGGCCAAACGCTATCGTGTCACCGTCACCGAGGCCCTGATTGGTCAGTCGCCCCGGTCTCTCATCGTACGGGGATACGGCGTCGGCCGCATGCAGGAAGTAGGGCACCCGCCAGCGGGTAGCCGCCGCGCGCGCACCGCTCAAGTAGTCGGCGTGCATGTGGGTGTCGACCACTGCCGCCGGGGTCGCACGCAGCTCCGCCAGCAACGCGTCATAGCGCTCGACATGACGGCCCGGATCGATGACGCCCGCGTCCCCGTCGCTCACGAGGATGTAGCTGAGCGCGCGCTTGCCGACGCGATCGAGCTGGACCACGTGAGAGAGGGACGGCGTGGGCGACAGCCGGTGGGCGACATAGACGGTCTCCCAGGCCGCCATCCCGCCGATGACCGAATAGGCTTCGTATCCCCGTTCGCGCAGAAATGCCGTCGCCTTCTTACTCGAGTTCCCGTGACCGCAAATCACCGCGATCGGGCGTGCCGCGTCGAGCTGCAACGTGGCCACGTCCGGCGTGGCAAAGAGCTGGGAGTTCGGATGGGCGTGGAAATCGAGCTCCGAGCCGAGGGCAACGTGGCCACGCTCCACCCTCTCGGGCGCGCGTACGTCGAGCACCTGCAGCGGCTCACCGCGGTCGAGCCGCTCGGCGAGCTCCTGTGGAGCGATTTGCGGAAGCGAGTCTCGCGTCATTGCAGAGCCATTGCGACACCCAGCATGGCGGCCGCGGCGTTCTGCGCGATTGGAAAATTTGAGCGTTCCTTGAATGCCGTGTAACTGATGTCGACGCGTCCCTCGAGAGGCCCGACGACGGGGAAGCGGTACCCGGCTGCGACATTCGCGCCAGCTAGGGCGAATCCTTTTTGTCCCGTCTGTCCGATATACCTCACATCTCCACCCGCGGCGGCGTACAACCCATCGTAGATCGCAACGTTCAGACGCGGCGCAAAGTGACAATCAAAGAAAGCGGCACCGTTCTGCTGAGTGTGCTGCATCCCGAAGCCCGCCTCGAAGGCCAGACGGCCACGCAATGGGACGTCCAAAAACAATGGTGCCGGCGCGGTCCCCTGCGAACCGGGAAGATTGATGACGGTCTGGCTGGCGTCGACGTACACGCCGGAAATCGATCCGTACAGATGCGTGCGCACGTAGCCGCCGGCTGCCCCCACCTGGAGTCGCCACGGCTTGAAGCTCGCAGTCCCACGGCTCGGCCGAGCGACCGGGGAGAGCAGGTGTTGGGACACTCCCAACAACAAGGCATACACGTTGGTCGGGAGAATCGAATCTGTGCGGCGCTGCGTGAGCCATTGCGCTTCGATCCGCGCGGTGAGGCCTGGGCTGATCCGCGGTTGCACGCCCACGGCCCCCAACAAACCGGTTTGAATGGAACGGCCACCATCGACTTCGCGGCGGCGGAGCAGTCCCCCGGCCGCGACGTAGATGCTCGACTTGAGCGCGAAGTCGACTCGAACTGTAAGCCGAGTATCGCTGCTCGATGAGCCGGGAACGAGGCCGTTCGCTTCCCTGAACTTGGTGTGCGACGCCGCCAAACTCGACTCCAGTCCAATCCTGCCGCTGAGCGGGGCGATCAGAAAAAAACTCGATTGGATCGTGCCACTGCTCGGCACTTCCCAACGATCGACCTGGTCGGCCAGGTGCGTTCCGGCGGGCTTTTGTCGCAGGATCCCGCCCTGGACGCCCAGCTGCGGGGTCCAGGTCTGGCCGGCGCTGGACGAGTGTGCAACGGTCGCCAGGAAAAAGGCGAGGACAAGGCGTCTCATGGGCTCAGAAGCTAGTGTCTCTGTGGGGCTCCCGTTTTGGGGACCCGCGTCTATATTCCCGATTGTGAAACAGTTCACAAGCGACACATCCCCTCAGTCCATGTCTCGGAGGAGTCCCGCAATGCGCTTCGCTTTGCTCACGGCGGTCGTGGCCATCGGCGCGCTCGCCTGCGGTCAGAAGGGCGACCAGAACCAGAACCAGACGCAGGCTGCGCCTCCCGCGCCGCCCGCCGGTGGAGCAGCCGCGCCGACCGGTCCCGTCGTTGAAGTGAAGATGACCGGTAACGGCAGCACCAAGGCCGCCTTCGAGCCGAGCACGATCACGATTCCGGCGGGCGCGACGGTCCGCTTCACGAACGTCGCGGGCGGACCGCACAACATCACCTTCTGGCCCGATTCCGTTCCGGCGGGCGGCGCGGCAGCGCTCAACGCCGGTATGAAGAACACGGTCGACAATCTGTCGGGCCCCTTCCTGACGCAGCCCAACGAAACCTATGAGGTATCGTTCGCCAACGCGCCGAAGGGGAAGTACAGGGGGTACTGCACGCCGCACCTGACGCTCGGCATGAAGATCGCGATCACGGTCCAGTAGTCTCTTTGGTCCAGGCAACATCAGCGGCCTCGGCAGATGCCGGGGCCGCTTTCGTGTCGTAGATTCGGAGACAATGAGAGTCGTTCTCGTGCTCATCGACGGCGCCCGGTCCGATGTGCTGCGGGACCTGCTCGCGCGTGGGGACCTCCCGAATCTCGCCCGCTGGGTCATCGAGCCCGGCGGCCTCCGGACCGGGACGACGGTGTTTCCGTCCACCACCGGCGTCGCCTACATCCCCTTCCTGTTCGGACGCTTTCCCGGCAGCGTGGGCATTCCGGGCATTCGTTGGCTCGATCGACGCGGTGCCGCGGAAGGGAAGAGCTCCCGCACACAATGGCGTGCCGCGCGGAGCTATTGCGGAGTCCAGGGTGGCTGGTTGAACACCGATATCGCGGCGACGCCTTCGATTTTCGATCTCGTCCCCGAAAGCATCGCGATTTGCACGCCGCTGACGCGCGGCCTTCGCGCCGGCGCCAATCGCTGTGCCTTGCGGCGAGTGGTGTTGGGATCGGCGGCACACTATCTCGGGACGTACCCGGCGCTCGACCGTGCGGTCGCCCGCGCGTGGCTCGATGCCGCGGACGAGCCGTGGCGCTTCCTGTTTGTCGTTTTTCCCGGCGTCGACGGCATCTCGCATCTCAAGGATCCGCTGCATCCGGCGGTGCTCGAGAGCTACCGGCTAGTGGACCGGGCCCTCGGCGCGTTCGTCGCGCGGCTTCGGAAGCAGGGAAGCGAACTGCCGGCATTCTTCGTCGTCTCGGATCACGGGATGACGGTCATGCGCGAGCATGCCGACCCGGCCGTGCTGCTGGAGCGCCGCGGGGTGCGCACGCTGCGTCATCCGGTCCATGTGTGGCGGCGAGGTGCCCGGGTCGCGACGATGGTCTCCGGGAATGCCAGCGTGCAGCTCTACTTCGAGCCGCGGTCGGGGCGGGAGCGCCCGCTCACGGAATCGGAAATCCCCAACGCCATCCTCGAGCAGCTGCTCGCTCTCCCGGCGGTGCGACTGGCCGCATGTCGTGCGGATTCGACCGGGGGGATCATTGTGCGAACCAAAAACGCCCGCGCGTCGTTGACGGAGTCAATGGGTCTGATCTGCTACGAGCCCCAGTCTGGCGATCCCCTGGGCCTCGGTGGGTATGTAGAGCTCGACGATCGAGAGCTCCTGACGCGAACCAGGGAAACTGACGTGCACGACGCACCGCGCCAATTGCTCCAGCTTTTTGGGACTCCGCGCGCCGGAGATCTCGTCCTGGCAGCCACCCCGGGAGCAGATTTCCGGGGTCCCTGGGAAATGCCCGAGCACCGAGCCGGTCATGGTAGTCTCATTGCGGAACACATGGAAGTCCCGATCGCGGCCAGCGTGGCTCTTCCCGACGTTGGCCTGCGTACAGTAGATCTGATGCCGACGGTATTGGAACGCCTCGACGTCGCCGTCCCATCCGGTGTCGCTCTCGATGGCGTTCCCTTTTCCAAACTTGCTGCTGTCACTGAACACTTGATTCGGTAGGAGACTCCCGATGCGTCCACGGTTGTTCGTGGTCCTGGCCGCACTCCGTGTAGTCGTTGCCGGCTCAGCAGTCGGCGCGATGCCCACCCATCACCCCGCCGCCCGTCCGGCGGTGCCTAACGATTGGAGCGCGCTGGAGCGCGCCACGATCATCCCTGGTTCGAAGCCGGGCGAGTTGACGCTCGAGCTGCCGGCGGTGGATTTGCCGGCGGGGACCCTCGTGGATGAGCCGGCGTCCGTCGGAGAGTTTCCCGTGGATGGATCGATTTACGCCTTGCATGCCGAGCTCGTCGACGAGAACGGGCGGCAGTTGCCCGCGTCCTTACTGCATCACATGAACGTGATGGATCCGAACGAGCGCGAGCTCTTTCTGCCGATCGGCCGGCGGATCCTCGCGTCCGGCATGGAGACCGGCGAAATCCGGTTCCCCTGGCTGCTGTTCGGGTCGCGCATTTACGCGGGCCAGCGCTTTCTCGCCAATGCGATGGTCCACAATCCCACGAATGTGGGATATCGGGGCGTTCGCGTCCGGCTCGTCCTCAACTACATCCCTGAGCATCGGCCGTGGCCCTTCTTCTCTGTGCTTCCCTGGCAACTCGACGTGGCTTTCCCCCTCGGCGACAAGTCGTTCGACTTGCCGCCGGGCCGCAGCGAGCGCTCGTATGAAGGCAGCCCGGCGGTCGCGGGCAAGCTGATCGTCATCGGTGGCCATATGCACGCCTACGGACGGACCATCGAGTTCTGGGATGCGACGACCGGCAAGCTGCTGTGGCATGGCGAACCCGCGCCGGCGCCGGCCGGCGCAGCCAGCGCCGTTCCGGTCGGGAAGCTCTACAGTTTGAAGGGACTCGGCATGCGGATCACACCGTCGCACCGCTATCGCGTGCACGTGGTTTACGAGAATCCAACGGGGCACGCGATTCCCAACGGTGGGATGGGAGTCGTCGGCGGGTTGTTCATGCCCGATCGCAAGGCGATCTGGCCGGCTACGGATCCGAGCGAT
>WNEL01001030.1_pt1 | contig 12224 bp, 8 predicted proteins | sample 5399991 | NCBI WGS metagenome assembly WNEL01 (sample SAMN13153325, study PRJNA577476) | soil metagenome | isolation source: 20 cm grassland meadow soil pre-rain plot 2 | place: USA:California | collected 2015-09-08
CGTGTGCCGCGGTCGGGAAACTCGATCGTCCCCGTGTATCGTCCCGGCTTCTCCGGTGTCAGGGTCGCCCCCGCGATCATCGGAGCCATGCCCGGCATCGCCATGCTCGTACTCACCGAGACCTTCCTGGCGTCGACCGGCTGCTGATCCGTGGGCGACGTGAGCTCCAGGACGAACGAGTTCTTGCCCTCCTTCCACTGCCCGGACTCGCTCTTGAGCGTGACGACGACGTCCTTCGTCTTCTTCGTCGCGACCGTCTTCTCGGCGGCCCACACGGTGCCGACTCCGAGGAGCACGACGGCCACGACCACTGCGGTGACATGCCTCATTGACGTTCCCTCCTTTTGGGCTGTGCGCAGTTCGCGTTCCCTCAACCAGTAGAAGATGACAGGCGTGACGATCAGCACCAGACCGAGCGAGCTGACCATGCCGCCCAACACCGGCGTCGCCAGCGGCTTCATCACCTCGGCGCCGGTCGAATGGCTCCACATGATCGGCAGCAGGCTCGCGACCACCGTCGAGACGGTCATCACCTTGGGACGGAGCCGCAGCAGCGCGCCTTCCTTGACCGCCTCCATCAGCGCCTCGCGGGTGAGCCGGCCGTCGAGCGCCTCGCGCTTCTTGCTCACGGCCTCTTCGAGGTAGATCACCATGACGACCGCCGTCTGGACGGCGGTGCCGAACAGCGCGATGAATCCGACCCAGACGGCGACCGAGAAGTTGTAGCCGAGGGCATAGAGCAGATAGATGCCGCCGGCCAGGCCGAAGGGCACGGCGAGGAGCACCTGGGCGGCGTCGAGCACCGATCGATAGGTCAGATAGAGCAGCACGAAGATCACGATGAGCACCAGCGGGATGACGATCTGCAGGCGCTCGCGGGCCCGGCGCTCGTTTTCGTACTGACCGCTCCACTCGATGTACGAGCCTTGAGGCAACGCGACTCGCTCGGCGATAACCCGGCGCGCCTCTTCGACGAAGCTGCCGACGTCGCGCCCGCGCACGTTGAGCAGCACGGTCACGACGAGCAGGCCGTTCTCGCTCGAGATCATGGACGGCCCTGACACGTGACGAATCTCCGCGACCTGGCCCAGCGGCACCTGCGTGCCGTTGGGCGCCGTCACAAGGACTCCGGCCAGCGCGGCGGGGTCGCTGCGGTATTCGGGAGCGTAGCGGACGCGCACCGGGAACCGTTGGCGCCCCTCGATCGTCAGCGTGAGGTTCGTCTCTCCTACTGCGGTCTCGATGACGTCCTGGATCGCGCCGACCGTGATGCCATAGCGGGCCGCGGCTTCCCGGTTCACGCGCACGTCGAGGTAGGGCGCGCCGGTCACCTGTTCGGGATAGACGTCCACAGCGCCCGGGACCGAGCGCAGCGCGTCGGCGACGGCCCGGGCCCGCTCCTGGAGGACGTTGAGGTCGTTCCCGAAGACCTTCACGCCGACCTCGGACCTGATGCCGGTCGTCAGCATGTTGATGCGATTGATGATCGGCTGGGTCCAGATGTTCGACACGCCGGGCAGCGTGGTCGCTACGTCCAGCTCGCCGATGAGCTTGTCGCGCGTCATCCCCAGCCGCCATTCGCGTGCCGGCTTCAGATTCACGACGGTCTCCGTCATGTTGACCGGTGCCGGGTCCGTCGACGTGTCCGCCCGCGCGATCTTGGCGACGACCGAGGCGACCTCCGGAAACTTCTGCAGCGCCGCGTTTTGCTTCCGGGTGATCTCGATCGCCTGGCCGAGGCCGATGGACGGATCGGTGACCGGCATGAACATGAGATCGCCTTCGTTCAATGGAGGCATGAACTCGGAGCCGATGCGAGGCACCAGCGCGACGGCACCGGCCACGACGACGAGAGCTCCGGCCAGCGTGACGGCGCGATACCGCAGCGCGAGGTCGAGCACGGGGCGATACAGCCACACCAGCGGGCGCATCACCGGGTTGTGCTCTTCGCCCCGAACCCTGCCGCCGATGAGGAGACTGCAGAGCACGGGAACGAGCGTCACCGACAGGATCGTCGCCCCGGCCATGGCGAACGTCTTGGTGTACGCGAGCGGGTGAAACAGCTTGCCCTCCTGGCCGGTGAGCGCAAACACCGGCAGGAACGCCAGGATGATGATGGCGAGCGAGAAGAAGATGGGCCGGCCCACGAGCCGCGTGGCGTCCAACACCGTCTCGGCGACCCGACGGCGATTGCGGGTATTGACGCCCCGCTGCTCCACGAAGCGGAAGGCGTTCTCGGTCACCACGATCGCCGCGTCCACCAGCACACCGATCGCGATGGCGATGCCGGCCAGCGACATGATGTTGGAGCTGATGCCGAGGTACCGCATGAACAGAAACGCCGTCAGCACCGCGAGCGGCAGCGGAATCGTGACGATCAACACCGAGCGGAGGTTCAGGAGGAAGAGGATGTTGACGACCGTCACGACGATGGTCTCCTCGATCAGCGCGCGTTTGAGCGTGTCCACCGCGCGCTCGATCAACGCCGAGCGGTCGTAGAACGGCACGATCCTGACGCCTCGGGGCAGCCCGGCCTGAAGCGCCTGGATCTTGTCCTTCACCCGGTTGATCACGTCCACTGTGCTGACGCCGTAGCGGGCCACCACCACGCCGCCCACGGCTTCGTCAGTGCCCTTCACCAGCGCGGCGGCCCGGAAGGCGTCGCCGATCTTCACCGACGCCACTTGCCTGACGAAGATGGGGACGCCGTTCTCGGCGCCGACGACGATGAGCTCGATGTCATGCACGTTCTCGATCAGACCGAGCCCGCGGATCACCGACCAGGTCCCGCTCGCCTCGATGACGTTGCCGCCGACGTTGCGGTTGCTTCGCACGACGGCGTCGACTACAGCGGACAGCGGAATTTTGTAGGCCCGCAGCCGGGTGGGATCGACGTCGATCTGGTACTGCTGGACCGTGCCGCCGATGCTGGCGACCTCGGCGACGCCCGGCACGGAGTTGAGCTGGTAGCGGATGAACCAGTCCTGGATGGAGCGAAGGTCCCTCAGCGAATAGCCTTTCCCCTCGACCGTGTACCAGAAGACGTGGCCCACGCCGGTGGCGTCCGGCCCCAGCGTGGGCACCACGCCGGTGGGAAGGGACTTCGTCAGGAGATTGAGCCGTTCGAGGACGCGGGAGCGCGCGAAGTAGAGATCCACCGCATCCTCGAAGATCACGTTGATCATCGAGAACCCGAACGCGGACGACGAGCGGACGACACGGACGCCGGGAAGACCCTGGAGGCTCACGGTGAGCGGATACGTGATCTGGTCCTCGACCTCCTGAGGCGAGCGGCCCGTCCAGTCGGTGAAGACGATGACCTGGTTGTCGCTGAGATCGGGGATGGCGTCGATTGGCGTCGTCAGCAGCGCCCAGTATCCCCAGGCGCCGACGAGCAGGAAGAAGCCAACCACCAGGAAGCGGTTGCGCAGCGACGTCTCGATGAGCCAGTTGATCACGGACTCGGACACTCCCTCCCCCGGGCGGAATACGGACTCCGGCCGGTGCGTTACCCGTTATGCGGACAGACTACGGGCTAGGCGGAGAGGGAAGCGGGTCTGGGAGGAAGCTCGACGACACGGAGGACGCCGCTCGGGCAGGACTCCGCCGTCGCGGGCACAGACGCACGGACCGGCGTAAGGATAGGCACGCTTTCAGCTGCGGCAACCATCGGAGCCCCGGTGCCGCATGGCGCTTCGCACATGCCCGCCATCGCGGCGCAACCACTGAACACCATAGCGATTGGGCCCGTGAAGATCCACACCACGGCGACGCCGATCACGAGCGACTTTTGCCGGCGTAGAAGCATCCCAGGGAATGATAGCACCGCATTGTGCCGTCCGGGCCGAGTCAGGCCCGATTCAGGGGTGGCGCGGCGGCTGTGGCAGCTGCCATCGAACGATCGCCGGCGAGATCGGCCGGGCGCAACCACACGAACGCCAGCGCTCCCAGCAGCAGGGCCACGGTGACGTGGCCGAATGCCACCCCCCATCCCAACACGCTCGCGCCGCCGAGGAGATCGAGCGTCGCGCCGAGCGCCAGCGGACCGAGGAAACCGCCGGCGTAGCCAAGCGTCGAGTGGAGGGCCAGCGTCGCACCACGCCGGCCAGGCTCGGCGCTGCCGGCGCTCCCCGCTGTCAGCGACGATGAGTCCGACCAGATGAGCACCGCGTACAGGAGAACGAGTGCGGCCGCGCCGGCGTACGGCAGCGCTGCACTGAAACCGATCACCGCCGCAAACGCCGCGGAGATGAGCATCGTCCCGAGGATGAAACGGCGGCGGCCGAATCGAATGGACAGCTCGTTGCCCCAGACGCTCGCCCACACGCCGACGAGGCCCATGACGCTGGCGACGGTGGCGGGCGCCAGTGGCGTCCAGGCGCTGGAGGTCTGGGCGGCCACGAACGTCAGAAATGTGACGACCCAGCCGCGCAGCGCAGACATCTCCCACGTGTGCACGCAGTACGCGATCGAATAGGCGAGCGCCGACCGGTTGCGAAGGACCGGTCGGAAGTCCAGCAGTGCGCCGCGCGGACCGGGGGCCGCCCGAAGGGGTCGGGCCGGCAGGCCGACCAGCACCAGCGCGAATGCGAGCGCGGCGCCCAGCGCGCCTGGAACCAATGCCCATTGCCAGCCGAGCCAGGCGTTGACGGCGCCGGCGATGCCGAACGAGAGCGCCCCGCTCACGCCGACCGCCGCCGCGTGCGCGGCAACGGCTCGGGACTGCTGCGGACCCTCGGTCAGGTCGCTCAACGCCTTGAGCCCCGGCATGTAGCTGCCGGCCCACCCGGCGCCCATGAGCGCCCGGAACACGAGCGCCGACCAGAAGCCGGTCGCGACCCACGCGAACCCGGCGAAGGCGACGGCGGTCAGAGCGACGGAGCCGAGATAGACGCGTTTGGGATCGACGCGATCTGTGAGCGAGGAGAGCAGCGGCACCACGATCGTGTACGCCGCGTAGTAGATCCCGCTGATCCACCCAGCTTCGGTGTTGCTCAGCGACCACGCGGAGATCAGTGTCGGCAGGAGCGCCGCCACACTGAAGGCGCCGATCTGAGCGCACGCCTGAGCCGCGCACATCGCGACTGCGCCACGGCTCAGCGTCATCGCCCGAGGGGCCCGACCCAGGCTATCGGGGGGACGCGCCGGAGGCCTGGGCCATCGCCCGCACGACGTAGGCGAACAGATCCTTACCGAAATCCGACGCGATCTGCGCCGACGCCACGTCAACGTCGATCTCGTTCAGGTACTGCAGCCGCAAGATATCGTCGCCGACGAGATCGGGAACGACTCCGGCGAAGAAGAACCCCAGAGCCTCGAGAGACGCACACACCTGCCCGGCTTCGGGGTGCGACAGCGGCAGGTCGAGGCCGATCCAGTCGATCCGGCGCCGGCACAGCTCGCGCAGCCGCGCGCGCACGAGATCCGGGAGGTCGGCGCCGTAGGCGGTGACGCGGAGGGACGCCTCGCTCCACTCGATGGAGACGTCGACGCTCACCTGCGCGCCATTCGCCGGCATGGCCAGGGCGGATGCATCCTTCACGTCACGCCGGAAGCCTCCATGCTCGTAGAGGCGCTCGATCATCGCCCGGTGATGCGCCGGCGCATAGATCACTCGCCGCGGGCCTTCGTTCGTCTTCAGAAAGGAGAGCATGGTTGCCGTACGCGCTTTCGAGGCGGTCCCCGCGATCTGTTTGAAGTCGACGGGCGCCTCGTCACCGAGCTGCACGCCCACCTCGGTGAAGCCGAGGGCGAGGTTGCTCTTCTGGGAATACGGATGCACGGTGACCGCCTCGGCGTAGAGGCCGAGCATGCCGCGCTCGCTCGCGCGGCGCTGCGCGAACCTGAGCATCTGCTCGAGCAGGCCATGGTGGCGGAAGCGCGGATCGACCAGGCCTTCGCCGAGGTAGCCGACAGGGGCGCCAGCGTGCGCAACCTCGCAGGTGAGACAGCTCGCGACCTCACCGTCAGGCGTGGTGCCGATGTACACCTCGAGCAGGCCGCCGCGGAGCATCTCGCACATGCGGTCCGGGAAGTAGAGATAGTCGTCGGGCAACGTGTAGCCGTAGACGGCGTACGTGCAGCGCGCCACGGCGATGGCGTCGTCGGGCGTCATCACCCTCACTGTCGCGGGCGCCGCCGCAGCGGTGGATGGCGACGTGGTGGACGGCGGCGGAGTCACCGGCGCAGCCTGGCCTCCGGCCATGTAGGCCTGGATGTGCGCGAACGGAAGACGCTTGACGATCTCGACGCGGTTCCCGCGGGTGCCGCGATTCAGGAAGCGCACCGTATCGGCGAGGCCCGCCAGTGACGCTCCCGCGAGTCCGGCGCCGGAGCCGGCCTCGAGCGTCATGAAGTCGAAGGGCAGGCCCTGGTCCTCCACGACCACCACCAGGTGTCCGGGCCGGCGCAGGAGCGCGACATCGAAGCTCGCACGGTCGCCGGGTCCGAACCCACGCTCGACGACGTTCAGGCAGACGGTCTCGACCGCGCGCTCGAGCCCCGACACCTCCGGCGTGCCGAGTCCGAGCCCTCCGGTGGCTTCGCGCAGAAACGCGAGCACGGCTCGGAGGTAATCACGCTCGGCCGCCACGTTGATGCGCGCGATCTGTCGCTCTGCGGCTGACTCGACGTCCATGACGCTCCTTGCCTCGCGCGAGATCCCGGCTGGGCGCACATCATCGGGTAGAGCCGGCCCTGACACAAGCGTCCATGGCGTCGTGGCGCGCCCGTCGATCATCGACGCCTCGTTTTGCGAAACGACGAGGGTGAGGCGCCGAAGTGCTTCTTGAAGGCCGTGCTGAACGATCCGAAGTTCTCGTAGCCTACGAGCGAGGCGACGTCACCGATGGGATTCCGGCCGGCGGCGATCAGGCGCCGGGCCTCCTCGAGCCGCCGGATCTTGATGTAGGCATGCGGGGTCTTGCCCGTGTCGTGGCGGAAGTGCCGGAGCAGCGTGGACGGGCTGGAAAAGGCCAGACGCGCGATCGCCGCCAGCGGGAGCCGCGAGAAGAGATTGGACTCGATGTGGCGCACGGCCCGACCCGTCACGGTGTCTCCCGGCGTCTCGGGCACGCCGCGGGCGGCCGACTTCTTCGTCGCCCCCGCGCAGGCCAGCAGCTCGACCAGCAGCTGTCGCTCGAAGAACGCCAGCGTCCGTACGCTCTCGCGGCGTGACACCACGCGCGCGAACACGTACTCCTCGAGGAGCTGCTCCAGCCAGCGACTTCGCGCGAGCTTCTGGCAGCGGCCGAAGACCGTCTCGACATGCGACCTGGAAATCTTCTCGTCGGCGGCGACCTCGCTGAGCAGCGAGGCCGACGGATAGAGCGCGACGGTGTCGAAGATGGACGTGACGCCCTCGTCCTCGTGCGCGAGGCCACGAGGAACGATCAGCACCGACGCCTGGTCGATCTCGTAGCTCGACCGCGAGCCGCCGGTCCTCACCTTCACGACGCAGGAGCCGCGTGGCATCACGAGCATCGGTCGATCGTGGGCGTGGGCATCCTTGTAGAAGCCGACGCTCCGCTCGTAGGCGATGCCCATGGGCCCGGAGAGATCGACGATCTGGTCCAGGAGGTGCCCGTGGGGCGCCGACTCGAAGCCTCGCCACTGCGGGAAGGCGAAGCGCACATGGCGATTTTAACGAAATCATCGACGACGGTGGGGAACCGGTCTTCCCCGGCGGCGAGTACGATGTCGACGGTGACACACGCCACCGTGATGCGTGACACTCCACGATGGCGCCGGCCGTCAGACGGCGGCGCGGAGGCTCCGATGAGTGATCGATTGATCGAAGTGGTCGAGCTCCTGGCGACGGGAGCGTGGCAGCAGGCTCACGAGATCGTCCAGAAGGAGAAGTCGACGCCGGCCGCCTGGCTGCACGGCATCGTGCACACGCTCGAGGGCGATCTCGACAACGCGCGCTACTGGTACCGCAAGGCCGACCGGGTCTTCCGCGGGCCGGACGCGGTGCAGGAGGAGATCGCCGCCGCGCGGACGATGCTCGTCGGCGGCGATCCCCGCGAAGCCCGGGCCTAGTTGCGGTAGGACGGATCCGTGCGGTCGAGGCGCCGCAGGAGCCCCGGCCACACGATGGCGCCAGCGCCGCCGCGGCGACGCTGCGCCCGCTCGGCCTCGGCGTAGCCGGTCTCCATGATTTCCTTGGGGACCGAGATCAGCTCGCCGCCCCCCGACTGCGCGCGCACCTGGATCGCGCACGACGCTTCCAGGTAGTACATGGCGATGAACGCGTCGGCGATCGTCTCCCCCACGGTGAGCAGCCCGTGGTTGCGCAGGATCAGCGAGGTCCGGTCACCGAGGTCGGCGACCAGCCGCGGCTTCTCGTCGTCGTTGAGCGCCGGGCCTTCGAAGTCGTGATACGCGAGGCGCGGCAGGGCGAACAGCGCATGCTGGGAGATCGGCAGGAGGCCCGCCCGCTGCGTCGAGACGGCGACACCGTTGAGCGTGTGAGTGTGCAGCACGCACTCCACGTCGTGGCGGGCGGCGTGGATGGCGCTATGGATCACGAAGCCCGCCGGGTTCACCGGGTAGGGCGAGTCGTCGAGCTTGTTGCCCTGGAGATCGACCTTCACCAGGCTCGACGCCGTGATTTCGTCGAAGAACATGCCATAGGGGTTGATCAAGAACTGGTCGCCGGCGCCCGGCACCCGCGCCGAGATGTGCGTGAACACCAGGTCTTCCCAGCCGTACCGAGCCACCAGCCGGTAGCAGGCAGCGAGATCGACGCGGACCGCGCGTTCCTCGGGTGAGATCATGGGGCTCCTTTGCCGACAGGATGTGGTCCGAATCCTAGACTGGATTCGCGACAGCGTCCAGCGCGCCGCGACTTTCCGCGGGACACGACGTCGCTTATCATCTGACGCGCCCAAGGACGTTCGCGTGAGGAGACAGGGATGCGTTACGAGATGATCTCCGCCGACTGCCACATCGATCTCTGCTGGCTGCCGCCCGACCTGTTCGTCACCAACGCCGCCTCTACCGAGTGGCGCGACCGGATGCCGCACGTGGTCGATGGCCCGAAGGGCCCGCGCTGGACGACGAAGAAGGGCGCCAACCTCGGCCTGGCCTGCGGCATGGGCGCGGCGGGCCGCGAGTACGTGCCCGGGCGCATCCATCGCTCGGACCGCATGGCCTCCACGGGGCTCTACGACGACGGCAAGCGCGGCATCCGGCGCCTCACCGATCCGGATCTCCGCTTGCGCGACCAGGATCGCGACGGCGTTCAGGCCGAGATCCTCTACGGCATCCTCGGCGTCACCGGGCGGCTCGGCGATCCCGAGGCCGCCGTCGAGGTCATGCGGATCTACAACGAGTGGCTGGCCGATTTTTGCGCGACGCATCCCGAGCGCTACGGCGGTCTGGCGTCGATCCCGAATCATCCGATCGAGGCGGCCATCACCGAGGTCGAGCGCGTGGCCAAGCGCGGCGTGCTGCGCGGACTCGACATCGCGAACTCGACGGAGCTGACCCCGCTCTGGGATCCGTACTGGAAACCGCTGTGGGAGGTCGTCGACGCCTCCGGCCTGCCGCTCCACTTCCACACGATCGGCGCCCGGCTCCCCGACCACCTTCAGAAGCTCGTGATGATCGGCGGCGACCCGTCCCGCGCGGGCGCCGACGTCACGCCGGCCGAGCTTCGCAAGGCGCGCTCCGCGTTCGCGACCCACATCACCGGCTTCCAGATCAACATGGCCAACGTCCTGATGGCGCTGATCTACGGCGGCGTGCTCGAGCACCATCCGCGGATGCGCGTCGTGCTCGGCGAGGCCGGGATCGGATGGATCCCCTACGTCCTCTGGCGCATGGACGGTGAGTGGGAAGACCAGTTCAAGGACCTGGACCTCACGATGCCGCCCAGCGAGTACTGGAAGCGCCAGTGCTGGGCCACGTACCAGACCGATCCCGTCGGCATCAAGCTCCTGGACGAGCTCGGCCAGGACAAGATCATGTGGGGCTCCGACTTCCCGCATCCCGACGGTGTCTGGCCTGACTCCCGCGAGTACATCCAGCGCGAGCTCGGCCACCTGCCCGCCGACGTGCGGCGAAAGATCGTGTGCGACAACGCTGCGCAGCTCTACGGTTTCAAGAACAGCCGGTGAGGAGACCACGATGAAGACACACCGACTCTACACGGGCCCCGATGGGCACTCGCACATCGAGTCCTTCGACCTGGGCAAGAAGCCCGACTGGGCCAAGGGATTGCCGACCACGCAGATCTCGTTCCGCGAGTGGCCGCGCGGTGAGTTCATCGACTGGCATCCGGCGCCGCGGCGCCAGTTCGTGATCATCCTGTCCGGCCAGCTCGAGATCGGGCTGGGCGACGGCTCCAAGCACGTCTTCGGCCCCGGCGACGCCCGCCTCGTCGAGGACACGACCGGCAAGGGCCACACCACGCGCGTCCTCGGCAACGATCCCGTGCTCACCGCGACGATTCCCCTGGCGCACCAGTGATGGCCAAGATCCTGTTCGCGCCCAAGCAGCCCGACGCGGTCGTGGACATCGCGCGGTCGATGACACCGCCGGGCTTCGAGCTGGTCGTCGTCGATCCCGGCACCCCCGAGTTCTACAAGGAGGCGACCGACGCCGAGTACTACCTCGGCCTCGCCCGTCAGATGGGCGGCGAGTTCTTCCGCTCGGCGCCCAAGCTCAAGCTGGTCCAGCTCCTCAGCGCCGGCTACGACCGCGTGGACGTCGAGGCGGCGCGCAAGGCCAAGGTGCCCGTCGCCAACAACGGCGGCGCCAACGCCATCGCCGTCTCCGAGCACGCCATCCTGCTCATGCTGGCCGTGCTGAAACGGCTCGTGAGCTTCCACAACGACGTCGTCGCCGGCAAGTGGCGCCCGAGCATCGCCGACCCGCCCGTCTACGAGATGTCGGGCCGCACGCTCGGCATCGTGGGCCTCGGCAACATCGGCAAGAAAGTGGCGCGCCGGGCGGCGGCCTTCGACATGCGCGTGCAGTACTACGACATCGCGCGGCTCTCCGAGGACCAGGAAGACGCGCTCGGCGTCCGCTTCGTGCTCTTCACCGAGCTGCTGCGCACCTCCGACATCGTCAGCCTGCACGTGCCGCTCGACGACACCACGCGCAACCTGATCGGCGCGCGCGAGCTCGCCATGATGAAGAAGAGCGCGGTGATCATCAACACGTGCCGGGGGCCGGTCATCGACGAGAGCGCGCTGTACAAGGCGCTGAAGGACCGACAGATCGCGGCGGCCGGGCTCGACGTGATGGTCGAGGAGCCGCCCTCGCCGAACCACCCGCTGTTCACCCTGCCCAACGTCACGCTCACGCCGCACTCGGCGGGGCCGACGTGGGAGAACTGGACGGCGAGGTTCAGGAACGGCTTCGACAACATCGAGCGCGTCGCGGCCGGGCGAGCGCCGAAGTGGGTCATCCCGGAGCTTCAGGCGTGACGCCGGCGACGACGATGGAGATCGGCTGTCATCTGCCCACGCAGGGCCCGGTGGCCACCCGCGACGCGTTGCTCACGTTCGCCCAGCAGGCGGAGAAGCACCACATCGCGTCGCTGTGGGTGAGCGATCACGTCATTTTCCCGCGCTCGGCCACCGGCAACTATCCCGGCGGCCGCTTCCCGCATCCGCCCGACAAGCCGTATCTCGAGCCCGTGGCCACGCTCGCCGCCGCCGCCGTGATCACGACGCACGCCCGCCTCGGCGCCTCCGTGTTCATCCTCGGGCATCGTCATCCGGTGGTCATGGCCAAGCTGTTGACGACGATCGACGCGCTCTCCAACGGCCGCCTCATCTGCGGCGTCGGCGTGGGCTGGTGGAAGGAGGAGCTGGAGATTCTCGGCGCGCCCTTCCACAAGCGCGGCCGCCAGGCCGACGAGGCGATTCGAGTGCTCAAAGAATTGTGGACCAACGACAAGCCAACATTTTCAGGCGAGTTCTTCCGCTTCAGCGACGTCGGCTTCGCGCCCAAGCCCGTCCAGAAGCCGCATCCGCCGATCTGGGTCGGCGGCGACAGCCCCGGAGCGTTCCGGCGCGTCGTCGATCTCGGCGACGGCTGGCACGCGACGTCGAAGACGCCCAAGGAGCTCGGTGAGGCGATCACCCGCTTGCGCGCCGCCGCCGACCGGGCCGGGCGACGGTTCGACACCATCACGCTCTCACTGCGCTTCGGCCTGCGTGACGAGCTGATCGCCCAGGGCCCGCACGCGGTCATCGATCTGCTCGCCG
>WNEL01002283.1_pt1 | contig 12222 bp, 11 predicted proteins | sample 5399991 | NCBI WGS metagenome assembly WNEL01 (sample SAMN13153325, study PRJNA577476) | soil metagenome | isolation source: 20 cm grassland meadow soil pre-rain plot 2 | place: USA:California | collected 2015-09-08
GGGTTGTCCCAGGGCGCCGTCGTCTCAGCGCTGTCCCGCCATGCCTTGACGACGGGAGCGCAGCCTTCGGCCTGCACGCTGACGATCCGCGGTAGCTCACCCGTGAGCCAGCCCATCGCGCGCAGCTCCTCGTACGCCTTGGGGATCCCGACGAGCCCCGTGCCACCTCCGGTTGGATAGAGCAGCACGTCCGGCATCGACCAGCCGAGCTGCTCGGCCAGCTCGAGGCCCATCGTCTTCTTGCCCTCGAGGCGATACGGCTCCTTCAGCGTCGAGAGATCGAACCAGCCGAGCTGTGGCGCCACCTTCGCGACGATCCGGCCGGCGGTGGCGATCGAGCCCTCGATCGTGAACACGTGCGCCCCCGCGATCAGCGCCTCGGCGATGGCCGCCGGCGGCGTCCCGCGCGGCACGATCACCCCGCAGGGCAGTCCGGCCCGAGCCGCGTAGAGCGCCGCGGCGCCACCTGCGTTGCCAGCCGATGGAATCACGAAGCCCCGGGCGCCGAGCGTGCGCGCCCGCGTGATCGCCATGCCGAGGCCGCGCGCCTTGAACGTCCCCGTCGGGTTCTGGCCCTCGTCCTTGGCCAGGACGTGACGCAACCCGAGGTGAGCGGCCAGACGCGTCAGCGACAGGAGCGGGGTGCCGCCCTCGCCGAGCGTCACCGGCTCCTCGCCGGCGTCCAGCGGGGTCAGCTCGCGGAAGCGATACATCCCGGGCGGACGCGTCTTCAGATCGTCCCGGCTGACCGCGGACTTCACGCGCTCGAGGTCGTAGCGAACCGCCAGCATCTGGCCACAGGCCTCGCAGACCGTCAGCACGCGCTTGGCGTCGTGCCGCCGACCGCAGACCGTGCACTCGACGTGGCTGACGAAGCTCATGCGGTGACTACGCGCCGTCGGCCGGTGGCGCGACGACCCGGTTGGCGAGCACGCCGATCTTCTCCACTTCGGCCTCGATCTTGTCGCCGACCTTCAGGAACTTCCCGGTCGCGGCCCCGACGCCCTCGGGCGTGCCGGTGGCGATGACGTCGCCGGGCAGGATCGTGAAGCCCTCCGACAGCACGCTGATGCACTCGTCGACCGGGAAGATCATCTTGGAGGTGTGGCTCGACTGGCGCGTCTCGCCGTTGACGCGCAGGGTGATGGCGAGCGCTTGGGGATCGGGGATCTCGTCGGCGGTGACGAGCACCGGGCCCATCGGACAGAACGTGTCGAGGGTCTTGCCCTTGAACCACTGGCCGTGGCGCTTCTGCAGATCGCGAGCCGTCACGTCGTTGATGATCGTGTAGCCGAACACGTGGGCGAGCGCTTGCTCGCGCCGGATGTCGCGGCCAGCCACACCGATGACGGCGGTCAGCTCGACCTCGTAGTCCAGCTCCTTGGTGACCGAGTGGTGCACGACCTTGCCCGCGGGCGGCAGCACCGACTCCGGGACCTTGGTGAAGTACACCGGGTGCGGTGGCGCCTCGGCGCCGCGCTCGGCCGCGTGCTCCTTGTAGTTGCGGCCGAGGCAGAAGACGTTGCGAGCCGGCCGGGGGATGGGCGCCTCCAGTCGCACGCGCGCGAGCGGCGAGGCCAGACGGCGCTCGGCCAACCGGTCCAGGCCCTCGCGGCCGAGCAGCGCGAGGCCGTGGTCGAGCGCCTGGCGCGCCTCGTTCCACGCGTCGGTCGCGCCCTGGATCAGGGCGAGCATCGTCTTGGGAAATCCACCGCGGCCGCGCCGGACGGCGCCCTGCTCGCTCGCCCGATCGGCGGCCAGCGCGGCCAGGTCGAATACGACGTCGTCCGCGAGCGCGCCCACACGGGCCGCCGCCCGCCCGCGACGATAGGTCACCAGACGCATGGCTCAGTGGTCCTTGAGGAGCACGACCAGCACGCGGGCCGGGCGCGGCGATTCGTTCAGGGAATAGTGGAGCGTCCCCTTCCGGGCGTACTCGACCTCGCCGGGATGGAGGATCCGCTTGCCGAGGCCCTTCGTCACCACGGCGAACTCGCCGTCCAGCACGTACGCGAGCTCGTCGGCGACGGCGGCGTGCTCGTCGCCGCGGAAGCCGGGCGGAAACACGAACTCGATCATCATCAAGCGATCGTTGTCGAGCAGCGTCCGCTCACCGACGGAAGCACCCGCGACCGGCGACGCCGCGGGGACCGCCAGGGCCAGGACGAGGAGGAGGACGACTCCGACGTGTGACAGGGTCAGATGGACTGGCGCATGACGGGCCGCGACGGGAGCGTGGTGCCCCGCTCGCGCGCCATCTGCTCGAGCTCGGGCGGCAGCGCGAACCGGACGTTCTCCTCGCCCACCTTCACCTCGCGCACCGTGGCGCCGCCGTTGCGAAGCGCCTCGACCACCTCGGTGACCAGGACTTCCGGCGCCGACGCCCCCGCCGTCACCCCGATGCGCTTGGCGCCTTCCAGCCACTCGCGGCGCACGTCCCGGATGTCGTTGATCAGGTAGGCCCGCGTGCCCGTCGACTGCGAGACCTCGACCAGCCGGATGGAATTGGAGCTGTTGGCGGCGCCGATGACGAGCAGGACGTCCACGTCGCCGGCCACCGTCTTCACCGCCGCCTGACGGTTCTGGGTGGCGTAGCAGATGTCGTCGCGCGAGGGCCCGACGATCTTGGGGAACTTCAGCCGGAGGGCGTCGATGACGTCGCGGGTGTCGTCCACCGACAGCGTCGTCTGCGTGAGGTACGCGACCTTCTCGGCATCGGGCAGGTCGAGCGCGTCCACCTCGGCGGCGCTGTCGATCACGTGGATGCGGTCGGGCGCCTCCCCGAGCGTGCCGATCACCTCGTCGTGATCCTCGTGACCGATCAGCACGATCGAGAAGCCCTCGCGCGCGTACCTGATCGCCTCCAGGTGGACCTTGGTCACCAGCGGGCACGTGGCGTCGATCACCCGGAGGCCGCGCCGCGTGGATTCCTCGCGCACGGCCGGCGACACGCCATGGGCGCTGAAGATGACCGTCGCCGAGTCGGGCACTTCGTGGAGCTCGTCCACGAAGATGGCGCCCTTGGCCCGCAGCTTGTCGACGACGTAGCCGTTGTGAACGATCTCGCGGCGCACGTAGACAGGAGGCCCGCAGACTTCCAGCGCCTGCTCGACGATGTCGATGGCGCGCTCGACGCCCGCGCAGAAGCCGCGCGGGCCGGCCAGGACGATCTCTCCGATCCGGGTGACCATCACGCTCCTACTTGAAGTAAAAGGATACGCCCGCCACACCGGTATCCGCCTCGAAACCACGATTGGGGTCCGAGGTGTGGCCGTTGGAGACGTGGATCAACCGGTACCCGGCATACAGGGCCACGTTGTCGGTCACGAAGTACGACGCGCCCACGCCGCCGGCCAGCCAGAACGCGAAGCTCGAGTTGATCTCCATGACCTTGAGGTTGGTGCCGCCGGCCGCGGCGAGCAGCTCGATGTACGGCACGAACCGCCCCAGCGACAGGAAGTGATACCGACCGGACAGCGCGAGGCCCGCGTAGTAGGTCCCGTTCGGCTTCGTGTAATGCTGATAGATCGCCTCGAGCCCGGGCTCGAACGTGCCGTAGAAGAACGACCCGCGCGCGAACGTGTCCCACGGCATGTAGCTCAGACGCGCGCCCGCGTAGAACAGCTCGATGTCGGACTGCCGCCCGTGATTCTCGAGGTCGTTCTGCTTGCCGCCGCCACCCTCGAAGGACGCGATCCACGTCCCCTTCTGGAACGTCAGATTGGGATCGAAGGCGTGCGCGGGCAGTGCGACGGCGAGCGACATCAGCGCGACGAGCCCGAGCGCGAGCCGCATCATGGCTCGATCAGGACCTTCAACGCTTCACCTCGCGACATGAGGTCGAGGGCGCGTCCAACGTCGGCCAGCCCCATGCGATGTGTCACCAACCCATCCGGGTCGAGCGTTTCGGACTCGAGCAGGTCCACCGCTCGCCGGATCAGGTCCGGAGTATGGTGAAACGCACCGACCAGCGTCAATTCGTCGTAATGCACCTGGCGCGTGTCGAGGCGAACCGTCGTTCCCGGCGCGCAGCCACCGAAGAATACCACAGTCCCTCCGCGGCCCGTCGCCGCGACCGCCTGCTCCCAGACCTCGGGAACACCAGTGGCGTCCACGGTGACGTCAGCGCCCCGGCCCCGCGTCAGCTGCTTGACCTCGGCCACGACGTCGGCCGTGGTCGTGGCGTCGAGACACTCGCCGATTCGCAGCCCCTGCACCTGGCTGAAGCGCCAGCCCGCCTTGCCGATGATGATCACTCGCGCCTTGCGGCTAGCGGCCACCATCGCGAGCAGGCAACCGAGGGGCCCGTGGCCGAAGACCGCGACGGTCTGACCCGACTCGACGCGAGCGCGCTCGATGCCGAGCAGGGCGCAAGCGAGCGGCTCCGCGAACGCCGCACGCCGGGCCGGGACGTTGGACGGCAAGGTGACGACGTTGCGCGACACGAGCCGTCGAGGCAACGCGATGGCCTGGCCGTAGGCCCCGTTGACGAAGAGCAGGTCTTCGCAGAGGTTGGCGCGCCCGGACAGACACGGCGGGCACGCTCCGCACGGAGCGGAGTTGGCGGCGACGACACGATCGCCTTCGCGCACGGTGGCGACGCCCGCACCGACGGCGGTGACCGTCCCGGCGAGCTCATGGCCGAATACCGTCGGCACGTGCGGGATCATCACGGGGTGACCGCGACGCAGCACCTTCACGTCGGTGCCGCAGGTGAGAGCCGCCTCGATCTTCACCACGATCTCGCCGGGGCCGGGCGTCGGCCACGGCACGTCCTCGAAACGCAGGTCGCCTGGACCGTGGAAGACCTGGGCCCTCATGGTGTCACGTAGACCTTGAGCGCGCGCCCGGTGCGCATGAGATCCACACCCTCGTCGAGCCGATCGAGTGGCAGGCGGTGCGTGTAGAGCGGCTCGAGCGTGACCGCGCCGGTCGTCACGAGACGAAACGCCTCGGACAGATCGGCCGGCGACGACGAGTAGGTCGCGGTGATCGTCAGCTCGCGATGATAGAGCGTTTCGAGCGCCACCGGCAGCGCGTCGCCGGGCCCACCGGCGAAATAGTGGATGCTCCCGCCGTCGCGCACCGCCGTCACGGCCCAGCCGAGGACGCTCGCCGCGCCGCCCGTGATCAGCACGACGTCGGCTCCGCGGCCGCCACTCAGTCGCGCGATCGCCGTGTTCGCCTCGCTCATCGACATCGCCGGCAGCCCGAGCCCTCGCGCGATCTCCACGCGCCCCGGCGAGGCATCCATCCCGACCACCGTCGCGCCCGTGCGCGCCAGGAGCTGGACGAAGAGGCAGCCGATCGACCCGAGCCCCACGACGACGGCCGTGTCGCCGGCCCGGGCTCCCGTCCTGCGCGTCGCCCGCACGCAGCAGCCGAGTGGCTCGACGAACGAGGCCGCCTCGTCGCTCACGCGCTCCGGCAGCCTGAAGGTCGCGTGCGCGACGTTGGTGGCGGGCACGCGGACGAACTCGGCGAAGCCTCCGGGGTCGAGATGGCTCTCCTTGAATGCGCGGCACATCGACTCGCTGCCCCGCCGACAGTAATGGCATTCGCCGCACGGCACGTGGTGGGCGGCCACGACGCGATCACCCCGAGCGATGCCCTGGACGCCGGCTCCCGCCTCGATGACGTCGCCGACGAGCTCGTGACCGAAGACCGCGGGCGCTTTGGTGTCGGGGGCCACGATCTTGGCGATGTCGGAGCCGCAGAGCCCGCAACCGCGCAACCGGAGCAGGAGCTCGCCCGCGCCGATCGTTGGCCGCGGCCAGTCCTCGGCCGCGATCCTGCCGTTGCCCCGGAACACGGCGGCTTTCACGCCCGCCCTCTCATTTGCCGCCATTTCACCGCTCGCCAATGTTCGGCCATTTCAGCGCTCGGCTCGTCCGGCGGACGGCCTCACCTCGCACCGCCACGCGCGGGACGGCTCGGCTCGCACTGCCCCGATCATTTCACCGCTCGCCTCGCCGTCGGACGGCTCGGCTCGCACTGCAATCACGCGACTGCGCCCAGGCGGGCGCTCGTCCAGCAGCGAAGCGCGATGGCGATCTTGCGGCGCGCCGGCAACGTCACCCGCTCGTCCAGCACCGGGAAGCGGCGGTCCTCGATCTCGCGGAGCAGCGCGTGATAGATCCGGCCCATGATCTCGGCGGCGACCAGCGAGCGGGCATCGACCCGTGGAAACGCGTCGTGAGCCGCGCGGTAGAACGAGTGAGCGCGAGCGGCCTGATGCGCCATCAGGCGCACGAACTCGGCGTTGCTACGCCCCGCCTTCAGATCGTCCGGGGCGACGCCGAACGCCCTGAGGTCGTCCTGCGGGATGTAGACACGGCCGCTACGGGCATCGGCGCCGACGTCGCGGATGATATTCGTCAGCTGGAGCGCGATGCCGAGGTTCACCGCGTAGTCACGAGCGTGGCGGTCGGTGTAACCGAAGATCTCGATGGACGCCAGCCCCACGGCGGAGGCGACGCGATAGCAGTAGGGATAGAGGTCGTCGGCGGTCTCGTAGCGGACGCCCGCCACGTCCATGGCGACGCCGTCGATGATCGCCTCCAGCGGCTCGCGCGGAATCCTGAACTCCTTCACGGCCGACGCCAGGCGCTGGGCGATCGGATGCTCGGGCCCCGATCCCGGCTCGTAGCAGCGGGCGACCTCGCACCGCCAGCGCTCGAGTTCCTCGCGCAGCACGCGGGGATCGGTGCCCTGTTCGGCCCCGAGGTCGGCAATGTCGTCGACGGTCCGGCAGAACGCGTACACGGCGTAGAGGGCGTCGCGGCGGGGCCGGGGCAGCGCGAGGAAGGCGTAGTAGAAGTTCGAGCGGCTTCGCCGGGTCAGCCGCGCGACCAGGTTGGCGCCGGTCATGACGCCGCCGTTTTCACGGCGGGCGCCACGCGCGTGTAGCCGTGAGCTCCGAACCACTCCACGGCGTCACGCAGGGCCTCGCGCACGTCGGTCTGGGGCAATCCCAGCTCACGCACCGCCTTGGCCGGGCTGAAGAACATGCGCTTGCGGGCCATCCGGACGGCCGTGAGCGAGACGCGCGGTGGACGGCGCGACAGGCGCGCGGCCCCTTCCATGCCCGCCGCGGCCAGCCACGCGACGGCGTACGGGATCTTGAAGCGCGGCGGCCGCACCCCGGTGATCTCGCCGAGCAGGGTGAAGATGGCGATCAGCGACGCGTTGGCGTGGCCGAGGATGTACTTCTCGCCGACGCGGCCACGCTCGGCCGCGAGGAGATGGCCGCGAGCGACGTCGCGAACGTGCACGAGGTTGAGGCCGGTATCGAGCGAGGCGAACATCCGTCCCTCGAGGAAGTCCACGATCATCTGACCGGTCGGCGTCGGCTTGACGTCCCACGGGCCGATGGGCGCCGAGGGATTCACGACGACGACGGGCAACCCGGCGCGCGCGAACTCGAGCGCCGCCTGCTCGGCGAGGAACTTGGACGCCTTGTAGGGCCCGACCATGTCACCGAGGCTGACCGGCGTGTCCTCGGTCCCCGGCGTCCCGTCGGTGGGGATCCCGAGCGCGCCGACCGTGGAGGTGTAGACGATCCGCTTCACGCCGGCCTGGGCGGCGGATTCGAGGATGGCCCGCGTGCCCTGGACGTTGGCGCGGTAGAGCTCCTGGGGATCGCGCGCCCACAACCGATAGTCGGCGGCGACGTGAAAGACGGTCGTCACCCCGGCCACGGCGCCGCGCAGCGAGGCCGGCACGCAGAGATCGCCTTCGACCACCTCGACGGGAAGATCGGCGACGGCGCGGCGGTCCGATCGGGCCCGCGCGAGCACGCGCACCGTCGCCCCGTCCTTGAGGAGCTCGCGCACGACGTTGCTGCCCACGAAGCCCGTCGCCCCGGTCACGAGGACGTCAGGCACACGCGGCTCCCGACGACGTGCTCATCCTCGGCGGGCCACCCGCGCCAGCGCGGCGGCGACGGTCTTGAGAGCGGCCGCGGTCCCACGGCCGAGGTGCATCGCGTCGGCAAGGGCGCCCGGGCGAGCGAGCGCAGCCCGGATCGCGCGTCCGGCTCGCACGCGGCCGCCGACGTCGACGAGCGCGGCAAGGTCGGCGGGAACCGCATCGGTCGCGCTGTCCGAGACGCCTCGCACGACGGCGACGCGGATCCCGCGCGAGCGCGCCCACGCCACGATGACGGCCGACTCCATGTCCACGGCGGCGGCCCCGGTCTCCATCCAGAGCCGCGATTTCGCTCCCGGGCTCTCCACCACCTCGGCCACGGTCAGCAGCGTGCCGGCACGAGCGAGGCCCGGAAGGGCGTCGGTGGCGTGGCGGCTTCCGTCGTGGCTCACGATGGCCTCGGGGACGACGAGATCGCCGGTCGCAAGTGAGGGCGCCAGCGCACCGCATGCGCCAGCCGACACCAGAACGTCAGGCGACCCACAGGCCGTCATCCGCTCCTCGAGCTGGTTCGCCCGCACGCCGACGCAGGCGATCTCGAGGGAGCCCGCTCGATAGTGGGGCCACGGGGTGCGCTCGACACGGGCGGTGAAGCGAATGGCGCGGATGTCGGAGTACGAGAGCTGGTGGGAGCCGCCGTCGGCGTCGAACATCTGGAGGTAGGGCTCGGCCACGTGGGCGTCTCGATTGTAGATGTAGCCGACGAGCTCACTCCCGCTCGCCGTCACGACCGTCACGTCACCGCGATAGTCGAACGCCCGGTCCACCACCTCGCCCACCGACGTCTCGACTCCGATCACCGGCGCCCAGCCCTGGAGCGAGGTCTCCTCGGCCATCGGCTAGAACCGGCCGGTGACGGTGGCGACGACGGATTCGCGGAAGCCCCGCCACGATCCGAAGGTGTGATTGACCGCGGTCGGCTCGTACCCACAGTGGACCATGCAGTCGCGGCACTTCGGATTGCCGCTGCGCTTGCCGTAGTCTTCCCACCGCGTCGTCTCGATCAGCTCCTTGAACGACGCCGCGTAGCCTTCCTGCAGGAGATAGCAGGGCCGCTGCCAGCCGAACAGGTTGTAGGTCGGGTTGCCCCACGGCGTGCACTCGAAGTCGTGCTTGCCCATGAGGAACTGCAGGAAGATCGGCGACTGGTTGAAGCGCCAGCGCTTCTTGGGATTGGCCAGCATCGCGCGGAACAGATCGTGGGCGCGCTGGCGGCGCAGGAAGTGGACCTGGTCGGGCGCCTTGGAGTAGCTGTAGCCGGGCGACACCATCATGCCCTCGACCCCGAGATCCATCATGGCGTCGAAGAACTCGCGCATGCGCAGCGGGTTGGCGCCGTCGAAGAGCGTCGTGTTCGTCGTCACCCGGAAGCCGCGGCGGAGCGCTTCGCAAATGGCCTCCACCGCCACGTCGTACACGCCGTCGCGGCACACCGCCTCGTCGTGCTCCTCGCGAAGGCCGTCCATGTGGACCGAGAACGACAGGTACTTGGACGGCGTGAAGACGCCCTCGCCGAGCTTCTCCTTCAAGAGGAGAGCGTTCGTGCAGAGGTACACGTACTTCCTGCGGGCCACCAGCTCCTGCACCAGACGTCCGATGTCGGGATACATGAGCGGCTCGCCGCCCGGGATCGACACCATGGGCGCGCCGCATTCCTCGACGGCGGCCAGGCACTGCTCGACGGTGAGGTGACGCCGGAGGATGTGCCCCGGGTACTGGATCTTCCCGCACCCCGCGCAGGCGAGGTTGCAGCGGAAGAGCGGCTCCAGCATCAGCACCAGCGGATAACGCTGCCGGCCACGCAGGCGCTGGCCGAGCACGTAGGTGGCGACGGTCCACATCTGAGACAGCGGGACGCTCATGTTCCCTTCGCAACCTCCCCCACGATCGACGGCGGCCACGCCGCCGCTCGCGTGAAACGAACGCACGCGACGGCCAGCGCGACGTGCAGGGCGAAACCCAGAACGGCCAGCATCCACTCGCCGATCCAGGCCGTCATGACGAGATTGAACGCGAGCACGCCGTAGTATAACGCCACGCCCGGCCAGGCTCGCCCGCCCCAGCGCGCGTTGGGATCGGACCAGATCCAGAGGCAACCGCCGACACCGAGCGCGCCCACGATCCACCATCCCGCGAAGTTCGTGAGCGGGACGCCGAAGTACACGCCACCCTCCGGGTAGTAGAAGATGTAGCCGAGGAACCATCGGCCGCCGCGGACCGCCAGCGGGTCGATGACGACGTCGAGCAGCATCATCAAGAGTCCGGACACGATCGCCAGCCTTACCCGCGACACGGCGCGTCCCGCCAGGACCACGCGGGCCAGGCAGAAGGCCGCGTAGGCCAGGAAGGTGAACGAGAGCGAGTCCATGAGCGGGACGTTGTCGACGTAGATCTCCTGTCCTCGCGTCGTGCCCGTGTAGTGGTAGAGCCCGAAGGGCACGCCGATCCGCGTCGACGCGAACTCCGCGAGCCAGGCCAGCGGCCACACCCACGCGCCGAAGAACAGCGTGCGTCGCCAGCCGAGATCCCCGCGGCCGGCGAGGAGGAAAGCCAGGAAAAACGCGAAGACATAGGGCCGCAGCACGATCGTGTCGAGCAATAGCTTCATGGTTTTCCCACGATGAATCGGCATGTTACCATCACGCTCCGTGAAGGGCCTCACTGAAGCCATCGCCCGCGCGCAGGCCCGTCTTCTCTCACTCCAGGCACCGGACGGTCATTGGGTCGGCGCGCTCGAAGCCGACACGACGATCACGGCCGAATACCTGTTGCTCGGTCACCTGATCGATCGGGTAAATCGCCGCCGCGAGCAGAAGGCCGTTCAGTACCTGCGGCGGCGCCAGCGCGACGACGGCGGCTTCGATCTCTTCCCTGGCGGCCCCACGAATCTCTCCGCCACCATCAAGGCGTACTTCGCGATGAAGATGGCCGGGGTGCCCGTGAGCGATCCCGCGATGGTGCGGGCGCGCGAGCGCATCCTCGAGATGGGCGGCCCGTTGAAGGCCAACGTCTTCACCAAAATCCAGCTCGCGCTCTTCGGGGAGTACGACTGGAACGGCGTGCCGGCGATGCCGGTCGAGATCATGCTGCTGCCCCAGGCGTTCTTCTTCAACCTCTACGAGGTTTCCTACTGGTCGCGCACCGTCATCGTTCCCCTGCTCGTCATCATGGACCGCAAGCCGGTGAAGTGGCTGCCCCGCGAGCAGTCGCTGGACGAGCTGTGGCCGGAGCCGCGCGAGCAAGCCAGCCTGCGCTTTCCGCGGATGCCGAAGCCGTTCTCGTGGCGCGGCCTCCTCTGGAAGAGCTTCTTCATCGCCGTCGACGACGCGTTGAAGATCTGGGAGCGCTTCTCGCCCCGACCGTTCCGCCGCCGGGCCCTGGAGGCGGCACGTCTCTGGCTCGAGGAACGACTGGCGGCCTCGGGCGGCCTCGGCGGCATCTATCCGGCGATGGCGAACTCGATCCTCGCCATGCGACTGCTCGGCTACCCCGACGATCATCCCCTTGTGATCGGCCAGCTCAAAGAGGTGGAAGCGCTCGCCGTCGAGACCGAGAACGAGCTGCACTCTCAGCCGTGCCCGTCCCCCGTCTGGGACACGTCGCTGGCCATGAACGCGCTCCTCGAAAGCGGGTGCGCGCTCGACCATCCGGTGCTGCGGCGGGCCGCCGAGTGGCTGCTCGAGCGCCAGGTGTTCGTGCCGGGCGACTGGCAGGCCAAGCGTCCCTGGGTGCAACCGGGCGGCTGGGCGTTCCAGTACGCCAACGACTTCCATCCCGACCTCGACGACAGCGCGATGGTGCTGATGGCGCTCGAGAAGATGCGCGGCCTCGACGCCGATCGCGTGCGTGCGGCCAAGGAGCGCGGCCTCGGCTGGTTCCTCGGCATGCAGGGCGCCGACGGCGGCTGGTCCTCGTTCGAGGCGGACAACGACAAGCTCTTCCTCAACAACATCCCGTTCGCCGACCACGGCGCGCTGCTCGATCCCTCGACGGAGGACCTCACCGGCCGTGGACTCGAGCTCATGGGCACGGTCGGGTACGGGCGCGACTTCGAGCCCGCGCGCCGCGCGCTCGGCTTCATCCGCCGCACGCAACGTCACGACGGCCCGTGGTTCGGGCGCTGGGGCGTGAACTACATCTACGGGACCTGGTCGGTGTTCCGGGGCCTCAAGGCGATCGGGGAGAGCTTCGAGCAGGAGTACATCCAGCGCGCCGTGCGGTGGCTGGAGTCACACCAGAACCCCGACGGCGGCTGGGGCGAGACGTGCGAGAGCTACGACGACCCGAGCCTGG
>WNEL01001034.1_pt1 | contig 12209 bp, 12 predicted proteins | sample 5399991 | NCBI WGS metagenome assembly WNEL01 (sample SAMN13153325, study PRJNA577476) | soil metagenome | isolation source: 20 cm grassland meadow soil pre-rain plot 2 | place: USA:California | collected 2015-09-08
CGTCATCGTTCTTCCGGAGGGTGGCGAGCTCGAGGCGAAGGAAATCCGCCCCGTGCTCCTGGCCTTCGGTCGCATTCGCCGGCTTGAGCGCAAGATCGCGCGCCTCGAAGAGTCGCTGGCCGACAAGCGGCGCTCTGCGACCGGCCGGGCGAACGTGCAGAAGCAGATCGCGACGCACCGCGCGGGGATCCAGAAGACCGTCGCCGACATGCCGCTCAAGCCGGCGCTGATCGATGACCTCGTCGGCAAGGTGCGGCGCCTCTGCCAGCGTATCGACGGCCTCGCGCAGGAGTCGCGGCGCACCCGGACCGCAGCGCTGGCCCGAGAGCTGAAGAAGCTCGAAGAGGAGGCGGGACTGCCGCGCAAGCAGCTGCAGACGCTGCTGGTCGAAATCGAGACGAGCGACCGGACCGTCCGGCAGGCCAAGCGCGAGCTGATGGAGGCCAACCTCCGGCTCGTCGTGTCGGTGGCCAAGCGCTATCTCGCCAGCGATCTGTCGCTGCTCGACCTCGTCCAGGAGGGCAACATCGGCCTGATGAAGGCCGTGGACCGCTTCCAGTATCGGCGGGGGTTCAAGTTCTCGACGTACGCGACGTGGTGGATCCGTCAGGCCATCACTCGCGCCATCGCGGACCATTCGCGGACGATCCGGATTCCGGTGCACATGGTCGAGACGCTCAACCGCATCTCGCGCGTGAACCGGAACATGGTCAACGAGATGGGCCGCGAGCCCACGCCTGAAGAGCTGGCGCAGCGTACGGGCGTGCCCGCCAAGAAGGTGCGGCTGATCCTGGAGTCCTCGCGCAAGCCGCTGTCGCTGGAGACGCCGATCGGCGAGGACAGCGAGCTCGGCGACTTCCTCGAGGACAAGTCGGCCGGCTCGCCGAACGACACCCTGTTGGGGCAGGACCTCACCACGCAGGTCGAGCGCGCGCTGGCCACGCTGTCGCCGAAGGAGAAGGAGATCCTTCGTCTGCGCTTCGGCATCGGCGAAGAGGGCGAGCACACGCTCGAAGAGGTCGGCAAGCGGTTCGCCGTTACCCGCGAGCGGATTCGGCAGATCGAGGCCAAAGCGCTCCGTAAGCTTCGCCATCCGCTGCGGGGGCGCAATCTGAAGGCGTTCGTCGAGAACTAGTCTCGGTGGCCCGGGCAGGGGCGGCGGGGGCCGCTGCCCCTGCTCGGGCACGCTAGTCGACAGTACGGTGCGCCTGTCTAGGGTCACCGATTCCTACCCGGGTCCGACGCGATACCCGAAACACGGCCCTCTCACGGGCAGCGGCCCCCGCCCTACCCGCCAGGTTTAGTTCTCGACGGACAACTCTAGTTCGACCCGCAGCGGATGGCTAAGCCTCCGAGCATTTCTGCCGTCGGCTGGATATCGGGTCGGCGCGGGCGTCAGACGATTTCACGTGTTCGGCTCCGCACCGCAGCCGGTGGTACTCGCTCTGTGGTACTCGCTCTGATGATTTTGCTGGGTGCGCAAACAATGCGGTGCGGCTCGGCCGTCGGAGTCGCTGCGATGCGATGTCCCGACACCGCATCGCAGCGGGGCGCTCGCGCCATGGTCGCCGGACTGTTGCTCGGAGGTTAGTTGGCGAGGGTGGTGACGAGGGACTGCCAGAGGTAGCGGAGCGCGGCGCTGCCGCCGGCGGGCTGTTTGCGGACGGCGGTGTGGACCAGGACGAGGCGGCTGGCTGGATCGATGAGAATCGCTTGGCCGCGCACACCGGAGAGCAGAAACATCCGGCGGTCGCCGGGCAGGATCCAGGTCTGGTAGCCGTAGCCGAGAAACGGCGTGGCGACGCCGGGCTTGAGATGTCCTTGCTCGGGCCGCACGGTGGTCGCCTCCCGAATCCACGCGGTGGGGACGATCCGGCGGCCGCGCCAGTTGCCGTCGTGCGCCAGCAGCAGTCCGAGTCGAGCGTAGTCGCGGAGTACCGCGTTGATGCAGCAATACGTCGCTTCCTGGCCGGCTTGATCTACCAGCCACGTCGCGTCGGCCTCGGCGCCGATCGGCCTCCAGATCTTTTCGGACAGATACTCGGCGACGGGTCGCCCGACGGCGTTGCGTAACACGAGTCCCAGCACCTGCGTCTCGACAGACGCGTAGGAGAACTTGGTGCCGGCCGGTACCGCGCGATCGTTGAAGCGTGTCACTGCCTCCACGCCGCCAGGTCCGCGCAGGAGGAAGGTGTCGCGCGCGAGCTGCGCCACGTCGTCACGCCCCGAATAATTCTCGACGAATCGTACCCCCGAGGACATCTGCAGCAGATCACGGAGCGACGTCCGACCGTACCCGGTGCCCACGAGCCCGGGCACGTAGGCGGCGGCCGGATCGTCGACCGAGCGGATGCGCCCTTCCGCGATCGCGATGCCGACGAGCATCGATGTGACGGTCTTGGCCATCGACCACGACGTGAAACGATGGCGATCGTTGCGGCCGTACTGGTAACGCTCGACGAGGATCGTGTCGTCGCGCGCGACGAGAAGTCCGGTGGTCGGGTTGCGCAGGAGGTACAGGTCGAGATCGGCGGCCGCGCCCTGGAAGTAGTACTGAACGACCGGCTCGGACGGTGCGCGCGCCAGTCGCGACGGCGTGTCGCCCGCCCGGACCAGACGGCTCTCGAAGATCCGATCGAGCTCGCTGTGGGAGCCGACGAGGAACGGCGTGCTGAAAAACGTCGTGCGATCGCCGGTCGGAAAGCCATCGTCGATTCCGTACTCGTCGGCATCCGGGCCACCGGGCGCAAATCGTGGTGCCGCGGCGACGGCGGCGGCGGAGCCGGACACGGGGCCGTCGCGCGCGATCGGCGCCGGCGCGGCGCATCCCACGAGCAGACTGACCAGCATGGCGACCGCCGCAAGCCGCCGTGGGACGAGCGCGTGTGTCATCGCGGCCGGCATCGTATCATCGGCCCCACGTTTCCGCAGGAGGCACGGCCATGAGCACGAATCGGTTCGCGGCGGCGCTCAGCGTCCTCGTCGCGTCGGTCCTCGTCGTTGTCGCCGTAACGCCGGCGCAGCAGACGCCGATCAAGATCGGCTTCACGACCGATCTCACGGGGACAGCGGCGCAGGCGGCCAAGGACATGGTCAATGGCTTCACGATGTACCTGGACGAGGTCGGCGGGCAGATGGCGGGGCGCAAGGTCGAGCTGATCGTCGAAGACACCCAGGGTCGGCCCGACGTGGCGCTGACCAAACTGCGCAAGCTCGTCGAGCACGATCGCGTCCACCTCGTGGCCGGCGTGCTCTTCGGACATCTCGGCTACGCGATGGCGCCCAAGGTCGAGGAGTACAAGATCCCTGCGCTCTTCACCGTCACCGCGGCCGACGACCTCACGCAGCGCCTCAAGTACCGCTGGATCATCCGCACGGGCTGGGCATCGAGCCAACCCTCGCATCCCTTCGGCGAGTACGCGGCGAAGACACTCGGCTATCGGAAGGTCGCGGTGATCGCGTCCGACTACGCGTTCGGCTGGGAGGTCGTCGGCGGCTTCCAGCGCACGTTCGAGGAGAACGGCGGCCAGGTCGTCCAGAAGCTCTGGGCGCCGCTCGGAGCGATGGACCTGGCGCCGTTCATCGCCAAGCTGCGGCGCGACGTGGACGCGGTGCTGACGATGATCGCGGGCGCATCGACGATCCAGTTCATGAAGCAGTACGAGGAGGCGGGGCTGAAGGGCAAGATCCCGCTCATCGCAGGCGGCCCCGCCGTCGACGAGGCGCTCCTGCCCTCGATGGGCGACGAGGCGATCGGCGTGATCAGCCCGCTGATTTACAGCGGGGCCCTCGACACGCCCGCCAATCGGCGCTTCGCCAGGGAGTACCGGGCGAAATTCGGCAAGATGCCGTCGTATTTCGCGGAGACCAACTACACCAGCGGCCGCTGGATCAACGAGGCCGTCCGCTCGCTCGCCGGCAACGTCGAGGACCGCGAGAAGATGCTCGCGGCCCTGCGAAAAGTCGAGATCCCCGACGCACCGCGCGGGCCGGTGAAGCTCGACGGCTACGGCAACCCGATCCAGAACGTCTACTTCAGGAAGGTCGAGCGCAACCGCGAGGGCGAGCTGCAGAACACCGTGATCGTCACGATTCCCGCGGTCTCGCAGTTCTGGAAATACAACCCCGAGGAGTTCCTCAAACGGCCTGTCTACAGCCGCGACGTGCCGCCCTGCCGCTACTGCTGAGCCCGAGATCGCAACGGCGCCTCACAGTCCCCGGCAGGACGTGAAGATCGCGAGGAAGATCACGAGGCCGGCCGGCACCAGCGTCACGACGACCGACACGACGGTGAAGAGCGTGAACACGATGGGTCCGAAGATGGGCGTGCTCACGCGCCAGAGCCGGGCGACGAGGAGCTCGAGGATCCAGCCACAGGTGTAGAAGACGTTGACGACGATCCAGTACGCGACGACCGCAATCAGGACGAGCAGCGGCGGCCTGGGCATGCCAAGCGGGACGCCGATGCTGCGCTCGCACCCGAAGGCGACCGCGTAGAAGACGGACAGGGTCAGCAGGCTCGTCGCGCCGACGATGAGGTTGTAGGGCAGGCGCCGCAGCTCCCACCAGGCCACGACGTGCGCCGGGTGCGACTTCTCGAGCTGATGCGCGAAGATCCAGCCGGCGAGCCTCCAGGAGATCCGGAAGAGCGGTGCAGCTCTCACGGCCGTCAGCGCGTCTGCCCCGTGCGCGCGAGGATCCAGGAGTTCATGCCCGTGTCGGGCGGCGAACCGCTGAGGATCGTCACCATGGTGGCGATCTCGCTGCGGTGATGCGTGGCGTGATTGGCGACGTGCTGCAGCAGTGGCCCCAGCGGGACGCGGAAGGCTTTGCCCTGTGTGGTCTTGTATTCCACGATGCGCGCGAGGTCGGCGTCGTCCTTCAGCGCCTCGATGAACGCCTTCTGCTCGGCCTCGAGCCCGTCCCACGTGGCCCGCACCGCGGCCATGGTGGTGAACTCGTCGCCCGGTTGCGTCGTCGGCGAGGTCCCCTTCCAGCGGCTCAGCCAGACCCACTCGGCGCCGTAGAGATGTCCGAACATCCGCGTGACCGTTGGATGGCTGAACTGCGGACCCACCTCGCGGGCGCAGATGGACTCACCCAATGCCGCCGCGAAGTCGAAGAGCATATGGTTCGCCCAGCGGTGGTAGTCGTAGAGATCCCGGATCATCGCCACGCTCATCGTGCGGCCCTCCTCTATATCATGGGCGATCCTGCCCGCTGCGGAGGAAGACGAAGCGCGCCAGGCCCGTCCCCGGTGGCGAGCCGCTCACCATCGTCAGCATGGTCGCGATCTCGCTCCGATGGTGCGTGCCGTGGTCCGTCACGTGATGGAGCAGGAGCCCGAGCGGCTGCGTGTACTCCTTGCCGGAAAGCAGCCGGAACCGGACCCCGCGCTCGAGGTCGCTTGCTCGCAGCTCGTCGAGGTAGCTCGCCTGGTCGCGCTCGAGCGCGACCCAGCGCTCGCCCAGCGCCGCGAGCGTCGGCGCCACCGTGGCTTCGTCGAGAATGTCCAGATCGGCCGGGGATCCGACGGGCGACACCCCACGCCAGCGCGAGAGCCAGAGCAGGTCGACGCCGTAGATGTGCAGGAACATCCGCTTCAGGGTCGGCTCGCTGAACTGTTTGCCGATCTCGCGCGCGGCGACGTCGTCGCCGAGCGTGGCCGCCACCTCGAGCAGCGTGCGATTCGCCCACCGGTGATGCGCATACAGCGCGCGCAGCGTGTCGAGGCCCACCGCCTACTCCAGCAGGGCGACGGTCTCGCCCTCCTGCACCGTCTGCCCTTCGCGCACCCGAATCTCCTTCACCGCCCCGGCGCGCGGCGCCTCCACGGGGATCTCCATCTTCATACTCTCCAGCACGATCACGGGATCTCCGGCGGCGACCTTGTCGCCGACCTTGGCCGTCACCTGGAAGACGACGCCCGTGATGTGTGCCTTGATCTCCTCAGCCATGGAACGCTCCTTGTTCGACCATCTGAGTGTGCACCCGACCGCGACGGAATTCCGGATGGGCCGCGATCGTGCGCAGCAGCGGCAGCGTCGTCTTCACCCCCTCCACCACGCACGCATCGAGCGCCCGCGTCAGCCGCTCCAGCGCCTGCCCGCGGTCGCTGCCGTGCGCGATGAGCTTGAACAGCAGCGGGTCGTAGTGCACGGACACCACGCTGCCCTCGACCACGCCGGACTCGACGCGAATCCCCGCGCCCGAGGGCAGCGTGAGCCGCGTGATCGCCCCCGGCGACGGCAGAAAGCTTTTGGGATCCTCCGCGTAGACACGCACCTCGATCGCCGCCCCGCGCGGCTCGATCCGATCCTGGGTGAAGGGCAACGGCTCGCCGGCGGCGACACGCAGCTGAGCGGCGACGAGGTCGAAGCCCGTCACCTCCTCGGTGACCGGGTGCTCGACCTGCAGCCGCGTATTCATCTCGAGGAAATAGAAGCCGCCCTGGGCGTCCACCAGGAACTCGAGCGTGCCGGCGTTGACGTAGCCGATCGCGCGCGCGCCGGCGAGCGCGGCCTCGGTGAGCCCGCGCTTGGTCCGCGCATCGAGATTCGGCGCCGGCGACTCCTCGATGAGCTTCTGATGGCGGCGCTGGATCGAGCACTCGCGCTCGTGCAGATGCACGATCGTGCCTTTGCTGTCGCCGAAGACCTGCACCTCGACGTGGCGGGGCGCTTCGAGATAGCGCTCCACGTACACCTGACCATTGCCGAACGCGCTCTGCGCGCGTCGCGTCGCGGTCGCGAGCGCGGCTGCGAGCGCCGTCTCGTCGGCGACTTTCGCCATGCCGATGCCACCGCCGCCCGCGGCCGCCTTCAGGATCACCGGATAGCCGATCTCGGCCGCGATGCGGGCCGCCGCCTCTGCGTCGTCGACGGGCTCGGCGCTGCCCGGCACGATCGGCACGCCGGCCGCCCCCATGCGACGACGCGCTTGGGGCTTGTCGCCCATCGCCCGGATGGCCTCCGGCGATGGTCCGATGAACGTCAGACGCGCCTCCGCGCAGGCGGCGGCGAAACGCCAGTTCTCGGACAGGAAGCCGTAGCCGGGATGCACCGCGTCGGCGCCGGACTCGCGCGCCGCGCGCAGAAGGCGCTCGGCGTCCAGGTACGACTCGCGCGCCGGTGCGGGGCCGAGCAGCACCGCGCGGTCGGCGTCCTTGACGTGGGGCGCGTCAAGGTCGGCCTCCGAATACACGGCGACGGTCGCCAGCCCGAGCGTGCGGCAGCCGCGGACAATGCGACGTGCGATCTCCCCGCGGTTGGCGACGAGGACGGTGCGAAACACGCTCAGGGGACGGCGGAGATGGGCTCGGTGGAAACGAGATCGGCGGCGGCGATGCGCCAGCCCGACGGCGTCGGCGTCCAGCGCAGCTGCACGAATGCGACCGCGCGCGGGCTCTCGAGCCGAAGCTTGACCATCTGCTGGCGTCCGATCGCGGCGAGACCGACGATCCGCGTGCCGGTGATGCGGCCGCCGAGCGAGGCGACGGCGGCGGCGACCGCATCGCGCGCGGTGGTTTCCGTCCAGCCGGCGGCACCCGCGGCATCGCCCCTCTCGAGCGCGCGTCGGTGCGCGTCCGCGGCTCCGGCCAGGTCGGCGGGTAGCGCGGCCGGATCGAAGTCGGGCGGCACCGCCACGAGGTCCGGCACCACGACCTCCGGCGCCACGCCGAGCAGCGCCGGATCCACGAGCTGCACCGCCGAGTCGCCGGTGACGCCGCCGGCCTTCTCGAGGGCGGCGAGCAGGCTCCGCTGCCACGTGGCGACGCGCTCGCGGCCATGGTCATCGCGAGTGAGACGGTCGAGCACGACCGCGCCGGCGGCGGCGTGGCGGCGCTCCTCTTCGAGACAACGGGCCAGGATGCGACGCGTCGGCGGCTCGTAGACGGGATTCGTCGACACGAGGTGGCGCGCGTACACCGTCACGAGGTGTGACTTCAGCACGCCGTAGGCGCCGGCGATCCGCTCGAGTGTTTGCTGCGGTCGTTCCGGGCTCTCGAGCAGCTGCATGAACGCGATCATGGCGTCGTTGGCCGGCTCGGAGGTCTGGGCCGGCGCGCGCAGCTCCGGTAGCCGCCGGCCCCACGCGTCGGCGTGCTGCGCGCAGTCCCACACGTGGCGGCCGAACAGCAGCTTGGCGGGCAGCTCCGGCGTCAGGGCGATCCACCCACCGAGGACGCGCATGAGGCGCTCCTCGGCATAGCGGTAGTTGCGGAGGCGGCGCGCGGAATCATCGACCGAGAGGTGACCGACGAGCCGCTCGGAGCTCAATACACCTGAGAGCGCTGGGTGCTCTTCACCAGGCGCTCGATCTCCTCGTCCGTGAAGCCGCCGAGCTTGCGTGCCTGCTTCGCGATCGAGATGGGCACGGCCTCATGGTGGCCGTCTTGCCGCGTGCCGCCCAGATTGAAGCGCTCGTCGATCGTCTCCTGGAACTCGATGGCCTTGCGACGCCGCTCGGGGTCGCCGCGCGTGAGCTCGTTGAGCCAGCGCGAGCCCATGCGGACGTGCGTGATCTCGTCGGCGAGCACGTAGTCGACCGACTTCTCGATGATCGGGTCGCCGATCTTCTGGGCGATGTGGATCAGCTGGTTGAACACGTCGCACGCCAGGCCCTCGAGGCCGCGATTGACGCCGGCCACGCGCGCGGCGGCGTCCTCTGCGCACGCGCAGCGCCACAGGATCGTCGACTCGGGAAACTCGCCGACGCGCCCGCCGAGGTGCTCCAGCAGGCCCAGATAGGTCTCGACGTGGCGCGATTCGTCCCAGACCTGCCGCGCCATGTCCATCGTGAACTCCCACGGCGCGTCGGGAAAGTCGTAGACGGTGCGGCCGGCGCCCTCCATCGCCTGCAGCTCGCCCACCATGATGCCGTGCACGCGCTCGCGGATGGACTCGTGGCTGGCGAGATCGGGGAACGGCGGCAGGTGCTGCTCCACCTTCAGCTCGGCGACATCACGCGCCCGCATGCGGACGAAGCGATCCTCGCGGGCGAGCTTATCGTAGGCGATCGGTCGATCCACGCGTGGCCTCCTCGCTGAACCGCGGTTCAGGCGAGTGTAGCCGACGCGCTGCGCGCCCGCAAATCGAACGGCCGTCCGTCCGCGCCCGCAGATGCCTTGACGCGGGACCCTCTGCCCGCTATAAACGCCGCACTTCGGTGCCAGGAGGCTCGCCCTGGACAGCGTGCTTCAGCTGCTGCTCAACGGTCTCGCCGTCGGCTGTATTTACGGTCTCGTTGCGCTGGGCTTCGTCCTCATCTACAAGGCGACGGAGCTCGTCAACTTCGCGCAGGGCGACCTCATGATGCTGGGCGCCTTCACCTGCTATATGTTCGTCGTCTGGTACGGTGCCGGCTACTGGCTCGCCTTCGTGCTGGCGGTGGTGACCGTGGCGCTCTTCGGCGCCGCGCTCGATTCGGCCGTGCTCCGCCGCGTCCTCGGTCAGCCGCAGTTCGCCGTCGTCATGCTCACCATCGGGCTGGGCGCCATCTTTCGCAGCTTCGCGTCGATCGTCTGGGGATCGGAGATCTATACGCTGCCTACGCCGTTCAGCGCGCGAGCGACGCGAATCGCCGGCGTCACGATCAGCCACGAGTACATCTCGATCATTGCGGGCACCGTCATCCTCTGCGCGGCGCTGTACGCCTTCTTCACGTTCACGCGCGTGGGGGTCGCGATGCAGGCGGCGTCGCAGAACCAGCTCGCCGCGTATTACATGGGCATCCCGGTGAAACGGATGTTCTCGCTCATCTGGGCGATCTCCGCGGGCGTGGCGGCCATCGCCGGCATTCTGCTGGCGCCGGTCTCGCTGATCGACATCAATCTCGGATTCCTCGGCCTCAAGGCCTTCGCGGCGGCGGTGCTCGGCGGATTCGGCTCGATCCCCGGCGCCCTCGCCGGCGGTGTCACGATCGGACTGATCGAGCTCTTCTCGGGCGCGTACCTGCCCCAGGGCGTGAAGGACGTCGCGGCGTACGTCGTGCTGCTCGTGGTGCTCGCGATCCGCCCGCAGGGCATGTTCGGCACCATCGCGCGCAAGAAGGTCTGAGCCGTGCGCTTTCTGCTCAAGACCTCCTACGAGCAGGATCTGCGACTCTTCCGCGATGCGGTTCAGCGCAACTGGTACATCGCCCTCGGCCTGGCGCTGCTCGTGCTGCCCGCGCTCGTGCCCACGTACCTCGTGGACATCAGCCTGGTCTTCATCTATGGGCTCTGCGGCGTGTCGCTGATGGTGCTGGCCGGCTACACCGGCCTCGTCAGCCTGGGGCACGCCGCGTTTCTCGGCATCGGCGCGTACGCGCACGTGTACTTCGTGCAGGACCTGGGACTGCCGTGGGTGATCTCCGTCGCGCTCGCGGCGGCGGTCACGGCGGGGGCCGGCGTGCTGGTGGGCCTCCCGGCCCTTCGCATGACCGGCGTGTATCTGAGCATCGCCACCCTCGCGTTCGCGCTGATCATCCAGGAGGTGCTGACGCGCTGGGAGCGCGTGACGCACGGCCTGAAGGGACGCCCGGTGGACAAGCCGGTCATCTTCGGCGTCTCCCTCGCCCACGACGCGGCGTTTTACTTCCTCTGTCTCGCCGCGCTGATCGGCGGGCTCTGGCTCACCGCGAACCTGCTCCGCGCGCCGACGGGACGGGCGTGGGTCGCCATCCGCGACAGTGAGATCGCGGCGCAGTCGATGGGGGTGAACCGCGCCCGGTACAAGACGCTGGCCTTTGCGTACTCCGCGGCGCTCATGGGCGTCGCCGGCGCGCTCTTCGCGCACAAGGTCGGCTTCCTGGCGCCGGACATCTTCAGCGTGCTGCTCTCGATCCAGTTCCTCCTGATGGTCGTGGTGGGCGGGCTCGGCAGCCTGCACGGCGCGCTGTTCGGCGCCGCATTCGTGGCCCTGCTTCCCGTGCTGATATCCGAGGCCCGAGACCGGGTGCCGGCCTGGGCCGGCCAGGTCGTCGCGCTCGCGGGCAAGGACGCGGGGGCCGCCGCATTTCTCGGCGTCGACCGGTTCGTCAAGCAACCAGGGCTCGAGCCGGGCCTGTTCGGATTGATCCTCGTGCTCTTCATCCTGTTCGAGCCGCTCGGCGTCTACGGCCGCTGGCGCAAGGTGCAGCTGTATTTTTCGACGTTCCCGCTGTACAAGCGCGCGACGTTCCGCCGCCAGAAGACCTACATGCGCTCGGAGCGGCTGCGTTGACGCTGCTCGAGGCCGAGCAGCTGAGCATGAACTTCGGAGGCATCCGCGCCCTCGACGGCGTGAGCTTCGAGGTCAACTCCGGCGAGGTCTTCACGATCATCGGCCCCAACGGCGCGGGCAAGACGACCATCTTCAATCTGATCTCGCGCATCTACGAGCCGACGCGGGGCCGCCTCGCCTTTTGCGGGCGCGACCTCCTCCGCGTGCCCGCGCACGACATCGCCGCGCTCGGGATCGCACGCACGTTCCAGAACATCGAGCTGTTCGAGCACGCGAGCGTCTTACAGAACCTCCTCCTCGGACGCCACGCGCACGCACGCGGCCGGTTCGTGGAGGAGCTGCTGTTCCTGCCGCACGCCCGCGCGCGGGAGGTCGCGCATCGCGAGGCCGTCGAGCGGGTCATCGACTTTCTCGATCTGCAGGCGCATCGCGACAGCCTCGTCGTCAATCTCCCTTACGGCGTCCGTAAGGTGGTCGAGATGGGGCGCGCGCTCTGCACCGAGCCCCGGCTCCTGCTCCTGGACGAGCCGTCCTCGGGCCTCAGCGTCGAGGAGACGGAGGACATGGCGTTCTGGATCCAGGACATCCGCACGGTGCTCGGCATCACGGTCCTGATGGTCGAGCACGACATGAGCCTCGTCAGCGCCGTCTCCGATCGCGTGCTCGCGCTGGATTATGGCCGCGTGTTGACGGTGGGCACGACGCGCGAGGTGCAGGCGCATCCCGACGTCGTCAAGGCCTACCTGGGAGCCTGACGCATGGCGGACGCGCTGCTGACGGTCAGCAACCTCGAGACGTACTACGGTCCGATCATGGCGATCCGCGGCGTGAGCTTCAGCGTGCCGGCGGGTGCCATCGTCACCATCCTCGGCGCCAACGGCGCGGGCAAGACCACGATCCTCAAAACGATCTCCGGCGTCATGGATCCCCTCAAGGGGACGGTGACGTTCGAGCGGCGTGAGATCCAGGGCCTGGATCCCGATGCCGTCACGCGGCTCGGCATCA
>WNEL01003429.1_pt1 | contig 12201 bp, 8 predicted proteins | sample 5399991 | NCBI WGS metagenome assembly WNEL01 (sample SAMN13153325, study PRJNA577476) | soil metagenome | isolation source: 20 cm grassland meadow soil pre-rain plot 2 | place: USA:California | collected 2015-09-08
ACGCCGCCATTGTCTTGCCCCAGCTCGATATAGCGGAACGGCCTAATCGTCCACCGTGGAAAGGCCCGGCGTTCGAGAGGCTGTGGGGAGCTGTCTTCGTCGACCAAGCTCTCGGAGGCGATTTCCGTTGGTTGGCAAGTAGGCTGTGCAGCAACTCGCAACGGCTCGTCACTAAGAACCGAAGAATCTGCCGAATTGGCCTGTTCAGGTGAGAGATGCTCCGCGCCGTCGCCGGACTCCATAGGATCCGGCAATGGGAACAGTGCAGTTTTTGGCGCCACCCTTGCTTGGCGTGGCCCCTGCTGTGGGAACTTCTCTTCCTCAGATTGAGGCGCGCCTAGCGAGCTTTCCGAGGCAAGCCAAGACCTGATCCGTAGGCGAGTCTCTTCGGTGAGGGCGACGAATCTAATGCCGACCGTTCTTCCTGATTCACTTTTCCAGGCGATTTGCCCCGTGGCTTCGACCGGGCCTCCGGAGTCTGGTAAGTGAATCTGCATATCCAGGGGGCCCTCGCCACCCAGTTTCAGGGCGGCAGAGAGGGCTAACCCGTCTTCACTCATGTTGTAGACGAGTCCCCCATTTAAATTTTCTATGTTGGCGTAAATGGGCGGGGTGACGAGCGTGCGATTCTGAGTGCGACGTTCGGCGATCTCGAGAGACTTTCGCGCGAAATGTAGTATGCCCGGCATGCCCTGCATCCGCGGGTCAGGAATCTTGCGAATGACCTGCCATCAATCACATGAATGATAGGTTCACCCCAAGGGCCTCTTCAATAGGGTAAAACCCTGCAGTGAGGGGAATGCGGCGTCCTGGGCTTAGGTGCATCGTCGGAATCCGATGCTAGATTGACTAGTTTTCCGGGGTGAGGCTGATTTGATCGATCCAGACCGTCCCGCTGATCTGGTTATCCAGCTTCTCACTCGGGGGGCGCGCGACCCTGATCATCAGTAAGCGCGTATCGGCCTGGGTCTTGAATTCAAGTTGTTGCGCGGACCAATCGGAAGTGCCCACCCTGTTTTCAGTCGACAGGAACAGATTCTGCATATTGAATACATCAAACACCTGAAACCTCGGCCCACTGTCTGTGGTAATTCCGCTCAAGCGCGTAGCACAGGTAAACCGGTACGGCGTGTTCGGCTGGACGGCCACATATTGGAATACGTGCCCGTAGTCGAGGTTCCGCTTTCCATTGAAATCGATGCGGAGGGAGCGATTTCCCGCGAAAGCACCGTGGGAATCCAGGCTTGCTACGGCCCCTTCGATAGGAACAACGCGCCAATCCATTCCGCCGCCGAGAAGGTCGCGTTCAAAACCCCCATTTGTCACTAAATTGGGCTTGTCGATAAGCGGGCCAATTTGCTCCGGGAAGCGCTCGGCAAGAGCAGACCACGCAGCCACCAGGCGGTCGGACTCGTGGTGCTGGATGAGCGCGTCGAGATAAGGAAATACCTGGCGGAGATCAAATGGCAATCTTAACTGGAGGAGGCGAAGCCAGGCTTGTTCCGCGGCCGACACGTTTCCGGCTTCCATTTCAAAATTGAGATAATCAAAGAATACGGAAGATTGAGGAGGAAGCACCTGCAAAATCGAGCCGTGGTCCTGCGTCGCATTTGCCGTGAGACGGAACACATCTCGGCGTGCGGGTTCATTTCCCGCGAGCACAACCTGAAGGGCGTGCAGCGCCTCTGGAATTCTATGCGTCCGAAAGGCAAAATTGGCGAATCTCCAGTTGATTTCCGGGGACTTGGGGAAGAGCCGGAGAGCTTGCCGGAATGCGCTCGCAGCTTCCTTGGTTTGTCCGGCCCAGTCGTACGCTGCCCCCAGATCACTCCAGTAGTGTGCATCAAGTGGACTTAACTCTGTGGCGCTATCGAAAAGTTTGACACTCTCGTCCAAATTCGGGGTGGCCGCGTAGAAATGGGTGACAGTCCCCAGGGCGTCGTAATACTCCGGATTATCGCCGTCCCACTTTATTGCGGCTTGAATCGAAGCCGGCGACGCCTGCCGGAAATACCAATTACCAATTCCTCGTTTTCCCGCCTGATAAGTGCAGAGAATCAAGCCAAACAGCAAACAAATTTGAATTGGAAAAGTGGACAAGAACTTATAAACCAAGTTGCATCCTCTAGAGTTCCTCCGCATGATTCGCAATCCGATTCTGCCTCTAACCGCCGGCAGGTGCAAATTCAGATTACGAATTTGAACTTTCTCGAAAATACGCTGCCAGATTAAGTAATCGGGGCGGAAGTTGTTCCAGACCGTCAGAGTAGCTCAATTCAGTTGGTTGTATTATGATCAGACCAAATGAAAAAAACATCGTCCGCAACGAATTGAACAAAATGGGTTTAACTAGCAGTAAAGCACTATATACTTGGACTTACGCGGCACAATTGACTTGTAATCACACGGCACTATATACTTGTATTTGCGTGTCACAATAGACTTGTAATGACCCATGAGGGTTGGGAGGCTTTCATGCCCTCGCCAAACGAAAAACTGGCCGAATCCCTTGACGAACTCAAGGCGCTCCAGGAAGGCAACCGACGTGTGTTTCGTTCCGACGACCTGAGCCGAGTTCACCGCGAGCGCCTGGTGGAGAACGGCTTCCTGCAAGAAGTCATGAAGGGTTGGTTGATTTCTTCAAGCCCGGACGCTCAAGCCGGAGAGAGCACCCCTTGGCATGCGTCGTTCTGGGAATTCTGCGCACGTTACTGCGACGAACGCTTTGGCGAACAATGGCACCTGTCGCCGGAGCAGTCCCTTTTTTTGCACGGCGAGAGAACGGTGATCCCGGATCAACTGGTTGTGCACAGTCCGAAAGCGACGAATAACGATATCAATCTATTGTTCGGGACGACGCTTTACGATCTGAAAGTTGCGGAGATGCCCGCCCCTACCGCTCTCACGGTGAGGGACGGATTGCGTCTGTTTACGCCGGCGGCGGCGTTGACGCGTGTGCCGGAATCATTTTTTCAGTTGTATCCGCTCGAGGCGCAAGTGGTGATGGCGTGCCTCGCTGATGCCTCGGACCTGCTTCGGCTTCTCCTGAACGGAGGTCACTCCGCGAAAGCCGGTTATCTTGCCAAAGCCTTCCGCCAAACCGGGCGCGGCGAACTCGCGGACGAGATTCTCCGCGCCATGAAGGGCGCCGGATACGATGTGCGGGAGAGCAGTCCATTCGAAGCTGGACAGATAGTCCACATCCAGAGCTGTCCTGCCGCTTCGATCGTGAGCCGAGTCGAAATGCTCTGGAAATCGATGCGCGGCAAAGTTCTCGCGGCGTTCCCGAAAGCGCCCGGACTTCCAGCAGACAAAGAAGCGTATCTGCGCTTCGTCGACGACATCTATCGAACCGATGCCTACCACTCGCTGTCCATTGAAGGCTACTCAGTCACGCCTGCCCTGGTTGAGAGAGTGCGGCAGGGCGGCTGGGACCCCGAGCATGACGCTGGTGATCGCAGAAATCGCGATGCCCTCGCGGCGCGGGGATACTGGCAAGCGTTTCAGCTCGTGAAAAAGGAAGTAGAGAAAGTGATCGCCGGTGAGAACCCTGCCGCGCTCGCGCGCACTGCGCATAACAACTGGTATCGCGAAATGTTCCAGCCCTGCGTTACAGCCGGCTTGCTTGAACCGGGATCATTGGCCGGCTACAGGAACATACCTGTGTATCTGCGCGGGTCGCGCTACGTTCCGCCGAGGTGGGAGGCGGTTCGCGACGCCATGCCTGCGTTCTTCGATCTTCTGGAAAAGGAACCCGAGCCTTCGGTGCGCGCGGTGTTGGGACACTGGCTTTTCGGCTATGTACACCCGTACCCGGACGGAAACGGCCGCATGGCGCGTTTCCTTATGAATGTCATGCTGGCTTCGGGCGGCTATCCTTGGACGGTAATTCGCGTCGTGGATCGCAAGGCCTATCTAAGCGTGCTGGACCGTGCCAGCATCGAGATGGACATCCATCCGTTCACAACGTTTATCGTCCGCCGCGTGCAATGGCGCCTGGAGCGGCACGAGCTGACGTTTCCCGCGCCCATGGAGAGTTCGGTATTCGGGCGGGACATGGTTCTTTTCTACGGGCAAGATGGCGAAGCGGTGGTGCGATGCGCGATCACCAATGAAGCCCTGGACGATCACTTGCATGGAGAAGGGAAGCACAAACTCGAAGTATTCAGAGCGAACCGCCAGCCCATCGAGCAGGAGATGCGGCGGAGATATCTTGCTGGCGACACCGAATTGGATGGATCAGTTCTCATTCGCTCGGGGGATCTCCCTTGGTGACGACTCGCGCGTCTGAGACGGGGAGTCGTCCCACCAATAGCTGCATTCTTGTTGCGCGCCGTGCATGGTTTAGTGGTTTAGACACTCTCGACTTTCAATAGCCAACCGAACACTCATCTGTCCTTCTGGCTATTCTGATTTGCGCCCCGGTGTGATTTCAAAGGCGCTCTCTCCTGTAAATGGATCAGAGCTGTCGCTTGAAAACCAGCTGCAACTATCACAGAATGGGGATGATCCCCGGTAGCTCAACGGTAGAGCATTCGGCTGTTAACAAACCTCAAAACCGTTGAATCGGCGCCGCTTATACCGAAAAAACGCCGGTTTAGCGGCCCTTCGTTGGAACCATGTTGGAACCAGATTACTGGGGTGAACCCGTCTTCGACGATACCCACCACCTGGATGCGCGTCGTCCAGTTTGTAATATCCGCCGAGCGCGTTTGTGGCGGAGCCGAACATTCTGCTAGCAAATAGCCGGTTCACCACGGCGACGCGCGGCGCATTCTTGTCGTCGTGCCATGTCAGGTCTCTGCCGGACAATAAAGGCGTGCCCGCCGCCTGGAGATATTCGGGAGAGATGCTGAACATAATCACGTGAGCTGCGGCATTGGTTGGCCTGAGATCGGCTGTTTTGTCGTTAAAGATATTTGCCTCGCTGCAACAGGCGGGTTGTAATGGAGGTTGGTTGACCAAGCCTACGGACTTTACGCCAGAAATCGAGGCCATGGCTTCGAGCATACGCTTTTGCATTGCGGGCACGCGATCCGGTTTATAACCAGCCATATTCAAATCGATGTCAACGAGCATCGCGTCGCGCGGGTCAAAACCGAAATTGCTGTGCAGCGAGTGAGCCAGTCCGCGGACGGCAACCATGGAAGAGGTGACAAGCACCGCGCAGATCGCGATCTGTGCGCCGAGCAACAGGTCCCGGACAGTAAGCCGGCGCCCCACCGAGCCGGTGGATCCCGACTTGATGACCTGATAAGGCTCGGTGCGAAGCACCTGCTTGACGGGAACCGCGCCGAAGAGAAATCCGCTGACTATACTCAAGAGCAATGCGACTCCATAAACGGCTGCGTCTGGATTCACTGGCATACTGATTGGGTATTGGGGAAACGGCTGCCACACGGCCAACCAGCGCAGAAGCCCTACGCTGCCCCAAAGTCCGGCAGCGCCTCCCATGAGTGAAATCAGCAGAGCTTCGGTGAATAGCTGCCGCAGAATGCGTGTACGGCCTGCGCCTAGGGCGAGGCGCAGAGCGACTTCGCGCGAGCGGTCCGCGGCGCGCGCGGCAAAGAGGCTGCCCAGATTGGCGCAGGCGGCCAGGAGAATCAGTCCCGCGAGCAGCATCAATCCGCCAAGGAACGCCTGAATGGCGGCGCCAAAACCGCCACCGGGAAGGCCTGAACGCTCCAAATTGAAGCTCATCTGAGCATCCTCTTTGGGTTAGCTCTTTTCGAGAGCAGAACCAATCGAGTTCAGGTCGGCAACCGCCTGTGCTGGAGTGACTCCCGCCTTCACGTGCCCAAGCACCTCGCTAACTAATCCAACGATTTCCGCGCCCTTTCAAGAGATCCGCTCCATCGTTCTGTTGCTTACGATGGGCACAAAAAAATCAGCCGAGAAGATCAACACAGTCCCGCGAAACCTGGGCGGGGTTACACCGACGACAGTATAAGGATGGCTGTTGAGACGGAGAACGCGGCCCACGACGCTACGATCGTCCTGAAAATGGGCGTGCCAATACGCATGGGTAAGCACGATATACGGAGCATGCTCATCGGAGGGGTGAATGAGGCGGCCAAGGTAGGGCTGAATGCCTAATGCTTCGAAGTAGTTTGCACTAACTTCGTAAACCCAGGCACGGGACGGATTCTTGCCGGTATCCAGGGCAGCCTGGTCGATGTTATAGGCGATGAGGCCATTGAAAGTGCGGTTGCGATCGCGCAGATCGAGGTAATCGGGATATGACTCACTTGAGTCCTTGTCGCTTCCATGCTCCAGCGTGTAGAGGTTTTCCGGCTGGGGCACTTTCAGTGCGCGCAGGAACAGCCCATTCATCACGCTAAAGACGACCGCGTTTGCGCCGATGGCTACGGCCAGCGTCAGCACGGCGACGATCGTGAATCCGGGATTCTTCTTGAGCATGCGAACCGCGAACCGTAAGTCCTGCCAAAGCGTTTGCATGGCTGCGCTCCCCTGAATACCGGTGAACTTAGGGCACCTGCTATTCCCACCTTCCTCCGTTATAACCCCCTGTACCGGCTACACTTAGTGGTTTACAGACAGCCGAGATGTGTCCCCCAATTGTCCGGTTACGGGAAGAAGTCGTCGCGAAATCGGACAGCTGTTTGCAGTCAGCTTCCGGGCGCAGTTCTTAACTTAAAAGAGCAAAGGAGGTGCTGGGCGGCAAGCCGGAAGTAACTCGGTGACTTCCGCAGCAATGCCGGGCGCAGGTTATCGCCCTGTGGCACGCGGACACCGAGAGCATGCTGGTTGACGCGGAGCTCCATCTTCCGCGAGTGATCACCATACTTTATGGAGATTCCTAAGCCCTTGGAGGTAGTCATCCTTTTCTAGCCTGCTCTCTACTCCAAATTCTGTCAGGATCGTGATCATCTGCCCCAGAGGAAGCCCGGCAAGCTCCGCAGCCCTCGTGAAGAAACTCATAGTTGTCGCGATCCATACGGATGCTCATCGTCTTGCTCATGGCTTTGCCTCCAATTTCAGTCTTGCATCCTCGATAATTGAATGTTTGTAGCGCCCGTACTTTGCCAGCAGCGCAAGTTTGGCAATGGCATCGGGCTTTTCAAGCAATCCTTTTTCCCGGCTTCGAATCAGAATGCCCACAGCCGTCGTGAACGCAATGCCCAGCACTTTGCAGGCATCGATCCCGTTCTTGTCGTCGATGCCGACGATCTGGGCCTTTTCGTCTAGCGCTAGTGCGATGGCTTCGGCTTCGCCCCTGCCCAGGCTGAAATCTGTCTGTAATTTCGCAACGACCCGACGATTCCTGAGCGTGAAGACTTCGATTCTTGATTCGTCCAGCGCCTTCTGAATGATTATTGCATCCAACGCTTTCTTGGAACTGCAGCATTCCTTCTCAACCTCACCGGGAATGGCTACTGGTACGTTAATGCTGGTCAGAAATAGGTCAAGAAGATCGGCCTTTGCGATCAGGATCAGCGTAGATGCGTCGAAGACAATCATTATGACAAAATATGACAAACGTAATTCTAGCAAAAAAGAGATGTAAATAGAAGAACCAAAGGCATTCCTCACCGCCAAAAAATCGCAGCAAAGGGCTTATCGTTCTAACGTTCAACAGCTCGCACTAGCACTGTTCTGTTTCGCGCAGCAACCATTCGGTCGCGAACCGAATGCTCGTCGCTGTACAAGCTATTGAGAAATGGGATGTTAGCCGCGTAGGAATTCGAGCCCAAGCTTTGCCGCGATGACAAGGACGAGTGAAGGAATTTTGCTCTGATGTTGATAAAACGAGCTAAACTAAACCGAAGTTCGTAGGCAAGTTAGCACCGAAATCGCTCGCCCGTTTGCGCTCGTATCGAAATCTGTTTCTCCGCGATTGTTGCAGATCATGTCGCCCATTTCCCCCAGCCTCTGCTTGAAAATACTCCGTAACTAGCACAAAATGGAAATAATCCCCGGTAGCTCAATGGTAGAGCATTCGGCTGTTAACTTTAAAACGATCCGTTGATTCGGCACCGTTTAACCCCGAAAAAGCTGCCTAAAACCGGGCCTAGTTGGACCCAATGTTGGACCCAAGAAAAGAATGGCCCCGACTCACGTTCTACAGAGCCGGGGCTTTTCTTTTGCTACTGGCATCCTGAGATAGTCAAGAACCGAAGGGTTCGCTGCGAACTTCCCAGAACGCCGTTTGAACGAAGCCCCCCATCCGGGATTTGATTTGATCGGTTCGGTCAACACAAGCGCGTTTGAACGAAGCCGCTCGGCGGCGGACGCTACGCGTGAGGCGAACGGAGGAGTTATGGCTAACGGCTGAAGTAGGTTGTCGGGTCATAAGCGCTGCGGGCGAGCGTTCGAACGTCCGCAGAAGTTTGCGACCCCAGTGTCCGCTTGGTTTATCAGACATTAGGCTGCGAATTTGTCGCTGCTCCGTTCCTAAGTGTTAGAAACCGAGTCGGAGTCCAAACCGGAACGCCCGCTCATCGCCAGACGGTTCGCGGCCGCTGTTTACGACATTGTCGACGATCATGAACTTGCTGCCGCTGACGTCCGAACGGGGATTGGCAAAGTGGGGTGTGTTGCTGAAGTTCAGCACTTCGGCGCGGAATTGCATGTGCAATCGCTCGGTCATCCGAAAATCGCGGAACAAGCCGAAATCGAGGTTCACCAGCCCGGGGCCGCGAAGCGCATTAAAACCCGCCGTCCCGAATCGGGCAGCCGTCACCGGAGCAAAAGCTGTCGGGTCGTAAAACGGGGTATCCCCGATGCCACCCAACTTCTGTACGTTCGGCTTGACTTGGTCGGCACGCTGTGAGTTCTTCGGCGCGTTCAGTCCGGTTCCTGAGGCCGAAACTCCAAACGGCAGACCGGTGTAGGAGCTGAACAGCCAGTTCAACTGCCACCCGCTCGTCAAAGCATTGCTTAAGCCGTTATGGCCCCCCTTTTTCAACCGACCAAAGGGCAGCTCATAAATACCGGCGAGATTGAAGCTGTGGGTACGGTCAAAGCCAAAGACAGCGCGATTCAGGGTATAAAACGCGGGAATCTTGATAGCCGGGCTGTCCGTGCTTTCCCGCACGTTGTAAATGCCGATTCCCTTGCCCCAGGTGTAGGAGGCATTGAGCTGCAGGCCATTCGAAAATCGGCGTTCCAAGGTAGCCTGGAGGGAATCGTAGTGACTGTTCCCGATAGGGGCCACCAGTTGCGTATCTGCGTCCCGCTGGAACGCGGACCAAAGTACTTGGCTGGTTTTGCCGCCCCCAGGGAAGCCATAGTTCTGCTCGAGCAATCCTAGCGCCTTGACTTGCCGTGTTGCCACGTAACCAACCGAGCCAACCAGGTTCTTCCAGAATTCCTTCTGCAGCGTGACGTTCCAAGATTGGATGTAGCCTCGCACGAAATCCGTCGAGGTCGTGTTCAGGCCAAGATTGCCGGCAATGCTGGCGACACCACTGGAAAAGTCGGGCACCACGATTTGCGGAATCCCATCTTGTAAGTGGCCCACAGGAACCCGGGAGTTTGGACCAGTCTGAATGAAGGGAAGCAGAACAGGTACGTTGGCCCGAAGGCTGCGGGCGATGTTGAATGGATCGTTGGTGATGCCGTAACCGCCGCGAACGACAAATGTATCCGTTGCGCGATACGCAAAGCCGAACCGCGGCGCAAACATTGTCGTACTCACACTCACGCCGCAATCTTCTGGCACTGATCCTATACCGCAAACCAACATCTTATTCGTGGCGAAATCGTACCGTTCGACGCCTCGCGTATCGCGAGTCGGGTAGGGGAAGTATTCATACCTCGTGCCGTAGGTCAGGGTGAGCTTGCGGTTCAACTGCCACTGGTCCCGCGCGTAGAAGCTGTAGCTCCACGTCCGCGTATGATAGATGTCCGGAACCTGAAGGATTCTGCCCCGGTTCGCAGGCGCTCCCACCAGGAAAGACGCGAACGCATTGTAGTCGCTATCAGTCTGCCCAGGTATCGTAGTTGGGCCGCGATCAAAGCGGAATCCACCCGAAGCTGGCTGGGTCTCCGTATAATGTTCGGGCTGTGTGTGGTTCAGATGCTGTCGGTAGAGGTCCATCCCCAACCGGATGTTGTGAGCGCCTTTGATCCAGCCGAGATTCGCGACATACTGGTATTGCGGATCACTTCGGTAATAAGGCATGTAGCCCTCAGTGGCGCCGAACGTCGCGAAGCTGTTGTTTGGAAACTGGAAGCGCGGCCAGCCGCCTTCGAAACGACGAGTGCCGTTCGTTCCCGGGATGCCCAATACATCCCGGCCGATGTTCCGGTCTAAATCCGGCTGCTCGGAGGTGGTGTCCATACGCGTCCAACCGAAATGCGCGTCTACTATCATGTGCGGCGTCAACAAATAGTTACCCGCGATCGTGTAGCTGTAAGTGTTCCCCCAGCCCGTGCCGGGGTTCCCCCCACTGCCCAAAATCGGGCCCATGTCGCCGAAGGCCAGCGGCGAGTGCAAGTCGAAATGCATCATGCTGAACCGCCCATAGATGTTCAGCTTCGAGGTTGTATTCCAGTTGATTTTGGTATCTCCGGCGCGGCGGTCGAAGAGATAAGACCCGGTGGCGTAATAGTCGTTCACAAAGCCGGAGACGGGAAGGTTCGGGAGCGGGATGAAACTGAGTATTTTTTGTGCAATCGGATCGATACTGGTCGAGGGAATCACCTTGTTCGTGAATTCTGTCTTGCCACTGCCGTCTGGGTTCCCTGTGAATGGATCGAAGATACGGCTTGGTGAGGCTGTCAGGTCGCCATTGCGCATGCCCAGCGTCGGGACCGAAACTCGCCCATCGGCCAACCGCCTGTCAACAGTCCCTTCATAGTCGCCGAAGAAGAAAACCTTGTTCTTCTTTATCGGGCCGCCAATGGACCCGCCGAACTGGTTGTAGACCAGTTTCGGCTTAACCTGGTTCGTTGGTAGGAAGAAGCCGCGTGCCCGGAGAGCGTTGTCTGTATGATATTCAAAGGCTGAACCATGGAAGTCGTTGGTGCCGCTTTTGATTTGCACATTTACTGCGCTGCCGCCGGCTAGTCCTTGCTCCGCATCGAAGCTGTTCGTGACGACGTTAACAGTCTCGATGGCTTCCATCGGCGGTACGTAAGCGGTGATGTGCGGAAGCCAGATGTTGTAGCTGCTGGCGCCATCGATACGCACGTTGTTGGAGCTCGCGCTGGTTCCGTTTACGTTGTAGCGCAGTGCCCGCGAGGGGTTAGAAGGCACCGAGTGCTCATTGGTTGGCACTGAAAAGCCAGGAATCATCCGAAACATGCTTTGGTAATTACGCACGGGCACCGGAAGTTCGCGCAGCTCCATGCCCGTGAGTTCGGCACGCACCTCGGACCGGTCCGTCTGCAGCAAGGCCGTTTCGGCCGTGACTTCGACGGCTTGCGACACGCTGCCGATCTTCAGGGTTACATCCACTCGTGTCACGCTGTTGATGGTGACGGGCACCTGGTTTTCCGTGAAAGGTGAAAAGCCCTCCTTGCTAACTTTCAGGATGTAGGTGCCGCTCGGAATCGTGGCGAACGTATACCCACCCGCTTCGTTTGTGGTCGCCTGCCGGGCGCGCTTAGTCTCCACCTGTACGATCGAAACGACAGCGTCTGGCACGGTAGCGCCCGTCGAGTCCTTCACGTTCCCCACAATCGACCCGTAAAGGACCTGCGCTGACCCGCGCTCCGGTGCGGCGAGTGCCGCCAGCGCAAGAATAACAAGCGGAAATGCGAGCTTAAGGAATGCGGATTTGAAGAGGAACCTGGCGTTCATCGGCGCCCCCTTCCCCAAGATGGAAGCCGAAATACTGGAGAGGTTTCCCGCTTTTTTGGCAACCCCGTTGGCGTTAATCTGACGGAACTAGACGGAACGGTTGAGGCAGGTCCCGAAGTCGCGCAGACCATAGTGACTCGCTTTACCAATGTTCCAAGTACGCGTCAATCGGGTGTTTACCTGACGCCGACTCCAAAAGGAAAGCGAACTGCAGGACATCTACTCTGGAAAGATGCCGATCTAAATATTCCTATCCTACGCGAAGCCAAAGCTGAGGTTGCGCGATTACAGCCAAACCTTCCTTCAATCCGTTAGGGAAAGAAATCCCTCTAGGAAGAGAATTTGGTAACTCTGGGCTAAACAGAAAGCTAATGGGGATTCGCCACTAGCGCAGAAAGGAGCTAACTCCGCTGGTTAGTTCGGCGATCCGG
>WNEL01001046.1_pt1 | contig 12148 bp, 9 predicted proteins | sample 5399991 | NCBI WGS metagenome assembly WNEL01 (sample SAMN13153325, study PRJNA577476) | soil metagenome | isolation source: 20 cm grassland meadow soil pre-rain plot 2 | place: USA:California | collected 2015-09-08
CTTCTCTTGATTACACTGGTGGCAGGCGGATTGGCATTTGCCTCAGCCCCGCGTTCCGATGCACAAGTGTACTTCTCGGTTGGGTTCGGGCCGGGTTACTACGGCTATTACCCATACGGTTACTATTACCCGTACCGCTATTACCGGCCGTATTATTACAGGCCTTACTATGGGTACGGGGGGCATCGTTACTACCGTCACTACCGGCATCATCACTACTATCGGTACTGAGTTGACGTAGAGTCTAGAAATCCAGATCAAGCTGGCTCGAGAGCAATCTCGAGCCAGTTTCTTTTCCCGGGAACGCCTCTTGCACTAAGACAGAAGAAAAAAGGCGTGAATCGCGTTACTTCTTTGATTTAGGCGACTCCACCGGTTTTGCCGCCGGCCCCTTGGTTGGCTGGTCAATCTGGAATTCTTTCTTCAGCTGTTTAATTAACGCCGGCAGCTGCTGTTGTCGTTCGCTTTCGATTTGCTGTCGCAACGTTTGCTCCACTTTTCGTCGCTCTTGGAGGTAGCGCGATTCAAACTGAGCACGTTCCTGCGGGTTCAAGCGGAGGCCAGAGTCACGAAGGGCCGCCTCGGTTTCGCGCCTGATGGTTTCCTGCCGCAGATTCTCCCGTTGGCGCATCACATTGCGCTCTTCCGGACTCATTTGCAGCCAACGCTCGGCATTGCGCTCAAAGTTTTGTCGGGCCCCAGGCGGCATTGCAAGCCACCGCTCGCGTATGCTCTGGGCTGGCGAACGACCATGAGGAGGAGCTCCGACCGGAGGTCGCCCAGCCGGCCGATGTGATTGTGGTTGCGCTTGTGCGGTAGCGCAATACAAAGCGAACACCGACAAAGCAACGACTAACTTACAAAGTTGGCTTGTCCTCCCACACGCTATTTTCATCCCAGGCGATCAATTCATCGAGATCGGCCACGACGTCATAATCTTGTGGATCGATTTTTGCCACCACGTCTGCGTCATTCACAGCGGGCGTCTGCGAGACCGGATGATGCGTGGCGATAGCCAAGCCGATCACGACGACTGCCACGGCGGACGCCGCAACAAGTCTCCGCAAACTGAACCAGCTTCGCGCCCGCTCGAAAGGAGTTGCCTCCTGACGAACTCTCCTCACCACGTTCCGGGCAAAGAACGGCGAGAGCGTCGGCTCGGGAATGCGACTGAGCATATCCCACAATTCCTTGTCATCTTCACGATCCATAGTCTCCAATTTAATTGAACTATCTGCAGAGATGGAAGTTGCGCTCGAATGGCAACCATATTCACAGGCCGGGAGCTTCAAGGAAGCCTTCAAGCTGCCGGATACGAGTTGGATGCCGCATTTTGCGCAATGCCTTTGCTTCGATCTGCCGTATACGTTCGCGGGTGACTTGAAACTGCCGGCCTACTTCTTCTAGGGTTCGGCTGTAGCCATCGACCAGCCCGAATCGCTGCTCGAGGACTTGCCTTTCGCGATCGGTCAGGGTTTCCAGCACGTCCTTAATTTTTTCTTTCAACAACACAATCGCAGTCATGTCGCTTGGGTTTTCGGCGCCCCTGTCCTCGATAAAATCCCCAAAATTTGTTTCTTCACTCTCGCCCACAGGAGACTGGAGAGAGATTGGTTGTTGGGCCATCTTAAGAACTGACCGCACGCGATCTACTGGCAGGAGCACTTCTTCGGCCACTTCCTCTGGCGACGGTTCCCGCCCATATTCCTGCACCAACTGTTTCTGCACACGCATGAGCTTATTGATCGTCTCGATCATGTGGACCGGGATGCGAATCGTGCGGGCTTGGTCGGCAATCGAGCGGGTGATGGCCTGGCGAATCCACCACGTCGCGTAGGTGGAAAACTTGTACCCGCGCCGATACTCGAATTTCTCGACCGCCTTCATCAACCCCATATTTCCTTCCTGGATCAAGTCTAGAAAGGATAGGCCGCGATTGGTGTATTTTTTTGCGATCGAGATAACGAGACGCAGGTTGGCTTCCACCATTTCGGTTTTGGCCTTGAATGCCTGGCGCATCCAACCCTTAAGCGTCTGGTATTCTTTCGCATATTCGGCAAGTGGGAACCACAGCCCCTTTTCGAGCTCGCGGATTTTGGTCTGAAGCTGCAATCGCCGTTTCTTACTGCGAGGATTTTTGGCCAGCTCGGTTTGCAGGTAAAGCGAGGTGTGATGCGCGTCATCCGCCAGGTGCACAAATTCCTCCGTGACTTTCTGCTTGAGGTAAAAGAGAGGATAGAGCCGTTGCAAAGAAGTCATCATTCTTTGCAATGCCCGGAGCTTTGGCGGTCGCTTTTTTAAAGAATTGCGCGAGACCTCGCTCAACTGGCGTGTGATCGAGGTGCTTAATTGTTCCACCTGTTTGCAGAGACGCGGGAGATTTTTCATATACCTTTCCCGGCTCTCGATTTTCTTGTCGAGAATCACCCGATCGAACCGTTCCCTGCCCTCGATCAGCTTCGTGGCGAGATCCAAGTGGGCCTGTGCGATAAAACCGAACCGATTGATGTGCTTCAGCACCATGTCTTCGGCTTCCTCGATCCGTTTGGATATTTCTACTTCCTGTTCCCGGGTTAGAAGGGGGACCTGGCCCATCTGTTTGAGATACATCCGTACCGGGTCGTCCAGGATATCAACCTTGGCTTCGGGCCTCTCTTCCTCTTCTAATTCCTCCTCTGTATCTTTTTTCCCGTCCTTGTAGCGATCGACTTCCGACGCTTCAATAATGTCGATCTCCAGGCGGCGCAGCCGCGTGAGAATGAGGTCCAATTCATCGGCGTCCGTGATGCCCTCAGGCAACGCCTCGTTTAAGTCGTCAAACGTGAGATAGCCTTGTTCCTTCGCGAGTTTGATCAGTTCGCGAATGCGGCTCTGTAATTCAATCGCCGAGTATAACCGGGATGCTGCCATTTGCTCTCGCGGCTCCGGTAACGATCCGTTCTGGTGTTGTGGCGAGGTCGGCCTGCGTTTGGCTTTGAGTGCGGCGATTCGTGGTTGTTTCTTAAGCTTTCGGCGAAGCCGAAGAGCGACAGGCCTTTTTGACGGACTCCGGCGCTCGACCTGCTTAAGCCGTTTGGCCGACGACTGCCGGCTGCCTCCCCTGTGTTTCGAATGCCTGGCCAAGATGATGGGATTACTGATTTGACTAAGACGTTCGACTCGCCGCGCGGCAGTAGATCGACAACTAATTGTCGCCCGGGCCGGCAGGCCGGGAAAGCTCGTGGAGCTGTTCCTGCAGGTCAAGGATTTGTTTCTGCAAATTTACGATTTCCCCAGTGCTCAGGTTTGGCAGTTTTATTTGGTTTGCAGCGACATCAAGTTGGCGGCGCAGGACAGCCTGGCGAATGCCGAGCCACCATTTTTCGACCATCGCCGCAGCATTGGGCGGCACCTTTTGCAGCAGCCACGAAGAGACTAATCGCTCCTCAGGCGGGGAAAGCGTGACCATGAAGGCGTTGAGTGAGGCTGCGTCATGCGGACGCAGGTCGCTTGTGAGAATGCGAACAAGAATTTCTCCATCCGCTACTTGGACGAGAATCTCGCGCCAATTTTGTTCGCGAAGAAATTCTCGGGCTTCTTCGTCTCTTAACGCCAGAATACAAAGCATGGCAATGTCGTGTCGCGGTGGTGAAGCTGTTCCCCCGATGCCATCCGCCTGGGATTGATCGTTTGACCGGAGTAATTCGCTTCTCTGCTTGGGCAGTAGCGCCTGAAAATCTTGAGCGGCGACACCGAGGCGTGCGCTAACTTTGCTCGCAACTTCCCCACGCATCAGTGGGTCGCGCACACGCGAGACGGTTCCAGCCAGGCTTCTGGCTAACTGCATCTTGGCCCCGAGGGAAGCCAGATCGACACTGGCAGCCTCACGTTCGATCCAGTAGTCGAAAAAATCACGCGCACGAGCGACGCGGCTTTCAAATGCCTCTTTTCCTTCGCGCCGAACTAGCGAGTCGGGATCTTCGCCCGCCGGGATTTCTGCCACGCGCACGATCAAGTCATTCTGGAGTAGCGCATCGAGCGAACGCTCCGCAGCCTTCTGACCGGCTGCGTCAGCATCGAAGCAAAGAACGACTTCATTTACGAAGCGTTTCAAAACCCGCGCCTGATTTTCTGTGAACGCAGTTCCCTGCGGCGCGACGACGTTCGTGACTCCCGCTTCAAATAAACTTATCAAATCTAGCTGGCCTTCACACACAATGGCGCAGTTCGCCTCGATCAGGGCGCGCTTGGTTTTGTGCAGACCAAAAAGCACGCTGCCTTTTCGGAAAAGCGGCGTCTCAGGCGAATTCAAATATTTCGCCGCGCCCTCCGCGTCTTTCAAAAGGCGGCCGCTGAATGCGATCACTTCGGCGACATCGTTACAAATCGGAAACATGATCCTGCCGCGAAAGCGATCGTATGCACTTGAGCTCTCAACCGGCCCGCTCTCTGTATTATCTCTTGTTTTTGCGAGGCCACTCGTAATGAGGTCGCGAGTAAGGTAGCCTTGCGCGCGTGCCCAGCTGCCAAATGCCTCCCACTCATCGGGGGCATAACCAAGCTGCCAATTTTTGGCGATTTCCGCCGTAATCCCGCGCTGTTTGAGATATTTTCGCGCTGGTTCTCCGAGATCTCTTTTCAACAAATTTTCATGAAACCATTCGGCCGCGTCGGCGTGCAATTTCAGCAGTGTCCGGCGCGCCTCATATCGTCGATCTTCATCCGCCGCGCCGCGCTTCTCCACCACCGTAATTCCGGCGCGCCCCGCGAGCTTCCGCACTGCCGATGGAAAATCGGTATGCTCGTAGTCCATGACGAACCGAAAAACGCTCCCGCCCGCGCCACAACCGAAGCAGTGAAAGGTCTGCCGGCTCGGGCTGATCATGAACGAAGGCGTTTTCTCCTGATGAAACGGACAGAGCGCCTTGAAATTTGCTCCGGCGCGTTTGAGCGGAAAATACGAGCCGATCACTTCGACAATATCGTTCGCGGCAGCGATCTGCTCGATTGTTTCCGAAGGGATCGTTCCCATGCGCGCCTGATTATTTTTGCCTCGTTTGCCTTTTGAACCGATGCCAAACTTACGCAGTGCGATTGCATTTCCAATGGAGTATTGGAGTGCGGAGTAATGAAATGAACCCTCCGTCTCAATACTCCACTATTCCATCACTCCATCGCTCTGTGTTGGTACAAAGAATTTCCAAGAGCGCGAGCTTAATCGCTGCGGCGTTGTTTCTGCAGCTGCCTGCGAATCTTGAAGGAAAGGAGCTGATCAGCGAGGGAGATGTGGTTGTGGTGCCGCTCCGTGGCGAGGTCGCACCTTCGCTTCTGGCATTTCTGCGCCGTGCAGTGAAAACGGCCGAGAGCAACGAGGCGTCCGCGATCATTTTCGACATGAACACATACGGCGGCCGGCTCGATACAGCGACCGATATCGTCAATGCACTTAACCAAACCAAAATCCCGAGCTACACGTTCATCAACACAAATGCCGGGTCCGCTGGTTCGCTTATCGCCATTGCCACACAACGCATTTACATGGCGCCGGTGAGCGCAATTGGCGCCGCCGCACCGATCCTCTCCAGCGGCGAGGATTTACCCGCTACCGCGAAGGAGAAGACGATTTCGTATTGGTCTGCGCTCATCCGTGGTTCCGCGACGAAGAATGGGCACAATCCGGATGTCGCCGAAGCGTTCATCAACAAGGACAAAGAAGTGAGGATTGGCGACCGCGTCGTTCACCCGAAGGGAGCAGTGCTCACTCTCAATGCTCAGGAAGCAACTGAACGGATCAATGGCAAACCATTGCTTGCAGAAGGTGTCGCCGATTCGGTTAGCGATCTGATCAAAAAAGCCGGCCTAAAAGGAAATGAAGTCACGATCGAGCCGACTGGCTTCGAGCAAATCGCGTTTTGGATCACTGCGCTTGCGCCATTGCTCCTGCTAGGAGGAATTCTCGGCGCGTATCTGGAATTTAAAATTCCTGGTGTGACGTGGCCAGGGGTTATCTCTGCAATTTGTTTCGCGCTATTCTTCCTGGGGCATTATCTGGCCGGCCTCGCCGGCTGGGAAGTCGTCGCAATGTTCATTCTCGGAATGATTCTGGTCCTGATCGAGATACTTTTCTTCGCGCACAGCACGATTGTTTTTGGTGTTGTCGGCGTTTTCCTCATGCTCGCTTCGCTGCTGTGGACAATGATCGATCGCTATCCGGGTCAGAATTTCTTCCCGACCGGCAAAATGCTCGCGATGCCGCTGCTTAACATGTTTATCGCGATCGTGGGATCGTTCATCATCATCGCCCTGCTCGCCCGCTATTTACCGCGCACGAGCATTTACCGGCGATTCGCCTTGATGGATTCAAATCCACCCGGCCCATCGCTCGCCGGCGTTCCGCGACAGTTCACAACTGCGCTCGCACTGACTCCAGGAATGCAAGGTACCTCGGTTACGGTTTTACGGCCGAGCGGCAAAGCGAGTTTCGCCGATCACGTGGTCGACGTTGTCACCGAAGGTGAATTCATCGGCCCCCAAACACCCGTCACCGTCATCCAGACCGACGGAATGCGTGTCGTAGTAAAAAGCGCTCAAATCTGAGGAGAAGAATCGCCAGCCTCTAGCCGCCGGCGACGACGCGGATCAATTCAACACGGTCGCCTTCGGCTAATGATCGCTCCGTCCACTCATGTCGATGAACGGCGAGGCCGTTGTGCTCGACTAAAATCGATTGCGGAGACAATTGATAGCGATCGACTAACTCCGCGATCGTTTTTGCCTCGCGCACATCAACACGTTCGCCATTGAGTGAAATCGTCACGCTCCGCAAAGGGCCTGGTCCCAATCTTTCCAAACCGGATCGAGGCCGCGACGCCTAAGGATTGCGGCGATTTCCGCTGGGGCCCGTTCGTCGCTGATCTCAAATTGGCCGGTGGCGAGTTGATCTTCGCCGTCCTGGAATTCCGGCGCGACGATGCGGCCGCGTAAGGTGCGATGCAAATGCGCGCGCCCGCGTCGGGTGTAACCGCCCGGCTCCGTGTGACTGCCGGCACTCATCATCGTTACCCCGATTAACGCCAGTGAATCCCGCAGGGGCGCGCGCTCGCGAGTGCTCAACACGATGCCGAGCTGCGGGAAAGTGATGCGTAGCGCGCAAACTAATTGCGCCAATTCGCGGTCAGTCATGGAAAAAAGCGGACGAAATTCGCCGGCTGCGGGACGCAAACGCGGCAGGCTCACAGTAATTTGTGCCTGCCAGCAGTGTTTGAACAGATGTTCCAAGTGCGCTGCCAGCGCGACTGCTTCGTCCTGCCAGCGCGACAAACCAATCAACGCGCCGATGCCGAGTCTGCGAAAACCGGCCGTATAAGCGCGCTCGGCGCATTCGAGCCGGAAATTAAAATCGCGTTTCGGTCCGGCGGTATGCATTTCCGCATAAATCCCGCGATTGTAGGTTTCCTGATAAACGACAAGCCCTTCGGCGCCCGCTTCCACGATCGGCACGTAATCCTCCGTTTCCATCGGGCCCACTTCGATCGAGATCGAAGAAAAATCAGGAGCGAGCGCCCGAACGCATTCGGCGAGATAGTCGCGGCCAGCAAATTTTGGGTGCTCGCCCGCGACAAGAAGAATCTGACGAAATCCCTGACGCGCGAGATGCTGCGCTTCGGCGATGACTTCATCGACATTAAGTGTGACGCGAAGGATCGGATTATCGCGCGAGAAACCGCAATACCGGCAGTTGTTAATGCATTCGTTGGAAAGATACAGAGGAGCGAACAGACGCATCGTACGTCCAAAATTCTGTAGCGTAAGCGCACGCGAAGTTTGCGCCATCGCTTCGAACTCTCGATCCGATTTCGGAGCAATCAGGTGCTCGAATCGCTTGACTAGCTCAGATTTCTTCAGAGCCAGATTGTCCAGGGTTTCGACGAATGGCATCACGATAATTTCGTGCCCATGCCCGCGTTCGCAAACGCAAATCGCGTACAAACAAAAGCGGCGTCCTATTCCGGACGCCGCTTTAGCAAATCTGATCGTGGGTCTTTAGAACGCGAAATTTACGCCGGTCCGGACCATCCCGAAGTTATTCTTCGGTCCATCGACAAAATTCCAGCTGAAATCACTGACCCAGCCAATGTGCGGGGTGAAGCGAACTTCCATGCCGCCGCCGACCTGCCCGATTGCCCGCGACTCGGAACCGGTTTGTTCAGTGCGGATGATTCCGTCGTTCACGACAACGTTTGTCTTTTCGCCGCCACCAAAGATTCCGCCGGCTCCGCCAAAAAGGTAAGGCGAGAAGCGCGTGCAGGGAATTGGATATCGCAGCGTCAATGTACCTAACACGGAACCCACCGCGCGGCTCTCATGTCCAGTATGGACGTCGAAGACGCCGTTATTAAGATCGATAAAGACATCCTCAAACGCACGCCTGGCATCCACGGCCCAACCTTCGATACCAACACCGAAGTAGCGATGGAAAAAGTATTTGAGGTCAAGACCACCGCCAAAGGCGTGATCCGATTCGAGGTAGCGATCATCCTGCCACTCGTTTCCTGTGAAAACGTAAGTACCCCACAGACCGACGTTAAACTCGTTGTCTGCGTACCATTGCGGACACGGTGGCGGTGCCACCTGTTTCATCTCTTTTCCGGAATAAGTTTCAGTCCCAGCAAACGCTGCCGAAGTGAGTGCAGCAATGCATAACAACCCCAACACTGGTTTCTTCATTTATTTCTCCTTTGGTTAAGTCTCTCCTCAGTTTCTTAGCCCCAAACACTCCTTTGGAGCACACGCTAGCTAATAACGAAACTCGCGATTACTGCGGATGCCCCGACTTTTGAGCCGGCGACAAGAAATTGCAAGGATTTTTTGGTGTAAGGCACTGCCTTACGTGTGGAGCTCCGCGCCTGTATTTGCGTCGGTAATAACAAACTTTTCGTGATGAAACGTAGGATCGCCGCGAAAGGTGAGCCGGCTCGCGTAACGGCGTTCCAAATCCACCAGCAATTCTTCATCTTCTTCTTTCAACCGTTTGAGCACGCCTGGATTCAGAATCACGCGGATGTCATGAATACTGTCCTGATACTTGCGCATGACAGTATTGAGAGTCCGATGCAATTCTACGCTCGTGGTCATGGAGGTTTTTACGACACCGCGTCCGCCGCAGTAGGGACAATTCTCGTAAATCGTGTCGCTCAGGCTTTCCTGGGCTCTTTGACGCGTCATTTCCATCAAACCGAGCTGCGAAATGGGGAGGACATGTGTCTTGGCCTTGTCACGATTGAGCCGTTCCTTCATCAAGCTGAAGACTGCCTGTTGGTCTTTGCGGCTCTTCATATCGATGAAATCGGCTATGATCAGTCCACCGATATTGCGTAAACGAAGCTGTCGCGCAATTTCATCTGCGGCCTCCAGGTTGGTTTGCAAGATAGTCTTCTCCACGTCGCGCCCGCCTTTGTTTCGACCCGTATTCACGTCAATTGCGACCAGTGCTTCGGTCTCGTCGATCACAATATAGCCACCGCATTTCAGCCAAACTTGCCTATGAAAAGCGTCATCAATTTGCTTTTGCACGCCGTACGTTTCGAACACCGGCATCGCACCATCGTAGTGGTGGACGCGATTCCGGGCGCGTCGGGAAATCTGGCCGATCATTTCGATCATTCGTTCGGTTGACCCGCGGTCATCGCAAAGGACTTCGTCGATTTCCTCAGTGAGAAAATCGCGGACTGTCCGTCCGACCAAATCCGGCTCCTCAAAGAGACGGCAGGGAGTTGGTTCCCCGCGAATGAGCTGCTCGACCTGGGCCCACTGATCGAGAAGAAAACGCAGATCCCGCACAAAATATCTCGCCCGCTGGCCTTCGCCCACGGTGCGAATAATGACTCCAACGCCGTCGGGAATTTCCAATTCACGGACAATCTTGCGCAATCGCTCGCGCTCCTTCTGGTTTTCAATTTTTCGCGAGATACCGCTACGATCACTAAACGGCATCAATACCAGATAGCGCCCTGCAAAACTAAGATTCGTAGTTACCCTTGGCCCTTTTGTGCCAATGGGCCCCTTGGTTACCTGAACGATGACATCCGAACCGACAGGATAAATACTCGGGATGTCTTTTACCGTGATTCGTTTTCGCGGCCGCTTGCTCCCACGGCGATCAATTTCCTCAATGCCGCTGTCGAGCGCGGCCGGAATTGCATCCCAAAAGTGGAGGAACGCATTTTTTTCGAAGCCGATGTCAACAAACATCGCCTTCAACCCCATCTCGATATTTTTGACTTTACCCTTATAAACGCTGCCGACGATATTCCGTGAGCTCTTACGTTCGACACTGTACTCCTCGAGCCGGCCATTCTCGAGCAGGGCAACCCGAGACTCGAGTTTTTCCACGCTGAGTATGAGCTTTTTGCCGGTCTTGCGTGAGGAAAGACCCAAAAGTTTTCTTACTTTGTCTATCATAAAACGAAATAGGTTGTCTGATCAGAAGCAGAACTGACCAAATGCACTGCAGCGAAGGTTCTGATCGGGTGTTCATCGTGGTGGTGTTCCACGCCGGCGGTTAGGAGGAGGAGGAGGAGGAGGCGCCTGGCGCGGATGCATTCCAAAGATCCGTTGGAAGAAATTGCGGGGAGCTGGCGTCGCAGCAGGGAGCGCACGGGCCACAGCAGGACCTTGCCGACGTACTTTGCCCTGAGTATCTGCTTCCGGTTCGACATCGGGCGATGCATCCGAACTAGCCATCTGCGCTGTGGCAGTTTGCGAATCGCCGGCGTCTTCTTCGTCGTCGCTTCCAAGATTGCCGCCCGTGTCGTGATAAGCCACTGATTTGATCAATTGGAGCGGATTCGCCTTATGTGCGGGTGCGAGCCAGGCGACCTGCATATCGTACTTTCCTTCATCCTGCGCGAGCGTGCGTTCGAGAATGCGTGTAGCGATTGGGCCCGCGACCTCGCCGCCGTGCCCAGAGGCGCCCTGCACCATCACTGCGACGACATATTTCGGATGGTCATACGGAGCGAAACATGCAAACCACGCCACGTTTTCCTCGTGACCACGGTCGGTGGCCTGTGCAGTGCCGGTTTTCCCAGCTACCACCCAATCTTTCAAGCGCGCGCGGCCGCCGGTTCCTCCATCTTCGTTAACAACTTTCCAAAGGCCTTTACGCACAAGCTCAATTTTTTCAGGTGAGATTTCCTGACGTAAGTCCGATCGCACTCGGGGTGTCTGCGGCACTGCGACGTTGCCATGCTCATCCAGCACAGGCGAGCCGTCCTGCTTCAAAACCCGATCCACCAGCCGGGGGTAATAGCATACGCCGCCGTTTGCGATGGTCGCGTAGGCCATCGCCAATTGCAGAGGCGAGACAAGCGTGTAGCCCTGGCCGATCGAAACATTGGCCGTTTGCGCCTGCGACCACCTCTCCTGGGGATGGTGAATTTGCATCCACTCAGGCCCCGGCATGTTGCCGGTTTGTTCGCCTGACAGTTGCAGGCCGGACTCTTGGCCGATGCCTAACATTTTGCCAACCGCGTCGATCGATTGAATGCCAGCCGCGTTGCCATACTGATAAAAAAAAGAGTCGCACGACACCTTAAGCGCATCGGCGAGTCCGATGGTCCCGTGCGTATAATGTTTTTCGGCTACCCAACATCGGAAAAAGTGATCGCCGTAACTCACGCCGCCACCGCAGCTGTATTTGGCGCCTGAAAGATTTTTCGTGCTGCTGCGCAGACCGGCGAGTGCCGTGATGAGCTTGAACGTTGAGCCCGGCGGCAAGCAGCTGATTGCACGGTTGACCAGCGGATCGCCCTCATCTTTTTGCAGCGCTTGCCAATCCTTGGCCTTGATGCTGGGAATGAAAGTATTTGGATCAAATGATGGAACAGTAGCCATCGCCAGGATGTTGCCACTGTTTGGATCGACAACTACCGCACCTGCCCGGCTCACTGCGCGAAGCGCCTCCTCCGCAACCGCCTGAGTGCGTGCGTCGATCGTCAGGAAAACATTGGCACCTTGCTCCGGGGGATTTTCGCGCAGGACGCCATCAATGGTACCCTTTGCGTTGCGCCGTAAATAACGCACCCCGGGTTTCCCGCGCAGATATTCGTCCATGATCTTTTCGACGTTCGATTTCCCCTCAACGTCTCCCTGGTAAAACGTGAATTTC
>WNEL01001049.1_pt1 | contig 12136 bp, 13 predicted proteins | sample 5399991 | NCBI WGS metagenome assembly WNEL01 (sample SAMN13153325, study PRJNA577476) | soil metagenome | isolation source: 20 cm grassland meadow soil pre-rain plot 2 | place: USA:California | collected 2015-09-08
TGATGATTCGCTTCATCGCTCAGCTCCTCTCGACCGCCCACTCGGTGAGTGCGAAGTCGTCGCCGCCAGCCTTCGACTGGACGGAGCGGAAGCCGAGCCCGCGGTAGGGGTTCGCGGCGTCCCACGGGATGGGCGCCTTCTTCGGCACGGAGTGCGGCGCCGGGAGCGGGAACATCAGCCCCTTCGCCGCATGGTGCGGGATGTGGCCCGTCATCTGGTGGTGCTCCTGGTGGATGTGGCCGTAGAAGACGGTCACGTACTCGTGGGGCATGAGCGCCTCGATCGCCGCCGCGCCGTCGCTCGTCGCCCAGTCCCAGTCGGGAGCGAGGTCGAACAGCGGGCGGTGCGTGAGCACGACGATCGGCGCTTCCTTGTCGTGCTTCCCGAGGTCGGCGCGGAGCCACTGGATCTGGTCGTCGCCGAGCTTGCCGGTCGGGTCGGAGACGTTGTCGAGCACGATGAAGTGCACGCCCTTGTGATCGAACGTGTAATGCGTCTCGCCGAAGAACTCCTTGAACGCCTCGGCCCGATCGAGCGCGGCATCATGCTCGCCGGCGAGATACCGCTGCTTCTTCACCTTGAGCTTCCCGACGGCGTCGCGCACGTGCGCCAAACGCTTCCGGCGCTCCTCGGGATCGTCGGTCGTGTGCGTGAGATCGCCGGTGAAGACGATGAAGTCGGGCTGGTGGGGGAGCGCGTTCACGTGAGCGATCGCCTTGTCGAGCGTCCCCTCGGCATCCGGGTTCACCGCCGGACCCGTGAAGCCCCAGTGGAGGTCGGACATCTGGAGGAACATGAAGTCCTCCGCCCGGCCCTTGCCGGCGGCGAAGCTGACGCCGCGTAGCCCCGAGCTGAAGACGACGCCCGCGACCCCGGCCGTGGCCAGGCCGGCGAGCTGGATGAATTCGCGCCGGTCCAAGTGTCTCGTCATGTGCAGTGCACCTCCGACAGCGAATACACCGGACCACCCGCGTTGGATTCCGTCGCGCCGGAGATCCGCTTCGCGCCGGCAAGGGTTCCGGCGGAGACGGTCCGGCCTGGCGCGCGCACGCCGGGCCGGGGGGCCCGATCTCGTTGGCGGATCGCGGTCCGGCGGTCATTGGCAATCCAATTCCAGCCGCGCGGTGTACTGAGCTGATGGCTCTCGAGCTGCCGCGCTCCTCGAGGGACGGGGGTGCTGCGGCGAGCGTCACCTCGCGACGCTACTGCGAGGGTGTCTTCGAGCTTGCGACCCGCCCCGCGTGAAGCGCGAGCCCGTAGCGTTCCGCTTGGGGGAAGCGACGATCCGTCGTCACAGGAACTTCAGCAGCGCGTCGGTCGTCTCCTTCGGCCTTTCCTCCAAGACCCAATGTCCGGTGTCTTTGAGGACGACCGTCGTGGCGTCGGAAGCCACGCTCTTCATTTGCTGCCCCAACAATTCCCCATTTGCTTTCTCGCCCCCTATGGCGAGGACCGGCATGGTCAGCTTGGTCTTGGAGAGTTCCGCGAAATCCTTGGCCGCCTGCTGAAACGAAACGAAATAGGCCCACCCCGCGCGCATCCGTCCCGGACGCGCATAGGCCGCCACGTACGCTGCGCGGTCAGCTTTCGGAATTGAACGCGTCTGGTCGGCAGCGAAGTCGTTCCAGAAGTGCTCGAAATAGGTCCGCTCACGACCGCGCACCAGCGCTTCCGGCGTCGGTCCGTTGAAGCGAAAGTGCCAGATGCCGGGGTCGTCGTAGACGCTCTCCCATCCGGCAACGCCCGGAAGAAACGCATCCATCACGACGAGCTTCTCCACTTCCGTTGGGAACTGTGCGGCGTAGCCATAGGCGACCATCAACCCTATGTCGTGACCGACGACTCGCGCCTTTGCGACACCGAGCAACTTGGCAAGCGCATGAATACGGACCGCAGCGGTCTTCATATCCAGACCATCCGCCGGGACTTCCGAGTCACCAATCCCGGGCAGGTCGGGTGCGATCACCGTGAATCTCTTGGCAAGCAGCGGAATGATCGGCTTCCACATCCGCGATGTCTGCGTGTAGCCATGCAGCAGCACCACCGCCGGACCCCGGCCAGCCGTCAGGTAGTGGAGCTTGACGCCCTCGACCTCGGCGGTGCGTGAGGTGACGGTGCCGTGCGCTGTGGCGGCATGCGCCAGCAACGAGGCAAACAGAACGAGCGCAGCGATGGGACCCCCAGCCTTCTGACGACCCTTCATTGCCTGCTTCCTCCCCGGCGTTACGCCACTACGGCGTGGACGACGCACGGGGCAAGAAGAAGCACGGCGCCGGATGGGAGCGCAAGATCGTCACCTCGTTACCCGTTCGTCGGATGCCATGAGTCCGGTCGGTGACGGTAGGTGGCCTTCTGACCGAGGCTTCGCCTCAGACCGCACGGGCGCTCGCCGGTCCTACGGTACAACTCGTCGGTCTGAGGCGGAGCCTCGCTAACGCTTCCGCTCCGATCTCGATTCAATCTGTCGCGGATCTGCCGGTGTATCAGGAGGTGAACGCGCGGCACGGAATGATACCGAGCGTGACCAAGACGGAGGCCAAACATGACGCAGAAACAAGTGCTCCCCCACACGGCGAAGCGCGTCGCGACAGCGATGATGCTCCTCGCCCTCCTCGGCACTGCCGGCTGTATGACCGGGCGCGAGCGGGTCGTGAGCCCTGCACGCAGCGACGTCACGAGCATGACCGACTCGACGATCGCCTCTGCGACGAGCGAGTGCGAGGCCTTCGGCTGCGTGCCATGATCGCGACCGCCTCCCTCCGCACGCTGCTTGCCGTCTCGCTCACCGCGGTGGGGTTCTCGTCGAGTGCTCGGGCGTCGGCGTGGGAACTGGATCCCGCGCCCACGCTGATCGCGTTCTCGGTCCGCAACCTGTCGGTCGCACACGTCGATGGCACGTTCCGGCTGGCGTCCGGGCATGTGGCGGTGGACGACGCCGACGTGTCCCGTTCGACCATCGAGGCGGTGATCGACGCAGCCTCGGTCGATACGGGCGAGCCCAAGCGCGACGCCCACCTCCGCAGCGCCGACTTTCTCGACGTTGCCCGCTACTCGACGATCGCGTTTCGATCGACACGGATCGAGCAGGCCGACGCCGGCCACTGGAAGGTCACGGGCAACTTGACGTTGCGCGGGACGACGCGCCCGGTGCTGCTCGACGTCGAGAGCTCAAGGGTCGAGGGGACCCGCGCGAGCGCGCATGTCTCGACCACCATCGACCGTCGAGACTTCGGGATGACGTACGCGGGCTTCGCGGTCGGCAAGCAGATTGCGATCACGATCGACGCGATCGGATTTCGGACCCTCGCGGATGCGCCGCCAAGGTAAACATGGGCCTTCCTCACGCTGTCATGTCGTCCGGAAGCATGACCGTATTCCTCACGACCCTGGGCCTCATCGGGATGGCTGAGATGGGCGACAAGACCCAGCTCCTCACCTTGGCGCTGGCCGCTCGGCTCCCGCTCGGCGCCGTCCTCGGGGGCGTCGCGCTGGCGACGCTCCTCAACCATGCGCTCGCCGTTGCCGTTGGCGGCTCGGCGCTGCTCGTCGTGCCAGCGAGCGTGCTCCGCGCGGCGGCCGGGCTCTCCTTCATCGGGTTCGGTCTTTGGACCCTGCGAGGAGACCGGCTCGTGGGCAACGAGGAGCGGCGCATCGGACCGCCCCTCGTGACGGTCGCCGTGTCCTTCTTTCTCGCCGAGATGGGCGACAAGACGCAGCTCGCGACGGCGGTGCTGGCAGCGCAGGCGCCGAGCTTCCTGCCAGTATGGCTGGGCTCCGTGCTCGGGATGGTTTTCGCCGACGGTCTGGCGGTGGCGGTCGGCTACCTGCTGGGCCGGCGACTTCCCGAACGGCCGCTCAAGATCGGCGCCGCCGCGCTGTTTCTCCTCTTTGGCGTCCTGCTCCTCGGCGCGCGCACCGCATCGGACACGGCGGCACTGCACATATCAACCTCGGTCAGGCCAGGTCTCGGTGAGCACATCCCGTCGGACGGCGGGAGGCGTTGATGGCAACAATCGACGATCGCCACCGCGAGAACAGCCTCCAGAACGACGGCGACCCCGTGACGACCTTCACCGCCGGAGACATGAGCCGCCAGCGCAACGCCGAACCCACGGCGCCACACAACGTGGCGGACACCGAGGGGCTCCGCGCGGCCGCCACGCGGGCGCTCCGCATTCTCGAGAGGAGGGGCCTGGGCCCGATCACGGCCGCTCTCCTACGCGCAGCCCTCAAGCCGCGGGAGGGTCAAGCATCGCAAACACACCGAACGGTTGGTTCCGGTAGGGGCGTTCCGCTGCGGGAAGAAGCATGATGTCCGACCTGACCGCGGTGATCGTCGCCGTTATGGCCTTCGCCGTGGCCGCCGCCGCGCGGCTCGCCGATGGAACGGAAACACATTCACCGGAATCGGAACCGCGTCATTCGAAGTCGCTCGTTGATCAGGATTCGGGACGCCGCTCGGTCGCCAGGCGCGGCGACCACCCATGATCGCCCGTCAGCATGCCGCCGTGGAGGCCCCGGACCGCGAACGGAGGGCCCTCGTTCTCGCCGGCGGCGGCATCATCGGCGTCCTCTATGAGATCGGTGTCCTCGCGGCCCTCGAGGAAGCGTTCCCGCCGGGACCGTTCAACCAGCATTTCGACCTCTTCGTCGGGACGAGCGCCGGCGCGGTGACGGCCGCCTTCGTCGCCAACGGAGCCCAGCCCTCGGAGATGTTCCGGGCCCTGCGCGACGACCTCGACTCGCCCTTCAACTTCCGGCCCGAGGACGTCTTCGGCGCCCCCGCCGGAAACATGATCCAGCTCTTCACACAGTTCGCCTGGCCGCTCCTCGGCGTGGTCGGCGGCGCCATCCGCCGAGGGACCCGGGCGACGCTCGCGTCGATGCTGGCGGACTTCCAGGCCCATCACCCTCCCGGCTTCTACTCGACCGAGCCCCTCGAGCGCGCGCTCTGCGCCCGATTCACGGCGCTCGGATACGCGCATCACTTCCCCGCGCTCCCGCGCCCGCTCTATGTGACCGGAGTGGACATCGATACGGCGGAGCGCCTCGTCTTCGGGACGGGCGAGCTCGCGCACGTCCACGTCTGTCGCGCGGTGGCGGCCTCGTCCGCGATCCCGATCCTCTTCGAGCCCATCCGCATCGGTGAGCGCGACGTCGTCGATGGTGCCGTCGCCGGGGCGCCGCCGATCGACGTCGCCGCCGAGCGCGGCGCCCGTCACATCGTCTACGTCAACCCGCTCGTACCGATCCGCAACGACCGCGGCAAGGTCTGTTTCCCACTCGATGAGGGAGGCTGCGGTCGGCTGAGGGACAGGGGGATCGGTTGGATCGCGGACCAGACCCTGCGCATGTGCCTCGCCGCGCAGCTGCCGGCTGCGCTCGTGGCCGTTCAGGCGCGCTATCCCGGTCTGGTGGTCCAGAGCATCGAGCCATGCCCCGACGAGCTGCCGATGTTCCTCCATCATGCCATGTCGTTCGACGCCCGCCGGGAGCTGCTCGACTACGGGTACGCCTGCGGGCAGCGCACGACCGCGGCAGCTCCGCCCTCTCCTTCGGCCCAGCGCGGCTTCCTTCCGTGATGTCATGTTGCATGCGTCACTGAGCGCGTCCCTGGGTTCGCTTTTCGTGCTTCTCGCTGGCGCCAACGTCTGGGTGATGCTGCACGCCTCCAGTCGATCCAAAGACCACGCGGCCCATGCGCGCCTCATGTGGGCCCATCGCCTCGGGGGGTATGCATTCATCCTGCTCTTCTGTGTGTTTTTTTACTTCATGGCTCTGCGAATCAAGGGCTCGTCGGACGAGCTGCCACCGCGCCTCACGTTCCATATCATCCTGGCCCTACTGCTCATGCCCATACTGCTGGTGAAGGTCCTCATCGCGCGCTACTACAGACACTACTCTTCCGCCCTTCTCTTTCTCGGCGTGACTATTTTTGCGCTGTCCTTCGCACTCGTTGCAATGAACCTCGTCCCCTACCTGCTTGGCCGCGCCGCCAGTACAGGCGCGCCCGCATCCTTGTCGCTGGGGTTTTTCCTGACGGTCTGTAGCGGGCTCGGCTTCTTGCTCCTGCGCCGACCTCGTCAGTCAACGCCGGCAGGTTCACGTGCAACTCCAAACGATAGTACAGACCGCCTCACGGCAGACGCATCGCGGCCAGAGATCCGAAGACGCCGGAGCTCATCGCGCCGGTTGCAGCTCGCTCGGATCGACGTGCAGACTCATGATACCAAGACTCTCCGCTTCCTGGTGGCCGACACGGACCGGTTCGCGGCACGGCCTGGACAGTTCCTTACGTTCCAGTGGCAGATTGACGGGAAGGCGGTCCCGCGTTCCTACTCGATCTCTTCCTCCCCGACCCAGAGCGCCTATGTCGAGATCACGCCCAAGCGGCTGCCGGACGGCTATGTCTCGGCATTCCTCAACGACCACGCGGCCGTGGGGCTCGAGGTGGAAGCCAGCGGGCCCTTCGGTCAGTTCTATTTCGACGAGGGGCGGGACCAGCGGATCGTCCTGCTTGCCGGCGGCAGCGGCATCACGCCCATGATGTCCATGCTGCAGTACATTGACGATCGCTGCCTACGCACGGCCGTCACTCTGATCTACTGCGTGAGGAGTCGGCGCGATGTCATCTTCGAGCAGGCATTGACACGCCTGAGGCGACGCCTCCAGGAGTTTCGTATGGTCTTGGTTCTGTCACAACCAGATGCAGGATGGAACGGACCTCGGGGCCGAGTCAGCCGTGACTTGATCGCGACCCATGTCGACGACTTGCGCGCGTCAACCTTTTTTCTCTGCGGGCCTCCTCCATTCATGGAGAGCATGCAGGGCATGCTCACATCTCTCGCTGTTCGCTCCGAGCGCATCAAACGGGAGAGCTTCGGATATACGCGGACTATTGGCGGCGCCGCAATGGAGGGCGCGCCACCATTGCAGGGTACGGTCGAGTTCGCGCGTTCCGGCAAGGTGTGCGTTGTGCCCCCCGGCAAGACTCTGCTCGAGGTCGCGGAAGCGCATGGCGTGGGTATTCCTAGCGGCTGCCGCCAAGGGCGTTGCGGCACTTGTGTCACCAAATTGCTCGAAGGTGATGTACAGATGGATACCGAGGACGGACTCGCGGCGAGCGACAAAGCCGAGGGGTATGTCTTGATGTGTGTGGGGCGGCCGCGCGGCGACGTGAAGGTCGACGCCTGATGGAGCCCCGGAATCACTACGCTGCCGCACGAGGATCAGCGATCGCGGCGTCGTGGGTGCAGCATCCATCCCGCCGCGCTCGGTGTAATTGAGGGCAGAGCAGCAGACTCCTCAAGTCTGCCACGGAGGGATGGACCATGAGGCGCGACGTGACCATGTTGGAACTGGTGACCGCGGTGACCGAGCACACCAGGACCGAGGGCGAGGCGATCGCCACCATCGTCCATATGGTCAACTCGGGCGCAGTCCGGCTGTGCGGCACTTTCTGCGGCGCACGTATCGACCTTGAACTTACCGCACCACGTCACGACGCTGTGGTGTCAGCGCCCAGGCTCTCGCCGCGACACTGCTGAGCGAGATCCCTCTCGGCGACGGGCGTACGCTCGAGGTCATCTGGACGCCACGCAGAGGCACCGGACGGCACTTCGGCTCGCAGACAAAGGGCACCTCACAGCAGCGGCGCCGCGTTTCAGCCCCGCCAATCCGAATTGGGCCGGCCGGTGTAGTGCATTAGCGATAGCGGTTCCAACTGTCTCGAAGGGAGAACTATGACACACCGACGATCGAATGAAGTGATGACGAAGCCCGCAGCAGCCGTCATCGGTTGGGTTTCCTTGTTGGCGATGGGTCTCGCTACCCTTCCCGCGCACGCAAAGGATGAGCCGGCGTCTCGGCGGACCCACGCGGAGCAACCGCCGCCGCCCTGCCACCCCAACCCGCGCGCAGCACTCGACATGGAGACCGTCGCCAACAGGGGTGACATCCGCAAGCTGCCGGCACCCCTGAAAGAGCGGCTCGTTCAGCTGGCCGGGCGACCCCATAGCGTCTTGCCCGTACAGGCATTCGCCGAGGCCGATCAACCGAGCCAGCTGTTCCAATACTACCTGCTCGATACGACCGGGTTCGAACCGAACGTGTTCACCACGAGCATTCCCGGCGTGAATGATGCCGTGCAGCTGTCGGTCACCGGGGCCAATTGCGGGCTTCCGACGATCGGCGCCGTCCGCGTCGTCCTCGAGCCGAAGCCTGGTCTGCCGACCGATCCCAACGATCCGCAGGCCTTCATCGATGTCTTCACCGACATCGATCCGCTGTTCGTCATCAACAACGAGAGCGGCTGGTACGAGGGGTGGATGATCCACGACCTCACCGTACCGAACAGCGCTCCGCCGCGATCGGACGGCACGGGTGCGGCCACGTTCGGTACGATCACGGCTGCCGACGCGGACGCGCTGAAGGCCATGGGCACAGGGAACAACGTTTCAGGGAATATCTTCACGACGGACGGCGGTGCAGTACACTTCCCGAATGCCTCCGATCACTTTCCGGACGTGCAGACGAACGTCGTGCCCCTTCAGGAGAGCATGGGGGCCTACAACGCGATGCAGCAGAGCGACGTGCATGCCTACTGGGAGTTCAACTACCTCGGAACGAACTGGATCCATCCTCTGTATGAACTCCCCTTCACGGGGGGCTTCCCCGATGCCTTCGGTCAGCCGCCTGACTCGTTCGAGGACGGAGAGATCGGCTTCCTCCAGTCGATCGTGCCCGGCTCGGGACCGCACGGCATCAATAACATGGCTTCCGTGTTCGGCGACAATCCGAACCTGCCCAGAGACCCCGACAAGTTCGATGGCGACGTCGATGCCCAGCGGGAGTTCCGGCAGCGGGGTATCCCCAGCGGTCTCGCCAATGAAGTCCTCCTGGATGTCTATGAGAGACCGGCGTCGTTCGAACCGGGCGTTACGGACCTGGAGCGCCGGCTGTTCGATGCGTACGCGGCCGAGGTCGCCCGAGTGGACCAGAACGGCGACGGCATCGTCTCGGCCGTCGAAGGCGACATCGACACGGCATCGGACGGCTTCCCGGACAACACCCGCCTGTTCCTCCCGGCAACTGCATTCAACCGCTTCGCCGTGACGCGGGAGATCAACGACGGGTTGCTGGCGCCGCGCTTCGCCCCCAGCCAGCGCGCCTGGATTCTGACCGGCACACGCGTACCCGTGAGCCCAGCGGTCCCTGCCTCCGCCGGGCGCGACGCTGACGACCGCTAAGACAAGAGGCGCCGAACCGGCGACTGTCAGTTCGCCCATTCCAACAGGAAGGATGATACCCCATGACAAAGATGTTGCTCACCGTCGCGCTTCTATGCGCCAGTCTCTCGCTCCAAGGAATCGGGTCGGCCCATGCTTCGAGTAATGCGAGCCAGCCGGATCAGGTCATCCAGTGGAACCGCACGCTGCTCCAGATCCTCCAGACGCCGAGCGCCCAGCCGGCCACCATCCATCCCACTCGCAGCATGGCGATCGTGCACCTCGCGATCTACGACGCAGTGAATGCAATCAGGGGCGGGCACGCGCCGTATCTCGTCTTGCACGCGCCGCGTAACGTGTCAGCTGAGGCCGCCGCCGCGGCGGCGGCGCACACCGCCCTGCTGTCCCTCTTCCCGAACCAGCAGTCGGTGATCGACGCGAAGTTCCAGGACTCCCTGTCCCAGATCGGGGGCGGCGCGCACGTCCGCGAGGGGATCCGGGTCGGGAAGGAGGCCGCCAACGCCATCCTCGCCGCGCGCGCAGACGACGGGTCGGACAGCACCCCGCCCGTGTTCGTGCCGCAGTCGGGGCCGGGCGAGTACCAGCTCACGCCGCCCAACTTCAAGCAGCCCGTCTTCACGAACTGGCCCGACGTGCGGCCGTTCGCGCTCGAGACCGGTGACCAGTTCCGCCCGCCGCCCCCGCCGGCCGTGACCAGCCCACGCTACACGACCGACTTCGACGAGATCAAGTCGCTCGGCGAGATCAACAGCACCACACGGAGCGCCGACCAGACGGACATCGGCCGATTCTGGGGCGCCGCGCCCGTGCAGAACGTGTGGAACCAGATCGCACAGACGGCGGGCATGTCGTTCGACAACAGCCTCGAGCAGAACGCCCGCATGTTCGCCCTGCTCGATACGAGCCTGGCCGACGGCGTGATCGCGCTCTACGACTCCAAGTACGCGTACCACCGCTGGCGTCCCGTCACGGCGGTCCAGGCGGCCGACGACGACGGCAACCCGGACACGACGGGCGATCCCAACTGGACCCCGCTGGCGGTGACGGCACTGGACCCGAGCTACGCCGGCGCTCATGCCGAGATCAGCCAGTCAGCCGCCGCCATCCTGCGCGATTTCTTCGGCACCGACCGGGTGGACTTCTCCCTGACGAATCCCGGCCTTCCAGGCATCGTGCGGAGCTTCCAGAGCTTCTCCCAGGCCTCTGATGAGGCGGCAGCGAGCCGTATCTACGCGGGCCAGCACTTCCGCTATGACGAGGATGCCGGGCAGGCGCTCGGCGACGAGGTCGGCGACTTCGTCTTCGACAACATCCTCGGGCCGGTGCCGCATGGCCGGTAGCGGACCCAGCGCTGGAGCATACGGCGACGCGCGCGTGGACGCCGTGCACCTGGACGAGATGAGAGGTGAGTCGCAGCGAGCGGCTGGATGACCTTGGGCCCCATGCCGCCGGTCAGGATCGGCGGCATGGGGCTGCTGGACCGTCTTCGAGTCGAACCGCGCGTCCTTCAACTTACTCGCCCGCGGACGTGGTCTTCTCCTACGAATGCCAGGTCAGCCGAGCACGACGTGCACCCGGTGCGTGGCGCCGTCGTCGGCGAGCGCGATCGCCGCACCGGCCGCGAGCGGCGCACCGTCGAGCTCGACGCGCGATACTCCGCGCGTCACGCTGCGGGGGTTCTCGGAACCCGGCGGCTTCGAGATCGGCGCAAGCGCGGGTCGCTCCGTGTGCGGCTGCGGGGACGGCGCGTCAGGAGCGCCGGCGCGACCGCGGCCCCGCGCCACGCGGGCCAAGAACTTCGCGCACGGAACGATGACCCAAGAACGATCCGCGAAGCTCGTGGTCCGGGGACAAGGAATCCGCCAGCCGGCTCACGAGGGCGGCGCTCCGCATGCGGGCGGCCTCGGCGTCGCTCCGATGGCGTAGTCGGCCGTGCACGCGGGCCGCGCTGGCGGCGATGCGCCATTCGACAACTGGCACTTCGTATCCCTCAATTGCAGCGAGCGCGTCACGCAGGAACGTCTCGGCCTGCGACAGGCGCCCTTCCTCCAGGGCGATCTCCGCAAGCAACCGGGCGGCGGACGCACGGAGTGGCGGATCAGCCGCCGCAGCGGCCAGGTCGTGCAGCGCCTCCGCCTCGCGGTGCGCGCGGTCGAGCTTGCCGCGCGCCAACCAGAGCTGGCCGAGCCCGCGGCGCAGGAGGACCTGCCCGGACCACGGCATCGCCTCGATGCCAGCCGCCACCACCAGCTGCGGCGCCGTGAACGCCGCGTACGCCTCGTCGAACTCGCCGAGGCCAAGGTGTGCAAACGCCAGCTCGAACATCGCCCGCTGGCGGCCGGCCTGCGTGAGCGACGGGCCCCGCAACTCCTCACGCGCAATCGCTGCCGCGCCGGCGAAGTCGAGCGCTTCGGTGTGTAGCGAAGCGGCCTCCAACCGCAATAGACTGGCCCAGGGAAGATGGCCGCTCTGCGCCGCCATGCGCAGGCCCTCGTCGATCGCCGTCAGGTGTTCCGACGCGAAGGCAACTTCTGGACCGTCGCCTGGGACGACGTCGTGGTTCGTCTGAAGGACAACCGTGGCCTCCAATACCTCGCGCAGCTACTCGCGCGGCCCGGCCAGGAGGTCCACGTGCTCGACCTCGTGGCGGCCGTGCATGCGGAGCCGGGACAGGCGGCGCGCCGGCACCTGGCGTCCACCGATGCGGGCACGGTCCTCGACGCGACGGCCCGCGCGGCCTATCGGCGGCGCCTGGTCGACCTGCGCAACGAGCTCGAGGAAGCCGCGGCGTACGGCGATCTCGGCCGCACCGACCGGTTGCGCGCGGAGATGGAGTTCCTCACCGAGCAGCTGGCCTCCGCGATGGGCATCGGAGGCGCCGCGCGTCG
>WNEL01001051.1_pt1 | contig 12126 bp, 13 predicted proteins | sample 5399991 | NCBI WGS metagenome assembly WNEL01 (sample SAMN13153325, study PRJNA577476) | soil metagenome | isolation source: 20 cm grassland meadow soil pre-rain plot 2 | place: USA:California | collected 2015-09-08
TTTCGTTCGTGAACTGCGCGAGGCGGGGGCCGACCTCGCGCTGAGCGCTCCATCGCAGGCGCCACCTGCCGCGTTAAAGGAACGCATCATGCGCCAGATTACGACCGAAAAGCTGGCGCCGGTACCTCTACAACGCGCTCCGTTTGGCTGGATCCCGTGGGCCATCGCGGCGGGGTTGATCGTGTTTTGCGGGGTGCTCGCTCTTGATCGCGCGCGTTTGGAGCGCGAGCTCACGCATGCCCGCGCGGCTGACCCGCTGATGCAGACGGCTTTTTTCACCCTTGCGCCGTCTGCGCCTGCTCCAGCGGATGCCAAGGCGACGGTCGCGTGGGAACCTGGCCGTCAAAGCGGCGTGATTCGCATCAGCAACCTCCCTGCGCCGCAGCCGGGCAGGGATTATCAGCTCTGGGCGGTGGATGCCGCGCACAAGGATCCGATTAGCGCGGGCGTTATTCGGGTAGATAAAAACGGCATCGCACAGGTTCGGTTTAAGCCGGTTGAGAAGGTGGAGCATGTGAAAGCTTTTGCTATCAGCTTGGAGCGCGAAGGCGGCGTTCCTAAAAAAGAAGGACCGATCCTGCTCGTCGGGAGCGCGTGATCTGTTCGCGTCCAGTAAGTCTGGGTCGCGGCTCCTCGTGAAAAAGAAGCACTTTTGAGAGTCCGTGAAAAATATGCATCCCAACTATTGCCCTGAGCGTAACGCTGGTGATGCAATTGTCGCGGCTAGAGTTCACAGATCGAATCGCTTTTTTTGCAATCGGCCTCGTGTTCTTCCCTCTTGCCGTTGCGTTAGGTGGCGACTCTACCGCAGCGCAAAGCGAGCAACTCATTAACGTCGCTGCTCCGCAAATTATTTTGGCGCCGCAATCAGGCGATGGAAAAGTGGATCGCGAAATTGCGCGTCTGCAACAAGCGGTTCGCAACGCCAGCAATCCGAATCTTTTGATTGAAAGACTCGGTTGGACATTCGTCGCTAAGGCGCGGCAAAGTTTTGATCCCGGCTATTACAAGTTGGCTGAACAGTGCGCCGTTTACCTCGATTCTCGCCAACCTGGCAGCCGTGAGGCGCTCCTGCTGCGTGGCCATGTCTTGCATAACCTTCATTGCTTCAAAGCCGCCGAACCGCTCGCGCGCGAGTTGGCAACGAAACGCGGGCTGGCCTGTGACTTTGGTTTGCTCGGCGACGTGCTCATGGAGCAAGGCAGGCTGAAGGAAGCCGCTAAGGCTTATCAGACGATGCTGGATTTGAAACCCAGCTTGCATTCCTACGCCCGCGCCGCGCATCTGCGCTGGTTGAAGGGCGATCTGACCGGTGCCATCGAAGCGATGCAACTGGCCGTTGCGGCCTCCAGTCCACAGGACGCAGAATCCGCCGCTTGGGTTAACACCCGTCTGGCCTCCTATCAATTCCAAGCCGGAGATAACAATGAAGCCCGGCGAACTGCCGACATCGCGCTCACCTATCAACACGACTATGCCCCGGCCCTGCTGCTGCGCGGCCGCATGAAATTGAGTGAAGGAAAAAGCGACGACGCAACTGCGCAAATCCAAACCGCCACGCAACTCAATCCGCTGCCCGAATATCGATGGGCCCTGGCCGATGCTTTGCGTGAGGCGGGCCGTGAAAGCGACGCACTCAACATCGAACAACTGCTCAGGCAGACCGGTGCAGCGGACGATCCTCGGACTTACGCGCTTTATCTTGCGACGCGCTGCCAATTGCCCGAAACGGCGGTGCGGCTGACTGAGAGCGAACTGAAGGAACGGGCGGATATTTTTACTCACGATGCCGCCGCTTGGTCGCTCGCCAGGGCCGGCCGCATCGATGATGCCCTGACGCATCTCGGACAGGCATTGGCCGAGGGGACGAAGGATGCGCGGCTCTTTTTCCATGCCGCCGTGATTCACTCTAAAGCAGGTCATAAAGAAGAGGCGTCGCGCTTCTTCGAACAGGCGACTCGCCTCACGCACCTGCTACTGCCCTCCGAGCGCCAGCAGCTGCAACTCGTCCCTGGCGCAATCAATAACGATTTCGCAGACAGCATGCGCCCAGTAACTGGGGCCCGTGCATTAAACGTAGCGGCGACTGAATCGCCGAGAAGAGACTGAACCAGACAAATCCAACAAAGGAAATAATCCTCACATGAAAAAACAAAAAGCCGTTTTCCAGCAAACTATCGTTGTGCTGTTGGCGATTTTCAGCCTGACCACGCCGACCTTCGCCTCCAGTCACCAAGACGCGCCGCTAGTCGTGCTCGATCCCGCGGCCAACACCACCGACGTATATGCGTTCGTGGACCAAGATGGCGACAAGAAGAACCTGGTTGTCGCGCTCGGCGTTTATCCGTTTGAAGAGCCGGGCATCGGGCCGAACAAGTTCAACTTCGACAACAGCGTCCTTTATGAGATCCACGTAGCTCTCGGCAAGGACGTGGCCGCTGGACTTCCCACCATCAGCTACCAATTTCAGTTCACCAGCCGGACCAAGAATCGCAATACGACGTTGTATAACTATACCGGTGTGATTCAACATGTGGACGACGCAGCGCAAAACTTCGTGCAGTCCTACACGGTCACGAAGGTCGACCACCGCCCCGGTCACAACCGCACTGTTCTCGGATCGGGCGTCGTGCCGCCAAATAACCAGGGCTTCGTTACTCCGTTCTACAATCGGAATAACAACGGAGAAAATCCCGCTAAGGAGGGCGTAGCGACGGAAGACAAACTTGATCGTTACACTAAGGAAGCGATCAAGCATCTGAACAACGGTTACGTTTCATTCGCCGGTCAACGCGACGACGGATTTTACGCCGATATCCGTGCCATCTTCGATCTGTTGCAACTAAAAAACCCCGGCAAGGACAACCAGGGCGGGTTCAACATTCACTTAATGGGGTTGGAAATCCCAATCGCCGAACTAGGGGGCGATCATCAGGTCGTCGGCGTTTATGCTACAACCAGCCGCCGTGAATTCCGCATCTTCAGCGACAACGGTAACCAGAACGTGGGGGAGTGGGTACAGGTGGCCCGCCAAGGCAATCCGCTGTTTAATGAGGGACTGGTCGCGATTGCTGACAAGGACCGTTATAGCCGCACAAGTCCCAGTGAGGACGGGACTTTGTTCCGCAAATACGCCGAGAATCCAGAACTCGCAGCATTGATTAACTCAATTCTGCTCGGCGGCAGCAAGCCTGGCATCACGCACAACCGCACCGACATTGCCGCGATCTACATTCCCGACCTGATCAAAGTCGATCTCTCCACCAGTAAGGCGCGCCTTGCGGGCGGCGGCCCGAATGACCCGACCAATCCGGATGATCCGGGTTTCTCGCGATTGAGTATCTTCGGCGGCGACATTTTGAAAAGCAAAATCCAGGATCCTTTCGGCAACGGCGGTTTCATTCCGGGCGGCTGGCCCAACGGCCGGCGCTTCGGCGACGATGTAGTCGACATTGCCATCGACGCATTGTTGAGCGACCTGCGCGTGTCCCCGCCGGTGATCAACCTGTATCCCCCCGGCGATGGCGTGGAGCACAACGACATGGCGTATAATAAGGTGTTCCCGTATGAGTCCACGCCGCAAAACGGCCGCATCCACGGGCATCACGGGTTACCGCCGGAATAGGTTTTCCCTAGTTCTGGCGTCGTCAGTCTGCGGTGAGGCGCAGGTGACAGTGCATTACGGTTGGATGAGGACAGGTCACTGGCAATTTTTCACGATTCTTGTCTGTTCGGTCGCGTGCGCAGTATCGGCCTTGGCCCATGACCCCGGCTTAAGCTCCGCGACCATGGTTGTTGGAGATCAGGACATCAAAGCCGTCGCACTTTTCCACTCGCGCGATCTTCAACAGCTTATCAAGAATGGCGCATCGAGCTATCCGTCACTCGCGAATCAAATCTTGCGTCTGCAGCACGGCGGAGAATCGCTTCCGCCGAAACTCGAAAGGGTCGAGAGGGACGTGAACGATAATGTTAGATTCCAATTGAGCTACATTCGATCGTCGCCCGGCTCGCTCACCGTCTCGTCGGGCATTATTGGGCGACTGCCCTTCGGCCATCGAGAGTTCGTGACGATTCGGACAGCGTCTGGCGAGAGCCTCGGTGATCGACTTCTCAGCGCGCGCGAAAACGAATTTTCAGTCTTTGTCGCCGCTGCCTCCCAGTCACGGGCAGTTTCAGGATTCGCGGACTTTTTCTTGCTCGGGATCAGACACATTCTCACCGGCTACGACCACCTGTTGTTTCTGTTGGGGATACTGATCGTGTGCTCGGGGTTTTTCGCGGCCGCTCGCATCATCACTTGCTTCACACTGGCCCATTCAATCACGCTGGCGCTCGCTACCTTTCACGTTGTCAATCTTTCAAACCGCATCGTGGAGCCATTAATCGCAGCTTCGATCGTGTATGTCGGATGCGAGAACCTAGTTGGCAGAAATAGCCTGCAGTGGCGCTGGATCCTCACCTTCGCCTTTGGTCTTTTCCACGGCCTCGGTTTCGCGTCAGTGTTGAAAGAAATGGGAGTAGGCGAGAGTTCCGTTGGCATCGCGCTGCCACTGGTTTCATTTAACCTAGGAGTCGAAACGGGCCAGCTCGCAATTGCCGCGTTAATTCTGCCTTTGGCATGGAAAGCCAAAGAATCGGCGAACCTGTCGCGGATCGCCGTTCCTTGGCTTTCGGCGATCATAGTAATTGCCGGAACCTTTTGGTTCGTTCAGCGCGTTTTCCTCGCATAATCAAATCACCGCTTCCTTCGCACAGGGCTTGCGGAAGGTCAGAAGTCGCAAGTCAAAGCAGTCTCGCGCACCCGCTGCGACGGTTTCATCAGAATTAAAGCGATGGACGCGCCGCAACATCTGGCTGAATCCGGTATTGGTGTTGCCGGGATGGCCGATTGAACCACCGCGAGCCGAAACTAGCGTCGTTGTTCTAAATGAGGAGACGGAAACTGAATTCTTCGTTTCGCACTCCCGGGTGCCCTCTCATGATCAGATTCTCGAAATCTGTTCGCATCTTGATCGAAGCGCGCGGAGCTAAGCGACGGCAGAGATCGGAAGTCAGAGGTCAAAAATCCATGACGCAAAATCGATCACGCCGCGAATCCCAAACTGGTTATGGCTCGGTCGTACGACGCTGCACTTCAACATACGAGCCGTCTGCGATGAAGGCAGAGAGCGGCTTTGCCGTAAGCGGCTCGAGGAATTTTTCGCCGTAGAGTGTGGCGATGTCAGCTTTCAATTCGAAGGAATCAGCCGGCCAGATTTTCCACCGTGGATGTTCGACGCGGTACTCGCTCGTGCGTTCGCTCCGCCTTCTCTCTCCAGCTACGGCGTGACCAGCACGCGCGGTGTAGCCCCAATAATGTTCGGTGATGAATTCTTCGTGCGAACCGGGCGCGTACGATTGCGCTTCGCCGTGCGCGTTCATGGCGAGATGTTCCCATTTATTGCCGCGGCGCCACTCGTATTTCACTCGCACAATGCCGTCTCTGTCTTCCACTTCGCTGCGCATCGGGAGCGCCACATAAGGCTCGCCGTAGAAGACCCGCGCGGTGACGGCGATGGCGATTTTAGGGACGAGTTCGCGGATGAAGACGACACCGCGTCGCCAGGTGTCGGGTGCGAGCCGCACGGGCTGTTTGCGCACATAAAAGCGCAGATTCACTTCTTCGAAATTGCGATGCCGTGGAATGGGGAGACCGCAGACAATCGTGTGATAAAAGAGGAAGCCGACGACGCTGAGGTAAGTTTTGTCGTTGTGGAAATCGAGCTCGGTGCCGGCGGGCACATGAGGCGCGAGAATTTCCGGATCGACGGCGAAGTTGAGCATGGCCAGGTAACGCCAGTTCGCGGTCAGAAACGGCTTCAGCATGGTGAAAGGCAGAAGTAAGAATTAAGAAGGAAGCCCAAGGAAAGTAAGAAGTAAGAACGAAAAATTAAGAAGCAAATCAGCGAAGACGCCAACAAGCACGGCCATGTTACAGCCGCAAGGTTGGGACGCCACGAAGGTACCGCGTGCGGACTTCTCTTCGTATCGCGATTGTGCTGGTGCTGGTTGCGACGATCGTCTCGCCGCTTACGGCAAAGAAACATACAAGAGCGCGCGCTAAAGCCTCGCCAACGCCGCACAAGCGCAGCGACGCCGAGATCGAAGCGGCGACACGGCTCCAGGTGTTTCTCGATCGCGCCAACTTCAGCCCGGGCAAAATCGACGGACATTATAATGAGTTCACTCTCAAAGCGCTGGCGCTTTATCACGAATCGCGCGGCGAGCCCATGCCGCCGCCTCCGCCGAAGCCGGACTCTGCGCCGGACCTGAACGGCCTTGACCTGGCAGGCGTGAACCCGGTCTTCATCCAATACACCGTCACTGATGCGGATCTCAAAAATATCGGACCGGTGCCGCCAGGCTCGGGGGCGCAGGTCGCGCCGGAGAAGGCGAAGCTGCCGGCTTTGCCATACCGGGACGTCGCCCAAGAAATCGCAGAGAAGTTTCATTGTGACCAAAAGTTTCTGGGCGAGCTGAACCCGGGCAAAAGGGGTCCGCTAAAACCGGGCGATCAGGTGCGGGTGCCGAATGTGGAACCGTTCGAACTCGATGCGGTCAAAAACCTGAAGCCGGGAAGCGAGCTTACCGCAGACCTGGCTAACGAAATGTCGGATGATCCCGCGGCACAGTCTTCCGAAAAATCGACCGCGGTAACTACGTCTGTAAAGATAGATGTGAAGACGAACATGCTTGGCGTCTTCGAGGCCGAGAAAATCGTGGCGGCGTATCCGGTGACGGTGGGTTCGGGTCAGACGCAGACACCAATCGGAGACTGGAAAGTGCGCGGCATCGTGAAGATGCCGACGTTTCGTTACGACGAGCAGATGCTGAATCGGGGCGAGCGCAGTAGAAACTTTTTGATTCTCAAACCGGGCCCGAATAATCCTGTGGGCGTGATCTGGATTGCGCTGAATAAGCGCGGCATTGGCATCCACGGTACGGATGAGCCGGATACGATTGGAAAGGGGGTAAGCCACGGCTGTATCCGGCTGGCGAATTGGGACATTGTGCGGCTGGCTGGTCGTGTGAAAGCAGGAGTACCTGTGTCAGTGCACTAGGAAAGGCAGAACTAAGAAGGAAGAAACGGGGATCAGGCGCCCGACGACTTAAGCATAGGTGGCGCGGGAAATGCCAAGTCGTGCGCTCGTTCGGCTGCCAATTGTAGGCGTGATGAGGCAACGGCGCGAGGCGCCAGAGGTGTGAGATCAGAGGTCAGAGGTCAGAGGTCAGAGGACAGAAAATGACGAAAGGCGCAGTCAGAACATCGGTAACACTTTTGGGTCAGAACATAGGTAACACTATGTCGATCATTGGTTACACTTTTTCTGTTTCCTTTGCAGTTTTATTCGGGCGGATATCCGCCCGAATAAAATTTCTCGTCGCTAAATCCACTTGGCCCAGCAGGAGGCGGCCGAACCAAACTTCCATCACATCCTCTGCGATGGGTTTGAGACCAACGGACCAACCGCCCAAACTCGTGCTGAGGAAGAGTGGTTGACCTTCCAAACTAATTAAGCCCTTTGGGCTGACCCGGCGAGAGCACATCTTTGGATAATCCAAATCTTCCGGGGTGCCTTCGTATTTTCTCTCTGAAGCGAGGTAGACTTCCCCCCGGGCAGCGCATCCCCAGCGCTTCATGGGGCCGTTCGTAGTTAAAGGTCTCCCGCCACACATCCAAGGCATCCTGAGCGCATTCTCCGACTGCTTCCAGCTCGCAGCTGATGTCCTTATGCATCCGTTCATGCCCGGCATTGTCCTGAGGATGACCAGGCCGGCCCCGTTCCAAATCGATTCCTAACACCACCCACCAGGCCGACAAGCGACTCAAGCCCAGCAGCCCTTGCCTACTGGCAAAGGGTGAGCCGTTATCGCTGCGGATCGCTTCGGGCAAGCCGTGGCGCTCAAAGATCCGCTCAAAACTTTTGCGCACCGTCTCACTCCGGCCATCTTCCACCGCACGCACCTCCAAGAGATAACGGCTATATTCATCGCGCACTGTTAAGGGCTCACAGCGTTTGTCACCATTTCTCCACCACCCCTTAAAGTCTACCGTCCATACTTCGTTGAGAGCCGCCGCTTCTCGCCCAGTGCTTAAGCGACCCGCCTCCGGAGCACGACGCCGACGGCGCTTCTGCGTCAGCGCCGCTCGCTCCAACACCCGCTTGAACGTACTCTCACTGGCCACTTCTCCATGCCGGCGCAAATACAACTCTCGAATCTTGCGCGCTCCCCAGGCCATGTGCGCTAGCTTCAGGCGCACAATTTCGCACACTTCTTCCTCTGCCAGTTGCTTGGAATGACTTTTCGGCCGCCACGATTCCTCTGCCATCCCGGCCAATCCTTTGCGCCAAAAACGCTCTTTCCACTTGTACCCCGTCTTGGTGCTGATTCCGTATTGCTGACACAACGCTCGAAAATTGAGCGTCTGCATCGCTCTCACCGCAAACTCCATTCGCTCTTCCATAGGTTCACTTTTCTTCCACGGCATGCCGAGGTTTTACCTCACCACACCACCCCAAAGTGTTACCTATGTATTGAACCTATTGTGTTACCTATGTTCTGAACCTGCACCGAGGAAGATCGTGTCCTGCGAACTAGCAGCCCCGCAATCGCTCTCTCTCGGGAAAACCGTGCCGACCGAGTTGGTCGCGTCCGCCATCTCGCTCAACCTCGAGGACATCATGACGGACACGCACCATCCGCAAATCTGTTCGGTCGGTCTTCCTTTCGTGTTCACGGAACTGCGAGATCGCGCGGTACTCGAACGCGCCCGCATCAATATAAGCGGATTCGATGCACTGCGCGATCTGGGGGTCAACCCCCAACTGTATTTGTATACCCGGGTGAGCGACGGCTTTGATATTCGCGCTCGCATGTTCGCTCCATTGAGCGGCGTTCTTGAAGATCCCGCTACTGGAAGCGCCAACTGCACACTCGGCGGGCTGCTGGCTCACCATAAAGGACAGTCTAGCGGGACTTTTAGTTGGCGCATCGCGCAGGGAGTAGAGATTGGACGTCCAAGTACTCTCATAGCGCGGGCGGAAAAGAAAAACGGTGTCGTTACGGGAACATGGATTGGTGGTGCCACTGTATTGGTGAGCGAAGGAATTCTCCATCTCGAGTAGATTTTGCCCGTCTCATGCAGGTGGTTTCTGGGTAAGATTTGTAGAGGCGGCCGTGTCGGCCGCAAATTGATGCCTTAAAGAGAAAACGCTATGAATAATCTCGCTGAGTTGAGCATGTTCGCGAATCGCTACGCCAAGGCATGGTGTAGCCAGAATCCTGAAAGCGTCGCCGCATTCTTCGCCGAGCACAGCTCACTTAGCATTAACAACGGATCGCCCGCGGTTGGGCGAGCGGCGATTGCCAGAGAAGCGCAAGCGTTCATGACAACATTTCCCGACATGGTCGTGACCATGGACAAGGTCGTGCACAATGAAGAGGGAACGAAATTCCATTGGACATTAACTGGAACTAACACCGGACCGGGCGGTACGGGAAAGCGTGTTCGAATCAGCGGCTACGAACTTTGGAAATTTGATCCCGACGGACTCATCGCAGAATCAAAAGGCCAATTCGACAGCGCGGAGTACCAGCGGCAGCTCAAGCACGGTGTAGATGGCTAGCGAGTAAACCTTGATGTCGGCATTTGAACATGTCACCGCGCTCTGGTCGTTCGTCTATGCCTTAGCGCTGACGCACCTCTTGGCGCGCATCGCCGAATTTATCGTGGCGCGTGACCGCGTGCGTTTTTCCGGGCTGCTCGCGCTGGGCTAATACCATTCTCTTGGTCTTCGCCGACTGGTTGTCGCTCTGGGATCTTCGTTCGATCAAGAGTTGGGATCTTGCTTCTGTCACCATCCAGCTCCTGGTTGCCATTTCAGTCTTCCTGATCTGCGCATTGGTCGGGCCCAAGGCTCCAGACGAAGGCGAAATCGATCTGGAAGATTTTTTCTGGCGCCAGCGGCCCTATTTCTATGGCGCTCTCCTCGCCACAGTCATTCTGTCATTGATCGCGAATCTCGATTTTCTGAAGACACCGAATGTCGCGTTATTCGTTAGGCAAAATCTGACCGTCCTGCCGATGTTGATTCCGACCGTGCTCGCGCTGGTATCTCGCACCCGCTGGGTTCAGTGGGCGGCCGGCCTCTGCTTTCTGGCCATAACGATTGGATACACGGTCGAGTTCCGCAGCACCCTCAGCTAACACCGGATGGATCTACGCTTGGATAAGAAATTTCCCGAATCCGTCCGGGTGCAAAATGTCGTTGAGGGGAACCGAGGAGGATCGACAATTTCGTCGACGAAACTGGAGGTGGCGCAATGTTTAGATCTACTGCTAACCGAAAGGAATCAAAATGAGCGTAAGTAAGATTATCTGCTTCGCCGTTGGGGCTATGTTGGCTGCTACAGCAGCGCCTGCCGACGAAATCTCCATCGTCAGCAATATCCTAGGACCCGAGGGTCCGTTGTACATTGACGGCAACCTTTACTACGTTGGCTGGGTCTCCAACACGCTATCGAAATGGGACGGCAAAACAACCACCGTGTTGAATCATACCCCGGGTTGCGGCCATAACGGGTTGGCGCTCACGAAACAGAAGACATTCCTGCTCGCGTGCACGGAGGAGCATGGCGCCATCCTTGAACTCGACATGACTGGCAAGCAGCTGCGCCGTTGGGACGCCGACAAAAACGGCAAGACATTCGACGGCGGCATAAATGATATTGTGGTGACCGCCAACGGCGGCGCTTATGCCACGGTCTTTGGCCCGTACGCGGACCTACCGACCTCCGTGGCGGGGGAAATTCTCTATCTTGCGCCCGGCAGCGAGAAATGGGTCGAGGTAGCGAGCGACCTCAACTATGCCAACGGAATCGGCGTCTCCCCAGATCAAAAGACCCTCTACGTCAGTGAAACCGTCGGAAACTGCATCTTGAAGTTCAAGATCAATGCCGACGGCTCGTTGAGCAACAGATCGAATTTCGCTCTGCTCAACCTTCTCACCAAAAACAAGGTCGAATCCTGGTGGCTTGGACCCGATAGCATGAAGGTCGATAGCAAGGGTAACATTTATGTTGCCCAATGGTTCGGCGGTAAGATTTTGAAGCTATCTCGTGAGGGCAAGCTTCTACACGTATTTGAGATCGCCGCAGGTGATGGCACAACAAACGTCGCCTTCGGCGAAGGGGAGAAAGAATTGTACGTGACTGTGGTGAAGGATCCAAAGGACGCGCAGGCAAAGGGCAGTATCATAAAGATCGCAAATGTGAAATAACGGATTCTTGTTTCGCCGGCATACTTTGGTGTCGCTCGCGCGAGCAGTTAGCTTTTCACCTCGAATCTCGCGAAGCTGTCACTTGCGCTTACATTTTAATCTTCGCTTGCACTTATCACATGAGAGGAGGTGTAAGTTAAAGTGCAGGCGCAAGATTGAGAAAAATTTCGCGTCAGTTAGTATGTTTCGGGGGTTATTGTTTGGGATCGATGAAGGCGCAACGATCTTTCTACCTCCCATCTTCAACAATCCTCGCGCTCGTTGTCGCAGCTTCGTTCATTCTGGTATCCGCGTGCGCGATTGCGGCGAACTTGCCAACCGGATTTACCGAGGTACAGGTCGGCGGCAATCTGTCCGGTTCACTAACGGCGATGGCGTTCGCCCCAGATGGACGGCTTTTTGTCTGTCAGCAGGGTGGGCAACTGCGCGTGATCAAAAACGGTGTGTTGCTCAGCACACCATTCGTCAGCCTTACGGTCGATTCCTCCGGCGAACGCGGCCTTCTCGGAATCGCGTTCGATCCGAACTTCACCACCAATCATTACCTCTACGTTTATTATACGGTTGCGACGTCGCCAATTCACAACCGAGTTAGCCGGTTTACCGCGGCCAGCGATACCGCTGCACCGGGCAGCGAAATCGTTATCCTGAATCTCGACAACCTCAGCTCCGCCACCAACCACAATGGCGGCGCGATCCATTTCGGCCCGGACGGCAAGCTCTACATCGGCGTAGGGGAGAACGCCAACGGCGCAAACGCGCAATCTCTTTCCAATCTGCTCGGGAAGATGTTGCGCATCAA